>Ga0070740_10005479_pt1 | contig 11736 bp, 6 predicted proteins | sample Coa_R2_FD_67286 | JGI IMG/M metagenome (GOLD analysis project Ga0070740, IMG submission 67286) | Surface soil microbial communities from Centralia Pennsylvania, which are recovering from an underground coalmine fire - Coalmine... | ecosystem: Environmental > Terrestrial > Soil > Unclassified ...
ATCGCCGACGAGTCCTGGGAGGTCGACCATTTCTGGCACGAGCATCCCGAATTGAAGCGGGGTGCCCTCGCGTGGTTCACGGATTTCGTCGGTTACATGCCGATGCCCGAAGGCGGCGACCGCGAAGCCTATCTCACCGCGGACTACAACGCCGAAATGATCGAGCACGTGGAGCGCTACCCGCGCGTGCGTGACCGGGCGATCTTCGTGGGCAATCCCGAAGACATTGTCGAGGGCACCTTCGGTCCCGGTCTCCCGAATATCCGTGGCTGGACCGAGAAGCACTTCCAGTTCTGCGGTTACATCACCGGCATCGATCCGCAGGAGATCGCCGACCGGCGCGCGCTGCGCCGGCGGCTCGGCTACCCGGACGGCGAGAAGATCTGCGTCGTCACCGTGGGCGGCTCGGGTGTGGGCACCTCGCTGCTCAAACGCATTCTCGGAGCAGTCCCGACGGTGCGTCGCCGCTGTCCGGAATTGCGTTTCCTGGTCGTCGCCGGTCCGCGCATCGATCCGCGCGAGCTTCCTCGGGTCCCGGGAGTGAAGCTGCGCGGCTATGTGCCCGACCTCCACCTGCATCTTGCCGCCTGCGACATCGCCTTGGTGCAGGGCGGCCTTACCACCTGCATGGAATTGACTGCGGCCAGGGTCCCGTTCCTCTATTTTCCGCTGCGTCATCATTTCGAGCAGAACGTGCACGTGCGCCATCGGCTGGAACGCTACGGGGCGGGACGTTGCATGGATTACGCGACGGCCGATGCGGACGCGATCGCGGCCGCGATGGTCGCGGAGCTGCAACGTCCCGTGGCCTATCGCGATGTCGAGGCCGACGGCGACGTCCGCGCGGCGAAGCTCCTCGCCGACCTGATCTAGCGGGTGATCGGGGCGGACCGGGTCGCCGCCTCCTTCTCCTGCCCCGCAGGGGCGCCGCCTCCGCCATGGCCTCCGTCATTGCGAGGCGGCGGAGCCGCCGAAGCAATCCAGGCGGGCGGTGCCGCGAATTCCGTGCGGGAGGCGTACCGTGTGGCCCTGCCCAATTCTGGATTGCTTCGCGCTCGCTTCGCTCGCGCTCGCAATGACGCGGAACAATTGGCGCGCGCGCTCGCCATGACGGAGAGCGGTTTTTCCGCCTCAGGCCGCAAAAAAACGAAGGGCGTCCAGCAAGGGACGCCCGTCGTTTTGCGTCGGCGCCGCGGAGAACGGCAGCGGCTTCACGCCGAGTAATACATCTCGAATTCGACCGGATGCGGCGTGTGCTCGAAGCGGATGACCTCCTGCATCTTGAGGTCGATATAGCTGTCGATGAAGTCGTCGTCGAACACGCCGCCCACCTTGAGAAAGGCGCGATCCTTGTCGAGCTCTTCGAGCGCCTGCCGCAGCGAGCCGCATACGGTCGGGATCTGCTTCAGCTCGGACGGCGGGAGATCATACAGATCCTTGTCGATCGCCGGGCCGGGATCGAGCTTGTTCTTGATGCCGTCGAGGCCGGCCATCACCATGGCGGCGAAGGCGAGATAGGGATTGGCCATGGGATCGGGGAAGCGCACCTCGACCCGCTTCGCCTTGGGATTGGTGGTGTAGGGGATGCGGCAGGCGGCGGAACGGTTGCGCGCCGAATAGGCGAGCAGCACCGGCGCCTCGAAGCCGGGAACGAGCCGCTTATAGGAATTCGTCGTCGGGTTGGAGAAGGCGTTGATCGCCTTGGCATGCTTGATGATGCCGGCGATGTAGGAGAGGCAGGTGTCGGAGAGATCGGCATATTTGTTGCCGGCGAACACCGGTTTGCCGTCCTTCCAGATCGACTGGTGGCAGTGCATGCCGGAGCCGTTGTCGCCATAGACCGGCTTGGGCATGAACGTCGCGGTCTTGCCGTAGATCTGCGCCACCTGCTGGATGCAATATTTGTAGATGATGAGCTGGTCGGCCATCTGCACCATGGGCGAGAACTTCATGCCAAGCTCGTGCTGGGCGGAGGCGACCTCGTGATGGTGCTTCTCGACCTTGACGCCCATGCGCGCCATCGCTCCCAGCATTTCCGAGCGCATGTCCTGTGCGGAATCCTGCGGCGGCACGGGGAAATAGCCTTTCTTGGTCGCAATGCGATGGCCAAGATTGCCGCCTTCGTACTCGGTGTCGGAATTGACCGGCAGCTCGATCGAGTCGAGCTTGAAGCCGGTATTGTAGGGCTCGGCCGCATATTTGACGTCGTCGAAGACGAAGAATTCGGCTTCCGGCCCGAAATAGATCGTGTCACCCACGCCCATCGACCGGACCATGCCCTCCGCGCGCTTGGCGATGCCGCGTGGGTCGCGGTTGTAGGGCTCGCCGGTGGTCGGCTCGAGCACGTCGCAGATGAGCGACAGCGTGGTCTCGGCGAAGAACGGATCGATGCTCGCGGTCGAGGGATCCGGCATGAGGTTCATGTCCGACTCGTGGATCGCCTTCCAGCCGGCGATCGAGGAGCCGTCGAACATCTGACCCTCTGCAAAGGTCTCCTCGTTGATGATCGAGATGTCGAACGTGACGTGCTGCCACTTGCCCCGCGGGTCGGTGAAGCGGAAATCGGCATATTTGACGTCATTGTCCTTGATCATCTTCATGACATCTTTGGCGGTGGTCATGGACTGCATTTCCCCTTTATGGTTGGAGTGTCCGCGCGGCGCTCGCGCGGTTCTGACTAGATGGCGTCGGTTCCGGATTCGCCCGTCCTGATCCGGATGGCTTCCTCGATGTTGGACACGAATATCTTGCCGTCGCCGATCCGGCCAGTCTGCGCGGCGCGCCGGATCGCCTCGATGGCCTTGTCCACCATCTCGTCGCTGAGCACGACCTCGATCTTCACCTTGGGAAGGAAGTCGACGACGTATTCGGCACCACGGTAGAGCTCCGTGTGCCCCTTCTGCCGTCCGAAGCCTTTGGCCTCGGTGACGGTGATGCCCTGGAGCCCGACCTCCTGCAACGCCTCCTTCACTTCGTCGAGCTTGAAAGGCTTGATGATGGCTTCGATCTTCTTCATGCGCTCTCCTTGAACATTTCCCCCGAAGCCCGCCGCCTGATCGGTCCGGAGAGCCGCGCCACCGGTTAGCAGGTCCCGTGCCAACCCGGCCGACCGCCGATAGATCCGACAAAACAATGCGTTAAATGAATTCTCCGACCGCGGCGCCAGCCCTGCCCGGCATTCGCTGCCTTTCAATTAAGCATTCTGCCCAGCAATTGACCAGCGGCCGGCGTCCGACGCCCCCGCGTCCGCGCCGAGGCGAGCGTCCGCCATGCGCCGCTGCCGGGTCTCGGTTGAATCCGACCGCGCGGGCCTGCTTGCGTCGGCCGCCGCGGCGGGCGATGCTCGTTTCTTCGCGCCATGATCGAATTGTTGTCCACCGCTGAAATGGCGGAGGCTGACCGGCTCACCATCGCCGCCGGAACTCCGGGCCTGGAGCTGATGGAGAAGGCCGGCCGCGCGGTGGCCGATGCCGCCCTGGGCCTCGCGCCCGCCGGCCGCGTGGCGGTGGTGGCCGGACCCGGCAATAACGGCGGGGACGGCTTCGTGGCGGCGCGCCACCTGCTCGCCGCGGGCCGCGACGTGCGCCTGTTGTTCGTCGGCGAGGCGGGCCGGCTGACCGGCGATGCGGCCCGTGCGCGCGCTCGCTTCCCGGGCAAGGTCGAGCAGGCCCAACCGGAAGCCCTTGCCGCATGCGATCTCGTCGTCGATGCCTTGTTCGGCGCCGGCCTCGACCGTGACGTCGGCGGCCTCGCGCGCGCGATGATCGAGGCGGTCAACGCGCGCGGCGCGCCGGTCGTCGCCGTCGACCTTCCGAGCGGCATAAACGGCACGAGCGGCGCGGTGATGGGGGCCGCGGTCAAGGCGACCCGCACGGTCACCTTCTTCCGCCGCAAGACCGGACACCTGCTCATGCCCGGCCGATCCTATTGCGGCGCGCTGGACGTCGCCGACATCGGCATTCCCGCGCGCGTGCTCGAGACGATTAGGCCGAAGACCTTCGTCAACACGCCGGCGCTCTGGCATGGCTCGTTTCCGCGGCCGCGACCGGAAGGGCACAAATATGCGCGCGGCCACGCGGTCGTGGTTTCCGGGGGGATCTCCGCCACCGGCGCGGCGCGGCTCGCCGCGCGCGGTGCGCTGCGCGCCGGCGCGGGGCTCGTCACCCTTGCGAGCCCGCGCGAGGCGCTTGCCGTCAATGCGGCGGCGAATCTTGCGATCATGGTGCGACCGGTGGACGGCGCGGAGGAACTCGCCGCCTTTCTTTCCGATCGCCGGCGCAATGCCGTCGTGCTCGGACCCGGTCTCGGCGTCGGCGAGGGGACGTGCGCGCAAACGCTTGCCGCCCTCTCAAGCCTTGCCGCCGCCGTGCTCGACGCCGACGTGCTGACGAGCTTCGCCGGTCGACGGCCGGACCTCGCCCGCGCGCTTCGCCGCGAAGCGGCCGCGGTGCTCACCCCACACGAAGGAGAATTCAAAAGATTATTCAATGATATATATCAAAATACTTATCCTAAATCAAAACTTGAGCAGACGCGCCGGGCGGCTGCCGATTGTGCCGCCGTGGTGCTGTTCAAGGGACCGGACACGGTGGTGGCCGCTCCCGACGGCCGCGCGTCGATTGCCGAGAACGCGCCGCCCTGGCTCGCCACGGCCGGCGCCGGGGACGTCCTTGCGGGCATGATCGCCGGCCTGCTGGCCCAGGGCATGCCGGCCTTCGAAGCCGCCGGCGCCGCGACCTGGCTGCACGGGGAGGCGGCGCGCGTCTTCGGGCCCGGCCTCATTGCCGAGGATCTGCCGGAGGCGCTGCCGGCCGTCTATCGTCGTCTTCTGGCGGGATCCGACGCGTGGTGAATGCGCTTGCGGCACGCAGCCTTCCCGTTCTTGCCGGGACCACCGCGCGTGATATAAGCGCGCGGCCTTTCGGGCGGCGACCCGCCCGTCTGGCTCGAGCGGGTCAAGCCCTCCGGATGGCGGCGCCGGCAGGCGCCTCGGTACCGCCCCTTGCGGGCGTGGCGGAATTGGTAGACGCGCGGGATTTAGGTTCCCGTGACGAAAGTCGTGGGGGTTCAAATCCCTCCGCCCGCACCATGTCGAAGGATAGGCCGGGTCGCGGAGCATCCCTAGGTTGAACGGCTGAATGCCATGCAGGTCACGGAAACTTTGTCCGAAGGTCTCAAGCGCGAATTCCGCGTTGTGGTGCCGGCATCGGAACTCGATGCGAAGATGAACGCGGCGCTCAACGAGCTCAAGGATCGGATCGTCATCAATGGATTCAGGCCCGGCAAGGTGCCGGTCCAATATCTCAAGCGCCTTTACGGCCGCGCGACCATGGTCGACGTGATCGACGCGACCGTGCGCGAAGCCAACAGCCAGATCATGGGCGAACGCGGCTACAAGCTCGCCGCCGATCCCAAGATCACCCTGCCGCAGGACAAGGACGCGATCGACCGCCTGGTCGCCGGCACGGCCGACCTCGACTACACCGTGGCGGTCGAAATCGTGCCGCCGATCGCGCTTGCCGATTTCAAGGCGATCGCGCTCACGCGTCTCACCTGCGAGGTCGAGGAGACCGAGATCGAGGAGACGCTGTCGCGTCTTGCGGAGGAGTACCGACCCTTCGCGCCGCGCCTGCCCGAGGGCAAGGCGGAAAAGGGCGATCGCGTCGTCGTCTCCTATTCCGGGACGATCGACGGCGAGCCGTTCGAGGGCGGCCGCGGCGAGGACGTCGTCGTGCGGCTCGGCGCGGGCATCTTTATTCCGGGATTCGAAGACCAGCTGGTCGGCGCGGCGGCGGGAGAAAGCCGGACGGTGAGGATCACGTTTCCCACCCATTACGTCGACAGCGCGCTGGCCGGCAAGGAGGCCGTCTTCGCCGTCACCGTCAAGTCGGTGGAAACGCCCGGAGCCGTGACGCTCGACGACGCCTTCGCCAAGACGCTCGGGTTTGAGTCGATGGCCAAGCTGCGCGAGGCCGTGCGCGACCGCCTGGCGCGCGAGCATGCGGCGATGTCGCGCCAGAAGCTCAAGCGTGCCTTGCTCGACGAACTGGACCGCCTGCACAAGTTCGAGCCGCCGCCGACGCTGGTGGAAGAGGAGTTCGACCGGATCTGGAGATCGGTGCTGCAGGAGCTCGAAAGCGAGCGCAAGACCTTCGCGGACGAGAATACGACCGAGGAGAAGGCGAGGGCCGAATATCGCGCCATCGCGGAGCGGCGCGTGCGACTGGGTCTGGTGCTCGCGGAAATCGGCGAGAAGAACAACATCACCGTGACCGACGAGGAGCTCAACCGGGCGCTGATGGAGCACGTGCGGCGTTTTCCGGGCCAGGAGCGTCGCGCCTGGGAGTATTATCGGCAGAATCCGCAGGCGCTGGCCGGCCTGCGTGCGCCCATCTTCGAGGAAAAGGTGGTCGATTTCCTGCTGGAACTGGCCACCGTGACGGAGCGACGGGTCGCGCGCGCGGAGCTCTACAAGGACGACGAACAGACAGCCTGACGGCGCCGCCCGTTGCGGCGGCGACCGAACCTCAATAAATCATACGCTGAGTTTTCATCATGAGGGCGGAACGGCGGGCAAGCCGTCCCGCCGATTCGGGCAAGGGACCACCGATGCGAGACCCGGCCGACTACTATCTCCAACACCTCGTTCCCATGGTGGTCGAGCAGACCAATCGGGGCGAACGCGCGTACGACATCTTTTCGCGGCTGCTCAAGGAGCGCATCATCTTCATCACGGGGCCGATCGAGGACGGGATGGCTTCGCTCGTCGTCGCCCAGCTGCTGTTCCTGGAAGCGGAGAACCCGAAGAAAGAGATCTCCATGTACATCAACTCGCCCGGCGGCGTGGTCACGTCCGGTCTGGCGATCTACGACACGATGCAGTTCATCCGGCCGCCGGTCGCCACGCTGTGCACGGGCCAAGCCGCGTCCATGGGTTCGCTCCTGCTCGCCGCGGGAGAGAAGGACATGCGCTTTGCCCTGCCCAATGCGCGTATCCTCGTGCATCAGCCGTCCGGCGGATTCCAGGGGCAGGCGTCCGACATCCAGCGGCACGCGGAGGACATCATCAAGCTCAAGCGTCGCCTGAACGAGGTCTATGTCAAGCACACGGGCCGCGACTACGAGACGATCGAAAAGACGCTCGACCGCGATTTCTTCATGACCGCGCTCGAGGCCAAGGAGTTCGGAATCGTCGACAAGGTCCTCGAAAAACGGCCGGAGGAACTTCTGCCCAAGGCCGCCTCCTGACGGGCCCGGGGACCGCCGGAGCGGGCGGCGGCGATTTCCGCCGCAAAGGGGGACCACGATCATTAATGGATTCTTGATTAGGCCACTGTTAGCATGCTTCGCTTAGACTGGGGAGGAAGCAACGGGACCGCGGGTTGTCCCACGACAGCGAGCCCGCCGTGCCGCGGAATTTCGGCGCGAAACTTGCTTTGTTCGGCCTGATCGGCGTTCGTCGCCGACGGCGGCGGAACGAGGCAGGTCGCGAAGGGCAGAGTGACGACGGAGACTGGAATGAGCAAGGTCGGCGGCAGCGATTCCAAGAACACGCTTTACTGCTCGTTCTGCGGCAAGAGCCAGCACGAAGTGCGCAAGCTCATTGCCGGTCCCACCGTATTCATCTGCGATGAATGTGTCGAGTTGTGCATGGACATCATCCGCGAGGAGAACAAGTCCTCGCTGGTGAAGTCGCGCGACGGCATCCCGACGCCGAAGGAAATCCGCAAGGTCCTGGACGACTACGTCATCGGTCAGGATCATGCCAAGAAGGTGCTGTCGGTCGCCGTGCACAATCACTACAAGCGGCTCAATCACGCCTCGAAACACAACGACGTGGAGCTGGCGAAATCGAACATCTTGCTGATCGGGCCGACCGGCTCGGGCAAGACGCTGCTTGCGCAGACCCTCGCGCGGGTGCTCGACGTGCCCTTCACTATGGCCGATGCGACGACGCTCACCGAGGCCGGCTATGTGGGCGAAGACGTCGAGAACATTATCCTGAAACTGTTGCAGGCCGCCGACTACAACGTCGAGCGCGCACAGCGCGGCATCGTCTACATCGACGAGATCGACAAGATCAGCCGCAAGTCCGACAATCCCTCCATCACCCGCGACGTGTCGGGTGAAGGCGTGCAGCAGGCGCTGCTCAAGATCATGGAGGGAACCATCGCCTCGGTGCCGCCGCAGGGCGGCCGCAAGCATCCGCAGCAGGAGTTCCTGCAGGTCGACACGACCAACATTCTCTTCGTCTGCGGGGGCGCCTTTGCCGGCCTCGAAAAGATCATTTCGGCGCGCGGCCGGTCGACCTCGATCGGCTTCGGCGCGAAGGTGATGGCGCCGGAGGACCGCAAGCAGGGAGAGATCTTCCGCGAGGTCGAGCCGGAGGACCTGCTCAAATATGGTCTCATTCCCGAATTCGTCGGCCGCCTGCCGGTGGTCGCGACCCTCGACGATCTCGACGAGGCTTCGCTCAAACGGATTCTGGTCGAACCCAAGAACGCGCTGGTCAAGCAGTATCAGCGCCTGTTCGAGATGGAGTCGATCGAACTGACGCTCGCCGAGGAGGCGCTGACCGCGATCGCGCGCAAGGCCATCGAGCGCAAGACCGGCGCGCGAGGGCTGCGCTCCATCATGGAGGGCATCCTGCTCGATACCATGTTCGAGCTTCCGAGCCTGGAGGGCGTCGAGGAGGTCGTCATTTCCAAGGAGGTCGTGGAGGGGACCGCCCGGCCGCTCTATATCTATGCCGACCGCAGCGATCGCACGGCGGAGGGGGGCGCCAGCGCCTGAACGCGCCCCGCATGCCGGAACCGGATGGCGCGCGGCGTGTGGTTGGCGGAGCCGATTCGCCCGGCGCGGTATCCGGGCGCCTCAATTTAACCCGAAAAAGGGGTCCTGCTTGCGGATCCCGGGGGGTCGACTTACCTATTGCGGTGGACGCCGGGAAGCGTACGAAGGATCGTAGTTTCCGCACGGTCGAGGGTTTCGTACCCTTTCTCCGAGTCGCGTCGGGCAGCGCTCCGCCCGGCGTTTCCTCGCCTCCCTGCCGGCGCTGTCCGTGCGAGTGTCGCATGCCGCCGATCCCGGGACAGGGGCATAACGAAAGGACCGTACTGCAATGACAAGCAAGCCACGACCCACGCTGCAACCGGGCGAGACGCGGGCCTATCCCGTTCTGCCGCTGCGCGATATCGTGGTGTTCCCGCACATGATCGTTCCGCTCTTCGTCGGCCGTGAAAAGTCGATCAAGGCGCTGGAAGAGGTCATGCGATCGGATACCTTCATCCTGCTCGCGACGCAGAAAAACGCCTCGGACGACGACCCGGGCAAGGACGCCATCTTCACGGTGGGCACGCTCGCGACCGTTCTGCAGCTGCTGAAACTTCCCGACGGCACGGTCAAGGTGCTCGTCGAAGGCGTCGCGCGCGCCAAGGTGCTCCGTTACACCGATCGCACGGATTTCTACGAGGCCGAAGCGCGGGTGCTTGCCGACGACCTCGGCGATCGCGTCGAGGCCGAGGCCATGGCCCGCTCGGTCATCACCGAGTTCGAAAACTATGTGAAGCTCAACAAGAAGGTGTCGCCGGAAGTCATCGGCGTGATCCAGCAGATCGAGGATTACGCCAAGCTTGCGGATACCGTGGCATCGCATCTGGCGGTGAAGATCCCGGACAAGCAGGACATCCTCGAGACGCCGGTCGTCACCGAGCGCCTGGAGAAGGTGCTCGGCCTTATGGAAAGCGAAATTTCCGTCCTGCAGGTCGAAAAGCGCATCCGCACGCGCGTCAAGCGTCAGATGGAGAAGACGCAGCGCGAGTACTATCTCAACGAGCAGATGAAGGCGATCCAGAAGGAGCTCGGCGACGAGGACGGGCGCGACGAGCTGCAGGAACTGGAAGAAAAGATCAAGAAGACCAAGCTTTCGAAGGAGGCGCGCGAAAAGGCGCAGCATGAGCTCAAGAAGCTGCGACAGATGTCGCCCATGTCCGCCGAGGCGACGGTGGTGCGCAACTATCTTGATTGGCTCCTGTCGATCCCCTGGAACAAGAAGACCAAGGTCAAGAAGGATCTGACGCTCGCCCAGCAGATTCTCGACGCGGACCACTACGGGCTGGAGAAGGTCAAGGAGCGCATCCTCGAATATCTCGCCGTGCAGCAGCGCGCCAACAAGCTGACCGGGCCGATCCTCTGCCTGGTCGGCCCGCCGGGCGTCGGCAAGACGTCGCTCGGCAAGTCGATCGCGAGGGCCACGGGTCGCGAATTCGTGCGCGTGTCGCTCGGCGGCGTGCGCGACGAAGCCGAGATCCGCGGTCATCGCCGCACCTATATCGGGTCGATGCCGGGCAAGATCATCCAGTCGATGCGCAAGGCCAAGACCTCCAACCCGCTGTTCCTGCTCGACGAGGTGGACAAGATGGGCGCCGATTTCCGCGGCGATCCGTCGTCCGCGCTGCTGGAGGTGCTCGATCCCGAGCAGAACCACACCTTCAACGACCACTATCTCGAGGTCGATTACGACCTGTCGCACGTGATGTTCATCACCACGGCGAACACGCTCAACATACCGCCGCCGTTGATGGACCGCATGGAGATCATCCGCATCGCCGGCTACACCGAGGACGAGAAGGTCGAGATCGCGCGCAGACACCTGATCCCGCACGCGATCGAGAAGCACGGTCTCAAGCCGGGCGAGTGGTCGATCGACGACGAGGCGCTGCTCACCATCATCCGCCGCTATACGCGTGAGGCGGGCGTGCGCAATCTCGAGCGCGAGCTCTCCACCCTGATCCGCAAGGCGGTGAAGGAGTTGATGACCTCGAAGGAGAAGTCGACCATTGCCGTGACCGCGGCAAGCCTCGGCGACTATCTCGGCGTGCCCAAATACCGGTACGGGGAGGTCGAGGAGGAGGATCAAGTCGGCGTCGTCACCGGCCTTGCCTGGACCGATGTCGGCGGCGAGCTGCTTACCATCGAGGCGGCCATGATGCCGGGCAAGGGGCGGATGACCGTGACCGGCAATCTGCGCGATGTCATGAAGGAATCGATTTCCGCGGCGGCGTCCTATGTGCGGTCGCGCGCGGTGGCCTTCGGCATCGAGCCGCCGCTGTTCGACAAGCGCGACATCCACGTCCACGTGCCGGAAGGCGCGACGCCCAAGGACGGCCCCTCGGCCGGGGTCGCGATGGTCACCGCGATCGTCTCGGTCGTGACCGGCATTCCGGTGCGCCGCGACGTCGCCATGACGGGCGAGATCACCCTGCGCGGGCGCGTGCTGCCCATCGGCGGTCTCAAGGAGAAGCTGCTCGCCGCCGCGCGCGGCGGCATGAAGACCGTGCTGATCCCCGAGGAAAACGCCAAGGACCTGGTGGAAATTTCCGACACGATCAAGAAGGGGCTCGACATCGTGCCCGTCACCCGCATGGACGAAGTGCTGGCGCGGGCGCTCGTGCGCAAGCCGGAGCCGATCGTGTGGGACGAGGAGACCGCGAAACTCGCCGAACCGGCTGCCGCGGAGCCTGCGGTGGACGAGGACGGCGCCGGGCTCACCGCGCACTAGACCGCGACGCGTGCTGAGCGAACCGTGGCGCACGCCCGCGCTTTCGCCCGTCATTGCGAGGCGGCGAAGCCGCCGAAGCAATCCAGGCGGGCGGTGCAGCAAGTGATGTGCGGGAGGCGTACCGTGTGGTCCTGCCCGATTCTGGATTGCTTCGCCCGCGCTTCGCGCGGGCTCGC
>Ga0070740_10005481_pt1 | contig 11734 bp, 9 predicted proteins | sample Coa_R2_FD_67286 | JGI IMG/M metagenome (GOLD analysis project Ga0070740, IMG submission 67286) | Surface soil microbial communities from Centralia Pennsylvania, which are recovering from an underground coalmine fire - Coalmine... | ecosystem: Environmental > Terrestrial > Soil > Unclassified ...
AGTTGACGTCGTCCTTGGTCTTGCCAAGGTCGAAGAAGAACCTGCCACCGGCCGCCTCGATGCGGCGCTGCGTCGCTTCGAGATCGTCGACCTGGAACCCGAAATGATGCGCGCCGACGAGGTCGTCGAGGCTCGCCACGCCGGCGGCCGCGGCCGACTTGTACTGCAGGAGCGCCAGGTTGATGACGCCGTCCGAAAGATAGACGCCGGAGCCGATCTCGAGATCGTCGCGGCCCACGCGCTTCAACCCGAACACGGTCTCGTAAAACGCCGCCGACCGGTCGAGGTCGCGCACAACGATCGCGAAGTGCCGCAGTCTTGCCATCTGACGCTCCACCGGGTCGCGACAACGCGCGGATAGTACCGCAGCCGGCGGCGAGCGTCAGCAGCCGTGCGGCGCGGGCTCGGCCGCCCGCAGCGCCGCGACAAAGCCTTGGTGCCAGGTGGTGATGGTATTGCGCCACACGGCAGCGGACATCTCCGTCCACCGCTCGCGACGCTCCTCGAGCGGCATCGCCAGCGCGCGGTTGAGCGCCGCCGCGATCTCGTCGATGTCGAACGGATTGACGATCAGCGCGGCACCCAGCTCCTGCGCGGCGCCGGCGAGGTGCGACAGGATCAGCACGCCCGGGTCCGCTTCGTCCTGCGCCGCGACGAACTCCTTGGCGACGAGGTTCATGCCGTCGCGCAGCGGCGTCACGAGCGCCACTCGTGCCAGCCGGTAGAACCCGGCGAGCGTCGTGCGCGTGAAGCTGCGGTTGATGTAGCGGATCGGCGACCAGTCGAACTCGGCGAACTGGCCGTTGATGCGGCCCGCCGTCGACTCGAGCTGGCGGCGCAGGTCGCGATACTGCCGCACCTCGCCGCGCGAATGCGGCGTGATCTGCAGGTAGTTGAAGCGGCGCCGCTGATCGGGCCACGCGGACAGCAGGCCGTCGATCGCCTCGAAACGATTGGGGATGCCCTTGCTGTAGTCGAGACGGTCGACGCCGATGATCAGCTTGCGCTGCCCGAGGCTGTCGCGCAGGCGTTGGGTTTCCTTGGAATCGAACGCGCGCCTGGCCAGATCAGCGAAGCCCTTGGCGTCGATCCCGATCGGAAAGGTCGCCGCCCGGCCGCGCAGGCCGTGCGATTCGAAGCTGCCGCCTTCGGCGACCCTGCCTCCGCCAAGCACCGCGACGCAATCGAGAAAGGCACGCGTCGCCATGTCGGTCTGAAAGCCGAGCAGGTCGTAGGCGCAGAGAGCGCGCAGCAGCACCTCGTGGTGCGGCAGAGCGACGAGCACGTCGGCCGACGGGAACGGCGTGTGCAGGAAGAAGCCGATGCGGTTGGCGATGCCGAGCTTGCGCAGCTCGGCGGCAAAGGGAATGAAGTGGTAGTCGTGCACCCAGACGAGGTCGTCGGGCTCGAGGCGCGGCGCGAGCGCCGCCGCGAACCGTGCGTTGACGCGCAGATAGCCCTCGAATTCCGGGCGCTTGTATGCGAGCAGGCCGAGCCGGAAATGCAGGAGCGGCCAGAGCGTGCTGTTGGCATAGCCGAGATAGAAGCGCTGATGGTCCTCGCGGCCGAGATCGACCGTCACGTAGCCGACCCGTCCCGACGTCACGACATGCGGCTCGGCCGCCGGCGCGTCGCTCACTTCGCCGCTCCAGCCGAACCAGAGGCCGCCGGCGCGCCGCAGCGCCTCGCGCAGCGCCACGGCGAGGCCGCCGGCCTGGGCCGAGCGGTCGGTCGGAAGGCGCACGCGGTTCGATACGATCACCAGCCGCGGCAAGTCGCGCCCTCCCCTCGTGATTTGCCCGCGCGTTCGGCCGGCGCTAGCCGAGCCTGCCGGCTTCGGCGGCAAGCCACGCGCGAACCGCGTGCGGCGCCGCGATCCGTACCGTCGCAACGCTCGGCCCCTCGCAGCCGACGCGCACCGCGCGCCCGCCCAGCGCCAGCGCCGCGGCGAAGCCGTCCTCGTCGGTTCGATCGTCGCCCAGCACGATCGGCACGCGCCCGCGAAACGGCGGCTCGCGCATGAACCACTCGACGGCCGATCGCTTGCTGATCGCGCGCGGCTTGAGCTCGACACCCATGTGCACCGGCAGCAGCTCGAACCTGGCGCCGGCCGCGTCGAGCAGGCGCGCGCCGAACGCCTGCACCGCCAGTGCATGGTGCGGCGCCTGCCGATAATGAATCGTGAGGCCGAGGCCTTTGTCCTCGACCAGCAGCCCCGCGTGCGCCGCCGCAAACGCGCGTGCCTGCGCGACCAGCCCATCGAGCCGGGCGTCGCGCGCGAGCGTGAGAGCCGGCAGATCGCCGCGCAGCCGCAGCTCCGCGCCGTGCTGTCCCGCCATGGCGAGGCGGAGCGGCGCGAACAGGCGATCGAGCGTCGCGAGCGAGCGGCCGCTGACGAGGGCGAGCGCGCCGCCGAGCCCGGCCTGCAGCCCGGCGAGCAGCGTCACGAGTCCCGGCGGAACGACCACGGCATCGGGCGACGGCGCGATCTCCAGCAGCGTGCCGTCGACATCGAGAAAGAGCGCGGTGCGCTTGTCCAACCTCGGCAACTCGTCCTGCATGCCGGCCACGGATCTCACGCGCGGATTTCGTGCTGCCATGGCAACAGCGCGCGCACGCATTGGTTCAATATCGCGCGGTTGACCGCTCCTCCGGTCGCGCTATGAATTGGCCGTCCCCAACCCGGCCCGGTCGATTGCATTGGCCCGCGACTGTCTGTCCGCCCGCCTTGTCTGCCACCCGTTGACACGATCGGGATATAGCGGCCATCTCAAATGGTTGGCAATCGCCTTGTCGGTCCTGCTCGGGGCAGCGGCGCATTGGGCGATGGCGGCCGCGCGCGACGACGAATGGTCGGTGACCGGAATCGAGGAGGACGATTTCTTCGCCCCGCACAACAAGGACCAACACTATACGCAGGGGCTGCGTCTTTCGGCGACCTCGCCCGACATCACCGGAGCGTGGGCGCGCCCCTTCGCCGAATTGCCCTGGGCGTTCCCGGTCGTGCGTGAAGAGGCGGACGTGGCGCGGCGCTACAATTTCGCGTTCGGGCAGAACATGTACACGCCGCACGACCGGTCGCGCGTCATTCCCGACCCGCGCGACCGTCCCTATGCCGGCTGGCTCTATGGCGGCATCGGCCTGATGCAGGACAGCGGCGGCGCGGAGTTCGACGAGTTCGACCTGAAGCTCGGCATGATCGGGCCGGCGTCGCTGGCGCGCGAGGTCCAGACCGAATGGCACATCAACGTCATCGGCACCAAGCCCTTCCTAGGCTGGAGCGCGCAGCTCCACAACGAGCCGACGCTCGACCTCTACTACGTCCGCAAATGGCGTCTGCCGCGGGATGCCGGCGGCAATGGCGGCGGCTGGGGCTGGGATGCGATCCCGCAGGCGAGCCTGCGCGTCGGCAACGTCTATGACTACGCGGCCGGCGGCGGGCTGCTGCGCTTCGGGCGCAATCTCGCGACCGATTACGGGCCGCCGCACATCGATCTCAACACCGGCTCGGACTACATCGACCCGGCGCGCGGCGACGGCGGCATCGGCGCCTATGTGTTCGTCGGCGGCGAGGCGCGGCTCGTCGCGCGCAACATCTTTCTCGATGGCAACAGCTTCCGGTCGAGCGCGCATGTGGCGAAGTATCCGGCGGTGGCCGATGGCGAGCTCGGATTCGCGGTGACGCGCGGGCATTTCCGTCTTGCCTACACGCTGGTCTACCGCACGCCGGAATTCGTCCACCAGGGGGGCGCGGACCATTACGGCTCGCTGAGCCTCACCTTTCACTGCTGGCTGTCGCATTGCCTCGATTGACGGCGGCGGCGAGCGCGGCCCTGCGGCGCTCCGTCGCCGTACGATCGATCGCGAGCGTCGCGGGATCGAGCACCACGCCGTAGAGTTCCGCCGCGGCGGCGAGCGACACATAGCCCTGCCGGACATCGTTCTGCACGGCGGCGGGGTCGCGCTCCCACGGCGGCCCGTAGCCGCCGCCGCCGCCCGAGCGCATGCGCACCGCGTCGCCCTCCTCGAGCCGGTCGAGATGCAGCTTGCCGTTCGGGAAGTCGGTGCGCCACGCCCCGTCGACGCGGACGGCGATCTCGTTGCCGGCGGCCTCGAGCCCGCCTTCGAGCCCCCAGGGCTTGCACAGGATCCGGTCGACCTGCGTCGCGAACACGATGTCGCTCTGCGCGCGCAGCACGGTCTCGATGCCGAGCCCGCCGCGCGTCCGCCCCGCGCCGCCGGAATCGGGGATAAGGGCGCAGCGCTCGACGACCAGCGGAAATTTCGCCTCGGTCTGCTCGTTGGGGCCGTTGTGCGTGTCGCCGTCATTGATGCAGACGGTGGCGGAAACGCCGTCCTCGCTGCGCTTCGCGCCCCAGCCGCCGCCCAGCGGCCCGGTCGAGGCGATGAAGAACTGCCGCCGCGCGCGGTCGATGCCGTGGAAGTTGGCGATCACGAGGTCGGCATGGTGTCCGGCGATGACGCGGTCGGGGATGGCGGGCGCCAGCGCCTTGAACACGGTATCGATCACCGTCATCGGGTAGGTCATCCATTTGCGCATCGGCGCCGGACGCTTGGCGCTCACGACCCGGCCCTCCGGCACGATCGACCGCAGGCTGCGGAACGAGCCGTCGTTCACCGGGTAGTCGGTCGGCGAGGTCAGGCACTTGTACGCGACCTGGGTGCAGCCATGGCCGGTGGTGACGCCGGAATTGAAATAGCCGCGCACCTGCGGCGAGATTTCGCTGAGGTCGATGGTCATCTCGTCGTCCGCGACGACGACGCGCACCTTGATCGGCACCTTGCGCCCGATATCGATGCCGTCGTCGTCCATGAAGGATTCGGCCTCGTAGGTGCCGTCCGGAATGGTGCGCGTGCGCGCCCGGGCCGCCGCCTCGGAGCGGTCCATGATGGCGGCGATCGCGCCCAGAAAGGCGTCGCGGCCGTAGCGCCGGAGCAGCTCCTTGACGCGCCGCTCGCCGGTCTTCACCGCGGTCACCTGCGCGCGGAGATCGCCCATCGCGCGCTCGGGGATGCGGACGTTCATGCGGATGATGTCGACGATGTCCTGGTTCACCACGCCGGCGCGCTGATATTTGAGGAACGGGATCTGCAGGCCCTCGGAATAGATGTCGGTGCTGACCGCGCGGTTGAGGTTGCCGCCGATATCGAGCCAGTGGGCCATGCAGCAGGCGAAGGCGACGAGCTCGCGCCTGTCGAAGATCGGCAGCGTCAGCGTGACGTGGTTCAAATGGCTGCCGGTCGTATAGGCGTCGTTGGTGACGAGGATGTCGCCGGGCGCCATGTTGTCGATGCCGAAATGGCGGATCTTGGCCTTCACCGTCTCCGCCATGCCGCGGATGAACATCGGCAGGCCGAGCCCGATCGACACTGTCTCGCCCGCCGCGGTGAAGAGGCCGGTCGTGAAGTCGAGCGCCTCGTAGATGATGACGTTGTAGGCGGTGCGCATCAGGTTCGTCTTCATCTCCTCGGTCACGGCGATGAAGGCGTTGCGCAGGATCTCGGTGATGACGGGATCCGCCCGGTTCGTCCTGGTCTCGGCCGCTTCCGCCGTCGCCATGCGTGCGGTCCCTCCTAATGCAGCGCGGCAATCTTGCAGAGGCCTCGCGTGGCGGGCAAGTGTTGCGCCGCGCGTGCGGGCGGCCGTAGGATCGGACAGGTCGACACTCTTCTTGGGCCACGCCATGCTATCGCAAGCGGAAAACGAGCGTCTGGTGCGCGTCGGGCCGGGCACGCCGGCGGGCGAGCTGTTCCGCCGGTATTGGCAGCCGGCTTGCCTCTCGTCGGAACTGCCCGAGCCGGATGGCGCGCCGGTGCGCGTCCGGCTCCTGGGCGAGGATCTCATCGCGTTCCGCGACACGGCCGGCCGTGTCGGGGTGGTCGACGCCTATTGCGCGCACCGCCGCGCGCCGCTGTTCTTCGGCCGCAACGAGGAATGCGGGCTGCGCTGTGTCTATCACGGCTGGAAGTTCGACGTGGACGGCAACTGCGTCGACCTGCCGTCGGAGCCGGAATCGAGCCCGCTGAAGGCGACGGTTCGGCTCAAGGCCTATCCGGCCCGGGAGAAGGCCGGGATCGTCTGGGCGTATCTCGGTCCCGCCGAGCGGATGCCCGCGCTGCCCGACTATGAGTGGACCCGGGTGCCGCCGACGCATTGCTTCGTCTCGAAGACCTACGAGGCGTGCAACTACCTGCAGGCGCTCGAGGGCGGCCTCGACACGGCCCACTCCTCCTATCTCCATAATCTCAAGCTCGGCGACACGACGCAGCTCCGCCAGCGCGACCGCGCGCCAAGGCTCGAGGTCGAGATCACCGATTACGGCTATTCCTACGTCTCGACGCGCCAGGCCGGGGCGGACGGCACCTATGTGCGCGTCTATCATTACGTGATGCCGTTTCAGCAGATGCGCGGCGGGCTCAACGGCATCCTGCGGCGCAACGACGTGCCGAAGCTCGACGGACATCTGTGGGTGCCGATCGACGATGTCCAGACCCATGTCTACAACTGGGGCTACAGCGCCGATCCGGCGTTCCCGATCAGCGAGGAAGCGGCGGAGGCGTACGAGCATCATTCCGGCCGTGGCAAGGACGACCTCATCCCCGGCACCTTCATGCTGAAGCGCAACCCGTCGAACGACTACCTGATCGACCGGCAGGCGCAGAAGACGCGCAGCTTCACCGGCATCGAGGGCGTCAACACGCAGGATTTCGCGGTCCAGGAAGGCATGGGGCCGATCGTCGACCGTTCGAAGGAGTATCTCGGCACCACCGACCGCGCGATCGTCGCGCTGCGCCGGCTGCTGCTGGACGCGACGGCGGCCGTCGAGCGCGGCGAGGAGGCCCCCGGCGCCGATCCGCGCACGCACCGCAGCATCCGCCCCTATGACGGGCTCGTCCCGCCCGGCGGAAACTGGCGCGAGACCTTCGCCGAAGGGCTCAAATGCCGGTGGTAGCGGCATGCTCGGCCGCGCGGCCGAGCATGCAGCCCCTGCGCCACCCGCCAACCTAGCCCGCCCGCCCTCCGCCCCCGGGGCGCGTGGGCGTAAAGGTCTTGGTAATACAGTCCAAAGGATCAGCGTCTATACTGGTCCGCGGCACAACGGACGCCCGACCGCCCCGGATGAGTTCCTCGCCAACCGAAGTCTGTCTCACGATCGACACCGAGTTCAGCATCGGCGGCGCATTCAAGGACCCGCGGACCCGCCGACCCATCGGGCGTCCGCATGTGGACTGCCACGCCGAGGGCGAGGATCACGGTCTGCCATTTCTTCTGAAAACGTTCCAGAAGTTTGGGATCAAGGCGACGTTCTTCGTCGAGACGCTGAGCCGCACCTATTTCGGGGACCAGCCGCTGCGGCAGACCATCGAGGCGATCCTCGAGGCCGGACAGGACGTGCAACTGCACATCCATCCGTGCTGGTGGGCTTTCCGGCACACGGACTGGGCCGAGCGAGTCGCGGTTGAACATCCGAACGACAGCTGTGCGGGCCGTACGTCGGCAGAACTGGAGACGTTTCTCGCCGCGGGACTGGGTCCGTTCGAGGAATGGAAGCTGCCGCGGCCGATCGCGCTCCGGACCGGCAATCTTGAACTCGACCGCACGATCTATTCAGCCATGTCGCGCCAGGGGCTGAGGATCTCCTCCAGCGTCGGTCTCGGCGTCTATAGGCCCCGGGAAGCGGAGCTCCACTTGGCAAGCGGCCGCCACACGATCGATGGCATCATTGAAGTCCCGGTGCTGACCTTCCGGCAGCTCGCACTTGGCCCTGTCGGACGGGACCACGTGCTAACCATTACCGGGGTAGGAACCGCGGAGACCATCGCAATCCTTCGGGCAGCGCGGCGGAGCGGTTTGGAACAGGTCGTGGTGCTCACCCATCCGTTCGAGTACGTGAAGTGCGCGCCGCCCGGAGAGGAGGGCGTGCGCCCCAATCGCATCAACAAGGCTCGGCTCGTCGCGCTCTGTCGCTTCATTTCCGAGCACCCTGACGAATTCACGAGCGTCAGTTTCTCCGCGGCCGCACCGCGCTGGCTCTTACATCCTGCGACCGAGCGGCCCGAACTCCGCGCGCCTTTGCTTGCGTCGCTGAGCAGCCTGATCGAAAACCAAGCCAATGACCGGCTTAGATGGCTTTAGTGCAGACGTGAGCGGCACCGAAGAGGCGCCGCCACTGCCCCTGCCGCTCGGTGGTTGGGATCCGCTTGGCGTGCGTCCGAGCTTTGGCACGTATCGCGGGCTCGCGCGGCTGGCGCTCGCTGAGCTGGAATATCGCTTTGGCCGGCTGACCGCATGCACCGTTCTCCGCTGGCACGAGGTGCGCCGTCTGGTTTTCGTCTGCTGGGGCAATATCTGTCGCAGTCCCTACGCCGAACTCCGCGCGGCCAGCTTTGGCTTGCCGGCGGCTTCGTTCGGGCTGTCGACCGAATCGGGACTGCCGGCTGACGCCACCGGCCGCAGATGCGCTGCCGCGTTCGGGGCGGATCTCAGCTCGCACCGCGCCTGTGCGCTCCAGGACTTCCGCGCGCGCGAAGGAGACCTGCTAGTGTTCATGGAGCCGCGCCATCTGCATCGCGTCGAGCTGATGCCGGCGTTCGAGGCGTTTCAAAAGACTCTCCTGGGGATCTGGGCTAACCCGAGGCGCGTTCACATCCATGATCCCCATCGGCTCAGCGATGCGTATTGGCATTCCTGCCTCCGCACGATCGACTCCGGCGTTGCCGGATTGGCCCGGAAGATGACAGCGCCGCCGCGCCATGCGCGATGAACCGGGGTCGCGCGGCGTGGCGCGGCCGCCGGCCATTCTACTGGGTGCCGACACGCCGATCGGTCTCGCCGTCATCCGCGAGCTCGGCCGACACGGCGTTGCGGTGCATGCGGTCGCGCGTACGCCGCGCGGGGTCGGGCTCTATTCGCGATGGACGACCCAGCGTTATGTCCGTCCCCCCGGAGGACAAGACGCGACCATTGCGTTGATCAATGCCATTGCTGCGCGGCACGACGCAAAGATTGTGCTGGCGGTTTCGGAGGTGGATCTGGCGCTCCTGCGTTCTGCCGCGGACCGGGGCCAGATGCCCGGCGTTCGCGTTCTCGTCGCGGGGGCGCGCCAGCTTGCGATCGTCGCAGACAAGACGGAGACGTGCCGCATCGCCCGCGAGGTGGGTATTCCGGTACCGATGACATGGCAACCCGAACCCGGGGAGCTGCCACCGCCGATCCCCGACGGACTTCGCTTCCCCTGCGTCTTGAAGTGGAGCAACCCCGAGGCTGCGAGCCCGCTTCTCGAGCGGCACGGGATCGCACTGCTCAAGTCGGAATACTGCTACGACGCGCGAGAGCTTTCCGAAAAGCTCGCGCGATACGTGCCGATCGGCGCATACCCGCTGGTGCAGGCGTTCTGTCCGGGCGTCGGGCTCGGACACATGATCTTCATGCACGAGGGTCGCGCGCTCCTCCGCTTTCAGCACCGGCGCATCAGCGAGTGGCCCCCGGAAGGCGGCACATCGACGGTGTGCGAAAGCTTGCCGCTCACGGAAAACGCAGCGCTGCTCGCCAAGTCGGAGGAGCTGCTGCGGCGGATCGGTTGGGAAGGGGCAGCCATGGTTGAATATCGCTTCGATCCGAAAACCGGCGACAGCGTGCTGATGGAGGTGAATGGCCGGTTCTGGGGCAGCCTGCCGCTCGCCTACCATGCCGGCGCGCCCTTCGCCTGGTTTACCTATTCGGTCCTCGGCCTCGGCGAGACTCCGGCCGCGCTGCCGCCGTACCGGATCGGCTTGCGTGCCCGGTACATGATCCCGGAGACCCGCCGCGTGCTGGCTCTGCTGCTGCGAAAGGGCAAGACTGCCAACCGCAGTCTGGTCTTCAATCCGCCCAGGGAGCTTTTCTCCTATTTGCGAGATTTTCTCCGGCCGCGGACGCGGTATTACGTCTTCTCATTAGCCGACCCTTTGCCGTTCTTCGCCGATCTCGGCTTCGTGATGCACAAGACGTTCCGGCGCCCGCGCGCTTGACACGGACCCACAGTGCGGGAGACGGTGGAAGAGAGCGATCGCGGGACCGGGCGGAGGAGAGCCAATGCGCTTCGGCTTGCGGAGTCTGGCGGCGGCTTTGTGCGCCGCGAGCGTGATGGTGCCGCCCGGCGGCAGGGCGCAGCCGGTGCAGGACGTCGTCCTCGCCCTGCCGACGACGACGCTGACCTTCGGCGACGCGTTCCTGGCGGAGGATGCGGGGTTCTTCAAGGACGAGGGGCTCAAGGTTTCGCTCCCGATCCTGGTCGGGGTCGCGTCGGTGAACGCGGTGATCAACGGCAGCGCCGACTTCACGATCGGCACCGGACCGGTCTTCCTGCGCGCCGCTGCGCATGGGCAGCGCCTGCTGGCAATCGCCAATCTCGCGGACCGGCCGAACATCGAGCTCGTGCTGCGCAAGGACGTGTACGAGGCGCTGAAGATCAACGACCGCCTGCCGCTCGCGGAGCGCGGCCGGCTGCTCAAGGGCAAGACGATCGCGATCCAGGGCGTCGGCAGCATCGTGCATGCGTGGGAGCGCCTGGTCGCGGCGCGCGGCGGGCTCGATCCGGAAACCGACGTGCGCATCGCGCCGATGGAGCCGCCGTCGATGCTGCCGGCGCTCGAGTCGAAGGCGGTGGATGGCTATGCGACGTCGCTGCCCTACACGACCGAGGCCGTGCTGCGCGGCGTGGGCAGGATGCTCGCGAGCGCGCCGCAAGGCGCGGCGCCCGACATCCTCCCGTTTGCGGCCGGGCTGGTCATCACGAAGCCGGAGACGTGCCGCGCCGACAAGGACAAATGCGTGCGCCTCGTTCGCGCGCTCGCGCGCGCCGTGAAGCTCATTCGGGAGCGGCCGGGCGAGGCGCTGAACGTGCTGCGCCCGCGCTACAAGACGATGAGCGCGGCGCTGCTGGAGGCGGCGTGGCCGACTGTCGCCAAGGCGCTCGCCGCCGACCTTCGCGTCGACGCGCGCGGCCTCGAGAACTCGGAGAAGGTGAATATCGAGGCGAAGCTGCTCGATCCCAAGGACAAGGTCGGGTCCTATGACGGTCTCTATACCGACGCCTATCTGCCCTGAGCCGGCGGGCAGCCGCTCACGAGGGCGCGACGCCGAGGAGGCGCTCGGCCAGTCCGTGCTCGGCGCGGAGCTCGGCCGGCGTCCCGGCGAACGCGATCTGCCCCTTGCTCAGGACGAAGACGCGGTCGGCGTGCCGGATGGCGAAGGACAGCTTCTGCTCGACCAGCAGGACCGCGAGCCCGCTCCGCCGCAGCTCGGCCATGACCAGCGCAAGCTCCCGCACCTTTTGCGGGGCGAGGCCCTCCGACGGCTCGTCCATGAGCAGGAGATCCGGGTTGCTGAGCAGCGCGCGGGCGCACGCCAGCATCTGCTGCTCGCCGCCGCTTAGCGCGTTGGCGGGCTGATCCTGCCGCTCGCGCAAGATCGGGAACACCGCATGCACGCGCGGCAGCGTCCAGTCTCGCGGGCCGCCTCTGCGCGCCTGCCGCAGACCGAGGGCGAGGTTCTCCTGCACCGACAGCGAGGCGAACACCCTGCGGCCTTGCGGCACCAGCGCGATCCCCATGCCGGTGATGACATGCGGCGGCAAGCCGACGAGGTCGCGGCCCTGAAACAGGATGCTGCCGCTGCGCGGCGGGGTCACGCCGACGATGCTGCGCACGAGCGTGGTCTTGCCGACACCGT
>Ga0070740_10005482_pt1 | contig 11733 bp, 10 predicted proteins | sample Coa_R2_FD_67286 | JGI IMG/M metagenome (GOLD analysis project Ga0070740, IMG submission 67286) | Surface soil microbial communities from Centralia Pennsylvania, which are recovering from an underground coalmine fire - Coalmine... | ecosystem: Environmental > Terrestrial > Soil > Unclassified ...
GCATCGACCTATCGGGTTACCAGCCGAAGCAGGAGCAGGGAAAGCATGGAGCGGCCGTTCTGATGCTGGAGTTGCTAAGCGATCTGTGGGGCTTCATGAAAGCCGAGAAGAAGTTCTGGCTGGCCCCCGCGATCATCGTGCTCTTGATCGTGGGCGCGATGGTGATTCTGAGCCAGTTCACCGTGGTCGCACCCTTCATCTACACGCTGTTCTGAAGGCTCCGAAGATCGGCCCGAGAGTTCCGGCTCGCGCGTCAGCCCGGCTTCACATCGAACGGCCTCATCATCTCGTTGTCCTCGTGCTCGAGGACGTGACAATGCCACACGTAGCGGCCGGTGAATCCCTCGAATCGCATGATGATGCGAACGACCATCCCCGCGGGCACGCACACCGTGTCCTTCCATCCGCGAAGATTCGGTTCCGGGACTTCCGCCGGTCCGGTGAATATGAGCTTTCGGTTCTTCCTGTAGGCGGTAATGTCGAAAGGTCTCCGATCGAGTACCTGGAAGCGGACGAGATGGAGATGAATCGGATGAGTGTCGCGGGTGAGATTGACAAGGCTCCAGATTTCGGTCGTGTCGATGACGGGGTCCTCGGTGACGGGAGCACTCCATCGGGCGCCGTTCAGCAGCGTCATCATCGTGGCTCCGCGCGGGCTGAGGTATTCGTCAAGCGTGAGGATACGGGTGCGGACCGCGTCGGACTCCGGGAGTCTTGCGATCGTTCTTAGCTTCGATGGAACCGAAGTTCGGTCACGCACCTCGGCGGCGCCGACTCGAAACTGCATCGCCTCCGTGTCACCCGCCATCAACGAAACCGCTTTGCCCTTGTATCGCGCGAAATCGACCACGAGGTCGGCGCGTTCGGCGGGCGCGAGCGTGACCGCATCGAGTTCGACGGGTTCGGCGAGCAATCCCTGGTCCGAGCCGATTTGGAAGAACGATCCGCCGCCGAGCGAGATTCGAAAAAAAGTGCCGTTGGCCACGTTCGCGATTCGAATCCGATAGCGGCACGGTTCGACTTCTAGATACGGAAAGAGCCTGCCGTTGACCAGGACCGCGTTTCCGTGAAACTCCGGAGCCCATCGCGCGTAAGGGAGGCTGTGAAACCGCATGTACTCGAGTTGCGAGGCGAGGTTGAAGGCGCGATCGCATATTGTGATCGGAATCTCGCGCGTGCCCGAGGGCAGGCCGAGAGTTTCCTCATGCTCATCCCGTATGATGAACATCCCGTAAAGACCGGCGTAGACGTTCAGGCGCGTGATTCCCAGCGCGTGGTCGTGGTACCACAGCGTCGCGGCATCCTGGCGGTTCGGATAGTGATAGATGGCCGATTGCCCCGGGGCCAGCCACGCTTCCGGGTAGCCGTCGCTCGAGGGCGCCACGTGCGCTCCGTGCGCATGGACCACGGCGCGCACAGCGGGGTGGCTTCGCTCGGCGCCGTGCAGCGAAGGATCGATTGGCAGGAGATGCTTCATCGGAAGCCGGTTGCGCCATTCTATGAACAGCGGACGACCCTTTCTTGCCTCGATCGTCGGTCCCGGCGAGCGTCCGTCGTATCCCCAGAGGCGAACCGGCTTGAGGTCGCGATGAACGCGGTCGAAGAACTGAACCATCTCCACTCGATACATCGGGACCGTCGCGCCGCGGCGCTCGGGGTCGGGGGCTGAGGCGACCGGCACAAGCGCCGCTGGGATCGGAAGCGGATCGACGAATTTCGCGAGCCTGGCGGGATCGATCTTTGGAATCTGTTTTTCGAATTCGATGACCGGGCCGGCTTCGTCAGGATCGAGTTGAGCGCGCTGCAGGGCGCCGGCCTGATTGAGATCGCGTCCGCACCACGGAACGAGCTGTTCTCGGCCGACCCGCTGACCCATCGATGCTTCCGCGATCAAGCCGACGCCGACAAGCCCGGTCGCGGTAAGAAACCGCCGTCTTGTTATACGCATCGGGGAACCATCGAGGGGGAGGTTCGGACTCCGGCTCGAAGCCGAAGGACGGGCGTCATCCGGCGGCAAGGACGGCGCCACCATGGGCGGCAAGGTCCGCCATCACGGCGCCAAAGAGCGCATCCATCCGCTTCTCATCCCGAGGATAGGAAAGCATCCTGACCGGCAGCGTCCGCGCGATATCGGTTGCAAAGCGGAACAAGCGCTTGAGCCGCTTGGGATCGAGATTCCAGTTGTTGAGGCTCGCCGCGAGGATCTCGGGCAGCGCCTGTCCCGGGGTCAGCGGGCTGATTCGGATATCATCACCGCATCTTCCGGGCTCTTCGATCACATACAGCGCGCACAGCGGACGCGAAGTTCCAGCAGCACGTGAAGCATCGATCGGCATGATCAGCTTTCGGGTCGCGGGGTTTATCGGAACGCCGTTGCAGCCGGTCCCGAATATCCGGTTGGCGACATGCTCGTAGAGTTTGATTCGAAGCGGCCCGGGACAGGCGAGGAACGCGGTGCCATGGCGGGTCAGCACCAGCATGTCATCCGTGATAAAGCGGCAGCCGGCGGCCAGCATCAGGGCGGCGAGGGTGGACTTTCCGTAACCGCCGTCCCCGATGAACGCGACAGCGCCATGAGGCGTCTCCACCGCGGTCGCGTGCAGTGGCTCGCGGCCCAGTTGAACCATCGCCAATGAAAGCGCCTCCGTGAGCAGGTAGGCCTGAAGGCCCTCCTCGCTTGCGTGCCTGTAGGTGACGACCTCGATTCGCCGTCCGTCCGGCGCGGCGAGGAAATCAAACAGCCCGAGCCATCGGAAGAAGATCGAACCGTCGGGCAATCGCACCGACTGGTACCATCGGCCACGGCGATGCCTGGGGATGAAGGCGGTTGCGCGCGCGAAAGATTGTTCGTCTCCGCGGGCGAACTCCACCTGCCAGTGGCGGGCTTCGCTACGCGGCAGGTTGATCAGCCGACGGAATGATCGAACGTCGATTCCGTACACGCGATGGATCGCCGGCATGTCGCCTGTCGTCCCGAAGTCCCGCAAAGGAATGGCGTCCTGCGCCATTGCCGCGCCCGTCCTATGCTCAGGCCTGGGGTCGGGTTCCGGTGCGCGGCCGCCCGAGGTCGTTGCGAGAGCTGCCCTTGGCCATCGTGATCGATCTCAGGTCGCCATGGACGACGAGTTTCGGTCGCGAATACGGCTTCTTCGGAGCCTTGGGTTTCATATCGCCTCCGTGTGCGTCTCCCTGGTCGGATTGACGGACTCAGATGGTCGTGTCAAGAACGCGCGCATCCAGAATTCCAGCGCGAGCGCATCGAGGTACTCGTCGTCGGAAAGCGGACCGCTCGGATCGCACCCGAGCGCCTTGCATCGAAAAGCATCCGGACGCAGGGCGCGATATGCGCGAACGCGCTGTCCCTCCAGCACCGAGGAGACGGTGCCCTCGTCTTTCCATCGCCTTTCAAGGATCGGCGGCGGTACGATCCCCCGGAAGGCATCGCGCAGCAGCCCCCGAGGAACGCCGCGCCGGGTCAGGATCTCGCCGGGGATCGCCATGACGGAGGCGATAACGTCGCGATCCAGGAAGGGCGTGACGCGCTCGAGTCCGAATCTCGCCGCCATCTTCTCGTCGCCTTCGATGGCTAGCCGATGGGATTTGGAGCGCGCGGTCTGATAAATGCTGCGCGCCTGCGCGGACGCGTAGGAGGGATGGCGCACGCGCGGACGCAGGCGGCGCGCACGGCGCGACAACTCGCCATTGACCCATCGATGGTTGGAACTGAGCAGAAGGGAAGCCGCGCCGTAAAAGGGACGAATCGAGGAACGCACGAAGTTCGGCACGAGATTCAGCATCAATTCCCGCGCGAAACGGCGTCGGAAGTATGCCGGTTCGCTCGCTACAAACCATCGCGTATATTCATTAAGGTGGCGCCTAACCCTTCGCCACTCCAGCCGCTTTACGAGATCAACCAGGTAGCCGGTCGCGAACATCAACTGATCACTCCACAGGCCCGTCATCACAACCCTTGCGCCGGTGGCGGCTGCGCACGAAAGCATCGGCGCTTCGCCGCTCCATCCGTCGTCGAAGAGCGGCATCTCCGAAAACCATGCGGCAGCGCGAAGATGGTCGGAGTCGCCCGGCCTTCCCATCCCGACTCGGACGATTTCCCGTCCCGTCCTCTCTTCCATCAGCGCGAGGAACCGGTTCTCCTCGGTATGCGGGTCGGATGGCGCGTACGAGATCGGAACGATATCCGGGCCGGAATATTTCTTTTGGAGCTGATCGGCGACCCCAAGAACGATCGATGAATCGAGGCCTCCGCTCACGGCGATCGCCACGGGATGGATGCTTCGCATCCGCTTGCGGGTGGCGCTGATGACGACCTCGCGCAGATGGGTGGCGTAATCCGAGTAGGCGGAGTAACGAAGCCGAGTGCCGGCATTGAAGTCCCAGAACCGCCGCGCGCCGGTCTTTTCGGGCTGGAACTTGAGCCGCCAGCCCGGAAGCACTCGGCTGATTCCACGGAAGAAGGTCTCGCCGTCATCCTCCCAGGGCAGATGGTCGAGAAGCAGCAGGTCGGCGAGCAGATCCAAGTTCGGTTCCGGATCGATTCCGGGACAGGCGAGGATCGCCTTTATCTCGGAGGCAAAGACGACGCCGGGTCCGTGCTCGCGGAAATAGAGCGGCCGGCATCCGATGGGATCGCGGGCAAGAATCAACTGGCGGCGGGGGATGCGAAACAATGCGAGCGCGAAATCGCCCACCAGCCGATCAAGGCATCGCCCTCCCCATCTCCCAAACGCGCGCAAAACGAGATCTGAATCGGAGAGCTCGGAGGCGGCGTCGCGCAAATCCAAGGCCTCAAGGAGATCTTCGCGATTGTCGATTCGGCCGTCGAACAAAAGAAGATTGCCGGAATCATCGAGCAGGGGCTGGCGCTCGTTTATCGATTCCGGCACGACGCGCCGCAGATGGCATCCGAAACCGGCGCCCCGCTGGATTGAGAATTCCAGCAGGTCGCCGCCGCGATGAGCGATCGATTGCGCCATCGCTTCCAGGACGGCGCGCTCCACCGGCGCTCCATTCCGATTGAAAATTCCGAAGAGACCGCTCATCGCTGCGTTCTCCACAAATCGGGAATCGCCGCGATACGCCGGATGGCAACGGTCCGGATTCGCCTGGCGTGGAATGAGATGCTGCCGGGAAGCCGCATCACGGCGCGGCGCGCGTGAACCATCGCCTCCGGTGCCCTTCCTTTCGCGGCATACAGGCGGGCGAGCCGCAGATGATCGCGAACCCGCTGGTGCCTTGCGCTCAGCGCGATCCGGTAGCATGCGATCGCGCCATCGAGGTCGCCCCGGCGGGCACGCAACCGTCCGAGCTCCGCGTAGGTCGAGCAGTGGTCTTCATCGACAAGCTTTCCGGCGCAGCCCGGTGTCCTGATGTTCCAGGAAAGCGGTTTGCCTCCCCTCATCGCGAGCAGCAGCGAGCGTTCGTAGTGGGCGATTGCGCGGTCCAGCCGGCCGTTACGCTCGCAGGCCTGCGCAAGACATCGATGCGCGTCAAGATTGTCCTCGGCGCACTCGAGCGCTCGGGAGGCAAGCTGCTCGGCGAGCCGCCAGTCGCGCCGCCGGAGCGCCAGCTGCGCCATCCCCAGCATCGCATACACGTGGGCGGGATCGAGTTCGAGCGCGCGAGTGAATTCGCGCCGTGCCGGTCGATGACGCCACTCCCACAGGTACTGCCATCCGAGCGTATTGAACCCGGTCGAGTATGAAGGATCGATTTCGATTGCGCGGCGGTAATGCCGGCGAGCCTGTTCGAGCCGCCCGAAACGCTGGCTCAGCAAGGCGAGATGAAACTGCGGAGCCGCCGATTCGGAGAGCGAGGATGCGGCGGCCAGGTAGGCGCGGCGGGCGGAGTCGAAGTCGCCCGAGGCCGCCGCTTTCGCGCCCTCACGGAGCAGATCGTATCCGCGGCAATCGGAAGAGCCGGCGATGCGATCGGCAATCTCCACACCAAGGTATTTCCACGCCAGCGGCGTGTAGCAGCCATCGATCGAATACGAAATCGTGATGATCTCGGGCGAGATGCGCACGGCGTCGATGCCCGCAAGCAATTCCTTCGGCCATCGCCACGGCAATTCCGAATGCGTGTCGGCCCGGTCGACGGACACCTGCGGGATCATCAAGTAGTCCACGTCGATGTCGAGAAGGACCGGCCCCCCGCCGAGTCGCAGGGCGTCCAGCGTCGTGATGGTCAATCGCGAGTCCCGAAGGCTGACTTCGATGCGATCGGGCCCGGATTCGATCGGGCGTGGTGCGCGGAGTACGGAGGCGAGACTCCACACCATCCGCATCAGCGCGCGGCGTGCGCCGCGGCGTTCAAAGGAGCGGTCGGGAACGATCCAGTAGATATCGCTGACCAGGCGCTCGCGCATCGCCGCGAACACGAAATCGGCAATCGTGACGGGCTGCCCCTGCTCGATCGGCCACATGTCGTGATGAGCGTCGATGTGCACGAGCGGACGATCGCGAATCCCCGCCTCCCTCCACACGTAGTAGGCTTCATCGTGGTTCTCGATCAGATGGATTGAAGCCGAGTTGCCGCCGACGATCCGGGAGGAATTGTGGCCGGCGGGCGATGCGGCCGCCATCAGAAACCCTCCAATGTCATCAGACGCGAGAACCGTTCGATCTCGTCCGGGCTGCTGAGCAGCGGCCGGTTTTCAAGCTCAACCCACGCGTGCGCTTCGAAGCCTCGCGCTCCGTTCGCCACTCCGAGCTCAAGGGTGCAGGAACGGCCGGAGCGCAGGAGGACTTGTCTGAGAGCAACCGCCTGAATGAGACATGTCGCCGAGGGCACGATCCTTGCGGCCGCTCCCACCGCCCACACGGCGCGCTCCACCGGAATGGTTCGGCGGCGCGGAAGCGGGATTGCCGCGACAATCCTGAGAGCGCGACCGAACGAGACCATCCACAGGCTCAGGCGTGCGGCGACGGCAAGCAGTACCGCTTCCAGAAGCAGGGTACGGTCGGCCGAATCGAGGCTTGCAAACCTGCGGATGCAATTCATTCGCTTATTTCAATAAGGCCGTGCTCCGCCAGATCACAAATCAAATCCCGAAGGTCCGCCTCCAAGCGCGCCCGCTCGACATCGTATTCCTCGACCATCCGATCGCACAGTTCCGCCAGGGTGACGGGCTTCTGGAGCGAGTTCCAGACGCTCGCGCCCACGGGATCCAGTCCGAAGTAGATGCCGCTTTTCAGGTTTAGGATCGCCACCTCGCCGGCCAGATCGCAGGAAACCTGGTCTGTGGCCACTACAAGGCGGGATCGTTCGGTGATAGTCACGCAAGCCATTTGAAGACAAGCCCGAACTTGACGCTTTTGAGCCGCCCAGTTCGCACAGAAGGATAACAAAAGCTCAATCAGACGTCCAATTTGTCGAATAAGTCAGAATTGCGCGACGCGATTTGAAGTTTCACCCGGCAGTTTCGTCTCAAATTGAAATGTTTTGAGTCTAATTCGCGTCAAATCGCTAAATTTAGATGTTTTAGCTCTTGTAAGCAGAATTAAAGCTGGATATATTTGTTAAAATCCGTGATTAAACATCGTGGAGGCATTTGCTTCCACTTGTAACTGGGTCAAAGGGGGGTTGGAAATCTTCAAGGGGTAAGAACACCGTTGAGCAAAGCCGCAAATGGAATCCTTTGTCACCCGGTCCTGCGCTCCACCATCATCGCCGTCGTTCTTGCGATTACGGTTCCCATCTTCCTGATCAGATCTCCGCAAGTCTTCGCTCATGACGAGAGCTCTTCGCGCGGGGGCGACTCGCGGCGAGGCGGCGACGACTCGCGCGCCGGCAATTCGAAAGACAGCAACGATGATTCCCGGCGCGGCCGCGACGACGGAGACCGCAATGGTGGTCATGACGACGGCGGTGGTGCCGGCGGTCACGGAAACTCCCATGACGACAACGGCGATCACCACGATGATGGCGACCATCATGGTGATGACGGCCATGACGGAGACCATCATGGGGACGACCATCACCGGACTCCGACCCCGATCAGAACTCCGACCAAGACCCCAACTCCAACCAGAACGCCGACTCCAACCAGGACCCCCACTCCAACCAGGACCCCCACTCCAACCAGGACCCCGACTCCAACCAGGACCCCGACTCCAACCAGGACGCCAACTTCGACTCCTACGGTCACTCCGACCAGGACTCCCACGGCAACTCCGACCCCGACGCTGATGCCCACAGTGACTCCGACATCCACACCCACGGCGACAGCGACCCCGACTCCGACATTAACGCCGACTCCCACACCGACGGCAACTCCGACGCCTACTCCGACACCGACTCCGCGACCGACCACGGCCGCGGCGCCGTCTTCGCTACCGGCGGGCGGGGCGATGTCCGGCAACGGGGCGGGCGCGTTTGCGATGATGAACGTGGGCGGAATCGAATATGCCTACGTGCCGAATGGAAGCTATCTGGAGACGAGCGACCCGGTCCTCAACCCGGACGTATCGGCGCCCGCGATAGGCGGGGTGAACTACAACGGAGTTTCGGTGGTACCGCTTTCCGCGACGAGCGGCACGAGGACGGAGATAGCCACTCCTGATGCCGTGAACTCGTGCGCCGGCAATCCGAACACGGGCAAGGTGGTCTGCACTTCCAATCATAACGACATCTACATAATCGACAGTGCGACCAACACCATCACGGCGACGCTACGGAGCGGAGGGAACCCCTCTTTCCCGTTCTACTCGTCGGGCGGCGCCTGCATCACGTGCGGTGTGACGGTCAATCCGGTGACCAACACGGCGATAATCGGTGTCAGCGAGAATCCGACGGCAAATTCGGGGATGAGCGGATACCAGGTGCTGGATCTGTCGAACAACACGCTGGGTCCGGTCTTTCACGTGACCGGCAATCATATTGCCGAGTCCTGGAGCGTGGACACCGATCGCTCGCTTTTGCTTTCACCGACCGAAAACGTCGGTCCGCTCGAGCCAGACCTTTCAGGCAACTCCGTGTCCGGCGACGGCCCCTGGAGCCTGACCCATCCCGCTCAGCTCCATCTTTTCGACTTGAGCAATGCGACGCCGGCACAGTTCGATCTCGGCTCGCCGGACACGCTGTTCAATCCGATCAACGAACCTGACGCGGTGGCGCAGGATTCATCGGGAATAGCGGTGGCTACGCTGGAGTTCACCGGCAACCTGCTGCTGACGGATCTGAGCCAGGCCAGCCGCACCGGGGGAAATCCGGGGACATGGTCGGCGCCGAGTCAGTTGCAGTACCTGCCGGAACTGGGGCCATCGGAGATGTTCCAGCCCTTCTTTCCGCAAGGCCCGCTGCAGGCGATGTTCACTTCGGGCGGCACCGCGATATCGATCGCGACCGGCACCCACTACGGCTTCCTCGAAGACGAATTCGGAGCCGGCTCGATCGGCGCCTTCATCATGCAGTCCTCTCCCAAGCCGGGACAGGCTCCGGTGATAGAGGACTACGTGTTCGCGTCGATGCCGAACGATCCAGTGACTCAGGCGCCATGGCAGAATCCGTTCGATCCGCACGGCCTTGCCGCTGCCTACGTCACAATCGGCAGTGGGAACGCATATGGAGTCCTGATGAATTCCACGTATAACGCCGCCCAGGCGTCGGCATCGGCGAGCGCGGACGGCAATTCGACCATCAGGGCTTCGAGGAGTTCGATTGCGGTCGTAAGCCTACCCGGCCTGCTGGCCGCACCGCGTGTTTCCGGTTGCGCTCAGAATGCAGTGCCGATCGCCAGCATCACGGAGAGCGGATCGACGGTAACGGTGACGACCGCGTCGCCGCACGGCTTCTCCGCGGGCCAGACCGTTACGATCGGCGACCTGTACAGCGGATGGGTCGAGGATCCGAGCGGCAAACTCGGCTACAACGGGACCTTCACGATCGCTTCGGTTCCCGATTCGACCTCCTTCACCTATGAGAACAGCGTGACGGGACTTGCCGACGCGGTCGCGGGCGCGGATCTTTTCGCAGGTGCGAACGCAACCGTTGACATATGCACGCCTAACTTCAGCGGCCATTTCGTCGATCCGTCCTACGATCTAGTGGCCAATGGGGTGATACGCTTCTTCCCGATTCACTAGCTAGACCACGATCACGCAACGCGGGGCGCGGCCCAGACACGGCCGCGCTCTTGCTCTTCGTTCTCGCCGCGGATACGTCATCAACCATCCCGAGCATCGCGCCGGGGCTTTCCAAGTGAGCGGCATTCTCGGCGTATACAACCTCGATGGCGCCCCGGTGGAGGGCGAGCGACTGCGGAAGGCGCTTGAGCGGATGTCGTCCCGCGCAGTGGACGGCGCAGAATTGTGGATCGACGGAGCGGCGGCACTTGGATGCGCGCTGTCGCGCGTGGCGCCGGAATCGGCGGCTGAGAATCAGCCCGCGCGCTCGGCCGACACCATCTGCGTCCTCGACGGACGAATCGACAACCGCGAGGAACTGCTCGCGGCGCTCAAGGAGCATCCCGCATGCGGCCCGAAACCTCCGGATTCCGATCTGGTGCTGGCCGCCTATGACTTTTACGGAGACGACCTGCCTTCGCGCCTGGAAGGAGACTTCGCCCTTGCGATCTTCGATCGCCGCCGGCGCCGCCTGATCGTCGCCCGCGATCGGATCGGCGTTAGGCCCCTGTGCTGGGCTCGTTTCGCGAAGAGTTTTGTCTTCGCCTCGGACGCTAAGGCGATCCTGGCGATGATCGACTGCAAACTCGCGCCCGACGAGGAAATGCTCGCGGAGTTCGTCCTTTACTTTCCTTCTTCCGAAGCGAAACAGCGGACTTTCTTCAAGGCTGTCGCATCGCTCCCGCCGGCCCACCTCGCGATCGCCGCCGACGGGCGTGTCGAGGTGCGCCGGTATTTCGAATTCGACACCCGTCGGGAAGTCAGGCTTCGCGGCTTCGATGAGTATGCGGAGGCGTTCGGCGATCTGTTCCGCCGGTCGATGCGCAGGAGGCTCAGAAGCGGGCATCCGATTGCCGTGTCGGTCAGCGGCGGGTTGGATTCGTCGTATATCTTCTGCGTCGCCGATCGCGAGGCGGGGTTGCGCCCGGGCATCTTCGGCCTCAACCATCGCGGCTTCTCGGGAACATCCTCGGATGAAGCGAAGTACGTGGAGGAACTCGAGCGATGGTGCCGATGTCCGATCGAGAAGCTCGATCCGGCCCCCGGGTTCATCGAAACCGCCTCCGACTATGCATGGCATTCGGAATCGCCCGATATCGAAGGCATGGGTACGATGCATCATCGCCTGATGAGGAGAGCGAGGGAGCGTGGCGCGCGGCTACTGCTCACGGGCCATTGGGGCGATCAATTGCTCGTTTCCTGGGACTACCTGTTCGATCTGCTGCGGAGAGGGCGATGGATGCTGTTTGCGCGCCACTATCGGGCATGGAAGCTGCCGCCCGCGATGTTCGCGAGGAGTCTCGCGCGGGAGCTCGTCGATAGCTGGATGCCGCGATGGTGCGGCGCAATCGCGCGGCGGATTCGGGCGAACCGCGAGGGGCCCTGGCAGGCTTCATGGTTCACTCCACGATTTCGCGAGCTGCTCCGCGACCGTTTCACGGCGCCCCGCCTGGCAAGGCTCGGCGGAAGCAGTCACGCATGGGCCGCTTACCTGCAGTGCCGGCTCAGCTACCAGGTCCATTGCATGGAATGGAACTCCCGCGTGAGCGGATCCGCCGGGCTCGAGATGGCATTCCCTTTTCTTGATGCG
>Ga0070740_10005484_pt1 | contig 11732 bp, 9 predicted proteins | sample Coa_R2_FD_67286 | JGI IMG/M metagenome (GOLD analysis project Ga0070740, IMG submission 67286) | Surface soil microbial communities from Centralia Pennsylvania, which are recovering from an underground coalmine fire - Coalmine... | ecosystem: Environmental > Terrestrial > Soil > Unclassified ...
AAATACAGCGCGGGCTATTTACTTACGTCTTTCCCGGTATCGAGAGAGAGAAGCTTGCATATATTTCTCTCTCGCCCCTGCGAAATGGTACCCGGCAAAAAGTTTCGCACTTTTCTCAATGTGCGTACCCGCTCATCGTGCTATAGTTTTGCCAGGTTGAATAATTTCTATCCATCACTTCTCACAATGCAATCAGCAGTCAACGCTTTCAGGAACGGAGGGACAAAAATCATGGTAATACCTGTATCTGAACAGCCTGAATCTCAAAGTATCGAACATTCAGGCGTGCGCATCAGTATCGTCATTCCAGCCCATAACGAGGCGCGAAATCTCCAGTATGTGTTGCCGCACCTGCCGGAGTCGCTGCACGAGGTCATTCTGGTCAACGATCATTCGACCGATGAGACGGTCGAGGTTGCGCGCAAGCTGTTGCCTGCCATTCATATCGTGGATACTGAGCGCGGGCGCGGGAAAGGGGCCGCATTGCAAACCGGCTTCAGGGCCGCGACCGGCGACATCATTGTGATGATGGACGCCGATGGATCGAGCGATCCGAAGGAAATCCCCCGCTTTATCCAGGCATTGCAGACCGGGGCCTATCTCGCAAAGGGTTCGCGCTTCATCGGCGATGGCGGTAGCGCCGATATTACCCCGCTGCGCAGGTTCGGCAGCCTGGTCCTTATTTCGATTACGAACCGTCTGTTCGGTGTGCGCTTCACCGACATGTTCTGTGGCTTCAATGCCTTCTGGAAAAGCTGCCTCGATTACTTCGAGATCGACTGTAGCGGCTTTGAGGTGGAAGCGCAGCTCCACCTGCGCATCTGCAAGGCCAATCTGGAGATCGTGGAAGTCCCCAGCTATGAACATGCCCGCATTCACGGCGCCAGCAATTTCCGCACTTTCCGCGATGGCTGGCGAGTCTTGAAAATGATTGTGAAGGAGTGGGCAAACGGCCATTCCGTCGTGCGCACGGTAAGAATGGCGCACGCGCAGGAGAAGCAGGGCTGGGATGGGCTGGTTATCCCAGAGCAGATTGGAACCGTACAATGAAGATACCGGTTCTCATGTATCATAGCATCTCCAGTCATGCCAGTCCGCGCTTTATACCGTGTATTATGCCGCCAGATATGTTTGAAGAACAACTCTCTTACTTAGAGCAGCATCACTATACCTCTCTTACAATCACGCAATTGACTCTGGCACAGGGTGGTCATGGATTACCAGAACGCCCGGTGATCCTGACCTTCGATGATGGATTCGCGGACTTTTATACGCACGCCCTGCCCGCCCTGAGGCGACATGGCTTTAGCGCAACGCTCTACGTTGTGACCGGCTTCGTCGGCGGCACGAGTCGCTGGCTAGAGGATATGGGCGAAGGGGCGCGGCCAATGCTCACCTGGGAACAACTCGCCGAGATCAGCGCCGGTGGCATTGAGTGCGGCGCGCATACGCATACGCACCCTGCGCTGGATATGCTTCCGCCTGCGGTCGCGCGCGACGAAATTGCGCGCTCGAAAGACCTGCTGGAAGAGCATCTTGAGCGGAGCGTTCCCAGCTTTGCCTATCCATTTGGCTATTACAACACTCAGGTACGGCGGCTGGTGCAGGAAGCAGGTTTCACCTCCGCCTGCGCCATCAATCGTGCCTTGAGTTCGCCGCGCGATAATCCCTATACCATAGCTCGCCTGGCGATCAAACCGGATACGAGCCTGCACGATTTCGCACTCGCGCTCGCCGGCCAGGGTCCGCTGGTTGCATCTTCCATCCAGCAGATGCGCGCCCGCCTGCGCCAGAGTATGCGGACGGCGTATGGAAGGCTCCGGGGCAGCCGCCACACCACATATCAAGCAGCCGCGTAAGCGATTTAAGATAGGAGATTGTCTGTTATGATGCCTGATTTTTTCATTGTCGGCGCCGCACGATCCGGCACAACCTCGCTTGACCTGTATCTCAGCCAGCATCCAGAGATTTATATAACGCACAGGAAAGAGACCCATTTTTTTGCTGGAGACGCTCTTCCCCCTCGTTTCACAGGGCCGGGCGACGAGCGACTCAACGCGCTGCTGATACGCGACGCGGAGCAGTACGCGCGCCTCTTCGCCGATACGCGCGGGGCGAAGATAGCCGGGGAGGCATCGGCCTTCTATCTCTGCTATCCAGAGGCCGCGCTGCGCATCAAGCAGGCGGTTCCCGATGCGAAAATACTCATTATCCTGCGCGAGCCGGTGGAGCGAACCTACAGCGCCTACATGATGCTGGTACGCGACGGTCGAGAGAGGGCAAGTCTGGAGGAAGGACTGCAACGGGAGAAAGAGCGCAGGGAAAAAGACTTTGAGCCAATGTGGTGGTATACGGAACTGAGCCTGTATTACCGGCAGGTCAAACACTATCTGGATGTGTTCGGTTCGCAGCAGGTGAAGGTGCTGTTGTATGAAGAATTTTACGCGCAGCCAGAGCAGGCGCTGCGCGACATCTTCGCCTTTCTCGGGGTGAGGCAAGATATCAGCATCGACACGTCCGTGCGCTATAACATCTCCGGGGCGCCGAAGTCGCGCAGGCTCTATAACGTCCTCGATCAATTCATGTTCAACCCTGGCCCGCTGGAGAAACGCCTCAAGGCGCTCGTCCCTCTCAACCTGCGCATGGCGTGGGCCAGCAAGCTGATCGGTATGTCGGTCGAGCGGGTCGGGCTGGATGCCGGGCTGCGGGCGCTGCTCAAAACCTGTTTCGCCAGGGATGTAGAGCAATTAGCCGATTTGCTGAAACGCGACCTGTCCTGCTGGCATTATCAGCAATCCAGTATCGTCTAGCGTAGAAGCGAATAGGGCGCAACAGGAAGTGAGGTCGAAGGATGTTCAACGCAACCAGCCCGTTACGCCTGCTGCTGGTGGCCGCAAGCTATTTCCCCTACAGTGGGGGGCTTGAGACGCATGTCCACGAGGTGGGACGACGTTTCGCCCGCGCCGGGGTCGAGGTTACGATTCTGACGACGGATATCAGCAGGCGTCTGCCGCCCGTCGAACGGTGCGAAGGCATGCTGATTCGCCGCGTACCAGCATGGCCGGGAAACAGAGATTATTACTTCGCACCCGCTATTTACACCGCTATCACGCGCGGGCAATGGGATATTATCCACTGCCAGGGGTATCACAACCTGGTGCCGCCACTGGCGATGCTGGCGGCGCGGCGGACACACACGCCCTTTGTTCTCTCTTTCCATAGCGGTGGAGATGTCACGCGTCTGCGCAAGGTGCTGCGCAGGCTGCACTGGCAGGTGCTGCGCCCGCTGGTCAAACACGCCCGCAAACTGGTCGCCGTTTCGCAGTTCGAGGCCGATTTCTTTCGCGAGCATTTGCGCCTGCCAGCCGGGCAATTTGTGGTCATCCCCAACGGGGCGCACCTGCCTGAAACGAGAGAGCCGCTGCGCATACGCACCGGGCAGGCAGAGACGGGGCCGCTCATTGTCTCTGTCGGGCGGCTGGAACGCTACAAAGGACACCAGCGACTGATCGCGGCCATGCCAGAAGTGCTGAAACAGGTACCCGACGCCCGGCTACGTATCGCGGGGGCAGGCCCCTACAAACCTACGCTACAGAAAATGGCGGCGCAGCTTGGCGTTGCAGAGCGCGTAGAAATCGAACCCGTGCCGCCCGCAGAGCGCGGCAGCATGGCCTGGCTGATTGCCCGTGCCAGCCTGGTCGCATTACTGAGCGAACACGAATCGCAGGGCATCGCCGTGCTGGAAGCCCTTGCGCTCAGACGCCCGGTGCTGGTAACGGGGACAGCCGCTCTGCGCGAGTTTGCTGACAGGCAACTGGCGCGCGCCATTCCCCTCAATAGCACGCCGCACGAAGTGGCGGAAGCCATCATCGCCCAGTTGCGCCAGCCACTGATACCGGCGAGCGTCGAATTACCCACGTGGGACGCCTGCGCTTCCCGCCTCTTAGACCTCTATTACAGTATTGTTGGGGGAGTACCGGCACTATGCGCATCTTGATGCTTTCACAGTTCTACCCGCCCATTATCGGTGGAGGGGCAATCCATGCCCGCTCCCTCAGCGTGGAACTCGCGGCGCGCGGACACGAGGTAGCGGTAGCCACGCTGCTGCACCGGGGGCAGGCCGAATTCGAGCTAGATCAGGGGGTGCGCGTCTATCGCATTCGCTCCTCGCTACGGCGCGTGCCGGGGGTTTTCAGCGACAGTGGGCGCCAGTACGCGCCACCTTTTCCCGATCCAGAGGTCATGCTGGCGCTGCGCCGCATCAGCAGGCAGGAAAAGCCAGAGATTGTGCATGCCCACAACTGGCTGGTCTACTCATTCCTGCCGCTCAAAGCCAGCAGCGGGGCGCGGCTCGTCATGACCTTGCACAATCACGGGCTGACATGCGTCAAGACCACGCTTCTGTACCGCGACGCCGCCTGCACGGGGCCGGGGCCGCTGAAATGTCTGGGCTGTGCGGCGCAGCATTACGGGTTAGCAAAGAGTATACCAACCATCGTCAGCTATCGCATGATAAGCCTTACGCGGCATGGCCTCGTCGATATGTTCCTGCCGGTGAGCCAGGCGGTCGCTATCGGCAATCAACTGGTAGGCAGCGAGCTGCCGTTCCAGATCGTGCAGAACTTCATCCCCGACGATATCAGTGCGCCAGAGGCAGAGGACGATATGGAGCCATATATGGCACAGTTGCCGCCCGGCGATTACCTGCTCTTCGTTGGCGCCTTCCAGAGGCAAAAGGGGGTGGATGTCTTGCTGCGCGCCTACGCCGGGATGAGAAACGCGCCGCCGCTCGTCCTCATCGGCTATGAGACGTCAGACTGGCCCACGCTCAGCGCGCATTGCCCGGCCAATGTTGTCATCCTGAAGGACTGGCCGCGCCGGGCGGTGATGGCGGCGTGGCGGCGCAGCATGCTCGGCTTGCTGCCCTCGGTGGGGCCAGAATCCAGCCCGACCGTAATTATGGAAGCCATGTCAACCGGCAGCGCGGTCATAGCCTCTCGCATCGGCGGCATAGCCGAGCTGGTGGCCGATGGCGAGACGGGCCTGCTGGTTGAGCCGGGCGATGTCGCAGCCCTGCGGCAGGCGATGGAATCGCTGCTGGCACATCCCGATCTGCGTCGGCGTATGGGGGAAACCGCGCTGAGCAAAGTGGCCAATTTCCGCGCCAGCGCCGTCGTCCCCCGCATCGAGCGCGTCTACCGGGAACTTCTGGAGCAAGCCCCTCGCGCCTGCGAGAGGCAGAGTGAAATTGCAGTGAGTGGCAAATATGACAACTGACATGGAATCAATGGATAACAGAAACCTCGCCGGGTCGACCGCAACCGGATGGGCAGCCAGGCCCAGTGCGCCTGTGCAGGAAGCCGTCGCGCCTCCCGCCGCGACGGCAGCGGCAACTCCTGCGCGCGCGCAAATGTGGGGCTGGTTCCCCGCGCTCAGCGTGATAAGCGCGCCAGGGGTGTTGCTGGTCGCTCTGGCCTACGAAGGCGGGCGGCTCTCGGCGCCGCAGTGGCCGGTGCCGCTCTTCTGGTGCGGCCTGCTCCTGCTGTTCGTCCCGGTCGCGCTGCGCCTCTTCTCGGCGAAACCCACGCGCCAGGAGCGCATCGCCCTGCTCATCATGGTGACGGTCAACTTTTACCTTACCAAATATCTGCAATATCCCTTATATTTCACCTCCTACGATGAGTTTCTGCATCTGCGTTCCGCGCAGGACATCGCCGCCAGCCATCATCTCTTTCAACCCAACCCGCTCTTACCGATCAGCGCCTTTTACCCCGGACTGGAAATCGTGACGAATGCCGTGAGCAGCCTGACCGGCCTCTCGATTTTTGCGGCGGGAACGCTGGTGATCGGCGTGGCAACGCTGCTGCTTGTCCTCTCGCTCTACCTGCTCTACGAACGTTTGAGCGGCTCGACGCGCCTGGCAGGCCTTGCTACCCTGCTCTACATCGCGAACCCGGGCTTCGTTTTCTTCGATACCATGTTCGCTTACGAGTCGCTGGCGCTGCCGCTCGCCATCTTTGTGGTCTTCGCTATTGTGCGTCGCGGCTCTCTTCCCGCTCGCCAGCAAGTGGCCCTGACGCTGCTCATCTGGGGCGGGCTGGCCGCAGTCGTCGTTACCCACCACCTCACCTCATTCGCGCTGCTGGCCTTCCTCTGCCTGTGGAGCATCGTCTCGCTGCTGCCCTGGAAGAAGACGAGAGCGCGACAGGGGCAGAAGCAGCCCCTGCTGGCGGGGCCGCGTGAAGCCGCACTTGTCACCTGTGTGCTGACCATCCTGTGGCTGATCTATACAAACTGGCAGGCATTCGCGTACCTGGCCCCCAACCTTGCCAGTACGATGAATCAGGTAACGCAGATTCTTGCCCACAAAGCGCCGCCCAGACAGCTCTTCCATAGCAACACAGCCTCGACTGGTACGCCCCTCTGGGAACGCATAGCTGCTTACACTTCGGAAATATGCATTCTGCTGGGGCTGCCGTTCGGCCTGTTCGCCATCTGGCGCCGCTATCGCGTCAACGCCTTTGCGCTCACTGTCGGCTGTGTGACCCTGATCTACCCGGTCACGCTCCTGCTGCACCTGACACAGAGCGGGGCGGAACTGGCAAACCGCGCCGAAGAGTTTCTGTTTGTGGCGCTGGCCTTCGTCCTGGCCGCAGGGGCTGTGCAGCTCGTAAGTAGAACGAAACAAACAGGACGGCGACTGGCGCTGGTTGCAGGAGTGGTCGTCATTATCTATTTCGGCCAGATGGTCTTAGGCTCCGGCCAGCCCTGGTCTCTGCTGCCGGGGCCATATATGGTCGGCGCCGATGCCCGTTCCATTGAGCCGGAAGGCATCAACGCCGCCGTATGGGCCAGCGCCTACCTGGGGCCGGGCCACATCGTCGCCAGCGACCGCGACAATACGCTGCTGATGGCAACCTTCGGCGAACAGATGGCCCAGACCGCCGGGGGCGCGGACGTTCCCCTATCCTGGGTGCTGCTCTCCCCACAATTTGGCTCAGGCGTAACGGCCATCCTGCGCCAGGACGATATTCAATATGTCGTGGTCGATCTCCGGCTCAGCACCGCCCTGCCGGCCATCGGCACGTATTTCAATAGCGCGAACTTACAGCCCGCAACGACGCCTATCAACCGGGCCGCGCTGACAAAATTCGATGGCGTGCAGAATGTGAGCCGGGTCTTTGATAGCGGCGACATCATCATCTATAACGTCGAGAGCATCGCCAGGCAGCCGGCTGGCCCCCCACCGACGCGGCATTTCAGGCCCGCACGCCCGAAGAAGCTCTCTCAGCCCGTAGCGTGGGTCAGACAGTTCTACCTCTGGGACATCCTGCCGCTCTAAGCAAAGGAGGCAAACATGAAATACCGATCAACGGATATGCTCGCGGTGATTGCGCTCACCTGTATTGCCATCACGCTGGCCTGCACAGTGTCAGCGAACTACGTAGCTGTGCGCATCCTGACGCTGCCACTGGTATTCTTCCTGCCGGGCTACGCCCTCACCGCCCTGCTCTTCAACAGACAAAGACAGGGCATTGTCGAGCGCGTTGCGTTTAGCCTGGGCAGCAGCCTGATTCTGGTGATTCTGAGCGGCCTCGTACTCAACCTGGCACCCTCTGGCCTGAGTTCAGGCTCCTGGATAGCACTGCCGGGGATTATTACGCTCATGGCCAGCGTCGCGGCCTTGCTGCGGCAAAGGCAGAGACAGGGACAGGACGCAGCAACCCCACAATGGACGGGAAGCAGATACAGCCTCACGGTGGGCCAGGGACTGCTGCTGGCGCTGGCGGCGCTCATCATCGGCAGCGCGCTGGCCCTCTCCATCAGCGGAGCGGAGCAGCAGCCATACCCCGGCTTTACGCAACTCTGGATGCTCCCATCAGGCGGGGCGCAGGCAAAGGACACGGTGCGGCTGGGCGTCAAAAACATGGAGAAGACGACGATGGAGTATCGTCTGGTGATAAATATGGGCAGCAAGGCGATAAAGCAATGGTCTTCGCTTGATCTGCGCGTTGGCGAGAACTGGCAAACAACGCTCGCGGTACCGGCAGTGGGGCAGAACAGCCCGGTTCTGGTAGAGGCTCTCCTCTATCGTCTGAACGCCCCCACAACGCCCTATCGTCACGTCGAGCTATGGCTGGCTACATGAATTTGAAGATAAAGTCAAGGCAAAAGATAGCTGTCCCTGTTTCACTTTCTCAGGAGAGAAAGCTGCGAGCTATGCAAACGCATTTTCTCATAGACGCCGCATACCGAAAAGTAATCGGTTTACTGGAAGCAGAAGACGAAACGATGAGCATCGACGGTACGCTCATTGAGCGCATGCGTTCGCTGGCGTACCTGCTGTGGCGGCGCGGGCGCGAGCATTCCCTGCTGCGCAACAGCATCTCTATTATAGGAACTGGCATTGTCACATCGGTGCTGGGATATTTCTTCTGGATTCTGGCGGCACATCTCTATTCCGCTTACAATGTCGGGCTGGGGGCGGCGCTGATTTCGGCGATGACGCTGGCCGCCATCTGCGCCAACCTGGGAGTAGGTTCCGCGCTCATCCAGACATTGCCCCTGCGCAAGGCCGGGTTTGAGTGGTCGCTTACGCTGAATGCCGGGCTGACTGTTGTGACAATGGCCAGCCTGCTGAGCGGAACCATCACGCTGATCGCCCTGCCGCTCGTCTCAAAGCAGTTCGCCATCGTTGCCCATCGTCTCGACTATGCCATCTTTTTCCTGGCCGGGGTGCTGCTAATCGCTCTTTCCAACGTCCTCGACCAGGTCTTTGTAGCCGAGCGGGCCGCGCAGAATATGCTTGTACGCAACGCAGGCGTTTCGGCCATGAAGATTCCTCTGCTGGCGCTGCCTGCGCTGGCCGGGGTAGGCGTGGGCGCGCTGGCGGTCTTCGGGTCGGGCGTGCTGGCGATGGCCGTTGCGCTGCTCGGCGGCATGCTGCTGCTCTTGCCCCGCCTGCGCCGCGCCTACCGATTTTTTATCGGGCGCAGCATCGTCGGGCAAATCCGCGCCATGCTCTCATCGCTGACGGGCAATTATTTCATCAACCTCGGCGGCCTTGCTATGGCCTACCTGCTACCGGTGGTGGTCTCGATCCGGCTCTCGCCGACCGACAATGCGTATTACTACACGACTACCAGCGTGAGCAGCTTCATTCTGATGGGGGCGGCGGCAGTCTCCACCTCCCTGTTCGCCGAAGGGTCGCACGCGGCGGAGAATTTGCCGCAGAAACTCCGTTCCAGCGTGCGCATCATCGCGCTGATGCTGACCCCGGAAATTGTGATCTGCCTGCTGGCCGGTCGCTACATCCTCTCAGTCTTCGGGGCCAGTTACGCGCAACACGGTCTCTTGCTGCTGAGAATTGATGCCTTCTCGGCCATCCCCGATGCCATCACCAGTGTCTATGTCAGCGTCCTGCGCGTCCAGAGAAGACTGCACATCGCCGCCCTGCTCAACCTCAGCACGACGGTCATCACCGTCGCACTTTCGTGGATATTGCTGCCAGAGATCGGCATTGCCGGGCAGGGCGTGGCCTACTTAATCGCGGCAGGGGCGGGAAGCCTGGTGGCAGGAGCAGACTACCTGCTGTATCTGCGCCGCCAGCGATAGCATGCCTTCGCCTGTCCCTACAGGAAATGGGCGAATCTTTTTTTTGCCGACCCTGTGACAGGTCATCATAGCATGAATAAAGAGGGAAAACCATGATGAGAGAAACCAGAGAGCTACGTGTCTGCGTTGTGGGCGCGGGTACACGTTTTTTGAGCGGCATGAGCTACTATACGCTCCACCTGATAAACGCGCTGGCCTGCCATTACCGTGTGTCGGCGATTTTGATGCGACAGTTGTTGCCAACGCGCCTGTACCCTGGCTGGAAACGGGTCGGGAAAAATCTGACGCGCCTGCAATATGACCTGCGAGCGCGCGTTTTTGACGGCGTCGACTGGTACTGGCTGCCCGGCATGGTGCGCGCGTTGGCCTTGCTGCTCGATGAGCGACCGGATGTGGTGGTGTTCCAGTGGTGGAGCGGGACAGTGCTGCATTCCTATCTCCTGCTCGCCCTCGTAGCGCGGCTACTGGGCGCGCGCACGATCATCGAATTTCATGAGGTACTCGATCCGGCAGAGGCAAAACTGCCGCCCGCGCAGGCGTATGTACGCCTTCTCGCCCCGCTCCTGCTGCGCCTGACGCATGGCTTCGTCATCCACTCCCAATACGATAAGAAGCTGTTGCACAGCCATTACAACCTGGGGCAGCGACCGGTTGCCATGATCGGTCATGGCCCGTACAACCACTATCACTGCTCCGGCGAACAACGGGAAGCCATACCCGCCTCATGTTGCAATCTCCTCTTCTTCGGCCTGATTCGCCCGTATAAGGGACTCGACGACCTGATCCGAGCCTTTGACGCGCTGCCTGAAGACGAGATCGACGGCTACTGGCTGACCGTTGTCGGCGAGACCTGGGAAGGCTGGAACCTGCCAGCAACACTGATCGAAGGCAGCCGCTATCGCGAGCGCATCACCTTTGTCAATCGCTATGTGAGCGATGAGGAAGTAGCCTGTTTTTTCGGGCAGGCAGATGCCCTTGTCCTTCCCTATCACCGCGCCTCGGCCAGCGGCCCATTGCACATCGGCATGAGTTGCGGCTTGCCGATAGTGGCAACACGGGTCGGGGGCCTGTGTGAGGCGATAGCCGGATATGATGGCGCCATTCTCGTCGAACCGGAAGACCTGGACGCGCTACAGGATGGCCTGCGCCAGGCCAGGGAGCAGCGCGGGAAACGCTATAGCGATCCCCATTCCTGGGAACAGACCGTCGCCGGTTATCACACCCTCTTTGATACGCTCTTGAAAGAGAGAAACAACCGGGATGGAAGCAAAAGCTATCAGCGCGTCTGAGGACGGAAGACATCAGTAGAGATGGAGAGTATAATACAGGTGCGCCAGCATCTCCAGCATTCTGGCCGGTACATGCGGCCAGACGGCCTGCACCAGGCGACTGGAGGAATGCTTTGACGGCGTATGATCATTGCTCGCGGCATGCAGATGGGCAGGGGAGGCATAATCATAGATCAACAGGGCTTCGGCCCCCCACTTTCTTTTATAGCGGGCAAGCCCCTGATTGCTCAACGCCACGTCGCCCAGATCGTACCAACGAAGCCCTTCTGCGCATGCATCATGGATGGTCTGCCAGTGCAGAAGATCGTTGACGCGCAATGCCTGATCTTCCTCGCGCCACCCCAGCGAGTCAAAGGAAACCGTCTGGCCGCACAGTAGCAGAAGGATGCCGCCCAGCAACTTCGTCCCTCCAGCATCAACGCGCTCGGCCAGCAGCAAGCGCAGCATGCCGTGAGGAGACAGGCGCCGCCAGGCCAGTTCAAAGAGACGATAGGGAGCGGGCAAGACGAGCAGCCTGCGCATGGTCTGCACATACAGATCATACCAGAGGCGCAAATCGGCCTCACTCTGCGCCCGGCGAACCGTTACCCCCTGTCGTAACGCCTTGTTGACCGCCCTTCTGATAGTGGAATCCAGGCGCAACAATTCTGTTCTCGCTGGTAGCGCGAGGTGGTATGTCTCATACGCCGCCGCTCCAGCCAGACCATCTACCGGATGATCGAACACACGCGGGGGCATTTTCAGGTGGAGCTGGCCACCGGGAATGGCGCGCGCCACCTCAACGGCTGCCTGCAACAGCGCAAATTCGCTTTGCTCGTCGCGGGCAAG
>Ga0070740_10005486_pt1 | contig 11728 bp, 10 predicted proteins | sample Coa_R2_FD_67286 | JGI IMG/M metagenome (GOLD analysis project Ga0070740, IMG submission 67286) | Surface soil microbial communities from Centralia Pennsylvania, which are recovering from an underground coalmine fire - Coalmine... | ecosystem: Environmental > Terrestrial > Soil > Unclassified ...
CGATGAAGCTCAAAACGCATTCTTTGCTGTGGCTATCCGCGCTGTGCGCAGCGACGCTGGTCTTGCCCGCACACGCCTATTCCCGCGAGCGTTCGGTCAAAGGGCCACACGGCGGGACGCGCAACGTGCAGGTCCAGGCCGCGCCCGGCGCGGGCTATCAACGTCATGTCGAGAGCCAGGGGCCGAACGGGGCGTCGCGCAGCGGTAGCCTGTCCGTCGGCGGCGGTAAGGGTTACCACCGCGACTCCACGCTGACCGGGCCGCGTGGCGGCTCCCGCTCGGTGCAGGCCAACGGCAAGCTGGGGCAGGGTTACAACCGCAGCGTGCAGAGTCAGGGCGCCAACGGCGCTTCGCGCAACAGCACCGTATCCATCGGCGGCGGTCAGGGTTACAACCGTAGCAGCACCGTCACCGGTCCCAACGGCGGCTCGCGCACGGTGGAGGTACAGGCCAAGCCCGGCGAAGGCTACTCGCGCACCGTGGAAAGGACCACGCCCAACGGCAAGACGGTCGAGCGCTCGGTCCAGATCGGCCCGCCGAAGTAAGCCCGGCGCGTTGAGGTTCTAAGGAGGCGGGCCGCAGCGCAGGCCGCGCCGAACTGGCGCGGAGCGAGGCTTTGCGTCCCGCCCGTTTTCGGTCCGAACATCGAGGAGGAAGTCGTGAATCCGCAGCGTCTCTCCCTTGCTGGTTACGCATTGGTCGCTGTCATTCTGCTCGGCGGCTCGGGGCTCGCCCAGGCCCAGACCGAAGCCGCGCCCGCCGCCGGCGCCTGGCAGCCGCCGCCGCCCGAACAGGTGACGGACTGGCTGGCGGGCAAGCTCCAACTGAGCGACGACCAGAAAAATCAGATCACCCCGATCATCGCCGACCGCCAGCAGAAGCTCGCGGCCATCCGGGCCGACACCACGCTGCGCCAGGGGCAGAAACTGCGTCAGATGAAAGCGGTGTACGACGACAGCGACCGCCGCATCGAGGCGGTGCTGAGCGACGCGCAGAAACCGCAGTACGCGGCGCTCAAGGCGCAGATGCGCCAGCAGTTCCAGGAGCGCCTGCAGCAGCGCCGGGCCGCCGCCGCCGGCGGCTGAGGGCCACGTCTGGCGGATGGGGGTTAGTTCAGGGCCTGGTCGAGATCCGCTTTCAGGTCCTCGTAATCCTCGATGCCCACCGACAGCCGGCACAGACTGTCGGAGATGCCCAGTCGCGCGCGGGTTTCCGCCGGCACGCTGGCATGGGTCATGATTGCGGGATGTTCGATCAGGCTTTCGACGCCGCCCAGCGATTCGGCGAGCGTGAACAGCTCGCAGCGTTCCAGGAAGCGCCGCGTTTCCTCGAGTCCCCCTTTGAGTTCGAGCGAGATCATGCCGCCGAAGGCGGGTTGCCCGCGCGGATCGCGCATCTGCCGTTTAGCGAGCGCATGCTGCGGATGCGAGGGCAGGCCCGGATAGCGCACGCGCGCGATCTTGGGGTGCCGTTCCAGCCAGCCGGCCAGCGCCAGCGCGGTTTCGCAGTGGCGCGCCATGCGCAGCGCCAGGGTCTTCACGCCGCGCAGGGCGAGGAAAGCGTCGAACGGCCCCGCCACCGCGCCCACCGCGTTGTGCAGGAAGGCGAGGCGCCGGGCCAGTTCCGCGTCGTCGCCCACGACCAGGATGCCGCCGACCATGTCGGAATGACCGTTGAGATACTTGGTCGCCGAGTGCATGACCAGGTCGAAGCCGTGCTCCAGCGGTCTTTGCAGATAGGGACTGGCGAAGGTGTTGTCCGCGGCGGCGAGGATCCCGTGCCGGCGCGCGATCGCCGCCAAGGCCTCGAGATCGGCGAGCTTGAGCAGCGGATTGCTGGGCGTCTCCACCCAGAGCAGGCGTGTCTCCGGCCGGATCGCGGCTGCGACGTTCTGCGGGTCGCGCAGATCGACGAAGGAGAATTTCAAGCCCGCGGAGGTTGCGCGCACCCGCGCGAACAGGCGGTAAGTCCCGCCGTACATGTCGTCGGCGGCGATCACGTGCGAGCCGGCCGGCAGCAGATCGAGCAGTGTCGCGGTGGCCGCCATGCCGGAAGCGAAGGCGTAGCCGCGGCGGCCCGACTCCAGATCGGCCACGCACCGCTCGTAAGCCTCACGGGTGGGATTCTGGGTGCGCGAATACTCGTAGCCCTTGTGCCGGCCCGGCGACTCCTGGGCATAGGTGGAACTGAGATAAATCGGCGGCATCACCGCGCCGGTGGTGGCCTCGGGCGTCTGGCCGGCGTGGACCGTGCGCGTCGCGAAACCGGCGTGCTGGGGTTCGGGCATGGCTTCAACCCATCTGTTTGCGCAAGTAGTTGAGCAGGTCGATCTTGGTGATGAGGCCGATGAACTTGCCGTGCTCGGCGACGATCGCCACGTGGTCGTGCTGGAAGATCGGCAGCAGCGCCGACACCGGCGCATCGGGCGCAATGGTTTCGAGATCGGTGACCATGGCGGTGGATACCGCGTCCTTGAAGCGCGCGGGATCGGCGTGCACGTGCATCAGCAGATCGGACTCGTCCACGATGCCGACCACGCGGTCGCCGTCCATCACCGGGATTTGAGAGACGTCGTAAAGCCTCATGCGCCGGTAAGCGAGCAGCAGCGTGTCGTCGGGCTTGAGCGTCACCGCGCCGCCTTCCTGGTAGCGGCGCACGATCAGGTCCAGCAGGTTGCCGCGGCGCGGGCGTTCCAGCAGCCCCTGGTCGAACATCCAGTAATCGTTGTACATCTTGGTCAGATACTTGTTGCCGGAGTCGCAGACGAAGCTCACCACGCGCTTGGGCGCGGTCTGCTCGCGGCAGTAGCGCAAGGCCGCGGCGATCAGGGTGCCGGTCGAGGAACCGCCGAGGATGCCCTCGCGGCGCAGCAGCTCGCGCGCCGTGTGGAAACTCTCGGCGTCGGAGATTTCGTAGGCGTGCCGCACCCGGGAGAGATCGCAGTTGGGCGGGACGAAATCCTCGCCGATGCCCTCGACCAGCCAGCTTCCGGCTTCCTTGCGGATGTTCCCGGTGCGCACCACGTCGGCCAGCACCGAGCCGAGCGGGTCAGCCAGCACCAGTTCCACGTGCGGCGCCACGCGGGCGAAGTAGCGCGACAGGCCGGTGAGCGTGCCCCCGGAGCCCACGCCGCAGACCACCGCGTCCAGCATGTGCTCCATTTGCGCCCAGATCTCCGGTCCCGTGGTCGCTTCGTGGGCCAGCGGGTTGGCGGGGTTGGCGAACTGGTTGACGTAGAACGCGCCGGGGATCTCCCGCGCCAGGCGCTCGGCCAGGTCCTGGTAATACTCGGGATGTCCTTTGCCCACGTCGCTGCGCGTCAGGCGGATCTCGGCGCCGAGCGCTTTCAGGTGCAGGATTTTCTCCTGCGCCATCTTGTCCGGGATGACCAGGATCAGCCGGTAGCCTTTCTGTGCGGCCACGAGCGCCAGACCCAGACCGGTATTCCCCGCGGTGGCCTCGATCAGGGTCGAAGGCGGCCTGGCGCCGGGCTTGAGTTTGCCCTCGCGCTCGGCGGCCTCGATCATGGACAGGCCGATGCGGTCCTTGATCGAGCCGGTGGGATTCTGGTTTTCCAGCTTGACGAACAGCCGGCAACGCCCAGTGTCCAGGTTTTTCAGTTCCACCAGCGGGGTGTTGCCGATGGTGTCGATGATGGAGCCGGCGGCAGTCATCGTCCCTCCGGGAATTTGCACTCCCGATGCGCCAGCCTAGCACGGCGCCTGCTAGGCTAAGAACCGATGAAGCCCGACCCGAACAATCTGATCTGGATCGACCTGGAGATGACCGGCCTGGTGCCGGAGACTCACCGCATCATCGAGATCGCCACCCTGGTCACCGACAGCGCGCTCAACGTGCTGGCCGAGGGTCCGGTCTTGGCCGTGCATCAGCCGGAGGCGGAGCTGGCGAAGATGGACGAGTGGAACGTGCGGCAACACGGCAAGTCCGGCCTCGTGAGCCGCGTGCGCGCCAGCCGCATCGGCGAGGCCGAGGCGGAGGCGCGCACCCTGGAGTTCCTCGCGCATTGGGTGCCGGCGGGCCAGTCGCCGATGTGCGGCAATTCCATCTGCCAGGACCGCCGCTTCCTGGCGCGCTGGATGCCGCGGCTGGAGGCGTACTTCCATTACCGCAACCTCGACGTCTCCACGCTCAAGGAGCTGTGCCAGCGCTGGGCGCCGGAGATCGCCAAGGGGTTCAGCAAGGAAAGCAAGCATCTCGCGCTGGACGACATCCGCGATTCGATCGCCGAACTGCGTTACTACCGCGAGCGGTTCCTGCGGCTGCCGGCGGCGAGCTGAGCTACACGCTGAGCTTCACGTCCACCTGCGCGCCGCCCAGCTCGGAGCGACCGAGCGCGATCTCCCCGTCGTACACGCGCACCAGCTCGGCCACCGCGCCGAGGCCGATGCCCTGGCCGGGCGTGAGGCTGTCGGCGCGCACGCCGCGCTGCAAGAGCTGTTCGGCGTCGGGCGGGAAACCGGGCCCGTCATCCTCCACGCGCAGGCGCAGTTCGCGGCTGGCCAGCCGTGCGCCGACGCGAATGCGACGGCGGCACCACTTGCCGGCGTTGTCCATCAGGTTGCCGAGCAGCTCGTAGAGATCGCCTTCGTCGGCGCGAGCGCGCAGCGGGTCGGCGATGTCGAGCTCGAACTGCGGCGATTTGTCGGCATAGACCTTGGTGAGCGCGGCGGCGAGCTTTTCGGCCAGCGGCCGCAGACGTACCGGCTCGGCCAGGGTGCGGCGGCCCGCGGCGGCGGCCTTGCGCAACTGGTGCTCGGTGATCGCCTGAATCTGGGCGAGAGGTTCGGAGAGCTTCTGCCGCAGCGCCGGCGTGGTGCCGGGGTCGTCCACCACGCCGCGCAGCACCGCCAGCGGCGTTTTGAGGCTATGCGCCAGGTCGTCCAGCGCGTTGCGGTAGCGCGTCTGCTGGTTGCGCTCGCTCTGGATCATGGCGTTGAGCCCTTGAGCCAGGGGCCGCAACTCGTCGGGATAGGAGGATTCGATGCGGGTCTGCTCGCCGCTTTCGATGCGCTGCAATTCGCCGGCCAGCCGGCGCAGCGGCTGCAGGCCCCAGCGCAGCACCAGCAGTTGCAGCAGCACCAGCACCGCCCCGGCGCCGCCCAGCCCGAACCACAGCGTGCGGCGGAAGACGCCGAGCTGGGTTCGATAAGGCGTGTCGTCCTCGATGACCGCCACGGTGTAGCGCCGCGGCCGGGGCGTGCTGCGGAACAGGTGCAAACCCCCGGTATCGGCCGCCCAGCGCACGCCGTAGGCCAGCACGAAGCGGTCCTCGAGTTCGAGGAACTGGCTGTCGCCGACGCCGGGCGCCTGGATCTGCGGCACTTCGCCCTCGAAATTGGGCGAGCGCCAGACCACCTTGCCGTGCGCATCGAAAATCAGCGCCTGCAGTCCGGATTGCGGATGGGCCAGGCGCGGATCGGGCAGGGCGTTCGGCGGGATGGCCAGCGTCTGGCTCTCGCCGGTATCGGCGGCGCCCAGCAGGGCATAGACCAGACCCTGCATCTTGTCGCGCTGCACCTGCTGCGCGGCGCTGCGGAACGCCTGCTCCAAGGCTTCGCCGGACAGCAACATGAACACCGCCAGCACCAGGCTGGCGGCGAACAGCAGGCGGGCGCGGAGCGACTTCATCGCGGCATTGTAGGAGCGGCGCTCGCCGCGATCATGGGGAATCGGGCCGGGCCAGGTCGGGGCTTGCGCCCCTGCGACGCGCAAGGCCTGGTATCAGGTCCGGGGCAGATCCCAGCGGTAGCCGCTGCCGCGCAGGGTGGTGATGGGGTTGAGCTTGGCCTCGGGGTCGAGCTTGGCGCGCAGGCGGCGGATGAAGACTTCGATCACGTTGCTGTCGCGCTCTTCGTCTTCGCGGTACAGATGCTCGGTCAGGGTGGCCTTGGACACCACCTCGCCCGCGTGCAGCACCAGGTATTCCAGCACGCGGTATTCGTAGGCGGTTAAATCCACCGGCCGGCCGTCGAGGGTCACGGTCTTGGCGGCGGTGTCCAGCGCGATCGGTCCGCATTCGAACCGCGATTGCGACCAGCCGCCGCTGCGGCGCACCAGGGCGCGGGCGCGGGCCAGCAGCTCTTCGCGATGGAACGGCTTCACCAGGTAATCGTCGGCGCCGGCCTCCAGGCCCTCGACCTTGTTCTGCCAGCCGTCGCGTGCGGTGAGGATCAGGATCGGATACTTGCGTCCGGCCTTGCGCGCCGCCTTGATGATGGAAAGGCCCGGCGTCTTCGGCAGGCCGAGGTCGATCACCGCCAGGTCCAGCGGGTATTCCACCGCCATGTACTGGCCTTGCTCGCCATCCGCGGCGTGGTCCACCGCGTAGCCTTCCTCGCTCAGATAGCGCACGACCTGCTGGCGCAGGGTGGGATCGTCTTCAATGACTAGGGCGCGCATCGTTCATTCCTCGAGTGCTTGCGTGGCTTGGCACGGAATTCAGCCTGGGGTTCAGCCGCCGGGAACGAACACCGAACGCACTTCCCCGTTTTTCAGCACGCGCACGCGGTAGCCGTTCTCGGCGGGTTCCACCGCCAGCACGCGGCCGCCGCCATTGATTTGCTGAGCGCGCTGTGCGGCCTCGCCGGGCGACAGGCTGGGTCGTGGCGGCGGGAACTCCGGTCGCGAGATTTGCGGTGGGGGTTGACGCTGTGGCAGCGGCGGCGATGGGGCCTGGCCACGCGGCACCGCAACGGGCGGTCGCGGCGGCGCTGGGAATGCCGGCGCTCGCGGCGCGCCGCGGTTCTCGCGTGGGGCTTCCAGGCGCATGCGCCCACCCCACTGCGGCGCGGCGAGTGCCGGCTGCAGCAGAAGTCCACCGACGAGAATGGCCAAGGGAATGGCGAACGCGGCCGGGCGAGGCATGACCTTACTTCAGGCGCTCCATCAATAGGCGGCCGGCGCCACGTTGACGTTGACCAGCAGGCGCGGGCCCGGATCGTAGGGCAGCCGGGTGCGGTAGATGCGCCCGCCGTAGCGATAAGTCACGTCGTAGCCGTCGGGCCGTTGTTCGTAGTGGACGTCGTTGACCACGGTGCAGCGCTGCTGATAGCCCACTTGCTGGCCGGCGTTGGCGCGCGCGATGTTGTTGCCGACGCTGGCGCCGACCACCGCGCCCAGGCCGGTGGCGATGGCGTTGCCGGACCCGCGGCCGATCTGATGGCCGACCACGCCGCCGACCAGGCCACCGAGCAGCGTGCCGGCGAGCGAGTTGCCGTAGTCGTTATAGACCACCTGTTGCTGATAACACTCCTGGCGCGGCGTGATCACCCGCACCTGGCGATAGACCGGCGTGCTGCTCAGCACTTCGGCGTAAGCCTGATCGGACGGGTAGTCATCGCCGACGGCGTCGTAGGGATAGGCCAGCGCCGGGCCGCCGGCCAGCAGCAATCCCGCGGTGGCGATCGCCGCGACGCTTCCGCTTCGCTTGCCGTGCTGGTCCATGTCGTGCTCCTGTAGGCGCGCCCTCTTGCGGCGCTACGGCTGGCAATTTACTGCGTCAAGCTGAATTGGTCCTGAACCCCGCTGCTCACTTGCCCGCGGTGGCGAACTTCTGCAGTTGCTGCGGGCTGAAATACGAGGGCGCCTGCTCCCAGTCGTATTCGATCAGCTTAGGCTCCTCATTGGTCAGTCCGACCACCACGTAGCGCCGCGACTGCAGGTCGTAATGCACCTGCACGCCGTTGACCACGACCGGCACGTTGGCGAAGCAGATCGGGTGCGCCTCCGAGAAGCGCCAGAACTGGTCGCGGTTGTCGTAGATGTCCTCGCCCAGCACCAGCCAGGAATCCTCGTCCAGGTAGAAAATGCGCTTCTTGTAGATGTGGCTGAAGCCCGGCCGCAGGTCGGCTTCCATGACCCACACGCGGTGCAGCTCGTAGCGCGCCAGATCCTGGTTGATGTGGCCGGGGTGGACGATGTCCCGGTATTTCACCTGGTCGCTGTAGAGCCGGTAGTCGTTGTACGGCACGATCATCTCGCGCTTGCCCAGCAGCTTGACCGTGTAGCGGTCGAAGGGGCCGTTGAACATGTCGAGCTGGTCGTGGGTCATCAGGCCGTCGAACAGCGGATTGTCGTAGCCGACCTCGCCGATGCGTCGCACGCGGCCCAGCGCCGGGTTGTACTCCCACACGCCGGTCTGCTCCTTGATGCGGTCGATCGGCACGTGCAGCAGATCCGCCGTGCCCGCCTTGTTCGGCGGCGACAGCGTCTTCACCATGGCGTAGAGGTTCTGGTTGTTGAGCGTGGCGAGCGTGGTCTTGGGGTTGTTGTAGACGTAAGTCAGCTCGAGGTATTCGCGTTCCAGGATGTAGCTGCCATCCGGCTGGGTTTCGGCCGAGGCGATGTAGCCGCGGTAGCCCTTGGTGTTGTAGCGCATGATGTGGTTCCACATCACTTCCGTGCCGTTCTTGGGAATCGGGAAGGGATAGCCCTGGGCGGCGCAGCAGAAGCCGTAGCCGTTGTCGGTGAGCGCAACCGCGGTGGCGTTTTTCCGGGTGGCGTCGTAGAACCACTGCGGATACGAGGCGCTGCGCCGACTGGGGTACACGATCATCTTGTAGTCGGGGAAGGTCTGGAACAGCGCCTGGTAGCCCTGCGCGAGCCGGTCGGCGTACTGCTTGTAGTTCTGCGCGGTGATGACGTACAGCGGCTTGTCGGCGGCGTAGGGGTTGGAGCCGCGCGGCATGTCTTTTTGCGGCAGTCCGCCGGTCCACGGCGGGATGGTGCCGTCCTTGTTGCCGGCTTTTTCCGCGCCGATCGGCGTGAGTACGGTGCCGAGCCTGGCCGCTTCCTCGGCGCTGACCTTGGCCCACAGCGGTACCGGCAGCGCCAGCAGGGCGATGGCGAGTGCGCGTTTCATGATCTTTCCCTCCTTCGGCGACCCGTTATTTGACCAGCAAACCGGCGCGCGCTTGCAAGGGACCGACGAGCTGGCACAGCCAGCCGAGCGCCGGCATCATGAGGATCGCGCCGAGCAGGTTGGCGGTGAACATGAACACCAGCAACAAGCCCATGTCGGCCTGGAACTGCAATCCCGAGAACAGCCAGGTGGCGACGCTGGCGATGAGCGCCAGCGAGGTGAACGTGGTCGCCTTGCCGGCGGCGCGCAGCGCAAGGCGGAAGGCTTCGCGCAGGTCCGCCCCCGCGCTCAGCGCCGCGGTCAGCGCGCCCCACAGATAGATTCCGTCGTCCACGCCGATGCCCACGCCGAAGGCCGCCACCGGCAGCGTGGCGCTCTTCATGCCGATGCCGAGCCAAGCCATCAGCCCGTAGGTCAAAAGCGAAGTCGTGACCAGCGGCGTGATGATGCACACCGCCGCAGCCCAGGAGCGGAACGACAGCCACACGAAGGCGAGCAAGGTCAGGTGCACCCAGACGATCACCACGATCTCGCGCGCGCGGATTTCCTCGTTGGTCGCCGCCATCACGCCCACGTTGCCGGAGGCGAGGGCGAAGTTGACGCCCGTTTTGAGGTTCTCGAGGTTGTAGCGTTTCACCGCCGCGATGAGGTGGGCGATGGTCGCGGCGCGGTGATCGGCGGTGAAGATCAGCACCGGCATCGCCGAACAGTCGGCGTTCTGCAGGCCGCTGTCCGAAGGCACGCGGCCGGTGAGCATGGCCAGCGCCGGCCGGTTGCGCGGCAGCACCATCCATTTGGGCGAGCCCTCGTAGAGCAGTCCGCGGATCTGACGCGCCAGCTGCGGTAGCGACAGCACGGAGCGCACGCCGGGCGTGTTCTGCAAATGCCAGACGAAGCGATCGATGGTCTGCATCGCCCGGCCGTCGAGGCAGCCGTAGGCGTGGGTCTGGGCGATCACCTTGAGCACGTCCACCCCGATGTCGAACTCGCGCGCGATCAGCCGCGCGTCGCGGTTGTAGCGCGAATCCGGCTTGAGTTCCGGCACGCCGGCCTGGGCGTCGCCGATGATGAGCTGCGGATACATGTGGATCGCCCAGGCCAGCGCGACGGCCGCGCCGGTGAGCGTCAACAGCGCGTAGCGCGGACGGGTGAGGCCTGCGACGCGCGACCACAGCCGGTCCCCGACGGCGAGCCGGCGGCGTTGCGCGCGGGCGAATTTCTCCGCGTCGCCCAGCCGCACCCAGGTCAGCGCGATCGGCAGCATGATCTTGTTGGTGACGATCACCGCCGCCATGCCCATCGCCGCGTTGAGCGCCATCTCGCGCACGATGCCGATGTGGATGAACATCAGCGTGGCGAAGCCGATGACGTTGGTGAGGATCGCCACCGTGCCGGGCAGGAACAGACGGCGAAAACTGTCCACCGAGGCCTGGTAGGCATCGCGGCCCTGTTCGGCGACGGCCATGCCCCAGGCGTTGATGTACTGCACGCCATGCGACACGCCGATCGACAGGATCAGGAACGGCACCAGGATGGCGAAGGGATCGAGCCCGAAGCCGGCGAGCTGCAGCAGTCCCAACTCCCAGACCACGGCGGTCAGCGCCGCGGACAGCGGCAGCAGCGACAGGCGCAGCGAACCGCAGAACAGCCACAGCAGCGCCACCACCGCGACCATCGCCACGAAGAAGAAACCGATCACTTGCAGGCTGGCGTCGGTGACGTCGCCGACTACCTTGGCGAAACCGATGATGGCCACGCGCAGCTGCGGGGAATAGTCCGGGTTGGGTTCGGCGGAAACCGTCAGCTCGCGTCCGGAGACGAAGATCGCGCGCCCGTCGGCATCCTTCTGCTCGGCCTCGAAGCGCTGGAACGGCAGCCGCCAGCCGTAGTCGGTGTAGCCGCGCCAGATCACGTCGCCTTGGCGATACGGCGGCCGGTCGCGGGTCAGGCGATAGACGTACCGCGTCGGGCTGGAGAGCCGCCGGCGCAGTTGATCCTCGAGCTGGTCGGCGAGCCGGTGGTAGTCGAGCTTTGCGCCGGTGACCGGGTGGCGCTCGAGCAGCGCGGCCACGATCATCGCCCCGCGCTGGTCGAGCGAGACGTAGCGCCCGATCACGCCCTGCGCCTTGCCGACGTGATCTTTCACTTGCGCGATCATCGCCGGTGTGGGCTGATAGTTGGCGGGGATGATGCGGCCGAGATCGATGCCGCCCTCGACGACTTCCAGATAGGTCAGGTCGGGGGTGAACAGCGAGGAGACGTGCGCGCGATCCACGCCGGGCAGGAAGAAGGTCGCGTCGGTGAGCTTGCGCAGCTTGTCGAGGAAGTCGGCGCTGTAAATCCCCCCCAGGTCGGTGCCGGAGCCGGCGCCGGGCGCAGGACCGTCGGTGCGGAAGAGCGCGATGGAGATCAGGTTGGCCCCGCCGAAGGCGCGCTCGTATTTCTTGAACACCTTCATGTAGGGATGATCGAGCGGGATCTGCTTCTCGAAGCCGGCGTCGGGCTGCAGATGGATGGCGTGCCAACCCAGAAACAGGGTGAGCATGAACAGCACGGCGAAGTTCAGCCGCCGCCGGCCGTAGACCAGCGGGATCACGAACCGCAGAATGCCTTCCGCGGTCAGCCGCACCGCGCTCCTCCTTCGGGGTGTTTCGGTTCAGTGTCGGTGTTTTCGCAGGCGCTTTCCAGTCGTGGCGCTCCCGCGTCGATCGGCCGCCGAGCACGACTGGCCGCTCCCCGAGTGGATTCGCCGCAAAAGCTTCCGCGAGGTGCTCAGCTCGAAGGGGGCACGGACTCCCGCGCATACGCGCGGAACAGGGTGCGCGCCAGTACGCCCAGCACCCTGCG
>Ga0070740_10005487_pt1 | contig 11728 bp, 9 predicted proteins | sample Coa_R2_FD_67286 | JGI IMG/M metagenome (GOLD analysis project Ga0070740, IMG submission 67286) | Surface soil microbial communities from Centralia Pennsylvania, which are recovering from an underground coalmine fire - Coalmine... | ecosystem: Environmental > Terrestrial > Soil > Unclassified ...
TTTCGAACCGGCTCGCGGAGCCTTCCGTTGCGTTAAGTCTGGCAAGCCCCACTTAACTGGCACTTCCAAGCCGGTTTTCTGGAAGCCGCCAGTGCGGTGTGTCCCGTCAAAATCCGGAACTTTCAAAATCAAGTTGAAACCAAACAGTAAGGAACCATGGCGAAAGAAACAGTAGAAGGAAACAATCAGATGAGCATCAGCCTAGCCGAGCTCAAGGAAAAGAACATCACCGACCTGGCGAAAATCGCCAAAGAGCTCAACATCCCCGGCGCGAGCGGCATGCGCAAGCAGGAGCTAATCTTCCAGATTCTCCGCGCGCAGACCGAAAAGAACGGCCTGATTTTTTCGGAAGGAGTGCTGGAATGCCTTCCGGACGGATTCGGGTTCCTGCGGGCGCCGGAGTACAACTATTTGCCCGGGCCGGACGACATCTACGTCTCGCCGTCGCAGATCCGGAAGTTCGACCTGCGGACGGGCGACACGGTCTCCGGGCAAGTGCGTCCGCCGAAGGACGGCGAGCGCTATTTCGCACTGATCAAGGTGGAGGCGGTCAACTTCGAGGACCCGGAGGTCGCGCGGAACAAGATCTTCTTCGACAACCTGACGCCGCTCTATCCGCAGGGCCGGCTGAAGATGGAGACGGCGAAGGAAAACATGACCGGGCGGGTGCTGGACCTGCTCTGCCCCATCGGAAAAGGACAGCGCGGATTGATCAACGCGCCGCCACGAACCGGAAAGACGGTGATGCTGCAGTCGATCGCGAATTCGATCACGACGAATCACCCGGAAGTGGCGCTGATCGTGCTGCTGATCGATGAACGCCCCGAAGAAGTGACGGACATGCAACGAACGGTGAAGGGCGAAGTAATCAGCTCGACCTTCGACGAACCGCCGCAACGGCACATCCAAGTGGCGGAAATGGTTTTGGAAAAAGCGAAGCGCCTGGTGGAGCACAAGCGGGACGTGGTGATTCTGCTGGACTCGATCACGCGGCTGGCGCGCGCGTACAACGCAGTAACGCCGCCGTCGGGCAAGGTGCTTTCGGGCGGTATCGACGCGAACGCGCTGCAGAGGCCGCGGCGGTTTTTTGCGGCGGCGCGGCACGTGGAAGAAGGCGGTTCGCTGACGATCATCGCAACGGCGCTGATCGACACGGGCAGCCGCATGGATGACGTGATTTTCGAGGAGTTCAAAGGCACAGGCAACATGGAGATTTATCTCGACCGGAGGCTGGCGGACAAGCGCGTGTTCCCGGCGATTGACATTCAGCGGTCCGGGACGCGGAAGGACGAACTGCTGCTGCCGCCGGAGGAGCTGAGCCGCGTGTGGGTGCTGAGAAAGGTGCTGAGCCCGCTTTCGACGGTCGAGGCGATGGAGCTTCTGCTGAGCCGGCTGACGAAGACGAAGAGCAACAGCGAGTTCCTGGCGTCGATGTCGGCGCCGGCCTGAGCGGGGGGCGATTCCAGGGCGGCCTGCTGCTGCGAAGTTATGCAGGCAGGCGAGCATGAAGAACGGGAAAATTGGCGCGGCGGAGACGATCCGCTGCGCCTTTTTGTTTTGAGGTGGTGTTCAAGGCAACGCGGCGGCGGAACTTTGCCGGGCGAGCCAGTCGTGGATGTGGCGTTCGAGAATGTTCAGGGGAACGGCGCCGTCTTCGACCACGGCGTCGTGGAAAGCGCGGATGTCGAATTTGGGGCCGAGACGGGTTTCGGCTTCGGCGCGAAGTTCGCGGATTTTGAGCTGGCCGAGCTTGTAGGCGAGGGCTTGTCCGGGCCAGACGATGTAGCGATCCACCTCGACGGTGATGTCCTGATCGGTTTTTCCCGTGTTGTCCTTGAAGTATTGGATGGCCTGGTCGCGCGTCCAGCCCATCGAGTGCATGCCGGTATCCACGACGAGACGAACCGCGCGCCACATTTCGTAGGTGAGCTGGCCGAATTTCGAGTAGGGATCCTTGTAGAGGCCGAGATCTTCGCCGAGGCTTTCGCCGTAGAGGGCCCAGCCTTCGACAAAGGCGGAGTAGCCGACGTGTTTGCGGAATTCGGGAACATCGTCGAGTTCCTGCGCGAGAGAAATTTGCAGGTGATGTCCCGGAACGGCTTCGTGGAGCGTGAGCGCTTCCATCTCCCATTTGGGGCGCGCATGGAGATTGTAGGTGTTCACGAAGAAGTAGCCGGGACGGCCGGCGGACGGAGCGCCAGGCTGATAGTAAGCGGTGGTTTGCGAAGGCGCCTTGAAATCGGGAATGGGGATCACGCCGTACTGATTGCGCGGAAGTTTTCCGAAGAGCGAGACGAGGCCGGGATCGATCGTTTTGGCGATGACCTTATAGGCGTTGACGAGGTCTTCCTTCTTGTCGAAATAGAAGCGGGGATCGGTGCGAAGAAATTCGGTGAAATCGTGGAAGCTGCCCTGGAAGCCGGTCGAGGCGATGAGCTTCTCCATTTCGGCGCGGATGCGCTTGACCTCGGCGAGGCCGATTTCGTGGATTTGTTGAGGCGTGAGAGCGGTCGTGGTCTGCCAGCGGACGTGAAAGGCGTAAGCGGAAGCGCCGTTCGGAAGCGCCGTCGCGGCAATCGATTCGCGGCAGGCGGGAATGTACGCGGAGACGAGATAGTCGTGCAGGCGTTGGAAGGCGGGGGCGACGCCACTGAGATAAAGCTTTTGAGCTTTTTCGATGAGGCGAGGTTTCTGTGAAGCGGGAAAGTCCGCGGGAAAATCGGTGAACGGCTGGAGGAGGGCGCTCTTGAGCGGATCGCCGGGGATGAGGTCGGCGATCTGCTTGGGAACGTCGCGCATGGTGATTTTTGGCGGGGTATAGCCATTTTTCAGACCTGCCTGCAAGAGAGCGATTTGCTGGTCAACCGCTGCGGGAAGCGCGGCGAGGCGATCGAGAATGATTTCGTACTCGGCGACGTTGCGATGCGGCGTATTGGCGAGAACGGAGGCGGCGCGCTGCGGGATTCCCTCCATCTGGTCCAGAGGCATCCACAAATTTCGCGGAACCACAGAACGGAATGGCATGGGATCGTCGCCGTACTGCAGGCCTTCTTCGGCGGTTTGGAGAAGATCGAGATAGAGGTCGTAATTCAACTGTTCGGAAGGAGGAAGGGCGGCGCGGTCGAATTTCTTCAGGGCTGCGAGAGAATCGCGTAGATGCTGCTTGCGAGCCTCGATGCCGGCGGGCGAATCGTTGATCCAGCGGGCGTTCTGGCCCGGGTAGCCGACTTCGGTGGCGAATTCAGGATACTCTTGCATCCATTGTTTCCAGTCGGAGTCGAGATAGGCGCGGAAGACCTTTGCGGCTTCGGACTGCGGGGGAGAGGGCGGTTGAGATTGGGCGAGGGCGAGAAGAGGAAGAGCCAAAAGTACTCCGGAAAGACCAGTAAAGGCGAGAATGCGGATCATGTTTGCCTCTTAGCGGATTTGGACAATTCCCTTTCGCGTTCGCGAGCGAGCATGACGATGACGCGGGCGGTTTCCTCGATGCCCATAGCGGTGTTGTCCACGAGAATGGCGTCGCGGGCGCGAACGAGCGGTGAGACTTTGCGCTCCTTGTCGCGCTTGTCGCGTTCGTGAACTTCGTCCAGGACCTGTTCGAGGGTCAGGTCTTCTCCTTTTTCCTTGTGCTCTTTCCAGCGGCGTTCGGCGCGGACTTCGGGTGAAGCGTCGAGGAAGACCTTCAGCTCGGCATGGGGGAAAACGACCGTGCCGATGTCGCGGCCCTCCATGACGACGCCTCCGCCCGTGCCGGCGCGCTGCTGTTCGGCGACGAGAACGGCGCGAACACCCGCGACGGTGGCGACGCGGGAGGCGGCCTGCGCGACTTCGGGAGTGCGAATGGCCTGGGTCACATCGATGCCGTCGAGATAGACCTGATTTTTCACGCCTTCCGCGACGAGTTCCGGCGCAGGAGGCTTCAGAGTGATGTGCGTTTCGCGGGCGAGCGCTTCGAGCTGTTCCTCGGAGGTGAGCGCGACGCCGCCGCCTTCCAAGGCCTTGAGCGCGAAGGCGCGGTACATGGCTCCGCTATCGAGATAAAGGTAGCCGAGAAGCTGGGCGACACGCTGGGCCACGCTGCTCTTGCCGGAGCCGGCGGGGCCGTCAATGGCGATGGTGAGTTTGGGCATGAAAAAAGTCTTCAGTCGTCAGTTTCCAGGTCTCCGTTGGAACTCAAAAACAACCAACTCGGGTTTCTGAAGTAGCGGAGAACTGATTGTTTATAACTGCCAACTTACAACTAAATACTCAGAACTCTCAAAAGCCCATGATGTTGTAGCCGCAGTCCACGTAAATGGTTTCTCCGGTGATGCCGGAGGCGGCGCCGGAAAGCAGGAACGCGGCGGTCGAGCCCACCTCGCCGGGATCGACGTTGCGCTTCAGCGGGGCGCGTTCGGCGTGCGACTTGAGCATTTCGCCGAGTCCGGAGATGCCGCGCGCGGCAAGAGTCTTGATGGGGCCGGCGGAAATGGCGTTGATGCGAATGTTCCTGGGGCCGAGGTCGTTCGCGAGATAGCGGACGCTGGCTTCAAGGGCAGCTTTGGCGACGCCCATGACGTTGTATTTGGGCACGACTTTTTCCGCGCCGTAATAAGAAAGGGTGACGATGCCGCCGCCTTCGGTCATGAGCGGAGCGGCGGCGCGGGCCACGGCGATGAGCGAATAGACGCTGACGTCGTGCGCGATGCGGAAGCCTTCACGGGTGGTGTTTAGGAATTCGCCTTTCAATTCTTCCGCGGGGGCAAAGGCGACGCTGTGAACGATGCCGTGGAGCGTGCCGTAGCGGGATTTCAGTTCGTCGAAGAGCCGCGCGATTTGGTCGTCGAAGGAAAGATCGCACATGAAGCCCGAGGCGCCCGGGAGTTCGGCGATGAGGTCCCTGGCTTCCTGTTCGAGGCGCTCGTTCTGATAGGTGATAGCGAGGCGCCAGCCGAACTCCTGAAGTTTTTGGGCGATGGCCCAGGCGATGCTGCGCTTGTTGGCCAGGCCAAAGATGACGGCGGTTTTCTGAGAGTCGGTCACGAAGGAGAGTCCTAAGTTGTAAGTTTTAAGTGCTAAGTAAAGAAAGCCCGTACGAGTTTAGCAATGATGCGCACGCCTTGCCAGTTTGCGGAAAACAGATATTGGTTATTTTGTGTGCCACATCTTGAGGATTCGACCATCTCTTTGGGCGATGTGAACGACGGCGACGCCGCCAACGCACCTCGTGGTTGTACCGCCTTTCCCATCGGGGCAACGCAGCGTGCCTGCGACGGCCCAAACCCCATCCTTTAGCTCGGCGCTGAAGGGGCGTTCAGATTCAATCTGCTTTTTGCCGTACACCCGCATCAAGGCTGCCTCCCCAATTTTTACTGCGGTCTCGGAATCCGAAACGAATCCGTGAGGCGGCTTGACCTGTGCAACGGTGACGGCGCTCAACATTAGGCACGCCAGAGCAGGAAGTATTTTCATTTCTGCTTACCTCGACGTGTCTCGGTTCTTAGATGCGGTGGAAGGCGCGCTCGATTTCCTTGACGGAATAGCGGAGGACGACCGGGCGGCCGTGGGGACAGCTCATGGGGCAATCGGTTTTGGCGAGCTCGGCGAGGAGCCACTCCATTTTCGTGTGGTCGAGCGGCATGTTGACCTTGATCGCGGCATGGCACGCGGTGGAGGCGGCGATTTTGGCTTGAAGCGTTTCGATGGAGATGGCGGCGTTTTCCGGGCCGAGGCCGTCGAGGATCTCCGTAAGCAGCTTCTCCGCGTCGCTCGAAGCGATTCCCGCGGGGACCGCTTGAATCGCGACGCTGCGCGGGCCCATGGGTTCGACTTCAAAGCCGTTCGCTGCGAGTTCCTCGGCAATTCTTTCGAAGATAACAATCTGGCGCGGGGAAAGCTCGATGACGAGCGGCATGAGCATGCGCTGGGATTCGACTTTGCCGTCGCGGCGCGCTTCGAGGTGCTGCTCGAAGAGGACGCGTTCGTGGGCGACGTGCTGGTCAACAATCCACAGGCCCTCGCCGTTGACCGCCACGATGAAGCTGGAGCTGACCTGGCCGAGCGGCTTGAGATTGGCGATTTGGTCGGGATGGGGGAGCGAGGCGGGGGCGTCACCGTTGGGGCCGGCGAGATTCGCGACCCAGTTTGCGGAAGCGGGGCGGTCTTCCGTAATCGAGGGAGCGCCGCCGGCGAACGTGGCGCCCGGTTCAAAAGAGAAGCGTTGCGCGACGGGCTGCAGCGGCGCGGAAGAAAGATCGAAACCGCCGTCGGAACCGGCTTCCGAGCCGATGCCGAAACTGGGACCGATCTCTTCCAAGGGGGGAATGACGGCGTGGGGAATGCCGGAGCCTGCGGGCGCGGGAGTGACGGGATGCAGGAATGAGCCTCCGGAAGAAGCGGGAGCGCCGAGCGGCTGAGCGTGCGGCGCCGCACCGGCAGCGGCAGCAAAGCTGGCGATGGGACGGACGCTCATGAGGGCCTGGCGGATGGCGTCGCGCGTGAAATCGTGAACGAATTGCGAGCGGCGGAAGCGGACTTCGATTTTTGCGGGATGGACGTTGACGTCCACTTCGTCGTAGGGCATTTCAAGAAAGAGCAGCGTAGCGGGAAATACGGTGGGTGGAAGAATGTTGCGATAGGCTTCGTGGATGGCGTGGAGGATCAGCCGGTCGCGAACGAGCCGACGATTCACGAAGATGTAGATGCCATTGCGATTGGCGCGCTGGATTTCCGGGCGCGAAGTGAAGCCCGTAATAGTGAGAGTGGATTTCTCTTCGCCGGGTTCGAGCGCGGGCTCGGTGATAGCGGCGCGAAACGCAGCGGAAGCGGACGGGATTTCGACCAGTTCATCGAGCGCCTGGCGGCCGAAGAGCTGATAAACGCGGTCGGCAAGTTTTTCCGCAGGCGGACAGTTGATGATTTCCTGCGTGGGCGTGGTCAGGATGAACTGGCGCAAGGGATTCGCAAGCGCGTAGTGGGTGACGAGCGAAGCGATGTGGCCGAGCTCGGTGGTGTCCGACTTGAGAAACTTGCGGCGTGCGGGAACGCAATAAAAGAGATCGGCGACGCTGACGGTGGTGCCCGCGGGCAGCCCGGCAGGCTTGACGCCGACGAGCTTGCCTCCGGCGAATTCGACGCGGGTGCCTTCGGCTTCGGATGCGTCGCGCGTTTCGAGCAGCAAACGCGAGACGGCGGCGATGGAGGGAAGCGCTTCACCGCGAAAGCCGAGCGTGGCGATGGAGAGGAGATCGTCGGCGGTGCGGAGCTTGCTGGTGGCGTGGCGCTCGAAGGCGAGGAGCGCGTCGTCGTGGGTCATGCCGTGGCCGTCGTCAATGACGCGGATCATGCGCCTGCCGCCGGATTCGGTTTCGATGCGGATGGTCTTGGCGCCAGCGTCCAGGGCATTTTCAAGGAGTTCCTTGACGACGGAGGCGGGCCGCTCGACGACTTCGCCCGCGGCGATCTTGTTGGCGACGGATTCGGGGAGGATGCGGATGCGGGTCATGCTCCGGAGCCTCTGTGGGAAAGACCAGACTGCCCAGGACTATGCGCACGGGCATTTTGTGATGTTGCTTCCTCTTTAGGAGGCCGGGGCTTCAGCCCCGGCGTGGAAGGCACCAAAGTGGGGGCTTTAGCCCCTGAAGAAGATTTTGAAAAGCGTTCCGGCATCGGGTCCAGATCAAATTTACCCGAGGCGGAGGAATATGGCCAGCCGCGAAAGGTTTGGACCAGGCCTGCCCGAACCGGGTTCATGGCCACGTATTCCGCCTTTCCGTGCCAGTCGTCGGCGTCGCGAATTGTCCAATCGTGAAAACCTTGCTGCCAGATCTCCATTGCATGATTGCGAGCCTTGTGAATTCGGTGAGAGCATCCGCCTTTGATCAGTTGGACGGCTCTTTCCAAGCTCGTCGCGAGACCTGGCGTCAAAATGACGTGAAAATGGTCAGGCATAACGACGAATTCGTGAAGGAAGTAGGCGCCCTGCTTGCGATATTGGAAGAGAATATCGATAAGAATTTCAGCGTTTTCCGGGAGTTGGAAGATCGCGCGGCTCTGCCAGCATTTAGTGGTCACGAAGTAGGATGCGCCCAGATGGGAGCGGTGCTTCGGTTTAGACATTAGAAGCTTTCTTCAGGGGCTAAAGCCCCTTTGGGGCCTCTGGTTGCGCGGGGGCTGAAGCCCCCGCCTCCTAAAAGAAGCAACTCTTCGGCTCACGATTAAGATAACCTCTCGGCCGCAAAAGTGACGGACCTAAAGGTCCGACCCCCTAAAGAGAAAACCTAGCCGGAGGACCTCGCTCAGCCCAGCATATCACTCGGCGGCTTTTTTCTTTTGCACGATGGAGATGCCGAGCTCATCGAGCTGGGCCGCATCAACCTCCGAGGGCGAGTCGGCCATGAGGTCCTGGGCGGCGGTGGTTTTGGCAAAGGCGATGACTTCGCGCAGGGATTTTTCGCCGCTGAGAAGCATGGCGATGCGGTCGATGCCGAGCGCGATGCCGCCGTGCGGCGGCGTGCCGTAGGTGAGCGCATCGAGAAAGAAACCGAAGCGGCGGCGAAGCTGCTCTTCGGTCAAGCCGAGCGCCTTAAAAAGCCGCTCCTGAATATCCTGGCGGTGAATCCGGATGCTGCCGGAGCCGAGTTCATAGCCGTTGAGCACGAGGTCGTAGCCCTTCGAGCGAACTTCCCACGGCGCGGATTCGAGCTTGTCGAGGTCCTCGTCCACGATGCCTGTGAAGGGATGCTGCGCGCTGACCCAGGCTTTGTCCGACTCGCTCCACTCAAAGAGCGGGAATCCGGTGACCCACAGGAATTTCCACTGCGACCTGTCAATGAGATTGAGCGCCTCGCCCAGTTGCAAACGAAGCTGTCCGGCGATGAGCGCGGCGGCTTCCGTGCCTTTGATTTGCTGCCTGGCGGAGACGGCGACCACAAGGTCGCCCGTCTTCGCGCCCGCGGCTTCGACGAGTTTCTTGACGTTTTCCGCCCCGATGATCTTCTCGACGGTGGAAGTGGCGCCCTCGGGCGCGACTTTCACGAAATACGCCCCGCGGGCACCGAGCGATTTTGCTTTTTCGGTGAGCTCGTCGAGCTGCTTGCGCGAGTAACCGGCCGCGCCCGGAGCCGCCAGCGCAAAGACGTTTCCTTCGATTTGCAGCTTTTCTCTGGCTTCCTGCGGGAAGCAGTGCGTCACTTCGTGCAGTTCCATGCCGAAGCGGAGATCGGGCTTGTCGCTGCCGTATTTGCGGACCACGTCCTTGTAGAGCATGTGCGGGAACGGCGCTTCGACTTTGAAGCCCGCGACGGCGCAGGCGCGCACCATGACCGTCTCGATGACGTGAAAAATGTCTTCCTGACGCGGGAAGGACATTTCGAGGTCGAGCTGCGTGAATTCGGGCTGGCGGTCGGCGCGAAGATCCTCGTCGCGGAAGCACTTGACGATCTGGAAGTAGCGGTCGAGGCCGGCAATCATCAGGATTTGCTTGAAGATTTGCGGCGACTGCGGCAGCGCATAGAACTGGCCGTGATGGACGCGGCTGGGAACCAGGTAGTCGCGCGCGCCTTCGGGAGTGGAGCGCGTGAGCATGGGGGTTTCGACTTCGATGAAGCCGAGCTCGTCCATGACCTTGCGGATTTCGAGAACGATCTTGTGGCGCAGCAGAAGATTCCTGTGCGGCTTGGGGCGGCGCAGGTCGAGATAGCGGTAGCGGAGGCGCGTTTCCTCGGCGGCGTTGATCTGGTCCTCGATGGGAAACGGCGGCGTTTTGGCGTTGTTCAGGATGTGCAGCTTCGCGGCCAGCAGCTCGACCTCGCCGGTGGCGAGCTCGGGATTGGCCTTCTGGCGCTTGACGACCTTGCCTTCGACGGCGACCACGTATTCGCTGCGGACCTGTTCCGCCTTGGCGTGCGCTTCGGGCTGCGTCTCCTTGTTGAAGACGACCTGCACGATGCCGGAGCGATCGCGGACGTCGAGGAAAAGAAGGTTGCCAAGGTCGCGGCGGCGCGCGACCCAGCCCATGATGACAGCGTCGCGGTCCGCGTCGGAAGCGCGCAGAGCGCCGCAGTAGTGAGTGCGTTTGAGATTGCCGAGAAAATCGAGCACGATTCCCTTCCCTGTGTGAGACAAACGTTTGGCCGCCTGGTCCAGCGCTGAGATCCTTCGCATCCCGGCAAGGGCCGGGGGCGCTCAGGATGACACGGTTGTTTGCTTGCGCAAGAACTCAAGCAGCTGCGGCTCGGTGAATTTTTGCTGCGAGCCGTCGGCCAGCGTCTTCAGCGTCCATTCGCCGCTGGATACTTCATTATCGCCGAGAATGAGGGCAAATTTCGCGCCGAGCTTGTCCGCGTGGCCGAGGGCCTTGCCGAATTTCTGTTCGACGGGCGGCAGCTCCACGCGGAAGCCGGCGTTGCGCAGGTCCTTGGCGGCGCGGATGGCCGTGGCGTGAGCGTGTTCGCCCATCCAGGCGATGTAAACGTCGCGGCCCTGGGCGACTGGCTCCTTTCCGCTCTCCTGGAGCGAGAGGATGAGGCGGTCTTCGCCGATGGCGAAGCCGATGCCCTTAGTTGGCGGGCCGCCGAGAAGCTCGACGAGGCCGTCGTAGCGGCCGCCGCCGCAGACCGCGTTCTGGGAGCCCAGCCCCGCCGCGGTGATTTCAAACGTGGTGCGCATGTAGTAGTCGAGGCCGCGCACCAGGCGCCAGTTTTCGCGATAGAGCACACCACGAAGCTCAAGCTGGCGCTTGACGGCGGCGTAATGAGCGGCGCATTCGGCGCAGAGATGCACCCCGATACGTGGGAGCTTTTCGATTATGGGTTGCTCGGATTCGAGTTTGGAGTCGAGGACGCGCAAGGGATTCGTGTCAATGCGGCGCTGGGAGTCCGCACCAAGCTTGTCCTTCACTTTTTGCAGTTCGGCGCGGAGGAGTTCGACGTACTGCGGGCGGCAGTTGCGGCAGCCGATGGAGTTGACGTTAAGCTGGACGCCTTTGAGTCCGAGACGGGAGAAGAAGGTCATGACCATTTCGATGACTTCGGCGTCGATGGCGGGCGCGTCGGTGCCGCCGAGCACTTCCGCGCCGATCTGATAGAACTGGCGGTAGCGGCCCTTTTGGGGGCGCTCGCGGCGGAACATTGGTCCCATGTAGTAGAGCTTCACGGGCTGCGGCCACTGGTTCATATTGTGCTCGATGTACGCGCGGCAGACGGAGGCAGTGGCTTCGGGGCGGAGGGAGACCGAAGTGGCGAGTGGCGAGTGGCGAGTGGCGGCAGAGCTTGGCCCGCTTTCAGTTTTCTCCTGAGGTTGATCAGAAAACGTGTACATCTCTTTGGAGACGATGTCGGTTTCGCCGCCGACGGCGCGGGCGAAGAGTTCGGTGGGTTCGAAGACGGGCACGCGGATTTCGCCGAAGCCGAAGGTGCCGAAGACGGCGCGGGCGGTCTCCTCGACGCGGTTCCACAGCTCGGTTTCCGGCGGGAGAAGATCCCGCGTGCCCTTGATGGCCTGAAACTTGGGTTTGGGGCTCACGCCGCGGGCCTCGGAGAGATTTCCCGACTGCCCAGCCCGACGCTTCGCAAGAACGAAGCGCCGGAAAGAAGACAGGGGTTGGGTGACGTCGAGCGCAGGCTCATTTCGAATACTCCGCGAGGTAAATTTCCTTGTACTCGACGTAGCGCCGGGCGTAATCCTCGATGGTGGCAAGGTCGATGGCGGTGAGCGAGCGCTTCACCTTGCCGGGCGAACCCATGACGAG
>Ga0070740_10005489_pt1 | contig 11725 bp, 9 predicted proteins | sample Coa_R2_FD_67286 | JGI IMG/M metagenome (GOLD analysis project Ga0070740, IMG submission 67286) | Surface soil microbial communities from Centralia Pennsylvania, which are recovering from an underground coalmine fire - Coalmine... | ecosystem: Environmental > Terrestrial > Soil > Unclassified ...
GTTCTCTGGCCCGCCGCGCTTCAGGTTTTTTGGGGTTTGAGCCGGACTTCCTGGATGTCGGCAAACGGCACGATGACTTCCTGGCGCACATTGTTGAATTCCGCCTCAAAAATCGCTTCGTTGGCGCCCACGCGCAGGATGCGTTCCACGGCGATTTCGCCCTTGGAGGTTTTCACCAAAAGCGTCTTGCCCACATCTTCGTCACCGCGAACCGAACCAAAAAAACCCGGGAACCGCGTTTCAAAAAAACGACGGTTGAACATGAACCGTCCGCGCTGAAAAACCTGGGTTTCGGCCGGTTGCGCCTCGCTGCCGGCCGCCTGCCAGGACGCCGCCACGATGTGGATTTCCTCTGGCGGCGGTGAAGAAGCCGCCGGCGGCGTGTTTGGCACCGTGAATGAATGCGGTGCGGCGGGAGCTTCCGCGGCAGGAGCAGTCTCCTCCACCGGGGCCGCCACCCGCGCGGGTATCATCGCCAGAAAAATCGCCGGTCCGGCCACCGGCAGCACGGCGGACAATCCCATCACTACCGGCACCGGCTGGACACGGTAACGCGCTACTTCGTAACCGGCATAGAGATTGGCCGCGTAAATCAGCAGCAACGCCAAAAGGGTGACGGGTGAGGAAAAGAGTGCGCCCGGCAGGGATTGCGGCGCGGGAGGTGCCAGACGCGGAGGCGGATTGACGCGCACCGGCGGTTTGGGCGGATGGGCCGGAGGCGGCTCAATGAACGGCGCAACAAACGGCTGGATTTTGGGGTTTTGCGCCAGTTGTTTCAGCCCCGCCTGCGAAAATTTCAGCCACGGCAGCCGGTCCGTGTATTTGTCGTCCGCCAGCCGGAAAATGATGCCGTTTTCATTGAACGAGACCACGTCGCCCGTGAGCGTCGAACCGTCGGCCAACGGCACCGTCAGGGTGACCGCACCAGCCGGCCTTCCGCAAAGACACAAGGCCAACAGCAACCAGAGGATTTTGCGCACGACATTTTTTTAGCAGAGGGTGCGCGGGGATGAAAGCAAATTCAACCGACGCGGCGGGCGAAGGAAGCCAGGGAGCCGCCGCGAGCGGAATCGTCTGATTCGGGCTTGAACCGCCCTTGCTTTTCCGATTGAATCGCTCCATGAATTCCATCCGTTCCTCTGCGCCGCCAACGAGCCGTTTCCGCTGGATCATTTGCGCTCTGCTGTTTTTCTCCACCACTAACAACTACCTGGACCGGCAGGTCATTGGTTACCTGAAGGATTACGTTTTTTGCGCGCCCGTGGCCCAGGGTGGTTTTGGCTGGTCAACGACGGACTTTGGGCATCTCACGGCGTTCTTCACGGGCGTTTATGCCGGTTTCACGCTGATTATCGGTTGGGTGATTGACAAGATCGGGACCAAGCTGGGTTTGGCGCTGTCGCTCATATTCTGGTCGGTCTGCGGCATAGTGAACGCCTTTGTCGGCAGCCTGGTGACCGCGCACATCATTATTCGCAGCCTGTTCGCGGCGGGTGAGGCGGGCAACTTTCCTGCTTCCATCAAGACCGTCGCCGAATGGTTTCCCAAACGCGAGCGGGCCCTGGCCACAGCCATCTTCAATGCCGGGTCCAACAGTGGCGCTATGATCGCGGCCATCTTTGTGCCCTGGTGCATCATCCATTTTGGCGTCGAGCACGGCTGGAAAATGGCATTCATCCTCACCGGCGCGTCGGGTTTTCTCTGGCTCATTTTCTGGTTCTGGCTTTACGCCCCGCCGGCCCGGCACCCGAAACTGTCCAGAGCCGAATATGATTACATTCACATTGACGACGAGAAGGCCGCCGCGGTTGAGGAGAATGGCGACCAGGCGAAAACCTTTTCCTGGCTGAAATTGTTTGGCTACCGGCAGGCGTGGGCGTTCTTTGTCGGCAAATTCATGACTGACGGCATCTGGTGGTTTTACCTGTTCTGGCTGCCGGATTATTTATTCAAACAATTTCACATGACGCCCCGGCAGGTGATGCTGCCGACATTTATCGTTTATGGCGTGGCCATCGTGGGCAGCATCTACGGCGGCAGTATCCCCATGACGCTGATCAAACGCGGCATGCCCGTCTATCGGGCGCGCATGACCACCATGTTCCTCATCGCGCTGTGTCCCTTGTTTGTCCTGCTGACGCAATATTTCGGCGATGTCAATCGTTTTGGTGGATGGGCGGCGACGCTGGCGGTGGCCATGATTTGCATCGGCGCCACGGCGCATCAGGCATGGTCGGCCAATCTGTTCACCACCGTCTCCGACATGTTTCCAAAGAAGACCGTGGCCAGCGTCACCGGCATTGGCACGACGGCCGGCGGCGTCGGCGGTGTGCTCGTGCAGTTGCTGCCCGGCTTGTTCATTGACGACTTCAAACTCACGGCGCAAACCACCTACCTCATCATGTTCGTCATCTGCGCGTTGAGTTATCTGGTGGCGTGGGCCATCATGAAGGCGCTGGTGCCGCGCCACAAACCGATCACCGATTTGTAACCCCGCCGCCGGCGAAATTCCCCGGCCCGTCGGACCTCCACGAGCGGATTTTTTGCCTGGCTGCGGCGGACTAAATGGCCATCGCGTCGAAGCCGCCGTCCACGACAATTTCAGCGCCGGTGATGAAACTGCCGGCGTCGGAAGCCAGTAACAGCGTCGCCCCCACCAGTTCATGCGCTTCGCCGAACCGTTTCATGGGGGTGTGCGCCATAATGGAGGCTACGCGGTCGGGGCTGAGCACCTTGCGGTTTTGTTCTGCCGGGAAAAAACCCGGCACCAGCACGTTCACGCGCACGCCGCTGGCGGCCCATTCGCGCGCGAGGTTTTTGGAGAGATTGTGGACCGCCGCCTTCGAGGCCGAATAGGTGAACACGCGCGAAAGCGGCTTGAGGCCCGAGGCCGAGCCGATGTTGATAATGCTGCCGGATTTTTGGGCGACCAGGTGTTGGCCGAACACCTGGCAGGCCAACATCACACCCTTGAGATTCACGGTGAGAATTTTGTCGAATTCCTCCTCGCTAATCTCGAAAAACGGCGTGGGAGAATTGATGGCGGCGCCGTTGACCAAAATGTCCACGCGCCCGAATTGCCTCAAAACGTCCGCCAGTAATTGTTGCAAAGCGGTCTTGCAGGTGGTGTCGCAGGGGAAAAAGGCGGCTCGGCCGCCGGCTTGGGTAATTTTTGCCAACCGCGCTTGAGCCTTGGCGGCGTCGCGCCCGACCAGCGCCACCGCCGCGCCGGCGGCTGCCAGCCCTTCGGCCATTTCGCCGCACAGCACGCCGGTGCCGCCGATGACCACGGCGGTTTTGCCCTTGAGGGAGAAAAGTTCCGCGGGTGTTTTCATGCGCGCAGTATCGGAAAGAGCGCCGCTTTTTACAAGCGCAAGCCGGCAACAGGATGGCATGAGCGGCAAGAGGAGCCGCGCCGGGAGGTCACCGCGGAAACCACTTTGTCTCCTCAGGTCGCCTCAAATCGTCCGCGCCAAGCCCACAGGCCGAGGGCGGGATTGGAGATGTAAAAAATTTTCTCTCCGTCCGGCAGCGTGTTCCAACCGTCTTTCAATTTTCGGGGATTGTAGCGGCGCAACATCGTTTTCAGGTCGGCGTAGCGGTAGTTCACGCTCTCAATTTCCCGGCGCGTCAAATGGCCGGGGCAATAGGTGACGTGGAAGCGGCCTTCGGTGGAGCCGTGGATGAGGTGTGCCGCGGCGCTGAGGTTTTCGCGCAGTTCGGCGTTGGCTTTAACCGCCGCCAGCGTGGCCGGCGTGCCGCGGTAGCCGTATTTGCGAATCAGCCGGTCAATTTCCTGATCTTCGCCAAACTCCTTCAGGCCAGGCGCCAGCACGATCAATTCCCCGCCATCGGCCATCGCCATGCGGGTGCGGTAAATGCTCTTGTTGCCCAGCCAGGTGCTCTTGAATTCACCCGGATCGAGATAAACGACGACTTTGGGCAGCGGCGCCTCGAGCAGATCGAAATTCACCTGGAGCGAGAGCGCCGCGGCTTTCTCGAAACCGGAAGCATCGTCGCTGATAAACAAGCCGCGGGTGCGCAATTTGCCCCGGCCATCGCGGCCCACCACCGTGTGAACATACACGACGGGCAGGTGTCGGGTGAACTGCTCGGCGGCATAGTTCAAAATTTTTCGCACCGGCGTGTCGGCTCGGCCCATCATCCGCTCCATGCCGTAGGCGGCGCCGATGAAATGGCTTTTGTTGATGCCCTCGGCGCCCCCGCAGCCAACGAACAGATTTTTGTTGTAATTGGCCATGCCCACCACTTCGTGCGGGACGACCTGCCCGACGGACAAAATCAAATCGTGCCCTCCCTTCCAGATGAGATCGGCCAGTTGCGCCGGCCAGGGAAAATCCACCGCCCCTTCGGACACCCTCTTGACAAAGGCCGCCGGCACTTCGCCCACGGTGCTCACCCCGCTGCGCCAGTTGTGGACGCGGAACAATTTGCGCGGCACACCGGCATACATGACGGCGATTTGCCGGGGCGTCATCGGCGTGTGGGTGCCCAGCGCCGGCAACACGTCGGTCAGATTTTTTCCATAATACTCGTAAATCAGCCGGGTCAGCACGCCGGCCTGCGAATGGAATCGCGTGAAATCCGGCGGCACCACCAGGACGCGCCGGCGCGGGCCGAGCCGGTCCAGGGCAGCATAGAGGCCCCGGCGCAAATCGGCGACGGATAATTTGGCAGTGGTCGAGCCGCGGGCAAAATAGAGCATGGATCATTCTACCTCACCCAGGCCGCAATTGGCAACGGCCAGCCGGCCGGGAATACAAAAATGCGGTTGCCGCCGCGAAGATGATGATGAAGACAAAGCGGACCGTCTCTCTGCGTTCCCGGCGGGGGGGGCCACAAGGCGGCAGTCGCACGGCAGGTTTTTTATTGCCGGGGCCGCAGCAGGATGGCCTTTTTGTCCGAACCTTCCACTTCCACGCTGTGGGTTTCCACGTCGGGATCGTCCTTGAGCGCCTGGTGAACGATGCGGCGGTCAAAGGCGTTCATCGGCTCCAGCTCCACCACGTCGCCCCAGCGGCGGACTTTTTCGGCGGCTTCCCGAGCCTTTTTGATCAGGGCTTCGCGAGCCTGGGCGCGGTAACCGCCGACGTCCACCATCACCTTGGGCGTACCGGGGTTCTGCTGAAACGAGAGGCGGTTGGTGAGGTATTGCAAATCGGCCAGCGTCTGGCCCTGGCGGCCGATGAGCCGGCCCGGCTCGTCCGTTTCCACCTCCAGTAAAATGCCTTCCTCCATTTTGTGCTCCTGCACGGTGGCGGAAAAACCGAGCGTGGCCAGAATTTTTTCAAGAACTTCTTTCGGATGGACGGGCATGGACGAAAAAAATAAAAAGCCAACGGGCAAAAGGCAAAATCAAAATTGACCGCCGTGAATCATGGAATCCGCACCGGGCAAACTCTGTAACGGTTCAACAGATTGACAACGCTTACCGCTTTTTTTTCGGCGGCGCCGTCGGAACCGTCGCCGGCGCCGGCGCCGAGGCGATAATGTTTTTGGTCATACGGGTTTGCACGACGGACAAAACGTTGTTGACCGTCCAGTACAGCGCCAGGCCGGACGAGTAATTGTAAAGGAACAAGATGAAAATGGCCGGCATCCAGCGCATGAGTTTTTGCTGGGTGGGGTCCATACCCGGTGACGGCGGTTGCGAGTGCGATTGCCACAACATGGCCGCGCCCATCAGCAACGGCAGCAGGTTGAAAGGCAACCCTTCCGGCGTACTCAAAAAGGGAATGAACGTCAGCCCCGGAATGACAAACAGGGTGTCCGGCTTGGACAAATCCGCCACCCACAGAAAATGCGCGCCGCGCAATTCGATGGCGCTGCGCAGCATGGTGTAAAAGCCGATGAACACCGGCATTTGCACCAGCATCGGCAGACAGCCGCTCACCGGGCTGACCTTGTTTGCCCGCCACAGCTCCAGTTGCTTTTGCGTCAGTTTCTGCGGATCGTCCTTGTATTTTTCGCGCAGGGCGTTGATCTGCGGCGCCAGCGCCTGCATTTTTTTGGCCGACCGGATGCTGGCGGCGGTGAACGGCCAGAAGAGAATCTTGAGAATGACGGTGAGCAGAATGATGAGCACGCCGTAACCCCACCGGGTCACGTCGTGCAGCCAGTTCATCGCCAGCAGCAGGATTTTGGCAAAAAATCCGCCGAAGCTGTAAAACGGCGGCACCAGATCAAAGCCAATCACCTGGTCCAGGTCATTGTGAAACGTCGCTCCCAGCTTCGCCAGCAGCCGGTATTCCTTGGGACCGGCGTAAAGCGTCACCTGCCGGGTCAAATCGCTGTGAGCCGTCAGCGTCTGCGCCGGATAGGCCAGCAGGGTCTCAACGCCTTCCGGCGGCGGCGCGCCGGGTTCGGATTCCACGCCAGGAAACGGCGGCAAGGGCACGGGCCGGGCGATGATTTGTTGCGCCGGTTGACTGGGCATGGCCACCAGCGCGAAAAACTGGTTGTGCGCCGCTGCCCAGACCACGTTGCTCTGGCCGGCGATATATTCGGTGGTCGGCGTCCGGTGAAAAATGCCAAAATACGTGGTGTTGGTGTTGAACCAACTGGGCGGATGCTCCAACGTTTTCTGGCCGTTGAACCACATCACCCCGCCATAGTAGCTGAAGTATTTGTCATCCGGCCCCATAGGCGCGGCGGTTCCGACCACCCATTCCTGGGACGGCACGGCCAAGGCGTGGTCCGTCGGGTTCTCCAGTCGCACCGTGGCCTGAACCAGATAGTTCGAGCTCAGATGGAATTCCTTGACCATCCGCAGGCCATTGGGCAATTGCTTTTCTGCGCGGACGCCGTCGTCCGTTCGCGTGAGCGTGAAGACGCCGTCGCCGATCAGGTTGGTACCACCCAGCACCGCCAGGATGGGCAACGGGGCGCGAGCGTTCAGCGAAGCCACCGATTCACCCGCCGTTTTTGTTTTTTTCCAACCCGGTGCGATGGTTTGGGGATAGCCCAGCAGTTCGATTTTCTCCAATCCCCCGCCCCGCGAGGTGAAGGTGTAACGCGCGTGGCTGTTGGTCAGCACGATCGTTTGTTCGGGAATGCGGGCGTTGAACCACGCCGTGACCGGCGGGGCTGCGGCAGAAGCCGGTGGAAGCGCCGGCGACGGCACAACCGTCTGATTGGTCAGCGCGAACTGACGCTGCTGTTCCTGCCAGCGCACCGCCTCCTTCTGCTGCTCGTAAAACCAAAGCCCCAGCAGCAGCACGCAGACGGAGACGACGATGATTCCCGTTTTGTCCATGAATTAAACGGCGCCTGATTCCGTCGCGCGGGCGCAAGCCGCCAGGCGGTCCTTCGCTGGACACGCCCCGTCTTCCACGTCGGGAACCGGATCGGCCCCGCCACCGCCCCACGGATGACACCGACAAAGGCGTCGGATCGCGAGCCAGCTTCCGCGGAGCGCGCCATGCCGGCTGACAGCCTCCATTGCGTATTGCGAACAAGTGGGCGTGAACCGGCAGCCGCTGCCGGCGCCAAACAAAAAAATCTGCGCCGGCGAAATCGCCCGGCGATAAAACCCAATCGCCAAAATCAGAGCGAACCGGGGAATGCGCCACACCCCGACGCCCGCGCGCTCCGCCGCCCGCCGGCATGCCGACACCGTGAGGCGACCTTGCAGGTTGAATCTTGCCTGTTGAACCCTGTTCATTTGACCAGACCCGCCCGGCTCAACGCCCGCAGAAAATCCCGTTCCACTTCGGGAAATTTTTTCCCGACAATGGACGGGCGCGCCACCAGCACCAGTTCGACCGGCCGGGTCAGCTCGTGTTGGTGCCGTCGGAAACTTTCGCGGAGCAGCCGCCGCGCGCGGTTGCGTTCCACCGCGCCGCCGATCTGCCGACCGGTGACCACGCCCAGTTTCGGTTTTGCCTCCCCCGGCAGCGGGTTCCAGTTGGCAATCAGGCAGCCTTGGCTGAGGCGTTCGCCCTGCTGTCGGACGCGCGCGAAATCGCGACTTTGCGTCAGCCGCAAATCGCGGCTGAACCGCCACCGTTTCCGCGATTGCCCGCTCATGGAACTCAAACCGGCGTGAGACGTTTGCGGCCCGCGCGGCGGCGGCGGCGCAGGATGGCGCGGCCGCTTTTGGTGGCTTTGCGGGCCAGAAATCCGTGCTGGCGTTTCCGGCGGATTTTTGACGGTTGATACTGGCGTTTCATAAATTGACCGTGCGCCGGGGGTTCCGGCGCGAAACGAGCAGCGGAGCATAGCAATCAGCGGACGGGAGTCAAGCGGGGGTTCGCGCCTCACTTCACGTGCAATTCGCGCCGGATGCCGAATTTCTCAATGCGCTTGCGCAAGGTGGCGCGCGTGATGCCCAGCAATTTCGCCGCGTGAACCTGATTGCCGCCGGTCTCTTTCAAGGCCTGAATCACCAGCTCGCGCTCGACGGCCGGAAGGATTTTGAATTGTGGATCGCGGCGCGCCAGTTGAAAAAGCTGCCGGGCCAACGCGTCGGCTTCGGCGGGAGCGGATTCGTCGGCCGTTCCGGCGTTCGCGCCGGAACGGGTCCCGCCGGAAATCCGACCGGAAATTTCCGGCGGCAGATCGCCAGGCAGAATCGCTTCGCCTTTGGCCAGGACATGGGCGTGTCGGATGGCATTTTCCAGTTCGCGCACGTTGCCGGGCCAGGGATAGTTTTCCAGCGCCTGCACGGCGCCGGCGGCGATGGACTTGGGGCGTTGATTTTGTTCCCGCGCGATTTTTTCCAGAAAATAATTCACCAGCAGGGGAATGTCGCCGCGCCGTTCGCGCAGCGGCGGCAGGTGAATGCGCACCACGTTGAGCCGGTAAAATAAATCTTCGCGGAACTGCTTGGAGGCGACGGCCTGCTCCAGATTTCTGTTGGTGGCGGCGATCACGCGCACGTCCACCTGAAGGGATTGGTTGCCGCCGACGCGCTCGAAGGTGCCGTTCTGCAGCACGCGCAGAATCTTCGTTTGCGTGGCGGGGGTCATGTCGCCGATCTCGTCCAGAAAAATCGTGCCGCGGTGGCATTGCTCGAATTTGCCGATGCGCTGGTTGGTCGCCCCGGTGAAGGCGCCCCGCTCGTGACCGAACAATTCGCTTTCCAACAATTGTTCGGGAATGGCCGCGCAGTTGACGGCCAGGAAGGGCTGTCCGCTGCGGCGGCTGTGATGATAAATGGCGCGGGCGACCAGTTCCTTGCCGGTGCCGGTTTCGCCGGTGATGAGCACGGTGGCGTCGCTGGCAGCCACTTGACCGATGAGTTTGAACACCTGCTGCATCGGCTCGCTGCGCCCGACGATGCCCAGTTCGTAATCCTCTGATTCGAGCAGCGGCTGATACGACACGACCTGCCGCATGTCGCGCGCCGCCTTGAGCGCGTTGGTCACCAGTTCCTTGATTTTCAGCGCGTCGAACGGCTTGAGCAGATAATCAAAGGCGCCCAGCTTCATCGCTTCAATGGCCGTTTGCGTCGTGCCATAGGCGGTCATCAAAATGACCGGCAACTTCGGATCGCTGGCGCGGATTTTGCGGAGCGTTTCCAGGCCGTTCAGACCGCCCAGACGGACGTCCATGAGCACCAGGTCCGGCTTGAAGCGGGGAATCAATTTCAACCCTTCCTCGCCGCTGGCGGCGGTGGCCAGTTCGATTTCCGGCGAATCAAAAATCCGCTGGAACGAATACCGCACATCAGCCTCGTCGTCTATCAGCAGCACTTTGTTCATGGCGCGCCTCAGCATAACGGATCGCCGCCGGAGAAACAGGGCGTTTTTTTGAGTTGAAGGAGGCCGCACCGGGCGCGAATGTCTCCAGTGTTCCAACAGCCGGTGGGCCAGGAAATCGGTGCTCCGGTTTGCCGCCTTTTGCCTCTCATCGCCTTTGCCGTGCCGGCGGACAAAAATCTGACATCGCCGGACGCGTCCCGGTTGCCGAAAAATGGCCGCGGCTCAATGAGGCAAACGTTGTTCCGCAGATTGGATGCCGGCGCGAGGATTTTCAGAAACGTTGTCCGGCGGCCAGACCGCCACGCCCACAAACGAATCGGCGCAGCCGTAGTAAAGGAACCACTGGCGGTGAAACCACACCAGCCCTTCAACAAAGGTGGTTCCGCTTTTGTATTGGCCGGTCTGTTCAAACGGCAGTTCCGGTTTGAAAAACGGCTCGTCCAACCGCGCCAGCAATCGCGCCGGGTCCTGCGCGTCGAACAACGCCTGGCCCGCCGCGTAAGTGTCCGCCGGCAAGGCTGCGTCGCCGCCGTGAGCGCGGTTCATGCCGTTGTAAAGCAGTACGATGCCGTTGGTGGTCAGGACGGCCGGCGGACCGGCTTCGACCAGGACACTGTCGAACCGGCCAGGGCGCGGCTTCAGCACCACCGGGCCGGACGTCCAGTGAATCAGGTCATCGGACCAGGCGCACCGGACGCTGCTGTCGCCCCAATACATCCAGTATTTTCCATTGACCTTTGCCGCCTGCAGTCGGTTGCCGGAAATGCGACAAACGATGCTCCCGGATTTCGACCAGCCGTTGTCGTCAGCAAACACCGGCCCGTGTTTGGTCCAATGGATGATATCCGGCGAAGTCGCCACCGCCAGCCGCGCCGTTTTGCGATTCCATTGGGTATAGAGCAGCACGTAGCCGCCGTTCGGAGCTTCCACCAATCGGGGGTCTTCGCAGCCGCCGTCCCACTCGTTGGTTTTTTGCGCGTCGTCTGCCGGATACAAAACCGGCGTCGGACGGCGGCGGAAGTGAAGTCCATCGCGGCTGATCGCCAGCCCCAGGCGGGAAGTATGCTGGCCAATTGCCATGCTGCCGGTGTCGTCCTCGGCCCGATACAACAGCCAAACCTGATCGTTCCTGACCACGGCCGCGGGGTTGAACGTGTGGAGCGCCTCCCAATGAACCGGCCGCCCCCGCATGGGACAATCAAATACCGCGTTGGTGTCCGGCGCAATGACCGGCCTGGCGTTCGCGGGCCGGATGAACGGACCGAACACCCAATCCGGCAACTCGACCGGCACGGAACCGGCCCAGGCACAAATTGCCAGCGCGGCGAGGACCAGCCGACGCGTTCGACACGCTGTTCGCATCTTGCCTGGTTTGCGGATCATTTGCCCGGCAATTCCGCCACCGCTTCGGAAGGAAAAGGCTTTCACCGTTGTATCTGGCTCAAATCCAGCGGCGGCAGGTTCGCGCCGATGACTTGTGCTTCGGCGTTGGGCACGACTTGCACGGCGTTGCCGGAAGCGGATGTCGGATTGACCGTCACATTCCAGCCGTCCACGGCCAGCAGCGGCGCTTCGCCCCGCAAATCGGCAGCCGCCGCCTCGATGGTGAGCGTTCGGGTTTCGCCCGGCGCCAGCGAGAGGTAATTGTCGCTGTAAAACACCGGCAGGACGCGCCGGCCGGATTGCGCCCGGCGCAGTTGCAGATGCGCCATGAGCGCGATGGAACGTGTCGGGTTGTGAACGGTCACGTCGAGCAGACACTGGTCGTTTGCTTCGCGGCGCGTGGCCTGGACGTCCAGCGCCACCAACGGCAACTGGTTCAGCGCCTGAAAATCATCCGGCTGGTTCGCGGCTTCCTGCCAATAAAAATTGTCCGAAACCCGTCGGCCCTGGGCGTCACGCAATTCCAGTTTGACGAAACGCACCTGATCGCCGGGCGACACGATTTCCCCGGCGTCGGTCGCCGCGCTGGCGGCGGCAGTCACCGTGCGCGTGTGGGT
>Ga0070740_10005492_pt1 | contig 11722 bp, 17 predicted proteins | sample Coa_R2_FD_67286 | JGI IMG/M metagenome (GOLD analysis project Ga0070740, IMG submission 67286) | Surface soil microbial communities from Centralia Pennsylvania, which are recovering from an underground coalmine fire - Coalmine... | ecosystem: Environmental > Terrestrial > Soil > Unclassified ...
TGCTACAAACGAGAACTCCAGTTTTTCGCCGGGATTGATAGAGCGATAAGCAACGCTCGAGTCAATCTGCGCAGCGTGGAAATCGATCGAGTGCTGCATCATTCCGTTATTGAAGAATTTCACGTGTACAGTTTGTCCTTCGCGCACATGCAAGATCGGGGCGGGCACAGTGCCGTTGAAGGTCCATGCCTGATATTGCACGCCATTGGCAATTTCGATCGTGGCATCACTCGCGACCAGATTGATATCGACTTCGGCGCCATCGCCTATCAGCGGAGGCAGAACCGGAAGCGGCCGCTTGTTTACTTCACCCGCTGTGGCCATGCTCAATGGCGAGACGCTCGCGGCGGCTAGCTTTAGAGGCGAGACCGCGGCAGCGGCATTGGCGGGAGTCGCAGGCAACCGGCCGATGTTCGTTGCGCTCGCCAGCGTGGAGAGCGCAAGGACGAGCGCGACAATGACCGCGCCGATGGCACCGAGTTGATGGTCCCAGTCAAAGGCCGGGCGTATCTCTGGCCAGATCCGCTGCGGCTTCCATTCCGCCGCTGACTTCCATTTCGGAAACCGCCGAGCGAGATAATAATCAAGGCTATAAGGCGAGGGACCGAGGAACTTTCGAATAATCCGAAGGCAACAAAAACCAGCGCATACAGGAGCGTTGACCCAAGATTGGTCGCGCCGGAAGTGTATGGCCCGCCAAAACCTTCCGCCGTGGACCAGATCAGCAAACTGAACAACGCGCCAGCGATATAGGTCAAGCGCCGGGCTATGCCGAGCAGCAGTCCGATTGCAAGGGCGGTTTCAATCAACCGCGTTGCGAGAACAAAGAAGCCAACCCTCGGTGCAACAAGCTGAATCCAGAAATGAAACCAGGGACCGAGCCACGGAGGCTGGCCGTTGGCGGCATTTTGCAGGTAACCCGCATAATGCGCCGCGAAACCTGGCTGCCATTTCAGGTAGGCATCGCTCGCCACGAAGATTCCAAACGCCGCCCGCACTCCCGCTGCAACAACGATTAGCCAGCCGAGCGTGCGCCGCTCTTCAATTGATTCCGCGGTCATACGGCAGCGTAACGCGCGATAAAAAAACTTTCCATTTCGAAAAGCAAGGTCCGTCTCGCCTTTACCGTCTTTGGGATATAGCGCAAAAAACGCACACGATTCGCCAAAACTCGGCGAGCGAGCTTCAGATAAAGGCCGCAAATAAGCCGAAATGAAAGTGCAGGATGTTGAGCGCGGCGGACTCGGTGAATTGCCTCTACAGCGCCAAAAAGTTTTGATCCCGACGGATTTTTCGCCCGCATCGAAGAAGGCTTTTTCCTTTGCGCTTCGCTTTGTTCACGAACCATTTTCTGCACTCACGCTGCTCCACGTCCTGGAGCCGGAAAGCCCGCTGTTATTGGGCGCCCGTGTGGCGACGGCGGCATTCTGGGAACATGCGCTCGCGGAGACGGAACGCAGGTTGCAGGCGCTAGCTGATTCAGCGAAAGCCGCCGGCGTTTCATGCATAACCTCCATAGTTCGCGCCGGCAGCGTGACGCATGAAATTCTCGAGTCGGCCAAGGAACTCGACATCGACCTGATTGTTCTCGCCGCGCATGGCCTGACTGGTTGGAAATACTTCACCATTGGCAGTACGGCCGAAGCAGTCGCGCGCGCAGCGCCTTGCTCAGTGCTGGTCGTTCGCGAGAAGGAACACGAGTTTCTGTAAAATTGAAAAACTCATCTTGCAGGGATGTCGTTCAATTTCACAAATGCATGCCAAAAAAAAGCTCAAGACAGAAACGGAGTCAATGGCTGTTCGCGTAGCGTTGCATCCTTTCCTTGCTGGGATGAACCACGCACAGTTGGCCCTGCTGACCGATTGCGCCATGGCGTCGCACCTTATACCGGGCCAGATCGTTTGGCGCGAAGGCGAGATGGCGGACCGCGTTTATCTGATCGAGACCGGCAAGGTCGTTTTGGAATCCGGGAAGAATGTTCGGCAACGTGTGGTGATCGAAACGCTCGGCGCGGGAGATTTGTTGGGATGGTCGTGGATGTTCCCTCCGTATGTCTGGCATTTCACCGCGCGCGCCGTCGAATCCACTGATGCAATCTTTTTCTATGGCTCGAAGCTGCGGGAGCACTGCGAGCGCGATTCCTCCTTGGGCTATGCGCTTTTTAAACGCATGACGCCGATCATAATCCGGCGTTTGCAAGCCGCGCGAGACAAACTGCTCGCTGTGTATCGTGGGCGCATCTCGCTTGAACCGCTGGCGCTGGATGCGTTGTGCTTGGAGCCGGGCACGCCTCGCCGGCGATCCGTGCTAAAATAGTATGGGCGCCACGGCAGAGCCTGTTATTGCGCCGCAACGCAAGCATCAACCCGCAACGAGCCGGTTCGGGGAGTTTGTCACCATTCTGCATCGCCGCAGGACGAGCGTCATCGCTGCGTTTTCGGCTGCGGCAATTCTGGCGTATCTCATTCTGCGTTACGGATTGCGCACTTCTTCGGGGATTTCGCAGATCCCGCTTTTGGCTGTGCTGTTTTTCGGCGGGGTTCCTCTTGTGTACGAACTGGCCAGGAATTTGTTATGCCGGGAATTCGGTTCTGATCTGCTTGCTGGCATCTCGATTGTCACCTCCGTTTTGCTGCATGAATACCTTGCGGGGGCGATCGTTGTGTTGATGCTTTCCGGCGGGGAGGCGCTGGAAAATTATGCCGTGCGCAACGCCTCTTCGGCCTTGCGAGCGCTGGCAAAGCGGATGCCCACTATCGCCCACCGGAAGCGTGATTCTGTGATCAGCGATGTGGCGCTCGACGATATCGCTGTCGGCGATATCCTGGTAATTTATCCGCACGAAGTTGCTCCGGTCGACGGATTAGTGATCGAGGGGCATGGAATGATGAATGAAGCTTTTCTAACCGGCGAACCTTTCGATATCACGAAGGCACCCGGCGCTGCCGTCATCTCCGGCGCACTGAACGGCGCGTCCGCTCTCACTATCATGGCCTCGCGCCGCGCGGTCGACTCGCGCTACGCCAGGATCATGGAGGTCATGCGGGAGTCCGAGCAAAGGCAACCGCGTTTGCGGCGGATGGGAGATCAATTGGGAGCGATTTACACTCCAGTGGCAGTCAGCATTGCGGTGCTCGCGTGGGTTCTTAGCGGTGAAGCGATCCGCTTTCTCGCTGTGTTGGTTGTTGCTACGCCCTGCCCTTTGCTAATTGCCATCCCCGTTTCGATCATTGGTTCGATTTCTTTGGCCGCCCGACGTTCGATCGTTATCAAGAATCCCGCAGCCTTAGAGCAAATTGCCAGTTGCCGGACGGCAATTTTCGATAAGACGGGAACGCTTACCTACGGCGAGCCCAAGTTGACGGAACAAATTGTTGCTCCGGGCTTCACTCAGAAAGAGGCGCTGAGACTGGTGGCGAGTCTCGAGTTGTATTCGAAACATCCGCTTGCTCGCGCTCTCCTTGCTGCAGCGCGCTCAGAAGCGCTTTCGCTCCAGCAAGCGTCGCGAGTCAGTGAACCTCCCGGCCAGGGCTTGAGAGGAACGGTCGCTGGTCATGAGGTTCGAATTACGAGCCGCAACAAAGTCATCGCTGAAAAGGTGCCCGGCGCCGAGCATCTCCCACCAATCGTCGGTGGCTTGGAATGCGCCATCGTAATCGATGGTCGCTTTGCAGCGCTGTTTCGATTCCGCGATGCCCCGCGTGCCGAAGGGCGTTCCTTTATCAGGCATCTGGGGCCGAAACATCAGTTCCAGCGCCTGATGATTCTCTCCGGCGATCGCGAGTCGGAAGTGCGTTATCTCGCGGAGGAAGTTGGGATCCGTGAGATTCACGCGGAGCAGAGTCCCGAACAGAAGCTCCTCATAGTGAGAGAGGAAACCCGGCGCGCGAAAACGCTATACGTGGGCGATGGGATTAACGATGCGCCGGCGATGATGGCCGCGACGGTCGGAATGGCAATTGGACAAAATAGTGATGTCACCGCCGAGGCCGCCGATGTGGTGGCGATGGAAAATTCGCTTAAAAAAGTGGATGAGTTCATACATATCGGCCGCCGGTTGCGTTGTATTGCTTTGCAGAGCGCGATCGGGGGAATGGCGCTGAGCTTAGGCGGCATGATGCTGGCCGCGAGCGGGTATCTGCCTCCGGTGGCTGGCGCGATTGGTCAGGAAATCATCGACGTGTTTGCGGTGCTCAACGCGTTGCGCATGGCGCTCCCTCCCAAATTAATTTCAGATTATGGCTAGAGGAAGTTGCCGGAACTTTCACTGACCTTTTCGGGGGGTTGTTGTGGCCGCCGATCGAGGCGCTCGCATCGCAGGCGCCGGTCATGGGCTGGGAACCGGCAGAAATTGACTCGAAGTCGCAATGGAAGAAGGTACGTTTTCCCGTGATCAAGAAAACAGAGTCGCGGCTGACACAGAACCGGGAATTAATCGACATGCTGCGCCGGTCCCGGTTGTTTCGCGAATATGAAAATGTCTTTAGCAAAGCAACCGGTCTGCCCTTGGCCCTGCGCCCGGTTGATTACTGGCAACTTGAGCATCATGGGAAAAAGCAGGAGAACCCCTTCTGCGCTTTGCTCGGCAAAAACCCGGCCACCCTCGGCGTGTGTCTGCAAGCACACCAAGACATGATCGACCATACTGGTGTGCTTCCGCACACCGTGACTTGTCCATTTGGCCTGACAGAGACTGCCGTTCCGCTGAAACTCGGTACAGACGTCATTGGCTATTTGCGCATCGGCCAGGTATTGCGGCACGCGCCGGCGAAAGCGGACACTGCCAGGGTCAGTCGCGCACTGGAGCGATGCGGTGTCCCGTTCAAAGGCGACATTCGCAAGGCATGGGAGACAAATCCTCTTATTCCAAGCGATAAGTACCAGGCAATTGTGCGATTGCTCTCGTTTTTCGCCGAGCAGCTTTCAGCCTTGACAAATCAGCTGGTGGTTGAAAGACAAAATGCTGAGCCGCCGCTTGTGCAAAAGGCGCGCCTCTATATCGAAAAGCATAAGACCGAGGCCCTCTCGCTGGCCGACGTGGCCAGAGCATCCGGCGCGAGCGTGTATCACTTCTGCAAAGTTTTCCATAAAGCCACGGGCTTGAAGTTCAGTGATTACGTCGCGCGGGTGCGCCTGGAAGACGCCCGCACTCGGTTGCTGAATCCCAGCCTGCGCATCAGCGAGATCGCCTACGACGTCGGCTTTCAATCCCTCACGCAGTTCAACCGAAGGTTCAGACGCGTTTTTGGGCAGTCCCCGACGGAATTCCGGGCGCGTCTCTTCCGCCAGACTTCAAGTAAAATCGTCTGATCAGATAGCTGGGAGATGGCTGATCCCCAACAAAATCGTTGCGGGGATCAGGCGTGTCCCTCGGCGGCTGGCACCTCATTTAGTCGCTGCTTGTTCCCAGTCGGCCGGGCGCAACCAATGCTCGATTATCGCTTTTGGGGCCGCTGGGATTCTGCCCGCCGAAACTTGCTCTCACTATGAGACCATGTCGCACTGAGCATTGAGAGGCGCTGCCCGACGCCGAGCGGGACGCACCCAGCTCGCATGTCTCACTTCGCCTGATGACAAAAAATGACAGGCCTTTAACAATCCGCGCGCAGCATCGTTCGCCAACGCGCCGGACGTGACTGCATGGAAAAACTGCGCATCCGAAATGTTCTCGTGCCGATCGACTTCTCGAAAATGTCGATTGATGCCATCGCAGCCGCGAAGCGTCTTTCCCGGCGATTCGGCGGAACCGTGCATCTCGTTCACGTTTATCAATTTGATTACCTGCCCGAATTTACAGCTCCAGCAATCTGGTCGATGCAGGCCTCAATCGCGATCGAAGAGCAGTACACCCAGCTGCTGAAGAAAAAACTGGCCGCGGTGGCGCAGAAAAACGCCTTGTCGCCGGTGAACTGCCACCTTCTTAGAGGCACGGCAGCGTTCGATGAAATCTGCCGATTGGCCAGAGATCTCCCGGCAGACCTTATCCTCCTACCGACTCACGGGCGTACGGGATTAAAGCGTGTGTTCCTCGGAAGCACGGCAGAACGCGTGGTGCAACATTCGCCATGCCCAGTCTTCGTCGTGCGAAAAAAGAAGCGATTATCCAAAGGCGAAGGGCTTTTCTCAATCCGCACTCTCCTCGTGCCCGTGGATTTCTCCGGCCGTTCCCGAGAAGGCCTTCAGTACGCGATTGAGATCGCAGACAAATTTGGGGCCAGGATCATTGTGCTGCATGCTACCTATCTCGGATACATCTACTCCGCTGAAGGAACAGCGTTTTACGATGTGCCCGCCTTGCAGGAGGCCGCTCGCAGGAAGGCCAAGCGCCAAATGCGGAAGTTTCTTCGGACCGTGCGCTTTGGTCGCGTCCCATTTGAGACAGCGATTACGGAAGGCTCGCCGGCGCACGACATCTGCGCTTCTGCAAAAGCGAACGATGTCGATCTGATCGTTACCTCCACGCATGGACTGACTGGACTCAAACACGTATTGATCGGGAGCGTCGCAGAGCAGGTTGTGCGGCGCGCGCCTTGTTCGGTTTTGGTGGCGCCCTCCCATCCTCGCGTCAGAGCGGCAAATCTCGAAACCAAGCAGGAAAAACCTCTCGAGAATCTCGCAGCGAGGGCAAAGCCGCGGCTCCCTGTCAAAGGCAAGGCGCTGACGAAAAAAGATCGCAAGCTCGCGGCGCACCCGTTCCCCGAGAGACGCAAGACAAACAAGTTCCGCGAGTCGCATTCCAACCGATGACAGAGGCGTTACTTACGGCCAGGCCTACCATGAGCTCCACTCGGCCCGTTGTCGAGTTGTGCGATGTGGTGATGCGGTTCGACGACAAGCAAGTGCTCGATCATGCAAGATGCAGCGCTGCTCAGGTCGCTCACCGTGCGCGAGAATCTGGCATTACCCTTGCAGGAGCTAACCAATAAAACTCCCGGCGAGATCGATCGAATCATCGATGAAAAACTGGAAATGGTTGAAATGACCGGGGAGGATCGCACGCGCGCTGGTGATGGAACCGGAACTGATTCTTTTCGGCGAACCTACTCAGGGGCTTGATCCGGTCCTTGGCGCCTTGATTGACGAACTGATCATCAATCTCACCGAACGAACGAAAACCACATCGATCATCGTCACACACTTGATGGACAGCGCGTTTCATGTGGCTACGCGCATGGCGATGTTGCACCGCGGGAAAATTATCGAACAAGGAACGCCCGAGCACATGCGGCAATCGAAGAATCCATTCCTCGTTCAGTTCCTGAGTGGCACAACCGAAGGTCCCGTTCTCGAGCGCAGCAAATACCACATGCTTTCCCCGGCGGATTGAATGGCAGAGCCTCTCTGTAGGGCGGGTGGACATCCTGGCTGCCGATGCGGCTCTCCGCCCAGGCGCGACGCCGTTGCACGACAGGCGTGGTGGTGGTGTCCGTGCTGCGATGCGAAGCCAAAAAATGAGGAGCGTTTAGCAATTGGCGCGGAGCACCAAATGTCGGCCACGGCGAAATTAGGCCATGAATCGCTACGCGCTTGATTCGAGGCGAGCTCGTGCCAAATCGAGGCACGTCGCGCGAAAACCGACGCGAGCAATGGCGGCAAAGCCCGAAGGCCGGCATTCGCTTTGGAGCGATTCACGGCTGGCCAGCCGTGGAGGATCTGCGACGCATGCCTGCACCGGGCTTGGCCCCGTTTTTTGTCGGCAGCGCGGCCGAGTCCCTGCGGGTTACACGGATCGCCCGTTCCAGTCATCACCACGCCCGGGTTTGAAATCACCTGAAAACACCGTATGAAATCATTTAGCAAGATCGGATTCGTTAGTCTGTTAATTGCCAGACTCATTGCGCCGGGAGCACTCGCAGCTGATGCGGCGTTGATTCCGCTGACATACGCAAACGTCGTCGCATTCTTTAAGGCGGCAAAGTTTCGTGCAACCGAAGCGCAACCGCGCTGCACCGTTTTCGTCGAAGGCGAATGGAAAAACCGCAGCATTTACAATTACTGCGTCATCATGGTCGAAAACTCCGACCAAGATATCCAGGTCACTTTTTACCTGACGGACGCTCACGAGATGAATTGGGTCACCGAATTTCTGGATTCGCAGTTCTTTACCCCCGGCGAGACGGAAGAGCTCTTCCGGCTGATGAACTCAGGCAGAGACGCACGCGGAGAAAAGTTGGGACGATTCCGCGTTGATTTTCATCACTGGCAGCCCCGGCATGCGGAACTGTTCGTCTTCAGCTTTACGCCGCTTCGCGGCCGTCGCTAAAAATTTTGGGTTCCGACCGTGAAAACTCAGTCCTAGAGCGACAAAATTTGTACAGTCCTTCGCAAAATTCGCCGAGCGCGGCCCGGGAGCGCGGTGTTGGCTCCCAATCAAAGAAAGGTGAAAAGATATGAAAGTACAAGATGTAATGACTTACAACGCGCAGAGCTGCCGGCCGGAAACAAATCTGGCCGAAGCAGCGATGCAGATGTGGCGAGGCGATTTCGGCTTTTTGCCGGTCGTCGGCGATGGCCAAAAAGTGGTGGGGGTGATCACCGACCGCGATATTTGCATGGCGGCGGCGACCAAGCATCGCGATCCCGCAAATATCCGTGTCAAAGAGGTGATCTCCAACAACCTGTACGGCTGCTCGCCCGATACCGACATTCACGAAGCGCTCAAGATCATGCAGCAAAAACAGGTACGAAGATTACCAATCATCAGGGCTGAAGACGGCAGGCTCTGCGGCGTTCTTTCGCTGAACGATATTGCGTTAAAAGCGAAAGAAGCCAAAGGCGCGGAACTCTCCGCGCAGGATGTCGAGGACACGCTCAAGGCAATCTGCGCGCACCGGCGGGTCACCGGACAGCGGCAATCCCCGCAGGTCCAGCGCGCGCAGCCGCAGGAAGCCCGGCCACAACTGCCAGCAGCGTAAAAAACCCGCGAAAAGCAGCGCGCCAAAAAATGCACGATGTTTCCCAACGATGGAGGAGATGCAAGCGCTGAGGCGCGTTAACTGTTCCGTCACAATATGAAAACAATAGATATATGGAATCCGTTTCGTGAACTCGACGAAGTGCAGAATCGGCTAAGCGCCTTTTTCAGAAGCTCCCCAGAGTTTGGAAGGTTGCTTAGACGCCCTTTCGGCGATGTGGCGTTGCCAGATTGGTCCCCGCAGGTGGACATCTCCGAAGACGAGAAGGAGTATCTCCTCAAGGCAGACTTGCCTGAGATGAAAAAGGAAGATGTGAAAGTGACTATTGCGGACAACGTCCTTTCCATTTCCGGTGAGCGCAAAGCGGAAAAAGAGGAAAAAAATAAGAAGTTCCATCGGGTCGAACGATCCTACGGGAGTTTCCTGCGCACGTTCACGCTTCCTGACGACACCGATGCCAAAAAGATCTCAGCCGAGTTCAGGGACGGCGTGCTCAAGGTGCATCTGCCGAAAACCCCGGCGGATAAACCCAAGCCGGTGGAGGTCAAAGTCGAATAGCGAGCAATTAACGCATGTCGCCGGGCGCTGGTGCCGCCCGGAGGCGCGCTGGCAATATGGCGCACAAGCAAGTCCTGTTTTGTTCAGAAGCGCGGGAGAAAATTTTCCGCGCCGCTACTGCTTTGGTTGACACGATTCGAATTACCCTCGGCCCAAAATCCAGCTCCGCCCCGATTAAGCAAAAATGGAGAAAGCCGCTTGTCTGCAACGATGGCGTCACGATCGCAAACGAATTTCACGTTGGAGGTCGTGGAAGGAATGCAGTTCGATCGCGGTTGTCTCTCACCCTGTTTCGACACTCATCCGGAGAAGATGGAAGCCGTGCTGGAGAATCCCTTCATTTTGTCAACAGAGAAAAGATCGCGCGCGTTAACGACGTTTTGCCTTAGGCAAATGAAAATGGCAGATCTTCCCAACCTTCCACCGCCTCTGCGGGGACGCGTTGTTGCCTCTCTTCGCCAGCTCGGCGCCGATCGCATTGTTATTGCTGCGCCAGTGATCGCAGGCTCGACCTATGATCAAATCCGGCGACCCACATGCATCCGGAGGACAAGATCATGAAATCACATCAACCCGAAGTGTTCGGAACGACGCTGGAAAAAACGAATCGCTGGCTCAGCGAAATCAGCGACCTGCTGCACTGGGACAATCATCACAAGGCTTACCACGGGTTACGCGCCGTTTTGCATGTCTTGCGCGATCGTCTGCCCGTGCCCGAAGCAGCCCATCTCGGCGCCCAACTGCCCATGCTCGTCCGCGGGTTCTACTACGACAACTGGAAACCGGCAGGCGCCCCGATAAAAATCAAGACCGCTCAGGAATTTTATGATGCCGTGCGACAGCATTTCGCCGCGGACCGCAACGCCAACCCCATGCGATTGACCGAAGCAGTGCTGAAAGTTCTCTCCATGCACACTTCACCGGGTGAGCTGGAGAAAGTGCTCGGAATTTTTCCACCCGAATTGCGCGCGCGCTTCGTGGAGCGCAAGACCGTCGATCCCCCCGACCGGGCATGACTGCCAGTTCACTCATCATTGTGGCTGACCGCGGCAGCTTGCGCGCGTATCGCGTGCAGGAAATCCCAATGCGCAAACCTCACCTGGAGTTGATCCAGGCATTCGAAGTCACCGATGCGATGAACGCGGCCAGCAGACGTCACGGACACCAATGAAAGATCGGCCGCAACTGGAAGCAGAAATGGATCGCCGAATTTACAAAGAACTCGTCGCCGAGATCGCAAAAATCGTGCGGCGTCTCGATTTCCGCGAAGATCGTCGCGCAATTGCCGCGCGAAATCCGCCGGAGAAAGCGGCGAAAGCCGGCTGCGCGATCGTCTTTGAGTCCGTTCAAACCTTGCGAATATGACGCCGGATACTGCCGCTACAAGCCTGCAGCAGCGGGATAACCCGTTGGGATTTAGAATTAAGCGAATTCTCGTGCCGCTAGATTTTTCTCCCGCATCGATGGAAGCTCTCGACTATGCAATTTGGTTAGCGAAGCCGTTTCGCGCCGCCATTCACCTCGTGCATGTCCACCCGGCCGATGAGCCGTCTTCGGTGCCGGGCGCAGGACATCTCCTATTGCAATCCGCTGAGGCGATCGAGCGGATGAATGAAGAACTGACCGGGATCCATCGGAAGCGTATCGAGGGATTTTGTCCGGAAAATTGCCACATTCGCGGTGGCCGGCCGCACGATGAGATCGTCCATTTAGCCCGCGAAATTGACGCCGATCTGATTGCTCTTTCGACGCGAGGACATAGCGGGTTGAAGCATCTTTTGCTCGGCAGCACAGCGGAACGCGTCGTTCGAGCCGCTCCCTGTCCGGTGCTCGTCGTGAGGAAACGAAAGACCAAATCGAAATCGACACGCAAGCGATTCGCAGTCCGAACGATTCTGGTTCCGACAGATTTTTCGCAATGTTCCCTCGCCGGAACGGAGTATGCGGCCTTTCTGGCGAAACGACTTGGTGCCAGGCTCCGGCTGTTTCACGCGATCTATCCCTATACAAATTACGTATTCGTCGATCGCCCCGGTGTCCGTCTCTCCGGGCTGGCCGAAGCAGTGGAAGAAACCGCCCGGCAGGAAATGGATGCGCTCAGGCAGATGGATTTCTTGCGCGGCCTGACCGTTCAAGCCGAAGTTCTTCCAGGTCCTGCGGTTGACGAAATCTGCGCGGCGGGAAACGCGCCGGATGTTGATCTCATCGTCACTTCCACCCACGGCCGCACGGGTTTGAAACACGCGCT
>Ga0070740_10005493_pt1 | contig 11721 bp, 11 predicted proteins | sample Coa_R2_FD_67286 | JGI IMG/M metagenome (GOLD analysis project Ga0070740, IMG submission 67286) | Surface soil microbial communities from Centralia Pennsylvania, which are recovering from an underground coalmine fire - Coalmine... | ecosystem: Environmental > Terrestrial > Soil > Unclassified ...
CCGATGCCGTAGATGCAGGAGACGGACGCGACGATGATCACGTCGTCGCGTTCGAGCAGGGCGCGCGTCGCGCTGTGGCGCATGCGGTCGATCTGCTCGTTGATCGAGGATTCCTTCTCGATATAGGTGTCGGTGCGCGGGACGTAGGCCTCTGGCTGGTAGTAGTCGTAGTACGAGACGAAATATTCGACCGCGTTGTCGGGGAAGAATGACTTGAACTCGCCGTAGAGCTGGGCGGCGAGCGTCTTGTTCGGCGCCAGGATGAGGGCGGGGCGCTGCGTTTCCTCGATCACCTTGGCCATGGTGAAGGTCTTGCCCGAGCCGGTGACGCCGAGCAGCACCTGCGTGCGGTCGCTGCGCTTGACGCCTTCCACCAGTTCCTTGATGGCCTGCGGCTGATCGCCCTTCGGCTGGAAGTCCGACGCGATCTTGAAGCGCACGCCGCCTTCGGATTTTTCCGGCCGCGGCGGCCGGTGCGGCGTCCACGGCTGGGCGGAAAATTCCGGGCGCCCCTCGCGCAGCAGCTTTTCCAGCGATTGCTGGCTGGCGAGCCCGGCGATGCCGCCGCGCTGCGTCGGCAGGTCGGCGCGCGGCAGCCGATATTTCATTTCGTCGGAGAGGCCGAGTTCTTCCGCAAGCTTGGGATCGAGCCCCGTGACCGGCGGCCCCTCGAAGTCCGCCTGCGGCGCTTCAGAAAATCCTTTCGGCGCGCGCGCCGATTTGCGCGCGGTGTGCGCGGCCGAGAAATCGCGGCGGCGGTCCCACGAATTGTCCGGCGGCGGCTGCAGATTGGGATTTTTGCCGAGGCTCGGACCGAGCCCGGCCGTGCCTTTGTTGATCGCCGGATTGAGCAGATCGGCAAGCGCGGCAGGCGTCGGCGGCGTATCGGGCCGATTGGCCTTGGCGCGTGTCGGCCGCGCGGGATCTTTCGTCTTTTTGGGAGGCTTTGCCATCGTCCGAATATGGGACGAGTCCGCGTGCGGGGAAAGGGCGCCGCGTCCGGCGCCCCGTCTCCTTTCACTTCGCCGCCGGGAACGGCTCGGTGTAGAACTCGCCGTCACGGCCGAAATACATCGCCTTGCGGCCCCCGATGAATACGCGATAGCTGGCGCAGCCGGCGCACATGATGCGGCGCAGGAATTCCGCATAGCCGATGCGTCCTTGTTGAATCTCTTTCACCGTCGCTGCCACGGCGTCGCCGTCGAATCGCGCGGCGATCGGCGGACCCTCGGTGAGCGGCAGCGGCTCGTCGGCGTTTTCACCGCCGGCGCCGTAATAGGTATTGCGCAACGCGATCAGGTCGGCGGTGTAAGCGGCGACGCCGGCTGCGGCGAGCTTTTGTACCACAATCGGGAAAGGCGTATCGGCGAAGCTGAGCGTCATGCATTCGGCGATGGTCTCGGTGTCCATGGTAGTTACTCCTCACGTTGTTAGATCGTTGTGAGCAAGCGCGGCGAGCAGGCGACGCAGGCTCTTGTGCATGGTTTGGACATCGGCTTCGGCAAGCTTGCGTGCGAGCTTGGCGTGCCGCGCCTTGGCGGCTTTGCCGAGCGCGGCAAGCGTGGCGTGGCCGCGCTTGCTGAGCACGAGAAAAGGCGAGCCGCGGTGGTCGGGATTGGGCGTGAACGCGGCCGAGCCTTCTGCCACCAGCAGATCGGCAATGCGTTGCACGTTCTGCCGCGTGACGCCGAGGCGGCGGGCGATTTGCGGCACGGTCTTCGGCTCGGCGGAGGCCGCGCTCATCACTTGCCAGCGGGCTTGCGTCTGCCCGACCGCGTGCGCGATCGCTTCTCCGGAAGCGCGGAAGCGGCCGGCCAGTTCGTAGATATCGGCGATGATCAGGGGAATCAGCTCGATGTCTGCATTCATGTAAGTAGATTGTCATATTGACAATATATTGTCAATATCTGGACAGTCGCTCGGCGCCGAGAAGAATGAAGCCAGTCCGCGCTGGAAGCGCGCCCGTCCCGGGCGCAGCGAGAAAATCTGTAACGTGGGCAAAGGCGCGCAAGCGCGGTGTCTACGACGTGCCGTTATGCGCGCGCGAGCCGTCATGCTCGCGGTAAACCCTACGACCGCGTCACCGAGCCTTCGCTGTTCGTCCCCTCAGGGACGGGCCCAAATCACGCAGCCCGCGTCCACAGCTGCTCGCTGGCCCGACGCGCGCCTTCGACCAGCGAGGCCAATTTCAGCCACACGATTTTCGAGTCGACCTGCACGCGCCCGGCGAAGGTGCCGAAGCCGCAATCGACCCCGGCAATCACGTTGTCTCGCCCGGCCACCGAAGCGAAATCCAAAATGCGGTCGCAGACCACCTCCGGATGCTCGACGGTGTTCACGGTGGAATCGATGACGCCGGGAATGATCTTCTTGCCGTCCGGCAGCTTCACCTCGCGCCAGATTTTCCACTCGTGCTCATGCCGCGCATTGGCTGCCGGGAACGACACCGCATGCGGGCGGCCGGACAGAATAATGTCGACGATGTCCTTCATTTCCACATCGGTATGATGTGGCGCGACGGTGGAGCCCCAGCACACGTGCATGCGCATGCGCTCGGGCGGCAGATCGCGCACCGCGTGGTTGAGCGCGGCGACGTTGGTGGCGATGATCTTGCGGTATTCCGCAAGGGGTAAATCGAGATAAACCATGTGCCGCAGCATCGCGAGATCGGGGCAATCGAGCTGCAGGATGAAGCCTGCCTCGACGATCGCCTGGTACTCGCGCCGCATCGCGTCGGCGAGCGCGAAGATGTAGTCCTCCTCGCTCTTGTAATACTTGTTCTTCAAATAGCGCGCGACCTGCCCGGGCGACGGCGAGGTGTAGAAGAAATCCACCGCCGCAACGCCGGCCACCGCCTTCTTGGCGCGGTCGATGTCGGCCTGCGCCGCCGGCCAATCCTTCCACCCCACGGGCCCATTGCAGGCCGGCCGGTGCTGGAACGGCGAGGCGAAGTGCTTGAGGATTTCGGCGAGCTCGGGAAATTCCTCATCGCCGGTGCCCAGTGGCGGCGCGCTTTCACCCTCGAAGCCGCTGAGCCGATGCATGACGTGCACGGTGTAATCGGTGCGGCCCTGCTCCCCGTCGTTGACGATATCGAGGCCGCACTCCGCCTGCTTCTGCACCACGGCGCGCACGGCCGCGTCGACGGCGGCATCGAGCTCGGCCTTGCGCGCGCCGGGCCTCTGCTGCTCGGCGAGCAGCAGTTCGACGACTTTGGCCGTGCGCGGCAGGCTGCCGGTGTGGGTGGTGAGGATGCGGTCAGCCACTCCAGTCCCCCACTAAGGAAGACACTCGGTCCATAGATCAGAACCCGCGCACCACCTCGGTGACATGCTCGACATTCGGCGGAGCGGCGAAGCAGTGGCCGACGAGCTTGCGCCATTCCTGGAAGTCGGCGGATTCGCGAAAATCCTTGGTGTGATTCTCCAGCGTCTCCCATTGCACGAACAGCCGATAGCGCTGCGGATGTTCATGCGACTTTTGCAGCGCCAGGCCCTTGCAGCCTTTGGCGCGCTTGAAGATGGGCGCGGCGCTTTTCACGCCGGCTTCGAAGGCATTTTCCATGCCGGGCTTCACGTCGATCTGCGCGATTTCGAGGATCATGGCGGTGTCCAAAAGCGAGGCGGGCCGCCATTATGATTGGGCGCAGCAAGCGTGAAAAGGGAGGCAAGCGCCTGTCCTGCCTGGTTATTGCGGAGATGTGCGCAAGCCTACTCCGCCGCCTGCTGCGGGACCGACACGTCGATGAAGCCGCCCGACTGGCGCCGCCACAGCGCTGCGTAGTGGCCGTTGTCGCGCAGCAGGCTTTCGTGCGTGCCCTCCTCGACAATGCGGCCGCGGTCGAGAACGATCAGCCGGTCCATTTGCGCGATGGTGGAGAGACGGTGGGCGATGGCGATCACCGTTTTGCCGCGCATCAGCGTCGACAGGCTCGATTGGATCGCCGCCTCGACCTCGCTGTCGAGCGCCGAGGTCGCCTCGTCGAGCACCAGGATCGGCGCGTCCTTGAGGATGACGCGGGCGATGGCGATGCGCTGGCGCTGGCCGCCGGAGAGCTTGACGCCGCGCTCGCCGACATGGGCGTCGTAGCCGCGGCGTCCGAGCTGGTCCTCGAGATCGAGGATGAATTCGTGCGCGTGGGCGAGCTTCGCCGCCGTAACGACATCCGCCTCGCCGGCGCCGGGCTTGCCGTAACGGATGTTGTCGCGGATCGAGCGGTGCAGCAGCGAGGTATCCTGGGTCACGACCGAAATTTGCCCGCGCAGGCTCTCCTGCGTCACGCCGGCGATGTCCTGCCCGTCGATGAGAATGCGCCCGTCCTCGAGATCGAAGAAGCGCAGCAGCAGGTTGACCAGGGTCGATTTGCCGGCGCCGGAGCGGCCGACGAGGCCGATCTTCTCGCCCGGCCGCACATCGAGCGTGAGGTCCTCGATGACGCCGCTCTGCCTGCCGTAGCCGAAGCGCACGCGCTCGAAGCGCACCCCGCCGCGCGGCACGGCCAGCGCCACCGCATCGCTCTTGTCGATCAGCGTGTGCGGGCGCGCGATGGTCATCATGCCTTCCTGCACCACGCCGATGTTCTCGAAGATGCCGGTGACCTGCCACGCCACCCAGCCGGAGGCGCTGACGATCTGCGTCGTCATCGGCAGCGCCATCGCCACCACCCCGACCTCGACATGGCCGAGCCGCCACAGCACCACCGCGAAGGCGCCGGTCGCGGTGATCAGCCCGGCATTGAGCAGCGTGAGCGTCAGCGCGAACCAGGTGTTGAGCCGCAGCGAGGCATGGAACCGGCCGGTGTGCAGGTCGAGCGCCTCGCGCACATAGGCGTCCTCGTCCTTGGCGCGGGCGAACAGCTTCACCGTGACGATGTTGGTGTAGGTATCGACGATGCGGCCGGTGAGCATCGAGCGCGCTTCCGACATGGTCTTCGACTTGTCGCGCATGCGCGGCACGAAGAAGCGCAGCATCACCACATAGGCAGCGAACCAGACCAGCACCGGCACGGCGAGCCAGCGGTCGGCGCGCGCGAGCAGCACCAGCGAAGAGGTGCCGTAGATCAGGATGAACCAGACGGCGGTGATCAGCGAAACCAGGCTTTCGCGGATGGCCGGGCCCGTCTGCATGACGCGGGTGGCGATGCGGCCGGCGAAGTCGTTCTGAAAGAACGCCCAGGATTGCCGCACCACGTGCCAGTGGTTCTGCCAGCGGATGCGGTTGGAGACGTTGGCGGCGATCGCCTGGTTCATCAGCAGATGCTGGACGGTGAAGGCGGCCGGGCGCGCGAGCAGCAGCACCGCAGCCATGCCCGCGAGCATCGGCCAATGCTGCGCGAACAGCGCTTCCGGCTTGGTCGTGGTCACCAGGGTCACCACTTTGCCGATGAACACGGGAATGGTGACGTCGAGGAGCGCCACGGCAAAGCCGGCGGCGAACAGCGCGAGGAAAAGGCCGCGTGCTTGGCGCGCGAAGTGCCAATAGAACGCGATCAGCCCCGGCGGCGGCTCGGTGCGCGCGGGCAGGCTGGTCGGCGGCAGCGACTTTTCGAACAGGCGGAACATGGGCCCAAGACGGTTGCGCGCGGCGTCCCAGAGACGCCGCGCGCGGGTAATACCCGAAGATTCGGGGACGGTCGTCTAGGGGGCCTTCGTGTCCACACCGTGGCGGGTGCAGCGGCAGCTTTGCGTTGCGCCGCAGCGGGCGCAGGCCGGCCGCCGTCGGCCTGCAGGGCGTCGAGTGCGATCGGGACGAGCGGCTGAGGTCCGCGACGTGGGCGATCATGAAGGAACCGCCGGCGCGTCCCAGCCGTTGGATTGCGGGGCAAGGCTGTGATCGGCCCGTTACGCGGGGCGAGCGGTTTTTGATTAATGCATTTGCATCGTCGTGAATTGTTGGCGACAGCGGCGTGGTTCGTAGCCGGAACCGCCGCAGCGCGAGCCGGCCTTATCAGCGGACATCTGCCATGGCAGCCCAATGCGGGATATCCGCCGATTGCTGCGCGGCCCGGCCCGTGGCTGTTTTTTTCGTCCGACGAGGCCGCCACCGTTGAAGCGATCGTCGACCGCATCATCCCGCCCGATCCGCAGACAGCCGGCGGCAAGGAGGCCGGGTGCGCCGTGTATATCGACCGGCAGCTCGCCGGCCCTTACGGCAAGGATGAAGGCCTGTTTCGCGGCGGACCTTTCCAGCCAGGCACAAAATCGCAAGGCCCGCAGTCTCCTGTCACGCCGGCTGAGCTCTATCGCAAAGGCATAGCCGCGCTCGATAAGCATTGCCGCGACAAATTCGGCGGCAAGCGTTTCGCCGATCTGAGCGAGACCGACAAGGACGCTGTGCTGCATGACCTCGACGCCAGCCAGGTGAAATTCGAGCAGGCTGACGGCAAGGTCTTTTTCGATCAGATCCTCAAAGACACGCAGCAAGGTTTTTTCGCCGATCCGATCTACGGCGGCAACAAGGACATGGTCGCCTGGAAGATGATCGGATTTCCCGGCGCCCGTTACAATTATCTCGACTGGATCGAGCGGCATAACGAGCGCTTTCCGCTGCCGCCGGTGGGCATTGTCGGCTCCATCAACTGGACGCCGAAGAAGAGCTAGGCCATGGCGCGAAAGCTCCCGCACAAGGACGTCGTCATCATCGGTCTCGGCTGGACCGGGTCGATCCTCGCCCATGAGCTGACGGACGAGGGCCTCGATGTCATCGCCATCGAGCGCGGACCCTGGCGCGACGAGGCGACCGACTATCCGCCGAACTACGCTCAGGACGAGTTGCGTTATCGCATTCGCCACGAGCTGTTTCTGCGGCCCGACCAGAACACCTTCACCTTCCGCAACAAGATGAACCAGACGGCGCTGCCGATCCGCACCTGGGGCGCCTTCATGCCGCCGAACGGCGTCGGCGGCGGCGGCGTGCATTGGAACGCAGAGACCTGGCGCTTCCTGCCGAGCGACTTCGTCCTCAAGACACATCTCACGCAACGCTACGGCGCGAACTTCCTGCCCGAGGACATGACCATCCAGGACTGGGGCATCACCTGGGAAGACATCGAGCCGCATTACGACCAGTTCGAATATCTGACCGGCACGTGCGGGACCGCCGGCAATCTGCAAGGCAAGATCCGGGAGGGCGGCAACCCGTTCGAGGGACCCCGCTCGCGGCCCTATCCCAACCCCGCGCAAAAGCAGGGCTTCGGCCACACGCTGTGGGCCAAAGCGGCGAAAGAACTCGGCTACAAGCCGTTCCCGCAGCCGTCGGGCAACATGTCGCAGGCCTATGTGAACCCGCTCGGAGTGCGCATGGGCCCGTGCACTTATTGCGGCTTTTGCGAATGGTTCGGCTGCGGCAACTACTCGAAGGCCAGCCCGCAGACCACCATCCTGCCGGTGCTGGTTCGCAAGTCCAATTTCTCGGCGTACGACAATTGCGAGGTGACCAAGATCAACCTCGACGGCTCTGGCAAACGCGCCACCGGCGTCACCTTCGTCGATAGCCAGGGCAACGAGTCGGAGCAGACCGCCGACCTCGTCATTCTCGCCGGCTTTTCAATTTTCAACGTGCAGATGCTGCTGCATTCCAAGATCGGGACGCCTTACGATCCGGTCGCCAATACCGGAGTGATCGGCCGCAATTTCACGCATCAATGCATGTCGAGCGTGGATGCTTTCTTCGACAACAAGAAGTTCAACTTCAACCCGTTCATCGCCTCGGGCGCGATCGGCATGTGCATCGACGATTTCAACGGCGACAATATCGATCATGGCCCGCTCGGTTTCGTCGGCGGCGGCTACCTCGGTCAGGTGCAGACCAATGGGCGGCCGATCGAAACGACGCCGGTGCCAAAAGGCACGCCGCGCTGGGGAGCCAAATGGAAGCAGGCCGTTCGCGACAACTACCTCAGCAACATCAAAGGCGGCAGCATCCACGGCAGCATGTACAGCTATCGCGATGTCTATCTCGATCTCGACCCGACCTACAAAGATCGATTTGGCCGGCCGATGGTGCGCATGACGATCGACTTCCATGACAACGAACTGAAGGCGGCGGCCTTCATGGCCAACAAATATGCCGAGATCGTCAAGGCGATGGGCGCTCACACCATCGAGCCCAAGCCGCGCAAGGGTCCCTATGACGTCACCACGTACCAGACGACGCATCTCAACGGCGGCGCGATCATGGGCACCGATCCAAAGACCAGCGCGCTCAACCGCTACCTGCAGAGTTGGGACGTGCCGAACCTGTTTGTGATGGGCGCGACCGCGTTCCCGCAGAATGCCGGCTACAATCCTACGGGCACGGTCGGCGCGCTGGCCTATTGGTCGGCGAAGGCCATTCGCGAGCAGTATCTCAAACACCCCGGACCGCTCGTCAATGCCTAGGCCGGGCCCATTGCTCGCGATTGCGTGCGCTTCGGCATTGCCGCTGGCGCTCCTGGTAAACGGCGCGCCCGCAGCGACGCCCAATCAGCAGAATTTCGCGCAGATCGAGCACGGCCGCTATCTGGCGACGCTCGCCGATTGCGTGGCGTGTCACACCAAAAAAGACGGCGGTCCGCCGTTCGCCGGCGGTCGCCCGATCGAAACGCCGTTCGGCATGATCTTCTCGGCCAACATTACGCCCGACCCCGGCACCGGGATCGGCAACTGGACGGAGCAGCAGTTCGATGACGCGGTGCGCCGCGGCATTCGTCCGGACGGCAGGCGGCTTTACCCGGCCATGCCTTACCCGTTCTACACAAAGATGTCGCGCGACGACGTCAGGGCGATCCGTGCGTATCTCGCCACCATCCCGGCGGTGCATAACCGCGTCGTCACCAATCAATTGCCGTTCCCATTCAACATACGCATGGCGATGCAGGTCTGGGACATGCTGTTTTTCACGGCCGGCGAGTTCAAGCCCGACCCGAAAAAATCGGCGGAATGGAATCGCGGCGCCTTCCTTGTCCAGGGCCCCGGTCACTGCGGCGCCTGCCATACGCCGAAGAATTTCCTCGGCGCCGACGAGAACTCCAAGGCATTGCAGGGCAGCCCGGTGCAGGGCTGGTTTGCGCCGAACATCACCAGCGACAAGACGCGCGGCCTCGGCTCGATGTCGGTGGAGGACATCGCGGCGCTGCTGAAAACCGGCCACGATCGCATCACGACGGTGACCGGGCCGATGGCCGAAGAGGTCGAGGATGCCAGTTCGCACTTCAAGGGCGATGACCTCAAGGCAATCGCGACGTACCTCAAGAGCGTGCCTGGCGGTAACGACGAACCCAATCGCACGCCCGTGGCTGCAAACGATCCGCGCATGCAAGCCGGCAAGGCGATCTTCCGCGATACCTGCTCGGCCTGTCACGGGCTCGACGCCAAGGGCGTGTCCAACCTGTTTCCGGCGCTCGCCGACGCGCCTTCCGTGAGATCGCCCGATCCGACCTCCGCCATCAGAGTGGTGTTGCGCGGCGCGCGGAGCGTGGCGACCGCACAAGAACCGACGGCGCCGGCGATGCCGTCGTTCGGCTGGCAGTTGAACGACGACCAAATCGCTGCCGTGCTCACCTATGTTCGCAACAGCTGGGGCGCTGCCGCCAAGCCGGTGTCATCCGACGACGTCAAGAATCAGCGCTCCGCGCTCGCCCAGCGCACCGACTAGCGAAACGGCATCAACCGCGCGGGACGCAAAGACATAAGGCATACGCGACGACAGGAGCATCGCCTGGCGATGCCGGGCTGCGGCGGGACGTTGACACCCCATGCGCTGCTGTGGATAGAAGGCCGCCCATTTCGACGCTTGCGAGGCCCCATGCCCGCTTTGTCGCCTTATCTGCTGCCGGTCGCCCTGTTGATCGGCTCCAATATCTTCATGACCACGGCCTGGTACTGGCACCTGCGCTTCAAGGAGGTCTCGCTCTGGCAGGTCATCCTTATCAGTTGGGGTCTCGCCTTCATCGAATATTGCCTCGCGGTGCCGGCCAACCGCTACGGCAGCGACGTCTACGACCCGGCGCAGCTCAAGACCATCCAGGAGGTCGTGACGCTGTCGGTCTTTGCGGTGTTCTCAGCGGTGTATCTCAAGGAGGCGCTGACCTGGAGCCAAGGCCTCGGGTTTGCACTGATCGCGCTGGGGGCGTTTTTCGTCTTTCATAAGGTTTGACGCCAGACCATCAGCCGCTATCTCGCCGGGGCGACGCGAAGGATGCGCCCCGCTTCATTGTCGGTGAGCAGATAAAGCGCGCCGTCCGGACCCTGCCGCACGTCGCGGATGCGCTCGTGCAGTTCGTGCAGGATACGCTCCTCCTTCACGACTTTGTCGCCGTTCAACTCGAGCCGGGACACCAGCTCGAATTTTAGCGCGCCGTTGAACAAGCTTCCCTTCCAGCCAGGAAACAGATTGCCGGTGTAGAAGGCCATGCCTGAGGGCGCGATCGACGGCGTCCAGTGCCAGATCGAATCGACCATCCCCGAATGATGCTGCTTGCCGGTGCCGACCGGCGTGCCGTCGTAATTGACGCCGTAGCTCACCACCGGCCAGCCGTAATTGGCGCCTTTCTCGATGATGTTGATCTCATCGCCGCCTTTCGGCCCGTGCTCCTGCTCCCACAGTTGGCCGTTTGCCGGGTTGAAGGCGAGGCCCTCGGCATTGCGCAAGCCATAGGCCCAGATTTCCGGCAGGGCGTCCTTTTTGCCGACGAAGGGATTGTCCGGCGGCGCTTTGCCGTCCGGCGTGAGGCGCACAATCTTGCCGATGTCATTGTCGAGCGTCTGCGCCATTTTTGCATCCGTGAAGTGGTCGCCCAGCGTGACAAAGAGGTTGCCGTCCGGCGCCTGCACCATGCGACAGCCGATATTCAGGCCGTGATCGGCCGGGCCCCGCTGCCGGAAGATGATGTCGATCCCGACCAGCCGCGGCGTGTTGCCGTCGACCAGCCGCTTGCCCTCCAGCAGCCGGGCGGTCGCCACCGCGATGCGGGCGCCGCCATCGTGAGGCTCGGCGTAGCAGAAGAAGATCTTGTGACTCTGCTCGAAATCGCGCGCCAGGATCGCATCCATCAGGCCGGCCTGACTGTGCGCGTAGACTTGCGGCACGCCCATCAATGGCGCGGAAAGCTGCCCGCCGCGCGAGACGATGCGCATGCGTCCCGGGCGCTCGGTCACCAGCATGCTGCCGTCGGGCAAAAAGGCGAGCGACCAGGGATGCACTAGCCCGCCGGCGACGGTTTCAATGGCGAGCGGGCCGGCGGAGGAAGGCAATGGTTCTGCCGCAGCCGGCATGGCCGCCAACAAGGCCGCCAGCGCAAAAATCAGACGCATACCCCTCTCCATCGACGCCGCACCAATGTGCGACATCGCGAAGCGTTCCGAAAGGCGGGCGATGGTCAGCGCTTCTGGTCAGCGCTTCTTGGGTTTGCCGGGCAGGGTCAGACCGCCCATGCCGATAAAGCCGAGGCCGAGCAGCAGCGCGATGGCGAACAGGCCGCTCTCGTTGCCGATGACGCCGTCGACGACGTCGGCACGGGCTGCGCCGGTCGCAATCACCGTCGCTGTCACAATCGTGGCGAGTGCCAGACCAAGCGTGGTCACGAATTCCGCGATCGCCGCCACACGGCGGCCGTTGCGGGCCGGCGGGCTAAAGCCTGCGTTTTGGGTGGTGTCCGACATGGCAATCGAAAACGTGCAAATCAAAGACTTGTTCCGTGCCCGACATAATGGCGATGGAACCCGGCGGCGGTTCGAGAACAGG
>Ga0070740_10005494_pt1 | contig 11721 bp, 18 predicted proteins | sample Coa_R2_FD_67286 | JGI IMG/M metagenome (GOLD analysis project Ga0070740, IMG submission 67286) | Surface soil microbial communities from Centralia Pennsylvania, which are recovering from an underground coalmine fire - Coalmine... | ecosystem: Environmental > Terrestrial > Soil > Unclassified ...
AGCCAGCGCTTGCCGTTGAGCCAGGTTGCCGGGTGACACCACGCCACATCCGGCGGCTTCGTGCGCATGTACCGCCGCAAGCCCGCCACCAGCGCCGCATAGCTCGCCTCGCGCCGCGCCCGCGGCCACGCCCGCTCCGCCGCCCCCTTGGAAACCTTCTGCGGGTACACCTGCCACCACGCGTCGAACTCGGCCCGCAGATCGCGCTCGGCAATCCAGCCCTCCAACACGACGCACCCCGGGCCGCGCTCCGGGACGGGCTCCTCGGGCGGCGTCAGCCGGAAGCCGTCAGCACCGGCATGCATGCCGCCGTTGACCACGCCGTTGCTGGCTTGGGCTGCTGTGCTGTCGGCGCTGTCGCTGGTGGGTTGTGCAGGGGTTGCGCGCGCGCGCGCGCGAAGAGAGAAAACATGTTCTTTCGGAAGGGGGTTTGGGGAGAGGGGTGTATTTTCTTTAGGGAGGGAGTCCAGAGGGAGGGACCTTTCTTTTAGGGGAGAGGGGCCAGGGGGAAACCCTTTCTTAGGTTTATGTTGACAAGCAATTGCTTGAAAGGGTGTTGACGCTAAGGTGTTGGAATTGTTGGAAACAGGGTTGATTATCGTGTGAAAATCGCCCTGAAAATCGGAAGATTTCGTTTTGTTAACCATGCTTGAAAGGGGGCTGGGGGTTAAGTCATTGAAATTGTGGGAAACGGCTTTCTTTTTCTGAGATGAAACTAATCCGCCGCGGCGGGCGCTTTCGCGCAAAACCGCGATTTTTCGGGCGTTTTTGAGCACGCTATCTATGGATATCAAGCACTTACCCTCAAGGGTCTTGGCGCTAAGTTTGTTTTGCTCAACTAAGCCGCGCACAAGGGTGTTGAGACGCGTCACTTTTCTGCATGGCGCGAGGGACAAGAGGCGCTCGTCGTCGGCGGCGACAGGGGCGCCGTCACGGGCGACGAGGGCGGCGACGACGAGGTAGACGGCGACCTCATCGGCGGACAGTCCGACGAGATCGGCGAGCAGCGCGGCCGGGTCGAAGACGAGGGAATTACCGGCAGGCATCACGGATCACGGTTGCAAAACGATGACAAAAACGAGCGGGAAAGAACGTTGCTGGCGATAACACGCAATGCCAAAGTAGCTGGCACGATCGGGCGGAGCGCGTCGGCAACAGCGCGCCCAACCCGGCACATGACCGCAGGGGAGACCACATGTTAAGCGTGTCGTCGATCGAACCGGCGCCGCGGCAGCCCGGCCGGGCGAGCCAGGTATGGCGCGAGATCAAGGCCGTGCGCGCGCGCTTTTGCGCCGCCTTCTGCGGCCCGAGCGACGCCGAGCGGCGGGCACTGGCGGCGCAGTGCGGCGTGCTGCGCGAGTGCCTGTTGGGGCTTGAGGCGCAGGATTGGCGCGATGTCGCCGCCAAGGTGGAGGCTGTGTTGGCGGAGCTCGATGACGGGCACGAGCCCGACGATTGGCATCGCGAGATGCTGCGCCGCGCGCTGGACGATATGCAGCGGCTGAACGGCCACGATCCCTCCTACAGGTGCGGGCCGGGACGCTCCGGCTTGACCCAACAGCGTTGATGGTGCTCCGGGCAATAGCTTGAGCCGGGCTGCACCGGCCGGCCGCAGACGACGCTGTCGACACTCGCGCCCGCCCGAATCCGGTCGAGATAATCATCGCCCGTGATGAAGCGGCAGGTGCGCGCCGGCGGCACCGGTGCCCGCGGCGCCAGGCGCGCCGCCTTGCGCTCATCGAACGCCGCCAGCAGCCGCTCCGCCTCCGGGCGCCGCAGCCCGGCTACCTGACGTCGCTTCTCCGCCGCATAGTCGCGCTCATAGCGCCGCCGCCGCTCCCGCCACGCCGGGTCCTGCACCAGCCGCCGATAGCGCGCCCGCTGGCGCGCGGCGTCTTTCGTCGTCGACAACGGACGATCAGGCACGGGCAATTTCCTCGGGCAATGCCACCGGCGGCAGCAGCGGCCCGAGCCGCCGCACGATCACGCGCAGCTCGGGAAAGACGCTGTAGCGCTTGTGCACGAGCAGTTCGCAACGCCGGCAATCGTCCGTCCAGACGATCCCGGTGAAGGCATCCAGGCAGCGCACAATGTTGTCGTCATCGGGCTTTTTGGTGTACCAGCCCAGCGCCAGCGCGGCGTTGCGCTTGGCCCGGCTCCAACTTTTGGGCACCGGGAAGCTCGCCACCACCATGACCGAGATTGGCCCGTCGAGCGGCGCCCGCCCGGCCATCGCCTGGCGCGCGAAATAGCGCAGGCTGGCGAAGTAATTCGCTGTCGTCTTCGGCTTGTAATTGCGCCCATCGGCGCGGTAGCGCTGGCGCCCCGCCCCCCGCGGAGCGCCAGGCACCGAGACAACGATGATATCTGACCTCATTGCAGCAAGGCACCGTCCGCGTCGTCGTCGCCGCGGCCGTCGCGCCCGCCAAGCGCGTCGAGCGCCGGGGCGAAACTGCCCTGCCCGGTCACCGGCAGGATCTCGAACAACTCGCGGATCGCGTCCTGCGTCACCTCGTCGCCAGCTTCGACCGCGCGCCGCTCCGCTTCGTAGGCAGTGTAGCGCAGGTTCACCAGTTTTGCTGGCATGTTGAAGCGGTCGAGCAGCATCGCCTTGATGTCGCTGACCTCCTCGCGCAGCGGCTTCACGTCCGAATCGATGATCTCCTTAATCTGCCGGCGCAGCGCGTACATGCGCTGGAAGGCGTCGATCACCGTATCCTTGCGGTTGCCCATGTTGTGATCGCGCGTCATTTCGCGGTCCTGATCGCGCGCGTGGTCGCCATCAACGGCGGGATCGTGGAACCGCTCGTTATCCGCGGCCTTTTTGCGTCTTGCCATCACTCTCCTTGTGCATCTCGCCCAGGAAAGAAAAATGAGCCGCCGCACTTCCTGGACATCAGCGCGGCGGCTCCAAGTGTGGGATCGGGCGCGAAATGCCCAAAGCGCCCGATCCCAGCCGCCCGGGAGGAACAGGGCGGCAAGCTCAACTAATGCGCGGGCTCATCGCGCGGCCAATAAAGGCCGTGACCCCAACAGGTCCGGATCGGCACGCCTTTGTGGCGCAGCCGAGATGCCAATACGCGCAGCACATTGCTGGCGTAGAGCGGCCCGCCGTCGGGATCGTCGCCATAGAGCGCATCGATCAATTCGCCATAAGGCACGACGCGCCCCGCCTGTCCGCGCAGCAGCGTGGCGAGCCGCGCCGCGACAGTGTGGGATTTCGGCCCGCCAATCTTATGGCGCTTGAGCGCGCGCAGCAGCGTCGACGTGCGCACGACGGTATAGGTCTCAGCCGCGCTCATGCGCGCGCTTCCCCTGATTTGGGGAGGAGAAAGCCCCAAAAACAACGCGACATCAGCGCCCGATCCTCCTATACAGGGCGGAAATGTACGCGTGCCTCTATCCCGGCGGCACCGGCCCGGCCGGCAACCGCTCGACGAATTCGGGCGGCAGCTTGATCCCGCCTTTTTCCAGCCGACGCCACAATTTAAAGCGGCGCTTGGGCGGCACGCCCTCGCGCAGCCAATGGCTCACCGCCGAGGGATGCACATCGAAGAACTCAGCCACCGCCTTGAAGCGGCCCCAGCCGCGCGGCAGACCCGGCGCCAGCATGGCGCCCAGTTCTTCCAGCGCCTCCTTGTCTGACATGTCCGTAGCCATGCGCAAAAATATATTTAGCCCGGCTCAGATTGTCAAGATGAGCCCGGGTAAATTGACGGTGGAGACACCTAAGCCATGACAGAACCTATGACTCCCGCATCCACCCGCCACCCGAGCAGCCGCGACGCCATCGGCGCCCGGATCACCCTGTTGCGCACGCGCGCCGGCTACACCGGCGACGAGATGGCGCAAGTCGCGCGCCGCGACGGCTCCGCCGTCTCGCAATGGGAAACCGGCCTGACCCGCCCCGACCTAGAAAGCGCCCTGCGCCTCTGCGAGCACTTCGGCGTCACCTTGGACTGGCTCTACCGCGGCGACGCCAAGACCCTCAGCCCGGGCGCCTATAGCGCGCTCTACAGCCCGGCCGAGCCCGGCCGCTACTTCCCGCCGCCGCCGCGCCGCATCGTGCCGCCGAGCCCGACCAAGCGCCCCCGCGGCCGGCCGCGCAAGCCGCGCTAGACCCCGCAAAAAAAATTTTTAGCATCGCTCATTGAAATATTGAGCGACACTCATTAAATCCTCTGTGACGGGGAGCCCAACCCCCCTTCACGGAGGATTCCATGACCAACCTCTACACCGCGTCCAACGAGTGGCAGTCCCGCCCGGCCGACCAGCGCTTTGAAAATCTTCACGCGCTGGCGTGCTACACCGCCTATCAGAAGCAGCACAGCAAGGCCGTGGTGGTGCCGTCGCGCCGGCTCAAGGCGCAGCCGCACGGCACCGATCATAAGAGCTTGGAGATCGTCGGGCCGAACGGACATCCCGCTTTCCTGACGCATTACGCCTTCGGGCAACTCGCCCAGCTCGCCGGGGCGCCCGCCGGCTATCTGCGCACGCTGCCCTCGGAGATGGCCGCGGACTGCGTCAACTACGGACTCCATATCGCGCGCGACGTCGAGGATATTGGCGTGCTGCTGCACAAGAACGGGCAGCCCGAGCCCGTGGTGCGCGCTGCGACCGGCCCCAATTACGGGCGCGTGTGGAACGCCGATATCGTCGCGCTGCTGGTCGACCGCTTCGGCGACGGCATCACCGGGCCGTGGCGCGTCCCCGGCGAGTTCCGTCGCAAAGTCGAGGTGAGCAAGGACAACACCACGCTATACGCCTCCGACCGCGACATGTTTGTCTTCCTGGCCGACGAGGAGCGCCCCTTGACCATCGCCAACCGGCGCGGCGGGCAGCACGGCACCATGGCGCGCGGCTTCTTCTTGTGGAATTCCGAAGTCGGCGCGTCGACCTTGGGCGCCGCCTTCTTCCTGTACGACGAGGTATGCAAGAACCGCATCGTTTGGGACGTGGCGGAGTTATCCGAAATCCGCATCCGCCACACCGTCAGCGCCCCGGACAAATGGCTCGACAAGATCGTGCCCGTGCTGAACGACTTCGCCTACTCCTCGGCCGCGCCGATCGTCGAGACCATCGAGCGCGCGCGCCAGACCAAGATCGCCGGTGACCTGGACGCCTTCCTGGCGCAGCGCTTCGGCCGCGGCAAGGTGGCGGCGATCAAGCAGGCGCACGAAGCCGACGAAGGCCGACCGATCGAGACGGTGTGGGACGTGACCACGGCGGCGACCGCCTACGCGCGCCAGATCGAGCACCAGGACCTGCGCGTCGCGCTTGAGCGCGCAGCCGGCAAGGTGCTCGTCGCGGCCCGCTGACTCTCACCTTTGCTTCGGCGCCCGGCTCGACTGGGCGCCGTGGCAAAGGAGGAGGAAGCCATGGATATCGACCTGTCCCCCCGCTGGCTTGTCACCGCTTGGCTGGAAGACGGCCTAGGCACCGTCCCGGTCGAGGACGTCATCCGCGCCCCCACCTTGCGCGAGGCGTGCGAGATCATGCGCCGAAGTTACGAGGGCGAGCGCCGCGTCAAAAGCTGTAGCGGCTTCCGCTACTTCCCCAAGAGCACCAAGCCCGCCGAGGTGCAGTTGTTGGCGGAGACGGTGAAGCTTCTGGCGCGCGTCATCGACATGGCCGCGGCGCGCGCCGCGCTGGAACACTCGCCCAGCGGCGCCGACCGTTGCCGCTGCTGGCGCGCGCTCGCCGACCGGGCGCAGAGCCTGGCGCACGAGATCATGGAGCGGCAGGTGACGCCATGACCACAGCCATACGGCAGGTGCGCCTCTGGCACGCCGACGGCTGGCGCATCTGCCTGTTCGTCCGCACCGGCCGCAAGGTCTGCCACCTCTTGCACGTCCCGTCGCTAGAGCACATCACCGTTCCCGTTGCCGAGTTCGGCCGCCAGGAGCGCGCCGGTCAGGTGCAGGACATTCCCATCAGCCGCGGCCTGGCCCGCCGCATCCGCTTCCGCTTGCGCGAGGCGCGCCGTCACGGCCGGCGCGTCGCCGAAGCGTTCACCAAGGAGACCTTAGCAATGCTCACCAAAGTGAACCCCGACCCGGCCGACGATCCCGGCGACGAAGATTTCGACCCGACCGACCCGCCGCCGCCCGAGCAGGAGTTGCCGCCCGCGAGCGAGCCGCCGGACGCGCCGCCGCCGGTGAGCGAGCCGCCGACCATCGGCCTGAGTTTCGCCGAGATGACGCGCGCCGTGGTGCCGCCCGGACGCATCAAGCCCAAGAAGATCCAGCGCCCGAGCAACACCCTGCCGCTGTTCAAGGAGATCTCCAATGCCGCGTTCTAAGACCGTCACCGCCTGGTGGTTTTCCAACGTGAACCGCCGGCAGCAGCCATGACGCCCGAGCACGACCGTATCTGTTACCTGTGCGGCAAGCCCGGCGGCAACCCCGCGGCGTGGAGCCTCGGCGAGTTGGGCGGGCGCGGCAAGTTCGCCCATGCCGGTTGCGTCGCGCGCCACCAGCGCCGTCTCGGGCCGGCCCGCCAGCGCGATCCGCGCCGCCGCCCCGAGCCCGTCGCCGCCGGGCGCCGCAACAAGCCGATGATCGGAGGGCGGAAGCCGTGAGACTTGCAGCCTGCCTCATGGTCCAGCAGTTCGTCGCCGAGGTGATCAACGCGCGCGGGCAGCGCTTCCGCGTCTACCGCACGGGCGACGATCGATTCTACCTCTTCGACCCGCTGGACGCCGCCGGCTGCTCGCGCTGTTGCGCCTTCCCCGTCGCCAAGCGCCGCTTGCGCGACGATATCCGGCGCGCGCTGGCGAACGGCGTCGGCTACAGCGCCATCGGCTGGGACCAATCGACATGATCGACCGCACGCCGCGCCGCATCGACCGCCCCGAGCCCGGGTTTTGGGCTGTGCGGCTGGTGAGCGGCGCGCCCGAAGTCGGCGCCTGCATCCGCTGGGAGCGCACCGAAGTCGAACCCGGCGAGCCGACCAATCGCATGGATCGGAGCCCGATCCTCACGGCGCGTATCAATGGCGAGATCGTGCCGATCGACGAGGTGTGGACGCGCCGGGGGCGCCCGATCAGCGAAGCCGAATACCGCTACCTGGTCGCAGACCGCCAATGGGCGAAACGCTGGGCGCCGCACTTGCCCGAAGCCAACCCCTACCGCCGCATTGACCCGCGCCAGGTGGCGCCGGTGCGACCGCCGGCTCTGCCGCGCCGGGGAAGGAGAGAACGCCATGAGCCGGACTAAGCCTGTCGACATCGACATCAGCGCCGAGATTCTCGCCGCCGCCAAAATCCTCGCCGGCGACGAGTCCGTGATCGACATCGGCGCCGAGCGCGCCTGCGTCATCAGCAACCGCGCGCACGCGCTGGCGCGCATGCGCCGCTGCGCGCTGGCCGCGGCCATCGCCGCCATCGGGGTCAAGGTCGACCACCGCGACTTTCTCGACCTGTGCGCCGCCAGCTTTGCGCTGGCGCAGGAGTGCGCCCGCGGCGTCGACATCGGCGATTTTTCCGCCGAGCCCGAAAATTCCCCTTGAAAAAACTTGAGTCGCACTCAATATCTATAGCGAGCCTAAACCAGCACCTCACCCCAGCGCCGGAGATGCGCCATGGACGATACCGCCTACGGAGTCGGACACAACCGGCCACCGTCGCCTTTGGACGAAGCGACGCAGCGCGTCCACGAGCGCGTCGCCGCGGCCAACGCTTGGGCGCACGAGGTGCGCGAGATCGCGAGCGCCGACGTGGCCGCGAAGTGCCAAGCCTTGATCGAGCAGATTCGCGCCGAGCGCCGCGCCGTCGACGAGCAACGCATCGCCGAGAAGCGCCCGCACGACGAGGCTGCCGCCGCGGTGCAGCGCGCCTGGATGCCGCTGATCGACCTGCTCGACGCCTGCATGACCGTGCTGAACGCGCTGCGCCGGCAATGGCTCACCCGCGAGGAAGAGCGCCGGCGCCAGGAAGCCGAGCAGGCCGCGGCGCGCGCCGCCGATCTGGCGAACGCCGCCGCGCTGGCGCAGCAGGCCGTCGAGAGCGGCACCGCGCGCTCGGTTGAAGCGCAGATCGAAGCCCGGCACCTCTCCGAGCAGGCCGCCGAAGCCGCGCGCGCCGCCGAAGCCGCCGCCGCCGTCCGGCCGCAGATCGTTTCGGACCTGACCGGCCGGGCGAGCGGCCTGCGCCAGCGCTGGCGCGCCGAGATCTTCGACCGCCGCGCCGCGCTCATCCACTTCCATAACCACCCCAAACTCTGTGCCGTGCTCCAACAGATCGCCGATGCCGAGGTGCGCGCCGTCCACGACAAGGTGCCGATCCCCGGCGTCAAGGCCGTGTGCGAGAGGGTGTAATGATCACCGAGGAACCCACCATGCCCGAAGATGCCCGTTTGCCCATCCCCAGCGGCCCGCGCCTGCCGAGCTTCCTACAGCCGCAATCCTTGCAGGACGTGCGCGACCTCGCCGCCGTCTTCTGCGCCGCCAACTGGGTGCCGCACTCCTACCGCGACAAGGACGGCCGGCCTGACCAGGCGAAGGTCGAGGTGGGGATCATGTTCGGCCTGGAACTCGGCTTGACGCCCAACGCGGCGCTGCAATCGATTGCCGTCATCAACAATATGCCCTCAATTTATGGCGACGGGATGCTGGCGCTGGTGCTGGCGCGCGGGTTGATCGAGGATTTTCAGGAAAGCTACACCGGCCAGGGCGAGGAACTGACCGCCGTGTGCACCATCAAGCGCAAAGGCCGGCCCACGCCCATCGTCGGCAAATTCAGCGTCGCCATGGCGAAGCGCGCCGGGTTGTGGACCAAGAAAGGCCCGTGGCAAGACTACCCGGCACGCATGCTCAAAATGCGCGCGCGCGCTTGGGCGCTGCGCGACGGCTTCGCCGACGTGCTGCGCGGCATGCACATCACCGAGGAGGTGCTGGACATGGTGCCGATCGCGGAGAGCAGCTATGCGCTGCCGCCGCGCCCGCGCCCGGAGGACTTTGCCGATTCGCTCTCGGCCGATGTCAGCGACGTGCCGCAGGCCGATACCGCCGTAGACGGCAAGACACCCGAAACCGCAGAGCGCGCCGTCGAGAGAGCAAAGCGCGCTGCGCCGCCGGCCGAGCCTCAGGCCCGCTACATGTTTGTAGATTTCGACGGCAACATTGTCGAGCACACCAGCGCCAGCGCCGCTTGCTCCGAGTTCGAAGCGACGATGAAGACCGCCGCCGGCATCAGCAGCGCCACCCTTGAGGGAATGTGGGAGATGGCCGGCGATTTCCTGAGCAGCCTGCGCAGCACCGGCCGCGACAAAGCGGCGGACATGCTGGGCGAGCGCTACGCCGAATTGCTGGCCGATGCCGAGGCGCGCGAGCGGCGCGCCTTCGAGGAACAGAACGCCAAGGCCGCGGCGCAGAAGCCGCCGCCGAGCCCCGCGCCGGCGCCGCAGGCTGCCAACAAGCCCGCCGCCGCGCCGCCGCGCCAGGTGCCGCGCCACGCCGACGCCGAGCCCTTGGACGACGACGTGACCGCGCCGGCGCTGCCGCGCTGGACGTTCAAGCTCCCGGACTACAAGCAGCCGACCTCGCCGCTCAAGGGCGGCAACTGGCTCGCCTTCATCGGCTGGTTCAGCGAAATGATCGCGAACATGCCAGCGGACGAGATCGCGGACTTCTTGAGCGAGCAGAATTTCGGCCGCGAGTACGACGAGCTGCACAAGAAGCGCCCGGGCGACGCCGCCGAGATCGATCGGATCATAGCCGCACGCAAGACGCGCTGACGTCGCTGAGATAAAGGCACCCGCCACCAAATAGCGCCCATTAGGAGCCGTCCGCCATGCGCTACCTTGTGATCGATACCGAGACCTCCGGGCTTCCCCGGTACGACCTGCCCGCCGAGCATCCCGAGCAGCCGCGCTTGTGCAGCCTGGCGCTGATCTTCGCCAACGATCTTCTCCAACCCGAGCGCGAGCCGTTCCATGCACTCATCAAGCCGGAGGACTGGACCTTCGACGACAACAGCGAAGCGGCGCGCGTCAACGGCTTCACCCACGCGCAGTTGACCGAGCAGGGCGTCTCCATCCGCGACGTGCTCGACCTCTACAGCACGCTCATCCGCGACGAGCGCCGCGTCGTCATCGCCCACAACGCGCGAATGGATTGCAAGATGCTGCGCGGCGAGTTGCGCCGCGCCGGCCTGGACGACCTGTTCGAGCTGACGCAATCCATCTGCACCATGCGCGCCATGGTGGGGATCGCCAAACTGCCGCGCAAGGACGGCCGGCCCGGCTACAAGACGCCGAAGCTATGGGAAGCCTACAAGCATTGGTATGGCGAGCCGCCGGCGCGGCAGCACAGCGCGCTCGCCGACGCCTACGCCTGCTTTGCCGTGGCGCGCAAGTTGTTCCAGCACGGCTTGCTGCCCGCGCCCGAGGTGCATCGCGCCACCGAGGGATCGAAAGCCTACGCCGCGCTCCAAGCCCGGCAGAAGGCGGCGGAGTAAGCCCATGATCCCGCGCGTCGACGAGATGACCGAGCCCGTGGTGGTCGGCCGCTACTATCTGGTGCCGACCGTGCGCTATCCCTATTTCGGCAGCATCCAAGACTGGCCGGTGATCGGGCCGCGCCACAACGATGTCGAGTTCTTCGACTTCCACTGGCAGCACTACCACATCGACGGCCGGTTTCTGACCGCCCGGCAGCGGCATTTCATTGGCAAGCGCAATCTCCGTAATTGGCTCAATGTCGTCTCGGCGACGCCGCTCGCCTACTGCCTGCCGATGCAGTACAGTGTGATGCCGCATCCCGCGCCGGTGTGGAAGCGGCGCAAATGCCATTTTGCGGCGCTGCCCTATCCTTTCCGCCACGTAAGTTTCGTCAACGAACTGCGGCACGCCTACCGCGGCGCGCGCCTGCGCGGCCCGTGCAAGGTGTGCCCGCACCGCGGCGCGCCGCTCGCCAGCCTCGCGCCGGACGCCGACGGATTGATCACCTGCCCAGCGCACGGTCTGCGCTGGAAAGTCGACACCGGGGAGGCCGTACCTTGACGCCGAAAAGACTCAGTCAACCGCAAGGTCAGAGCGCGCCGCGACGTCAAAGACACCCCTGGACGGTACAGCGCGCCATGAAACGAAGGAGACGAGCGACATGACCCCGCAGACCGCCAAGCTGACCCTCCGCGCCATGACCCGCGGGGCGTATGACCTGCAACGGCTGCGCATTCAGATGGGTCAGCGCATTTGCGCCAATTTCCGCGCCAAGCTCGGCTTGGCGCCGTCCGACAAGGAGGACGACGACGCGGAGGCGCAGAAGCTGCTCGACCTGCTGCGCGCCGACTATCGCCGGCTCACCGACGCCATCATTGCCCGCAACGCCGCCAACGACGACGCGGGCGCGCGCTGCCCCGCCTGCGGCCGGGCGAAGCCCAAGCGGCGGCAGCGCGCCGAGATCGATCTGTCGCCCGAGGAGTTCAGTGCCGAAGGTATGATCACCGAGTACACCGAGCTCGAAATGATGAAGGGCTACGAGGATCTGCTGGCCGTCGAGGAGGAGCATTTCGCGCGGCTGCAAGGGCTGCTGCCGCAGTTCCCGATCTACACCACCTTCCTGCGCGACATCACCGGCATCGGCCCGGCGATGGCCGCGGTGCTCATCAGTGAGATCGACATCACCAAATGCCGCTACCCGTCGAGCCTGTGGAAGTACGCCGGGCTCGACCTGGGGCCGGACGGCCGCGGCCGGTCGCGCCGCCGCGAGCACCTGATCAAG
>Ga0070740_10005496_pt1 | contig 11719 bp, 8 predicted proteins | sample Coa_R2_FD_67286 | JGI IMG/M metagenome (GOLD analysis project Ga0070740, IMG submission 67286) | Surface soil microbial communities from Centralia Pennsylvania, which are recovering from an underground coalmine fire - Coalmine... | ecosystem: Environmental > Terrestrial > Soil > Unclassified ...
CCCGCCTGGACCAATGGCGCGACTGGCTGCGGGCCGGCGCTCCCTACGACGACGACCCCATCAAGTACGGCCTGGCGCACGTGATACGGGAGCGCGGCCTGCCCCTGTATCCCCTGTGCGAACTGCTCGACGGCCTCTATGACGACCTCCAGCCCCGCCACCTGCCCGACGGCGCGGCCCTCGACCTCTACTGCTACCGCGTCGCGGGCACGGTGGGCATCGCCATGGCCGCGCTGCTCGGGGCGCGCGACCCGCGGGCGCTGGGCCATGCGCGGGACCTGGGCATCGCCATGCAACTGACCAATGTGCTGCGCGACGTGGGCGAGGACCTGGACCGCGGGCGCATCTACCTGCCGGCCGAGGAGATGGAGCGCCGCGGCTACCGGCGTCTCGACCTGGAGCACGGCGTGGTCGACGAGCGTTTCGCGGCGCTGATGCGCCACTACATCGAGCGAGCCCGCCGCTATTACACGAGCGGATTGGTGGGGCTGCAATTCTTGCCGCGTGACTGTCGATTGCCGATTGCACTGGCGGCACACACCTACGCCGCGATCCTGACCAGGATCGAGCAGGCCGGCTTCGACATCTTCGCGCAACGCGTGAGCACCGGGCGGCGGGAGAAGCTGCTCATGGCCGTCCGGCTCGGCCTCCACCATGCCGCCCTGGGTTGGCCTACCCGTCGAGCGGACGCATCGCACGCCGTCAGCTTCATTCGCTGCGGTGCAGACCGAGCGCCGCACGGGATACGATTCAAGTAGGGATCATCACACGCAGCCGCGTGCCCTGACCGGGCGCACTCGCCAGATCCAGCGTCCCACCCACCTGAGTCGCCCGCTCTTGCATCGTGTGCAACCCGAGATGCCCGGGGAAGGTGCGGTTCGGGTCAAAGCCGATCCCATCGTCGCTCACCTCAAGCGTCAGCGCCTCCGGGACGGCCTCCAGACGCACCTCCACTGTGCGGGCCTGGGCGTGCTTGACCGTGTTGTGCAGCGCCTCCTGCGCGATGCGATAGAGGGCTTCCTTGATCGCGACGGCCACGTCCGGCTCCGCTCCCAGATCTGCCTCGATCGCGATGCCATGGCGCGCCCGCACGGCGGCAATCTGCCTACCCAGAGCGGCCACCAGTCCTTCCGTCTCCAGCGCATTGGGCAGCAACTCGAAGATTAGCGCCCGCATCTCGGCCAGGGCAGTCTCGGCGAGCGACAGCACATACTCCAGCGGCGTGGCGACCTGGCTGGTGTCGCGGTCGAGGAGGGTGCGCGCCGTGCGGGCTCCCAGGGCGATGCCATAGAGGGCCTGCGAGACCGAATCGTGCAGTTCGCGCGCCAGACGCTGCCGTTCCCCCAGCGCCGCCACCTCACGGGCCTGTTCGTACAGCCGTGCGTTCTCGATGGCCACGGCTGCCTGGTTGGCTATCGCCAGCGCCAGCTCGGCATGGTGTGCGGTGTAGTAGTTTGGCTCCTGGTAAACCAGGACCACCATGCCGAGCACCCGCTCCTTGAGCATCAGCGGCACGCCCATCCAGGAGCGTACGTAAGAGAAGCTGTGCTCAGAGGGCTGGCCCGTTGCGGCCTGGTAGGCCCGTGCCAGGGCGCTCTGGCCCCGCATGTCATCCACGATGACGGGCCGCCGGCCGTGGATGACCCTGTGGTCAGGCCCGTCACGCTGGAGCGGGAAGCGTAGTCGCAGGATCGCCTCTCGCGGCAGCGGGCCCCGGTAGTCGAGGTTGGTCATCTCCTCGGCGTCCGGCGCTAGTTTCCAGATGGCGGCGCCGGAGTATTCCACGACCGTCTTGAGTTGATCGAGGATCAGACCCAGTAAGGGCTGCACCTCCAGCGTCGAGGCCACATTGTGGGAGACCTCTAATAAGGCAGCCAGCTCGCGAGTTCGCTCCGCGACCCGCTGCTCCAGCAAAGCGTGGGCGTGCAGGCGCTCGGTGATGTCATGGCTGATGGCGATGAATCCGCGCACGTCTACGTCGGCCAGATGGCTGCGGCCGGTCGTCTCGATGACCCGCCAGGACCCGTCGGCGTGGCGATAGCGATACTGCGCGCTCACCGGCGACCCGGCGGCCTGCACGGCCGCCGCGAAGGCCTCGAGCACGCGCCCAACATCCTGCGGATGCACGTGCTCGAAGGCGCTCGTGCCCTCCAGGCCGGCCGGTGGGTAGCCCAGGATGCGCTGGAAGGACGGGCTGGCATAGCGAAACGTGCCGTCCGCTTCCAGAATCGCCACCAGGTCGCTGGTCTGCGCCGTGAGCGCGTAGTAGATGTCGGGGCCGGCGGCTTGCCCCCCGGAAACGGAAGCCATCGCACCTCCTGCGCCACATTGTGCCACAAAGGGCGACGGCGCGGCGGGAGGCCTGCCGCTCCCGGCCGGCGACCTGGTGCTGGTCGAGTACCTGTTCGGCTGGCCCGGGCTGGGCCCGCTGGTCGGCGCTACGGCTGCGACACGGCGGCCGGCAGATCGATGCGTCCAGCGCCGAGATCGCCTGCGTAGGCGGGATTCAGTGCGTCGATGGGAACGGCCGAGCCTTCGACGCGCGCGTCGATGACGCCGACGCCGTCGTTGGGATGCAGCGCACGCAGGAGAGCTGCCTCGCCGCTCACGAAAGGAGTGGCCATCGAGGTGCCGCTCCAAAGGGCATAGTCATCATTGTAGTAGCTGCTGTAGATGTTAACCCCCGGCGCAGTGACGTTAATAAACGTTCCATAGGCCGAAAATGGCGCCAGGCAATCACTCGCGTCCGTGGCGGCAACGGTCAGCACGTTTGGGTCACCGCTCGGGTACAAGGGCATCTGGGTCCCGGTATTGCCGGCCGCCGCCACTACCACGACATTGTGCGATGTTGCATAGGCTAGGGCTTCCGCCACGGCCGTGCTGCGCGAGTCCATGCCCAGGCTCAGATTAATCACCTGAGCGCCGTGATTCACGGCGTACCGGATGCCCTCCATAACGTCAAACGCGGTGCCCATGCCTTCACTGTCGAGGACTTTGATCGGCATGATGCGGCTCTGCGGCGCCACGGCGGCGATGATCCCCGCGACGCCTGTGCCGTGGCCAAGCGCATCGTTCACCTGGCCATCGTTATCGCTGTCGATCGACGATGGCGTATCGGCCGGCGCCTGGTTCGGCTGGAGGACGTTATAGCCCGGCACCAGGTTCACGGCGAGTGCCGGATGCGTGAGGTCGACGCCGGTATCCAGGACGGCGACAGTCACGCCCTGCCCGGCACTGATGCTTTGAGCGGTCGCGGCGCCGACGCGGTTCAGCGCGAATTGGTTGGCATAGTCGCCGCTCGTTATCGTACCCTGGTAAAATGCCCGGCTCGACTGTTGGGCTTGCGTCAGATAGACCGGCTGATTGGGCTCCGCATAGGCCACGCCGCGCGTCGCCTGCAGCGCCGCGAGTGCTCGCGGATTGGCGCCGCCGGGCAACGCGATACAATACAGCCGGGCCGCGCTATCGCCCTCGCTGAGCGTGGCGCCGTTGGCGGCAGCGATGGAGTTGATGTTGGCGCCGGGTTGCACCTTGACGATAACGCAGGCACTGGGTAGCGCGTCTGCGCGCGCCGCACCATACGTCGCCGGCGCTACTCCGACTACCACGGCCACCGCGGCGGCAATGACGCCGGCCCACGTCGGCACCCTCATGACCTCCACCTCCAGGACTGGAACTAATCCCATCCCACAGCGCGCGGCCGCGGCCCCCCGGGATGCTTGGCGCCTTTCGATGGTAGGAGAGCCGCTCGCCCTACGCAATAGCCTCTTATGGTAACGACCGATCACCCGCGGGTGCTAACGGGTCCGAACGCTATGAATGGTGCCCAATAATATGGATGCGCGACGCGCTCCATTGCTTCGCATTGCGCCGTTCGTAAGGCGCCGCGCGCGCTGGCGCCGGCTGCCACGCTTTGGTAGAACCTCTCCATCAAGGCAGCGGTAGCGGCATCGTTGGCCGCCCATAGGCTCACCACCAACGAGCGCGCACCGGCGTACATGAAACCCCGCGTCAGGCCGATCAGCTCATCGCCGCGGAGGACCTCGCTGGCGCCCGTTTCACACGCGCTCAAGACGACGAGGTCGGCCGCGAGATCGAGGTCATAGATATCGGAAACGGTCAGCCAATCGTCGGCCAGCTGCACGGCCGAGAAGAGCGGATTGTCGGCGCGAAAGACGGCGTGCGTGGCCAGGTGAAGGTGGCTGTACTGCCCGGCGCAGGCCGAGAACCGGGCGCGCGTGGCGCTTGCTCCCAGCAGCACACGCGGGTCGGTATAGCAGGCCGCCACAGCCGCCACCTCTTCGGCGACATGGCTCAGCGCCGGACCAGGCAGGCCAACGATCAACGTGCCACCGACTTTGACCTCTTTGGCCCTTTGCAGCGCCAGCACCGTGGCGCTCGGCGCGTACGATATCTCGTGATGCTGGATCAGAAAGGATCGTCCGTCATACAAGGCGTGGAATGGCACGTGATGCAGCGCACCGTGAGGTACCACGACGAGATCTCGCCCCGCCAGGTCAGGCGCAAGCGGCGCAATGAGACGCGCATAGAGTTCCCCGAGTATGGCGAGCGCCGCGGAATACAGCGTGGCGCCATGCCGCCGCACGAACGCAGGCCCGTAGCGGAACCGAGCAAGGTGGGAACGCCATTCTTGAACCAGGCCCTCGACCTCGGCGCCGCTGGCAAGCGGGCCGTAGACGCGCGCATCCGTGTCCGTGACGAGAAAGGTGATGACGTCGTCGCCAAGCACGTAATACTCCAGCAGGGCATCGCCGCGGCCAAGCTGCTGGCGCACCTGATCCAGGCCCGCGGTGGACACGCTCCGCAGCGAGACGTACTCGGCCTGGCGGACCTGCAGCGTCGCCAGGGCCGCGCTGATCTCGTCCTCTCGCTGCCGCATCAGGGCGAGTAACTCGTCGCTTCCCGCGGTCACGCGCTGGCGTTCCTCGTCCTCGCCGTGAAGGCGATTGTACAGCCCGCTGAGCTCGGCGCGCAACCGATCCACGCGCGCCGCCAGGGTTGCGTCGGCGTCGTTCGTGCGAAGGCGGATGGTGGGTCCGCCGGCCAGCAGGTCGACCAGGGCACGAGCCTTGGCGCGCTCCACCTGTGCGAAGGCATCGGCAACACGCTCGCGGCGCAGGAAGTTGCGCACGATATCCTCGTACAGTGCCACTTTGTCGCCCGCGAATGAGATGCGTAGATCATCGCGGGAGATCCCGCCCCGCAGCCAGTCCACGTCGTCCGCGGCCTGCAAGTAGGAGCTCGCTGCCCCCTCCAGGTCGCCCGCCTCCTCCTGCAAGCGCCCCAACAGATGGGACGCCTGGTACGAGAGCACGCGATCGCCCAGCGTTGCGGCGGCGGCCTTCGCCGCCTTGGCCTCCGCCGTCGCCTCCTCGCGCCGGCCCAGCCCGCGTAAGGCCTGTCCGCGCAGCACGCGCCCACGTCCTATGCGCGGCGTACAGGCCCCTGTTCCCAGCAGGGCCAGGGCATCAGTGCAGCGTTCCAGGGCGCTGGCGGCCTTGCCCTGTTGGAGATCGATATCGGCCATAAGGAGCCGTACGGTCGCCACCCAGACGCGATTGCCTTCCTGCTGGAAGCGCGCTTCGGCGTCGGCCAGCAGCGCCGTAGCGGTGGTCAGATCGCCGCTTTCATAGGTGGCAATCGCCTGGAAGGCGCGGGCCTTCGCTGCCTCGTAACGCATGGCGAGGCCGTCAAAGGAGTCCGCTGCGCGGCCCGCCAGAACCCCAGCCTCGTCGCGACGATTGAGCGCAAGCAACACCTCCGCCTCGTCCAGATCGCACAACGCGAGGTGTCGCCGGTCTCCGAGCTGTGTGAACCGTGCGCGCACCTGCGCGAGTTCGACCAGGGCACGTCCGTAGTGGCCACATAAGAAGTGCAGATAGGCCTCGTTGTATGCTGTGCAGGCATAGTCCGCATCGCTGCCGTGCGCGCTGTACGTCGCCTTGGCGGCGGCATAGGCATCGAGGGCCGCGTCGAAGCGGTTGAGCATCGCCAACACGTTGCCCCTGTTATGATCGACGATCGCCACATCCAGCTCATGGCCGCCCCGGGTCAGAATGCGACGGGCGCGCTCATACGCTTCAAGCGCCTCGACAGGACGATCCAGGCGGTGATAGATATTGCCCAGATTTGTCTCTATACGCGCAACGCGTTGGGCCTCGCCCTGCGCTTCGAATACCGCCCGCGCGGAGCGGGCTGTCTCGATGGCCTCATCGTAGCTCCCCAAATACATGAGCGCGTCGACCTTGCCGATCAGCGTGCGCGCTGCTTCGGAAGCGTCGCCACGGCGAGTGAAGGCCGCGTGCGCGGCGTCGTACCGCTCCACCGCGGCGGCGTAGCGTCCGGACGCGTGCAAGGCCTGGGCCAGGCCGCGGGTGGCAAGCGCCTGAGTTTCGTGATCATCCGTCATCGTGGCGACCGTGACGCCCACCTCGGCTAGGCGCAAAGCCTGAACGGGATCCCGCGTTAGCAGCGCAAAGGTGCGGTCCTTCAAGGCGCGCACAATCGTGGCCGGCTCGGCGCCGCACGCCGCGATGACGCTCTTGCGTCCTTCCTCCGGCAGCGGCAGCAGGGTGCTGACCAGCTCATCCAGGGGGACATGGTGTGGCGAAGGCGGTTCAGTCATGGGGTGGGTATCGGTATCTCAATCTCAGATCCATGCATGCGCAGCACCAGATTCCCGGCTCCCTCCGGCACCCGGAGACGGAATTCCCCGAGTGGCGTGGTCTCGGTCTCTTCCTGGCCGCCGGACACGTCCAGCAACACCGGCAGCCCTGCCACGTTGCTGCCGTCCCCTGAGAAGACCTGCCCGTGCACCCATACTTTGTTTCCCGTGTCCGCTCCGCGATGCACCTGCACGTCGACCTCGAGGTTCAATTCGCTCACGCCGTAGAGCACCTGCCTGACGGCGGCCCCAGCTCCCCGTGCGCCGATCGCACTCGCCAGCCCTCGACTATCGAACAGAGATAGCGCTCGAAAGCGGTGCCACGGTGACCTATCGTCTGCTGCACCGCGTCGCTCGACCGGAAACAGGCGCATGGCCTGCGCGAAAACATGCGGCGGCGGCTCTATTGAACGATCGGAGCGGCCAAGGGCAATGATGCGTTCGGCCCACTCCCGGTCGCGGTTGCACCGTGTGCAGCCCGAGGCCAGGTGCTCCTCGATCTGCCGCGATTCCGCCCTATCGAGTGCACCGAGTATCAGTGCCGCCAAGGTGTCGACGCCGGCGTGCCAATCTTCGGCCATACGCTTTTTCCCCTTTGTAACAGCGGGAGCTCCCGCGACGCCTGAAGTGCGTTACCCTTCCAGGCTAGCCTTTCCAGCTCTCTACATATAGACGGCGTGGTGCCACGATTAAATACACGGCCATTTTCAACGGTTAGCAACGTTCCAAAATCGCCTTCAACTTGGCAAAGCAGCGCGCGCGCACCGGGCCGATACTTCCCTTGGGCATACCCAGCGCCGCGGCGATCTGTTGGTACGATGGCTCGACAGGATCGTAGAACAGATGATACACCAGTGTGCGGCAGGGCGGGCTCAGTTGTGCGACAGCGCGCCGGATGCGGTGCTGCTCTTCCAGGATCTCCAGGCCTTCCTGCGGGAGACGTGCCTCGTCCGCGCGCTCGACGTCCGCTGGTGCGGTGCCGAGCGGTTGCTCCCTATGGCGCTTAGCCAGGGCGTCGAGCGCGAGGTGGCGGCTGGTGGTGGCCAGCCAGCCACCGAGCCTGGACGGGTCGTTCAGCGTGTCCAGGCGCTCGAGCAGCCGCAGGCAGGTCTGTTGAAAGACGTCCGCGGCCTCATCGTCGGAGAGCCCGCAACGCATGGGCACGCTATAGATCAGGCGCTGGTAGCGCCGCACCAGTTGCTCCCAAGCGCGCGCATCACCCGCACGACACCGCGCAACCAACTCGGCATCAGAAGGCTCATCCTGGACACTGTGCCAGGGCCCGCGTACTATGGTGCCCCGGCCCGGCGTCAGATCCGCCTCATCGCCGGCGGCGATAGGTGTCGCCCTTCGCATAGCCTTCATTCCTGCGCACGCGCCTTTCAGCCTGCTCAGCAGCGTTGATGTGGGATATCGCACAGCGTCGCGCATAACAGTCACAGGCGGCAATAGCCAAGTCTGGTGATGTGAGACCTGGGGCCCCACCCGACCCGACCATTCGCCGACGCGGACGTGTATTTTCTTGCCCGGCCACACCGTCTTCATAGTGGTGAGGCTGCAGCGATAGTGAAAGCGTGATTACGTGAAGCGGATCAACAAGAGAGCAAGCTACTCAATTCCTCTCAGGCGCGGCACGGGGCTATGGCGTGCCCGGCTCGCCGGCAGACCGGCGGCGTGCCCCGGGCAGGGCCTCGTCGAGTTCACCCTGATCCTGCCGACCTTCCTGTTGCTGGTGATGGGCATCGTCGCGTTCGGCATCGTGTTCGAGAAGAAGGTCACGGTGGACAACGCCGCGCGTGCCGGGGCACGCTACGCCGTCGTCCACCCCGATAGCTGGAGCTCGTCCAGCACCGCGACCTTCAACACCATACAGGGGCAGGTGCAGAATGACAAAGCGGTCAGTATTCCCAACGATGGCACGGGCATCCAGATCCAGTACTACAACAACGCGGACGGCTCCCTGTGCGGCTATTACGGCGTCCCCCCGGGCGGCGGCACTCTTAGCTGGAACGGCTCCAACGGCAACCTCGAGTCGTCGTGCCTGATCCCCTACAACCTGATCAAGGTGACGGTGAGTGTCACTGTGCAGGTGCCGATTCCCATCATCGCCAATCTCTTCCCCAATGGGATCGCCATTAAGAGCAGTTCCACCATGATGGAGGAGCAGTCTTGCGCTTCGTGCTGATCGTCCCTGCTCCTCCCCAGGACTGGGGCCGTCGCGGCCACCGGGCAAGCGGGGAGACCGGGGCGCATAACCCTGACAGGACTATAGGTAGCGCACGGAAGGAGAGACAGATGTGTAAAGAGGAAGGTGGCGAGGGGCGACGCTCTCGCCGGCACGCGCGGGCACCGCAGGGCAGCGCCCTGGTCCTCGGCGCACTGCTGATGGTGGTCCTGATCGGCATGGTCGGCTTGGCGATCGATCTGGGCTACATCGTCGATCGCTACCTGGGGGCACAGAACAACGCCGATGCCGCAGCCCTGGCCGGCGCCGACTCTGTGATCAACAATGCGAACTCCTCCGCCTCCTCCATGGACGCGGCCGTGTCGACCGCGGTGGCGCAGGTCATGCAGACCAACGGCGCCGGGTCTCAGGCGGTGAGCCTGAAGTACCTGGATACCAACAAGAATATCCTGACCACCGCCCAGATCACCAGCCCGGTTCAGATCAAGTACGTGCAGGCCAATGTGACGGACACGTTCAACACCTTCTTCGGCCGGGTGCTGGGGCGGAGCAATGCGGCCAGCGTCAGCAGCAAGGCTGTGGCCAGGGTACAGTGGCAATCTCAATGCGAGCTGTGCGTGCTGGACTCCAGCGCGAGCGGTGCGCTGAGCGTGAGCGGCGGCGGTGGGTTTAGCGGGAATAACATTCGCGTCGTCGTCGATTCCAGCGACAACAGCGCGATGACGGTGGGGGGCAGCAGCGCGTTCACCGACACGGGTACGGATGCCGCCATCGACCTCGTGGGCGGCTATAGCCTGAGCGGGGGCGGCTCCATCATCCCGTCTTCTCCTGTAACGGGCATCAGTCCAATCCCCGACCCGCTGGCCTGGGTGTCGGTGCCCATCAGCGTTCCGATGGGAGACTGCACCTTAGCGACGTGGTCCGGCGGTGGCGGCAAGCCGTGTGACCATACACCACCAGACGTGAGCCCCAATAACAGCCAGACCGTCACCATCTACCCGGGGGTGTACCACAACATCACCGACAACTCCAGTGGCATTCTGACGCTCAAGCCCGGTGTCTATGTGGTTACTGGCAAGTTCACCGACCAGGCACAGTCAAGAATCGTCGGGAATGGGGTGATGCTCTACATCACCTGCGCCAGCAACCAGTCGCCCTACTACATGCCCTGCACGTCGAATACCAACTCGTCGAGCATGGGCCAGGTCGGTCTATCCGGTGCGTCGACCGTGATCTTGAGCGCGCCGACCGCGCTCCAGGCGACCTGTCCGATCTCCCAGGTCAACGACGTCTGCCCGGTGCCTCAGGCTTACCAGACCAGCCCGCGTTCCTACGTGCCGTCGGTCTACACCGGGATCCTCATCTTCCAGGATCGGCTTGACAATCAGACCGTCCAACTGTCGGGCACGAGCAGCAGCGCTCCACCGGCGACGTGCTCGGATTCCGCTACCAGCTCCTGCTGCACGTCCGTGTCTACCGCCAGCGGTAACTCGTGCGTCTCGGGCACCATTTACGTCAAAGACGCCCCACTCCAGATCACGGGCGGCGGCGCGGCGCAGACCCCGATGCAAACCTACATCATCGCGGACACGGTCAGCTTCAGCGGGAACGGCGGCAACGGCAGTAGCCCGCAGTCCTTCGCCATGAGCTTCCCACAGGGCGTCAATGCGCCACTTGCGGCGACCAACGGGCTGGTGGAGTAGGGCTGCAGAAGGCGTTAGGCGCTAGGTGCCGGTCACCCTAGCGCCTAACGCCTATCCCCTGGCGCCCATGAGGAGGAGGATATCGCATGGCACGGCCGAAGGCACAGGATGGCAGGCAGGAGCCCAGGACCATCGCGGTCAACCCAAAATTGGTCCGGCAAGGACGCAAAGGTGCTGCGGCGACGAGCGACTCCCCACCTCCCCTTCTGCGACATTGGCTCGACGATAGCATCAGCCGAACGCGGACCGGGGCAGGGTCGCTGAACGGCGTGCCCGAGATCAAGAACAGCCGCTGGCACATCTATGACCTGCCCGCGGGCCTGGCTCTGGATCTCGAAGACCTGACGCCCGACGGCTTCATCGCCGCCGTCGAGACGATCGCCCTGCCCCTAGGCCAACGGCCCGCCTCGGATGCCTTCGATGAGCGGATGAAACACCGCCGCCTGCAACAAGCCGTCGACGCGGCGGGACAGGTGGCCCTGCGCCGTAATCGCGCCTGGTCCGCGGCCGACATCGAGCGCGCGCATTATATCGCGGATGGCTACGGCGGGTTCAGTTACGTGCTCTACGTGCAGGACGGGCGGACGGTGGTGGCGGCCTCGGCCCCTCAGACCTCGATCACGGGCGGCGACGGGCGGTGGCCAAGCCAGTACCCGGGTGTGGAGCACTGGTTGTGCTTGCCGTCGCCCTCCGGCACAGAGGTCTATCGCGTCCACGTCGACGAGCCGGAGCGTCGCTAAGGGGGCGCTGAGACGTTCGGGCACGGGTCAGCATACCTGGGACCGCCGGCATCCCTGCCGGCGGTCCCAGGAGGTGCCAGCGGCCGCACGCGAACAGACCTGCACCTACTGCGGAGTCCCGGAGTGCGTGCTCTCGCCCGCCAGTGTTTGCGGGCGAGAGCAGGCGTGCTCGCCCGCGCTCCCGGCTTCGGGTCCGTCCCAGTGAACAATACAGGCTAAGTAGGTGCAGGGAAGTTCGTACACGCTGTCGTATCCTGGAGGGGTGAGACAAGGAGGGAGACGGATGGCGGAGAGGGTCCGTGAGGAGATGACGGCGGCGCAGCAGGGGCGGATTGAGACGTTGTTGCGGCGGCGGGACCTGAGCCCGCGGCTGCGCGAACGGTTGGAGATGGTCAAGGGGCGGGCG
>Ga0070740_10005499_pt1 | contig 11717 bp, 12 predicted proteins | sample Coa_R2_FD_67286 | JGI IMG/M metagenome (GOLD analysis project Ga0070740, IMG submission 67286) | Surface soil microbial communities from Centralia Pennsylvania, which are recovering from an underground coalmine fire - Coalmine... | ecosystem: Environmental > Terrestrial > Soil > Unclassified ...
CGCTGAGCGTGATGCCAATACCAGGCGCCGCCGATCGCCACGACCAGTGCGGCCGACCCGGCCAGCAGCCGATGCCAGCGACGACGGCCGCCTCCCGCCCAAGCCAGGGTGCGCGCGTTCAAGGCAAGTCCTCCAGACGCAGGCGTCCGCACGCGGCCAGCAACTGGTAGGCCGCCACGGCGCGGTCATGGCGGCTGGCGGCGAGATCGACTTGGGCGGCCAGCCGGTCGCGTTCGGCGTTGAGCAGGTCCAGCGTGGTACGGGTGCCGGCGGCGAGTTCTTTGCGCACGTCGTCCAGCGCCAGCGTCGAGGCCTGGACGTTCGCCTCGTCGGCGCGGATGACCTCCGCGGCCGCCCCGAGCCAGCTCCAGGCCGCGGCGATGGATTCGGCCGCTGCCCGCCGCGCGTCGTCGGCGGCGGCTTGGGCAGAATCCGCCGCAGCCGCGGCCTGCGCGATCCGGGCGCGGTCGGCGCCGCCGGTATACAGCGGCAGGCTTGCCTGGACCTGCACGCTCCAGTCGTAATAGCCGTCGGGGCTGAACATCGTGTCGTCCTGGTTGGCGACCTTGCCGAGCAGCGCCAGGTGCGGCCGCTGCGCGGCGCGCGCGGCGTCGATCTGCGCCCGCGCTGCCGCGCCTTGCGCCTGTGCGGCGCGGACCGCGGGCGCGCGGTCCACGGCCGCCAAGGCTTGCTCCAGCGTCGCGGGCAGCGGGGGCTGCGGCCAGTCGGTGGACAGCGTGTCGGGCCGGGTGCCGATCACGCGCTCGAAATGCGTCTCGCTCACGCGCTCGGCCGCCTGTGCGCGTTGCAGGTCGGCTTGGGCGCCGGCGACGCGCGCCTGCGCCTGGGCGACGTCGGTGCGGGTCGCGGAGCCGACCTCGAAGCGCTTGTGCGCATCGGATAAAGCTTGTTCCAAGGTCTGCAAGCTGGCTCGGTCGAGTTCCACCACCGCGCGGTCGCGCACCACGTCGAGATAAGCGGTGACCGCCGCGAGCAGGAGCTGCTGCCGCGCCTGTTCTTCGGTTTCGCGTGCGGCGGCGAGCCGGCCGCCGGCCTGTCGCAGGCGCGCGTCGAGTTCGCCGCCGCTGTACAGCGCTTGCCCCGCCGTCAGGCTTTCGTAGATCGGGTTGAGCGGCCCCAAGCTGGGGAAACCCGCCGGCAGATCGTTGAGGTAGTAGCGCGACAGATTGCTGCCGACTTCGAGCGTCAGGTTCGGGCGGTAACCGGCGCGGGCGATCTCGACGTCGGCCGCCGCCGCCCGGGTGTCGTCGGCTGCGGCGCGCAGGCGCGGGTCGTGCTGCAAGGCTTGCGCGGCGGCCTCGCGCAGGCTCATCGCGAACGCCGGCGCGTTGCAGGCCAGCAGCGCAGCGGCACAAGCCGCGGCCAAGCGCGGGCGCCCAGGCGATCGCCTCATCGCCGCCGCTCGCGCGGGCTGCGGCTGCAGCCGTAAAGAAACAAACGCACCGAAGCCTCGACGTGCGCTTCCCGTCCGGCGCCGCGCGGAAACGGGGCCAGCCCGAACAGCAGCGCGGTGTGCGGACGTCCCTTGATCAGCTCGAAGAACTGCGCGGCCGCGAAGTCGGGATCGGGGCAGTCCAGGCGGCCGGCTTCGGTTTGCAGCCGCAGATAGCGCGCCAGCGCTTCGCGGCTGCGCCGCGGGCCGCGCTCGAAGAAGCGCCGCGCCAGCTCGGGGAAGCGCTGCGCCTCGGCGAAGATTACGCGATACAAACCCAGACGGTCCTCGTCGATCATCTGACGCAGGAAACGGCGGCCGACCGCGATCAGCGTTCGTTCCACGTCCGGATCCGCGGTTTGCGGGATTTCGAGGTCTTTCATGAAGCGTTCGGATTCCAGGGCGAGCACGTCGAAGAACAAGCCCTCCTTGTTGCCGAAGTAACGGTACAGGCTGGCCTTGGAGCCCCCGACGCGGCGCATCACCTCTTCGATGCTGGCGCCCACGTAGCCGCGCTCCAGGAACACCTGGCGCGCCGCCGCCAGGAGTTTGTGCCGCCGTCGCTCGCCGCGCTCGGTGCGCTGCGGTTCCGGTAGCGGACGAACGGGCATGGTCGGTGGGGTGCTGGGTTTAAATGAAATGTACCGTTCATTACACTACCAAGCGGACGCGCGCCGCGCAAGCGGCCCCGCAGACAGGCCGAAAGCCGATCAGCCCGAAAATCCGGGGAACGGGTTGTTCCAGAGTGGAACTACCAGCAAGCGCAGATTCAATCAAGCTCAGCCTCGGATTTTCGGGCGACCTCGTGACGGATGCGGGTTAAGATTGCGCCATGAACGATGCGCAAGCCTTGGCCCCGCGCGCGGTCGCCGATTCCGCCGTGCGCGAACAGGTGTACCTCGTGTTCCCCAACGACCTCAACGCCAACGACACGGTGTTCGGCGGCATGATCATGGCGCAGATGGATCGTCTGGCCGCGGTGGTCGCGGACCGGCACGCCGGCGGCGTGACCGTGACGGTGAGCGTGGACGCGGTGCATTTCATGGCGCCGGCCAAGCGCGGCGACGTGCTGGTGATGCATGCCGCGGTCAACCGCGCCTGGAACACGTCGATGGAAGTCGGCGTCAAGGTCGAAGCCGAAGCGGTGGGCGGCGGAGCGCGGCGCCACATCCTGTCCGCGTACCTCACGTTCGTGGCGCTGGACGCCAACGGCCGGCCGCGGCCGGTGCCGCCGCTACGACCGGAAACCGAGGACGAGAAACGCCGCTACACCGAAGCCGAGTTGCGCCGTCGGGCGCGCCTGGCGCACGCCGAAGAGCTCAAACGGTTGCGCACCGCCTCATCCTGAAGTCGGCGGCGCGTCCGGCTGGGCCTCCGGCGCGGCGCGGCGGAACGCCTCGCGTTCCGCGCAGCGCGCTTCGATGGCGAGCAGGCGCGGAAACGCCGCGAGCGCCACCCCGTAGCGGCGCGCGGCGTAGAGCTGCGGCACCAGGCAGCAGTCGGCATACGTCGGAGTGTCGCCGAAGCAGCAGGCGCCACTGGCCCGTGAGGCGAGCATCCCCTCGAGCGCCGCCAGCCCCGTGCCGATCCAGTGATGCAGCCATTGCCGTCGGCGCGCCTCGTCCACGCCGAGCGGATGTTCCAGGTAGTGCAGCACGCGGGTGTTCTGCAGCGGCTGGATCTCGCAGGCCACGGCCTGGCAGAAGGCCCACATACGCGCCGCCTCGCGCGGGTCTTCCGGCACCAGCTTCGGTTGCGGCAGCCGCGTCTCCAGATACTGAAAGATCGCCAGGGATTGGGCGAGGCAGAACGCCCCGTCCACCAAAAGCGGCACCAATTCCTGGGGATTGAGCGCCCGGTATTCCGGACGGTGCTGCTCGCCGCCGTCGCGCAGCAGATGCACCGGCACGATCTCGTAGGCCGCGCCTTTGAGATTGAGCGCGATGCGCACGCGATAGGCGGAGGACGAACGCCAATAGCTGTAGAGTTTGAACACGGTCAAGACACCGGCGCCACGCGCTGGTCGATGGCGCCGAAAATCGAGCGTCCGGTTTCGTCGAGCATCTCGATGCGCACGCGATCGCCCCATTTGAGGAACGGCGTGCGCGGCGCGCCGTGGCGCAGCGTTTCCACCGCGCGCAGCTCCGCCAGGCAGGAGTAGCCCACTCCGCCTTCGGCGATCGGCGCGCCCGGTCCGCCGTCGGGCCCGCGGTTGGACACGGTCCCGGAGCCGATCAGGCTGCCGGCGGTGAGCCGCCGCGTCTTCGCCGCGTGGGCGATGAGGGTCGGGAAATCGAAGGTCATGTCCACGCCCGCGTCCGGGGCGCCGAGCGGCACGCCGTTGACCTGGCTCAGCAGCGGCCGATGCACGCGCCCGCCGTCCCAGGCCGCACCCAGCTCGTCCGGCGTGACCGCGCAGGGCGACAGGGCGCTCGACGGTTTGGACTGAAAGAAGCCAAAGCCTTTCGCCAGTTCCGCGGGAATCAGATGGCGCAGCGACACGTCGTTGACCAGGACCAGGAGCCGGATTGCCGCGCGCGCCGTCTCCGCGGTGGCGCCCAACGGCACGTCGTCGATGATGACCGCGACTTCGGCCTCCAGATCGCAACCCCAGGATTCCTCGGCCAGCGGGATGTCTTCGGTCGGCGCCAGAAAACTGTCGGAGCCGCCCTGATACATCAGCGGATCGGTCCAGAACGACGGCGGCAGCTCGGCGCCGCGCGCTTTGCGCACGAGCTGCACGTGATTGACGTAGGCCGAGCCGTCCGCCCACTGATAGGCGCGCGGCAGCGGCGCCAGGCATGCGGCGGGGTCGAATTCCAGGGTGCCGGCGATCATGCCGGCATCCAGCCGTTGCGCGAGCGCGAGCAATTCCGGAGCAATGGCCTCCCAGTCGTCGAGCGCGGCTTGCAGGGTCTTGACCTGCGGCGCCGGCGCCGCGCGCGACAGATCGCGCGACACCACCACCAGCCGGCCGTCGCGGCTGCCGTCCTTGAGGGTGGCCAGTTTCATCGCTTGCGTTGGTCGTCCAGCGCGGACCGGTTTGCGCCGATTTTACGCCGCGCCCGGTGGCGCCGCGGGCAGGCTCAGCCGCACCTGCAGTCCGCCGCCCGCGGCGTTTTCGGCGGCGATTTCGCCGCCGTGGGCGCGGACGATGCGTTCCACGATCGCCAGCCCCAGGCCGTGGCCTTCCGCCCGCGCGGCGTTGGCGCCGCGGAAGAATGGCCGGAACAGCGTCGGGAGTTCCTGCGGCGGTACGCCGGGACCGTGGTCGCGCACCGTGAGCTCGAGCGTTTCGCCCGCGCGGGCCAGCGCGATCCGCACCGCGCCGCCGGCGCCGAACTTGATGGCGTTGGCCAGCAGATTGTCCAGCGCGCGCGCCAGCAGTTGCGGACTGCCGATGATTTCCATCCCCGGAGACACGGCGAGTTCCAGGCTCACGCCCTGCGCGCGCGCTTCCAGCTCGGCGCCGGCCACACATTCGGAGGCGAGCCGGGCGAGGTCCACGCGCTCGCGCACCATGCCCGGCAGCTCGGCCTCCATGCGCGACAGCGCCAGGAGTTCCTCGATCAGCGCGTCCAGCCGCGCGATCTCGCGCTCGGCCCGGGCATAGTGCTCGGACGCCTGCGGCTCGCGCCGCGCCAGCTCCAGGATCAGCTGCAGGCGCGCCAGCGGCGAGCGCAGTTCGTGGGACACGTCCTGCAACACGCCGCGCTCGTGTTGCACCAGCGCCTGAAGGCGCGCGGCCATGCGGTCGAATTCGCGCGCCAGGGTGCCGATTTCGTCCTCGCCGGGCGCGCCGCCGACGCGCGCCGCAAGATCGCCCGCGGCCATGCGTTGCGCGGCGCCCTGCAGCGCGGCCAGCGGCCGCGCGATGCCGCGCGCGACCCACCAGCCGACCGCGCCGATGGCCATCAAGGACAGCACGATCTGCACCGCCAGCAACAGCTCCAGGCGCGCGCGCGGCGGATGCGGTCCGCGCACCGCCACGAACTGGCGCGCCACGCCGTCGGCGCCGACCACGCGCTGTCCCGCCGCCCATAAGGAAGGCGCCAGGCGCAGCACGATGCTGTCGCTGTCCAGCAATTGCGCCAGCCGCGGCCGTAGAAGGAACAGCTCGTGCGGCGGCTCGTCAGCCGCGCCCGGCGGAGGGGGCGGTGAGCGGTCGGATTCCGTCCCGTCCGGCGCGCCGCGCGGCGGCCGCCATGGCGGCTCGTCGAGCAGGTTGCGACCGTTCTCGTACAAGGTGGCGAGGAGGTGTTCGCGCCGCCGCATGAGCGCGGCCCAGCGGGCCAGCGCCGGCTTGCCGCCTTGGATGTAGGCCGCGTCGGCCTCTTGCGCCAGACGCTGCCAATCCGGTTCGCTGCCGTAAGCCAGCCGCGCCAGGCGTTCGGTGACGGCGACGCTGACCAGCAGCGTGACCACGTTGGCCGCGCAGAACCACAGCAACAGACGGACGTAGAGACGCGGGCGTCTCATCGCTTGGGCGCGATCATCAGGTAACCGACGCCGCGCACCGCCTCGATGGTCGGCGCCGCGCCGCCCGCTTCGGCGAGCTTGCGCCGCAGCCGGCTGACGTGCACGTCGATGCTGCGATCGAAACGCTCCAGCTCGCGTCCCAGCGCCAGCCGCGTGAGCCGGGATTTGTCCACGACCTCGCCGGCGTGCTGGGCCAGCGTCAGCAGCAAGGCGAACTCCGCGCCGGTCAGGCGCAACTCGTGCCCGGCGAGCTCGGCGCGCCGTTCGGCCGGACACAGATGCAGCGCGCCGACCGTCAAGTCCTCGGCCGGCGGCTGCATCTGACGTCGCAGTTGCGCGCGCACGCGCGCCAGCAATTCGCGCGGCAGGCAGGGCTTGGAGAGATAGTCGTCGGCGCCCAGTTCCAGGCCGATCACGCGATCCACCGGCTCGCCACGCGCGGACAGCATGATGATCGGCAGGCGCTGCTGGAGCCGCAGTTCGCGCAGAGTCTCCAGGCCGTCGCGGCCCGGCATCATCACGTCCAGGATCAGCAAGTCGGGGCGCCGTTGCGCATCGTACAAGCGCGCCAATGCCGCGGCCCCGTCGTGTACCGCCTCGACCTCGAAACCTTCGCGGCGCAGATAGTCGGCGAGCAGGGTGCACAGCTCGCGGTCGTCGTCGGCGATCAGGATGCGGTGCATGCGTTTACTGTCCGGCGGAAAACCGCTGCCGTGCAACGGCGGCGCAGGGCCGTTTACCCAACTTTACCGCGCGACAACGATCCTCAACCCCGAGCCGGCGTCCAATCCTGGCGCCAAACTTTTGCAGGAGGACTCTCATGCGCAAGACCTTATTCCTGATCTCCACCCTGGTGCTGACCCTCGGCGGATCCGCCGCCGTCTTCGCCCAGCCGCCCGACGATGGCTCCCCGCCGCCGCACCCGATGATGCGGCACCACCACCCGCCGATGCCCTTCATGCGCGAGCTGCGCCAGCTCGGTCTCAGCGACGCCCAGAAGCAGACCCTGCGCGACTACGCCAAGCAGGAAATGCAAAGCCTCAAGCCGCAGATGCAGGCGCTGTTCCAGGCGCGGCTGGCGTTCCTGACGGCGCAGCCCGGCACCAGCGACTTCGCCACCGCGCAAGCCAACCTGAGCCAGGCGGAGAGCGCGGCGGCCCAGGCGCGTGTGCAGGCCGAGGCCGATTTCATCACCAAGGCCTATGGCGTGCTGACCGATGCGCAGAAGGCCCAGCTCGCCCAGCTCCAGGCGCAACACAAGGTGCGCGCGCAGCAGTGGCTGGAAAAACACGCCGCACAGGGCGGGACCCCGCCGCCTCCGCCCGAGGAGTGATCGCGGCGAGTTAAACGACGCGGACACGCGCCGGCGCGCAAGCGCCGGCGTTTTTTTGAACGCCCCGGGTTTGAACGCCCCCGGTCGTGGCACACGGGGGCATCCGCGCGGCTGCGGGCCGGGCGATTCCACGTCCTCGCCGTGCCCTGGCCCCGACCGGCCGGGGGCGCATCGTCCGCGCCTGGCGCGCATCCGAATCGACGTCCGACCCGTATTCGGGAGGTCGCTGAGAGGATGAGACATGCGCATCGCGGTGGTCGGGGCGGGGGTCGCCGGGTTGGTTTGTGCCTACGCGCTCCGAAACACGCACGACGTCGTGCTGTTCGAAAAGGAGCCGGAGCCGGGCGGGCACGCGCACACGGTCGATGTCGAGCTGGGCGGGTCCCGTTACGCCATCGATACCGGTTTCATCGTCTACAACGATCGCACCTATCCGCAGTTCGGGCGGCTCATCGAACGGCTCGGCGTGCGCCGCCGGCCCACGCGCATGAGCTTCGGCGTCAGCTGCGCCGACAGCGGCATCGAATATAGCAGCGAGGGTCTGACCGGGCTGTTCGCCCAGCCGCGCAACCTGCTGCGCCCGCAACATCACCGGATGCTGCTCGACATCCTGCGCTTCAACCGCGAAAGCCGCCGGCTGCTGGGCGCGCCTTGCGGTCTGAGTCTGGGCGAGTATCTCCAGACGAACCGCTATTCCCAGGCCTTCGTGCGGCGTTACCTGTTGCCGATGTGCGCGGCGATCTGGTCGGGGTCGCTGGCGGTGGCCGGCGAATTCCCGGTGGACCATTTCGTGGAATTTTTCTCCAATCATGGCCTGCTCAGCGTGTTCGACCAGCCGCAGTGGTACGTCATCGAAGGAGGATCGCGGGAATATGTGCGACGGCTGGCGCAGACCTTGGGTCCGCGCCTGCGCGCCGGCGTGCCCGTGCGCGCCGTGCAGCGGACGGAAGCCGGCGTCCTGGTCCGCGGCGCGGGCGGCGAGGAGCGTTTCGACCGGGTGATCTTCGCCTGTCACAGCGATCAGGCGCTCGCGCTGCTCGCCGATCCGACCGACCGCGAGCGCGAAATCCTCGGCGACCTGCCCTACCAGGCCAACGACGTGGTCCTGCATCACGACGCGCGGCTCTTGCCGCGCAACCGGCGCGCCTGGGCCTCGTGGAATTACCGTCTGACCGGCGATCCGCAGCGGCCGGCCACCGTCACCTACCACATGAACCGTCTGCAAGGCCTCTCGGCGCCCGTGGAGTTCTGCATCACGCTCAATCGCAGCGAGGAGATCGCACCGGAGAAGATTCTGGGACGTTATTGCTACGCGCATCCGGTGTACACCAAAGCCTCATCCCGCGCCCGCGCGCGGCGCGCGGAGATCGACGGCCAGCGCAACACGCATTATTGTGGCGCGTACTGGGAAAACGGATTCCACGAGGACGGCGTGCGTAGCGCCTTGGCGGTGGCGCGCAGCCTAGGGGGTTCCCTGTGAGTGCCCACCGGGTGTTGTTCGGCAGCGTGTCGCACGTGCGTTTCGCGCCGGTCGTGCACCATTTCCGCTACCGCGTCAGCATGCTCGGCCTGGATCTCGACCGGCTGGGCGATGCGTTCCAGGGACGTTGGCTGTGGTCGGTCAACCGACCCAACCTGGCGTGCCTCCTGCGGCAAGACCATCTGCGCGGCGGCGCTCCCGATCTGGCCACCGCCGCGCGCGATCTGGTGGAAGCCCGTACCGGGCAGCGCCCGCAGGGCGCGGTGTGGCTGCTCACCCAGCCGCGCTATTTCGGGATCTGTTTCAACCCCATCAGCCTGTATCTGTGCCACGGCCGCGACGGCGGCTTGCAAGCCCTGATCGCGGAGGTCCACAACACGCCCTGGAACGAGCAGCACGCCTACGTGTTGCCGGTGCCCGACCCGCAGGCGCAGGAGCACGTGATCGAATTCGGCAAGACCTTCCACGTTTCGCCTTTCCTGCCCATGGATCTCAAGTACCGGCTCGCGTTCCGGCGCTCCTGCGGACGGCTGCGGCTTTCCATCGAGGCGCTGCGCGCGCAGCGGCGCCTCTTCGCCGCGCAGCTCGCCTGCCAGGAATACCCCCTCGACGGGCGCACGCTGGCGCGCGTGCTGCTCCGAACCCCGTTCATGACGGCCAAACTGCTCGCCGCCATCTATTGGCAGGCGCTGCGCCTGTGGCGCAAGCGGGTGCCTTTTTTCCCTCATCCCAAACACGCCCACTGAACGATCGCCATGTCTGTCTCGATTCATTCCTTTACCCGCGAACTGAAGCCCAGGTCCGCCGGTCGTTTCTGGCTTGAGCGCTTCCGGCGCGGCTTTCTCGATGCGCTCTCCGGCTTGCGCCACGGCGCGGTGCAAGTCCGGGAAGACGGCGCCGAGCCGCTCGTGCTGGGCGAGGCCGGCGGTCCCATCCTGCAGGCCAACGTCCATTCCCCGGATTTCTACCGCTATGCCGTCCTCGGCGGGACCGTGGGACTGGGCGAGGCCTACGCGCTCGGCCTGTGGAGCGCGCCCGATCTGGTGGGCCTGGTGCGGCTGATGCTGCGCAACATCGACCATCTGGACCGCCTGGACAGCGGGTTGGCGCGGCTGCGGCTGCCGCTGCTCAAGCTCTTCGACTGGCGGCACCGCAACGATCCGCGCCGCAGCCGGCTCAACATCGCCGCCCACTACGATCTGGGCAATGCCTTCTTCCGCACCTTCCTGGACCGTAGCCTCACCTACTCCTCGGCGATGTTCCGCACCGGCGCCGAGACCCTGGAAGAAGCCCAGCGGGAAAAGCTCGACACGGTGTGCCGCAAGCTGGAACTCAAACCCGGCGATCGCGTGATCGAGATCGGTTCCGGCTGGGGCAGCTTCGCCTTGCATGCCGCCGGCCGTTACGGAGCGCAGGTGACGACCACGACCTTGTCGCGGGAACAGCATCGCCTGGCCTGCGAGCGCGTGCAGGCGGCGGGGCTTGCCGATCGGGTGCAGGTGCTGTTGCGCGACTACCGGGCGCTCGAGGGGCGTTACGACAAACTGGTGTCCATCGAGATGATCGAGGCGGTGGGCCACGAACATCATCCGGACTACTTCCGCGTCTGCGAGCGCCTGCTCAAGCCCGACGGCCAGGCGCTGATCCAGGCCATCGTCTGTCCCGACCAGCGCTACGACCTGTACCGGCGCTCCTCGGACTTCATCCGCCGCTACATCTTCCCCGGCGGGCACCTGCCCTCGTTGACGCGGCTGCTGGAAGTCGCCACCGCCCACACGCGGCTGCGCCTGTTCCACCTGGAGGATTTCTCGCGCGATTACGCGGCCACGCTGGCGGCCTGGCGGAAGCGCTTCTGGGAGCGGCAGGCGGAGATCCGCGCCCTGGGCTATGGCGAGGTTTTCCAGCGGCTGTGGGATTTTTACCTCGCGATCTGCGAAGCGGGCTTCGCCGAGCATTTCAACGCGGTGGTGCAGCTGTTGTTCGTCGCGCCCGAGTGCCGACGCGCGCCGGTGCGCGCATGAAGGTCTGGATCAACGCCCTGGCGTTCCAGCTCATCTGGTTCGCCATCGCGCTGGGCGCCGCGCATGGGCGCGTCTGGATCGGGGCTCTGCTGCTCGCCGCCTGGCTGCCCGTGCACTTCCGCTGGTCCGCATGCCGGCGCGACGATCTGGTCCTCGCGCTGCTGCTCGCCGCCGGCGGCCCGCTCGTGGATACCGCGCTCATGCACGCCGGGCTGATCGCCTACCAGGGCGCGCCGCTGCCGGGCGGACTCGCGCCGGCCTGGCTGGCCGCGCTGTGGCTCAATTTCGCGCTGACCTTGAATCATTCCCTGCGCTGGATCGGCTCGCATCCGGCACTGGCCGCGCTCTTCGGCGCCGCGGGCGGCCCGCTCTCGTACTGGGCGGGGCAACGCCTGGGCGCCGTGCACCTGGCGACGCCCGCCTGGCAGCCCTTGCTGGCGCTGGGCGCGATCTGGACGCTGACCATGCTCGTGCTGGCGCGGATGCAGCGGACGCGCGAGGCGCTGCGCGCCGCGCAGAGCGCGCTGTGAGGGCGCCGTGATCGGGCCGGCGCTGCTGCATCTGGCGGTCGCGATCCTGATCGTGGTCGGGGTCTGGGCGCGCCAGTTGCGCACCAGGAACGCCGGCATCGTGGATGCGGCCTGGGTCTTCATCATCGGTCTTGGCGCGCTCATCTATGCGGTCTACGGCCGCGGCGCTCTCCTGCCGCGCCTGGCCACGGCCGCCTTGGCCGGGGCCTGGGCGCTGCGTCTGGGCGGCTATCTGGCGATGCGCAACGCTGGCCCTCGGGAAGAGCGCCGCTACGCGCGGCTGCGCAGCGCCTGGGGCGCGGCCGCCGATCGGCGCATGTTGGGATTTTTTGTGGTGCAGGCCCTGATCGCCTGGGCGCTGGCGCTCAGCTTCGTGCCGATCTGCGCCCGTCCGCAACCGCCGAGCGCCGCGTGGTGGGCG
>Ga0070740_10005501_pt1 | contig 11715 bp, 7 predicted proteins | sample Coa_R2_FD_67286 | JGI IMG/M metagenome (GOLD analysis project Ga0070740, IMG submission 67286) | Surface soil microbial communities from Centralia Pennsylvania, which are recovering from an underground coalmine fire - Coalmine... | ecosystem: Environmental > Terrestrial > Soil > Unclassified ...
CCGCACTATGTCGAGCGCGCTCGCAAGCAGTTCGGACACCATGTAGACGGTAATAGCGTTCATGCCGAAGATTACCAGCGGTTGAATGCCGCGCCGAAACTTCAGCGCGTCCACAAACCAAATGAAAATTGCAAAGACCACGAAGTCCAGGCCGGCCATGAACAGCGCAAAGGAATCCGTCCACAGCTTTTTATTGATGGGAAGCCACGTATTACACATGACTCCCGCGGCAACCAGCGCATTGCCCACGATGAACATCCAGACCAGCCGTTCGGTTAACTCTTTCTTCAGTCGAAGCAGATGGCCGGCCATGATGCCGAGCAGCGTGGTTCCGATGGCCGGGAGCGTGCTGATAATTCCTTCAGGGTCCCAGGTGCGCGTGGAGGCGTAATTATGCCGGCCGAGTACCACGCGGTCCACATAATGCGCCAGGTTGCCTTCGACGCTGAGATTGCCGGGTCCATATCCGGGGACCGGAATCAAGGTCATGGCCATCCAGTAAACCGCGAATAGGGTTCCGAGCCAGACCATCTGCCCGCGCCAGCGCGTCGTCAAATAAATTGCCGAAGCCACCAGGTAACAGATCGCAATGCGTTGCAGAACGCCCAGCACCCGCATGCTGCCGAAGTGAAACTCCGGGAAGAGATAGACAATCAGGCCGAACACGTACAGGATGGCGGCCCGCCGCAAGCTCTGCGTGAAAAGAACGCGTTTCGGTGTTCCCGAAGCAAGCCGTTTTCCCAAAGAGAGCGTAATCGCAACGCCCACGATCCAGAGAAACGAAGGGAATACCGTGTCGGTAAGGGTCCAGCCGTTCCATTTGGAATGTTCGAGCGGCGCATAGCTCTGGTCGCCGCCGGCATCGTTCACCAGAACCATGAGCGCCATGGTGATGCCGCGGAAGGCATCCAGCGATATTAAACGTTTGGAGGACGGAAGATCGGGCGCGACGGCGCCTTGTGTCTTCGGCCGGACAACTGTTTCGTTCACAACGAAGCGTTAACTCATGGAGGGCTGGCAGAGGTGCGGACCGAAAACGGGCCGGTCCGAAGAAATCTCTTTTAACAGATCGGTCAACTCCCGGGCCTGCGCCGATAGGTGGCCGCCCTGTTCGGCAGAAGATAATTGCGACAGAGCGCGTTTTACCTCAGCGTGTGCGTCTTGGGCGCGGCTCAGCGCCTGAGCGGCCCGTTCCGATTCGCCCAGATGGTACGCTAAAAGGGCTATTGTGGCTGAGGTCAGACCAAATTCCAGTTCCGCTTGGAGAAACCGGGTTTGAGGCCCATCGCCGATGGTGGGCAAGCGAAATTCAATGTACACTTTACGTGCTGAGGATACGGCTGCCATCTTTTCAGGGAAAGAAATCGGGAAGCTCTCATTTCACCAGAACTGGTTTGAAAAAACAACTGTGGCCCCTCGGTCCCAGAAATATTACGAGCTGACCTCGGCATTCAAGACTTGAGACCTTAACTAAGTCGACTCTATTACACATGCTTCAAGACGCGATTCATCGGGCCGTCCTCGATAACATGGGGCACGCAATAACGCTCCAGTACGGCTCTCAGACCGATACGGTGACCGTCCTGGCTGTTGATGCTGATGGTTTCCTGTGTAGATCCGCGAATTCCGCTCCGCACGAACCAGTGATCGATTGGTGGATTTCTTTCGATGATGTACACGAGATACAGCCAGCGATCGTTCGACCTATTTCTTTAGCAAGCTGAAGGAACGGGACTCCGGTCCCGTTCAAGGCTTTATCGGCGGCACCAGAGGATCGGTTGCAGCAATGGCAATCAGATCCGCCGGCGGGATGTTTGTTCCAAGCTCCGAATTGAGCACGGAAATGAATTTGTTGGCCAGTATCCCGTAACCCGTATTGGTGGGGTGAATTCCGTCCAACGAGAACAGCCCGCCCAGAAAGCCGGCGGTCAGATGTTTCGTGCCGATCTGCACTCCGTGACGGTAAATCTCGTCCACCAGCCGGTGCATGTCCGCCAGGTAAGCGCCGTGTAGTTCCGATTCGGCAAGAATGATGAAGTTATAGGCGTCCACCACGCCCCTCATGCGGGATGCATCCTCGGCGGTTAAGACGCAAGCTACGCCGGAACCAGGCAAAGCCGAGATCGGGAGCGGACACGTCGCCGGCAATGGTCCGGAGATCGCTCCGGACATGATCTGCAACGCGATTGGCTGGGCGGTCAACCGCAAATAATCTCGGGGAGCCACACCGAGCTTAGCGGTAACGGTGCCGACAGGCAAGCCCACCGATTCCGCGAAGCTGCGGACCGGGATGAAATACGGTATTTCGGTCAGATCCGGTATATTGGCCGTGAGAATGGTGGCTCCCGTTCTCTGCAATTGGTCCAATATTTGGTCGTAAGAGACCGCAAAATCGAGTAACGGGGTCACAGAATCGAGCTCGCCGGTGAGCGCCGGAATGAGCACATCGTTATTTCCCAGCCACTCGATGACCGTGGTGGGCTTCAGCGCGGCAGCCATTTCGATTTCGGTAAGCGCCGGTCCAGTGGTCCCGCACAGGGCGGATCCCAACGGATTCGGGAAGCCGAGAACGATATCCAGCCAGCCATCGACGGGGGTTGGCGGATTCGGACTCGGCCGATCCGTCAGGGCCTGCTGCAACGTGATGCCCGGAACCGCGATGTTGGTGGGCTGCTGGCAGGGGTAATCCCTGGGAATGGGCGGGAGTGTACCAGGGGCCGGAGTGATCACGAGCGGATTCAGGCTCTTCAGTTGCAGCACGTTCGGCGCGCCCGGCGGCGGCACCAGCGGCAGCACTAAAGGAACGTTAGCCTGCCTGGCAATGACGGCTCCGTAGCCGTTCGGCTGCTGCGAATCAAGCAGCGCGAAATTCTGCACGCCTGCCGAAAGCGAATCGCCCAGGATCACCAATTTCGACAAATCGGCTCCGAACCCAAGCCGTCTCTGGCTCTGGACGGGTAGGCATAAAGAAAGCAGCAGACAGCAGATTGCTGCGTTTTGCATCCGCATAATAGAAAAACCTCGCCTATTCGCGGAGGCCCCTCGGAAGACACCATTCCCCAGGCGTCCGAAAGTAAAACGATTTGGACACGACTATATTCGAGATCGAGGGAAAAGGATCCTCCGACGGCCCCTTCTACAAAGATCAAATCATTTCCTGGGCGTTGCTGGAATGCGAGAAAATACGGGCGGCGTGAACCATTGAAGCCGCCGTTCCGCGCCTTCGCTGCGAATCCTTGGACTCCGCTGATACGGTCCGCTTACACTGACGGGCATGAGGAGGTGGTTGTTTGGTCCGGTAGCGCACGGCTACCGGGCATGGATGAATCGATGGGAAAATGAGCTTTGTTTCCGGGCCAACGACAGAATCATCCGGCCGTTTGAATTCGGCCTGGAATGGGCGAGCAATTGGCCCTGCACTACGGAGGCTCTCTCTCCTTCGGCAGATCCGATTGAATTCCTGAAGCAGTTAAATCGCCGAGCCATTGCTTCGAGCCAGGATTTCTTCGGCTACGAATCGCCCGCGGATTTCACGGTTTCCGGCGATTGGTTAGAATTCACGTCGCCGGTTGCTACTCCGTATCCGGAAAACAACCGTGTTCGCGCCCGCTGGTTTCCGGCCCGGAATGCGAATGGGAAAGCCGTTGTGGTTCTGCCGCACTGGAACTCCAAGCTGCCCCAGCACAATGCCCTGTGCGCGGGGTTGCAGCGGCTGGGAATTTCCGCGCTCCGGCTGAGCCTTCCGTATCACGACGCGCGCATGCCGCCGGACCTTTCACGGGCCGACTACGCGGTCTCTTCGAATATTTGCCGGACGATTGACGCAACGCGCCAGGCGGTTATTGATGCGCGCTGCTGCTTCGACTGGTTAGAGCTGCAAGGCTATGCGCGCTTCGGCATTGTCGGCACGAGTCTTGGATCGTGTTACGCTTTCTTGACCAGCGCCCACGAGGAGCGGATTCGGGTGAACATGTTTAACCACTGTTCCACCTATTTCGCCGACGTGGTTTGGGAAGGGCTTTCCACACGCCACATCCGACGTGGGCTGCAGGAGGCTATTGATCTACCGACACTACGGCAGTTGTGGTTGTGCATCAGCCCGCCGAGTTATTGGGATCTCTTCACCGCTAAGAAAAAGCGGTCGAAGTTCATCTACACGCGTTATGACACGACGTTTCCGGTCCATCTCTCGCGTCAGGTCATTGAGGGAGCGCGGAAGCATAACTGGGATTACGATGCCAGAGTGCTGCCCTGCGGCCACTACACGATGGGCGAGTTTCCGTTCAAGTACATCACCGGTTATGAGATTTGCTCCTTCTTGAAGCGAAACTTGTAAGCGTTTGTATTGTGGTGTTATGAGATCAATACCATGTCCAACTCAGCCCAGCATCCCGACCTGACGCGGCGGGGGTGGCTCCGCGCGCCAGCCGTAGCAGCGGGAATTGCCTTCAGCGTACCTGTTCTGGCACAGCAAAGTGAAACACCGGCCCGGAACGCTCCGATTCAGGAGGAGAACCCCGACGCATGGTCCCCGCCACCGACCGATCACGGCAATCTGAAAAATTTCAAATATCCGTTCGCCTTCGGCCACAACCGGAGATCGGCCGGCGGATGGGCGCGCGAGGTCACGGTCCGCGATCTTCCCATCTCGACCGCCATGGCGGGCGTGAATATGCGGCTCGAAAAGGGAGCGATTCGCGAACTGCACTGGCACATCCCGGCCGAATGGGCCTACATGTTGTACGGCGAGGCGCGCATTACAGGCGTCGACCAGAACAGCAACGCTTTCGTGAGCGATGTAAAGAAGGGGGATCTCTGGTATTTTCCGACCGGCATTCCACACTCCATTCAGGGTTTGAGCGAGAATGGCTGCGAGTTTCTGCTGGTGTTCGATGACGGCAGTTTTTCCGAATTCAGCACGTTTCAGATTACCGACTGGATGGCGCATACGCCGCGACCCGTCCTGGCGAAAAACTTCGGCGTTCCGGAATCCACCTTCGATCCGATTCCCAAGCAGGAGCTGTACATCTTCCCTGCTCCGATGCCGAACTCGCTCGAGGCCGATAAGCGCGCCGCGATCACGCAGGGTGAAGTTCCCGAGCCGTTCGATTTTCATCTGCTGGACATACAGCCGGTGAAAAGCAATCCGAGCGGGGAGGTTCGGATTGCGGATTCGAAAAGCTTCAAAGCGTCCAAGACGATTGCGGCCGCTCTAGTGACGCTTCGCCCCGGCGGCCTGCGGGAATTGCACTGGCATCCGCGCGCGGACGAGTGGCAATACTACATCAGCGGCAAAGGCCGGATGACAGTCTTCGCTTCGGGCAGCATTGCGCGCACGACCGATTTTCAGGCGGGGGATGTCGGGTATGTGCCACGGTCCCATGGCCACTACGTTGAGAACACCGGAAACGAGGATCTCGTCTTTCTGGAAATGTTCCGTGACTCCGAATACATGGACATCTCTTTGGCCGACTGGATTGCTCACTTGCCACCTGAAACAGTGGCGGCGCATCTTCATTTGCCATTACAGGTGATCGAATCGATTAACAGACAGAAGCAGGTGATTACGGGAGTGTAGTAAACGGCGGCATCCATCAGTTTGTGCGAACGGATCATCCGCTTCCGGTGAATGCAGGCAAGACCGAACCGTGAACTAGCCCGGGCAGTTACTCGTATCGCAAAGCAGCCATGGGATCGATACGCGCTGCCCGGTGTGCCGGAACAAATGCTGCGAGTGCGGCTACAGCGACCAGAATAGATGACGACATGAGTATCGTGACTGGATCGGCCACTCCAACACCGAACAGCATTCCGGAGATCAGCTTGCGGCACGCGAACGCAACGGGAATGGCGACTGCAATTCCAACAGCGATAAGCAGCAACACCTCACCGAGAATCATGCGCAAGACATCCCCCCGCATCGCGCCCAAAGCCATGCGGACGCCAATTTCGGCCGTGCGGCGCGTGACCGCGTAGGACATAACGCCATAGAGCCCTACGGCGGCGAGCAGCAATGCAAGCACGCTGAAACTGGAGGCGAGCAGAGCGATCATGCGTTGAAGTACAAGCGCTTGGTCCGTCCATTGATTGATGCTTTGGGTCCGCAGAGAATATTGATATCCGAGGGATTCGAGCGTTTGTTCCGCCGAGTGTGCAAGGGATAACGGGTTGCGCAGCGTTCGGATCAACAGTTTCGCTTGGTTGTAGGTAGGTTCCTGCATTAGAGCGTGATACACCGCTGGCGGCTGCCGGTCGCGGAAACTCCACAAGCTCGCGCTGTTGACAACGCCGACAATTCTCAATCCCCGATGCTCCGGGTTGGTACCGATATTGATGACTCGACCGATCGGGTCTTGCTTCGGAAACAGCGCCCGCGCGAGGCTGTGGCTAATGATGGCTACACGCGGAGCATGCTGGTCATCGCGCCAGGTGAACTCGCGTCCGGCCAGGATGTGCATCCCGAGCATGTGAAAGAGACCAGGCCCGGCGAACTCCTCGGCCGCATTTGCGACCAAGCCTGCCTGGGTCGAAACAGATACCTTGTACTCGGAGCGCGATGTCGGTCCCATATACAAATAACTCACTGCCGCGACGCCGGGCAGTTGTGATACTCGTCCGGCAAGCTCGTGGAAGTAGGCGACACGGTTCGGAATCTCCTCGTGACCGGGTCGCGGATATAGTTGCAGCAATAGCAGGTGGTCGCGGCGATAACCAAGGTTGACATTGCGCAGATTTTGAAGGCTGCGGGCGAGCAGCGTCGCGGTCATCAGAAGTACGAGTGAAAGCGCCACCTGCGCGGCAATGAGCCCGCGGCTGAAACGCCCGGTACGCCCGCCAGTGGTGCGCGCGCTCTGCCCCAGAAGCATAGCTGGATCTGAGCGGCCCGTTCGCCATGCCGGTACGATTCCAAACAGCAAGCCGGTGATCACGGCCACCGCTGCCGTGAACGCCAGCACGCGGGCATCGGGAGAAGGATCGAGGGCAAGAGGAACATAGCCGATCCAAATGCTATCGAGCAGGTAGCGTGCGACCCAGCGCGCTATTAAGAATCCGAGCGCCGCACCTGTACACGAAAGCAAGAGTGCTTCCGAAAGCAGCATGCGAATCAACGGCCAGCGGCCTGCTCCCAGAGCGACCCGCACTCCGAATTCGTGCTGCCGGGCCGCCACGCGCGCCAGGAGCAGATTCGCCAAATTCACGCATGCGATCAGCAGAACGGCTCCTACGAGCGCCATCAGGATGGCAAGCGGTTTTTTCAAATCGTTGCGGAGGAGCGAAATTCCATGCAGCGCCGGCTTGATATCCGGGCGGAGCGAAAGAAACTTCGCACGCTGCGCGCCGACCCAGTGATCCGGTACGGTCGCTTTCAATATGCCGGACCACAGTACGTTGAATTGCGCTCGCGCCTCCGAGATGCTCACGCCCGGTTTCAATCGGCCGAAGAGGTTGTAATACAGGTTCTCGCGGTACTTCAGCGCGCGGTGCGAATAGCCGATGGGAATGGTGGCCGCCGGAGCGGTATCAATATTTAAGCCAGTGAAATCCGGCGGGCTCACGCCAACAATCGTGACGGGTATGCCGTCCACGCGCATAGTCTTGCCAAGCACATGGGAATCGCCGCCAAAACGCTGCCGCCAGCAGCCGTAACTAAGGACGGCTACTCGCGCGGAAGGACGGCCATCGAGCGGCGCGTCCTCACGTGTGAGCAGGCGGCCGAGTAATGGCCGCACCCCGAGGGCGGCGAAGTAATCGCCCGAGGCCCCATCTACAGTTCCGGCATACTTCGCGCCATTCGCTTCGATGTTGCTCATCCCGCCTCCCGTCCAGACGAACACATCCGAAAATGCAGTCGCCTGCTGGTGGATTGCATGAAACATCGCAAGCGAGACGCCACTCTCGTGTTCGGGATGCTCCGGATCGATCGCTCGGATGCTCACCAGTTGCTGGGGATCACGCACCGTCAGCGCGCGCAGCATCAGTGCATTCAGGACTCCGAAGATGGCGGTGTTTGCGCCGATTCCGAGTGCGAGAGAAAGAATTGCTACGCAGGTGACGACTGGAGTTTTGAGCAACAGGCGGAATGCGTGCCGCACATCCTGTCCTAACGAGGCCATTAATTTCGCGTTATCTCTTCGGAGAAACAGAAGAGGGCGCTCCGAAGTGCTTTTGCAACACCAACGCGACGGTGCCGCGGAGGCGGGCGGCGGCGCCGTCTTGCGCGGCGATGAACGCGACCGGCTTGCCCGATATATTTTGAGCTTCCACTTCTGTCTGAATGATCGGGCAGAAGCGATCCCAGGCCGCCGTAAACTCGCCGATAAAGGCAATGGCCTGCGGCGCGAGCCCAGCAACCACCATGCGGGCGCCGCGTCCGAGTTGCACGGCCATTTGGTTCAAGGCTCGCCCGGCGAGTAAATCTCCCTGCTCGGCCAATGTGAGAAGATCCTGAAACCCGAGCGCGCCCGCGGCTGCATTCGATCTTCTGCCGCCGGATTCGAAGTAGTAGCGCAGCGCGGCCGAGTTCGACGCGAGCACCTCCCAGCAACCGCGATTTCCGCAACTGCATACCGGTCCTGCCGGATCGAGCGGGACGTGTCCGAACTCGCCAGCCATTCCGTTCTGTCCTGTAATCAACTGGCCGTTCGCAACGATTCCGGCGCCGATTCCTTCGGACACCGTAATGGCCACCAGGTTCGAGACCCCGGCCGCCCGCCCGAACCAGATTTCGGAAAGCGCGCAGGCATTCGCCGCGTTCTCGAGTTCCACGCTCAGGCCGGTCTTTCGTTCGAGCGGCTCTTTCAAATCCGTTGGCGGCCATTTCAGGTTCGGCGCAAACACCAGTTGCTGTGTAACTACATCGATACGCCCCGGCAGGCTGATTCCGATGCCTTCCACCGTCTGCTGCGGGCGCGCCTTCGTCAGCCTTCGTATGCGGTCGGCGATTTCCTGAATCGCGGCAGCGGGATCGGCTGGCGTGGCCATGGTTTCCTGCGCGCTGAATGCGCCGTTGACGTTGGCCACTCCCACGGTGATTCGCAGCGGCCGGATGTCCACGCAGATGACGCTGCGATGCTCGTTCAGACGTAAAAAGGTGGGGCGCCGCCCGCGGGGAAGCCGGCCGGTGGCTCCTTCGATGACCAGGTTTTCGGCGATCAGTTCCTCGACGATGAGCGAGACCGTACTGCGCTGCAATCCCGAGAGCCGCGCAGCATCGGCGCGTGAGAGCGGTTGCCGGCTGCGGATCAGGTTGAGAACAATGCGGCGATTGATCTGCCGCGCGGTTTCGCTGGAGGCAACGGGGAGGGTGCTCAGGTCGACTTGCCGCATTTGTCCGTGCCTCGAACTATATAGTGGAATTCGATGTCTGTCAAGTCATCGAAAACACGCACCTGCCGAGGCTACAGCGCATGATATTGTTGTCTGGTCAAACTTAAACGTGCGATGAAGAACTGTTTGGATCTAACCGGCCGCACGGCGGTCGTGATTGGCGCAACGAGCGGCCTGGGCCGCACGCTTGCCGCCGGTCTGGCGCAACACGGAGCCGATGTCGTCGCGACGGGCCGGCGCCGCGGGCGTGTCGAAGAAGTCTGCGCCGAGATTCGCGCCACGGGCCGGCGGACGCTGGCTGAGCCGGTGGACACAAAAGACCGCTCGTCGCTGGAGCAATTGCGCGACCGCGTAATAGCGGAGTTCGGCACAGTACACATTCTGATCAACGCGGCCGGCACTACCTTTCGCAAAGCCACGGCCGGAATCAGCGCAACCGAATGGTCGGCGGTGTTCGAAACGAACCTGCAAGGTGTACTGGAAGCTTGCCAGACGTTCTACGAACCCCTGAAGCAAAGCGGCTCCGGCCGAATCATCAACATCGCGTCGCTTGGTTCGTTTGTAGCGTTTCTGGAGGTGGCGCCCTATTGCGCATCCAAAGCCGCCGTGCTATCGCTGACGCGCAGCCTGGGTTGTGAGTGGGCGCGCGACGGAATCTGTGTGAACGCAATTGCGCCGGGCGTTTTCCCCACCGAGTTGAATGCGCAATTGCTGAATGGGACCGAGCGTGGACGCGAGATTCTGCTCCGCACTCCCATGCGCCGTTTCGGCAAACCGGAAGAGCTGGTGGGCGCCGCCGTTCTGCTCGCTTCGGAAGCCGCGAGCTTTATTACGGGGCAATGCATCGTGGTGGATGGCGGCTTTCTGGCGTCCGGAGTCAACACGTGAAAACGATTCTGCTTCTGCTATTGGCGATCTTTCCGCTCCGGGCCGAGGATGGAAGCGCCGCCTGGCTGCGCTACACACCTGTGGACGATCCCGCCCTACGCAGCTTGTATTCGCAGTTGCCCGCGTATGTGGTCCGATTGGGCGATGAGCCCCAACTGATCTCGGCACAGCAGGAGATCATTCGCGGGTTCCAAGGAATGCTGAACCGGATTGAGCGCGCAGCAGATTCTCCGGTTCCAGACGACATGATTCTGCTTGCGACCGGCGATCGCCTCCCCCAGGAGTTCTCTACCCTGCGCCGGCCCGCGCTCGAACCCGACGGCTTTTGGCTCAAAAGCACGGTTCGGGACGGCCATCACGTTTTGCTGATAGCGGGAACAAACTCCCGCGGCGTCTTGTATGGCACGTTTGATCTGCTTCGCAAGATGCAGATGCATGAGCACCTCAATCAACTCGATGAGCACGAGAATCCTTACGCACCGATTCGCTGGGTGAATGAATGGGACAACCTGAACGGCACTATCGAGCGCGGTTATGGGGGCCGGTCCATCTTCTTCGGGAACGATAGCGTAGTTCCCAACCTTACCCGCGCTTCGGCTTATGCGCGACTGCTTGCCTCGGCCGGTATCGACGGCTGCACGGTGAACAACGTCAACGCCAATCCGCGCGTCCTCACACCCGAATTCATCCCCCAATTAGCCCGTATCGGGGACGCCTTCCGGCCCTGGGGAGTGCGCCTGTCGATCGCAGTCCCGTTTGCGGCTCCCCAATTGACCGGCGGCCTGAATACGTTCGATCCGCTCGATCCGAACGTGGCGCGCTGGTGGAACGAGAAGGTGAATGCGCTCTACCAAGCAATCCCGGATCTGGCGGGCTTCGAGTTGAAGGCCGATTCCGAAGGGCAGCTTGGTCCGGCGGTGTACCATCGCACTCCGGAAGAAGCGGCGAACATGATCGCACGCGCGCTGAAGCCGCACGGCGGAATTCTGCTGTATCGAGGCTTCGTTTACAACCATCATCTCGACTGGCATGACCTGAAAGCCGACCGGGCACGCGCTGCTTACGACATTTTTCATCCGCTCGATGGCAAGTTCGATGACAACGTCGTCGTGCAGATCAAGTACGGGCCGATCGACTTTCAAGTTCGCGAGCCTGTCTCGCCTCTCATCGGCGGCTTGCGGAAGACGAACGAAGCACTCGAGCTTCAGATCGCGCAGGAGTATCTGGGACAACAGCGTCATGTGGTGTATCTCGTTCCGATGTGGAAGGAAATTCTCGATTTTGATTTGCGAGTAAACGGTGGAGATACGCTGGTGAGGGACATTATTTCCGGGCACACTTTTCATCGCCCGCTGGGCGGCATGGTCGGCGTTGCGAATGTGGGCGCCGACGCGAACTGGATGGGCAGCCATATGGCTATGGCGAATCTGTACGGCTTTGGACGGCTCGCGTGGAATCCCGATCTGTCCGCCCGCCAGATTACGCGCGAATGGACTGAAA
>Ga0070740_10005505_pt1 | contig 11711 bp, 11 predicted proteins | sample Coa_R2_FD_67286 | JGI IMG/M metagenome (GOLD analysis project Ga0070740, IMG submission 67286) | Surface soil microbial communities from Centralia Pennsylvania, which are recovering from an underground coalmine fire - Coalmine... | ecosystem: Environmental > Terrestrial > Soil > Unclassified ...
CCAGCCGCAGTTCGAACAGATGTCCGACGGTCTGCGCCAGCAGCGCCTGTTTGTCGGGAAAATGGTGGAGCTGGCCGCCCCGCGACACGCGCGCGCGCCGGGCCACGTCGACCGTGCTCAAGCCGCCGTAGCCGCGCTCGAACAGCGACGCCACGGTAGCCCCCATCAGCTTGCGGCGCGTCTCCTCCGGGTTCCTCCTTCTGATACTCAGTTTTTCGTCTCTCCGCACGGGTTACCTGACTGGCCAAGGCTGATCTCTGTCCGGAACCGCAAAGTCCCGGGTGCGCCCCTTCGCGCCCGGCACACTTGTAGCCGTTTAGGTTCCGATCAGTCAAGACTGTTTGTTATTTCGTCCGCTGGTGCGCTACGCTGCTGACATCGCACGAGGGGACCGCCGAGACCCTGCTGGTGGGTACCAACCCCTGCGATGGCGACGAGGAGGACGCATCAATGCCGCTGCCGTTTAAGCTTGTCTCGGCTGACTCGCACGTTGTGGAGCCGCCCGATTTGTGGCTCAAGCGGCTGGACCGCAAATACCAGGACCGCGCGCCGCGTCTGGTGTACGGCAAAAAGACCGACTTTTACCTGACACCCGAGATCGCCGGCGAGGCGCGCCAGGGGGTGGGGCTGGTCGCCACCAAGGGCAAGTACCGCGGCGCCCAATCGCGGGAGTTTACCTTTTACGGACATTACTCCGACGTCGTCGAGGGCGGATACGATCCGCACGCGCGGCTTAGGGAGATGGACGCGGAAGGGGTCGAGGCCGAATTGCTCTACACCAGCTTCGGCCTGCAGATGTTTACCATCAAGGACCTCGACTTTCAGTACGCGATCCTGCGCGCGTTCAACGACTGGCTGGCCGAGTACTGTTCGGCGGCGCCGCGCCGGTTGTTCGGAATCGCGATGGTGCCGACCGACCCGATCGAAAACGGTGTCGCCGAGCTGGAACGCGCGGCCCGGCTGGGTCTGCGCGGCGCCATGATCAGCATCCAGCAGGAGGAAGGACACGGCTACGACCGCCCGCAATGGGAACCGCTGTGGGCGGCGGCGCAGGCCAATCGCCTGCCGCTAAGCCTGCATGTTGCGGCTAGCAAGAAGAGCTTTCTATACACAGCCAACGCGCTGGCGGATTTCTCGCTGGCCTTTACGCCCACGATGTATGCCATCACCTCGATGATCTTCTCCGGCGTCTTCGACCGCCATCGCGGGCTGAAGGTCGCCTCGGTGGAGAACGACGCGGCGTGGGCGGCGGCGATGCTGGAGCGGGCGGATGACCGCTTTGCGCGCGACCAGGGATGGGCCGGTTCGTTCAGCGGCATCACCTCGGGACGCAAGCCCAGCGAAATCTTCCGCGAGCACGTGGGCTGCTCTTTCATGCATGACCGCACCGCGATCTTCTGCCGCAACATCATCGGCATCAGAAATCTGATGTGGGGCTCCGACTATCCCCATTTCGACGGCGCCTGGCCCAATTCGGCCGACGTGCTGGCGGCGCAGTTCGACAATGTGCCGCTGGAGGATCAGAAACGCATCGGACGCGTCAACGCGATCGAGTTCTACGAGCTGCCGATCGCGCCCTGAACCGGGCAGGCCAGGCACGGAGGACAGGCAGATGGAATATCGGATTATCGACGCCGACGCGCACGTCAACTCACCGCCCGATCTTTACCTCAGCCGCGTGCCGGCCAAATACAAGGATCGCGCGCCGCGGCTGGTCGAGATGGACGGTTACGACGCCTGGGTGGTGGACAACCGAAAGCCCAGCCCGCTGACCATCCTGGCCTCGGCCGCCGGGCGCACGCCGCAGGAACTGGCGCGCAAGGTGATACGCTTTTCCGAGATGATCCCCGGCGCCTACGATCCCAAGGCGCGCTTGCTGGACATGGAGCGCGACGGCATCGACGCGCAGGCGCTCTACGGCGACGGCGCGATGGGCGCGCAGGACCCCGAGCTGCGCACCGTTTTGATCCGCGCCTACAACGATTGGCTGGCCGAGTTCTGCGCGGCTGCACCCCAGCGCCTGATCGGCCAGGCGATCGTGCCGATCCACGATCCGCAGGCCGCGGTGCGCGAGGCGGAGCGAACCGCGGCGATGGCGGGATTGCGCGGCCTGTTCATCGGACTGGACGGCGCCGATTTTCCCATCACCGACCCCGGCTACGATCGCTTCTGGGCCGCCGCCGCAGAGCAAAAGCGCCCGGTCAGCATCCATATCGGGGGCGGTTCGATGGTCAAGCGCGGTGCGCTCAGTCTGGCCCAGCCGCCGCCCGGGTTCCTGGAAGCCTACGTCTGCCTGACCCCGATGACGATTGCGGAGACGGTCGCGATGCTGATTTACGCGGGCACGCTCAGCCGCCATCCGCGTCTGCGGGTGGTGATTGCGGAAGGGGGAATCGGTTGGCTGGCCTACTTTTTGGAGCGGATGGATCACGTGATGGAGAAGCAAGGCGCGTGGGCCGGCTCCAGGCTGACCGAAAAGCCCTCCGAGGTCTTCCGCCGCCAGGTGCTGGCGACCTTCGAAGAGGACCTGGCCGGGATTCGCACCTACGACCTGATCGGGCCGCACAACATCATGTGGTCATCCGACTTTCCCCATTCCGACACCACCTGGCCCAACTCGCGTCAGGCGATCGAGCGGCATTTCGGCCCACTGCCCGAGGCGGATCGCCGCGCGATGGTGTGCGAGAACGCCGGCCGCATCTACGGACTGATACAGTAGCGCGGCTTGCGCACGGCGCGCGCCGCGCCGGGGTCCAATTGGGCACGCGGCCTCAACAGCGGCGGATGCGATTGCGGTTTGCCGCGACATTCCTGCGAGCGCCAGGGCGGGCCGCATTGTGCCTTCTGCTGGCGTTGCCCGCGCTCTTCGGGGCAGGCTGCGCGATGCTCTGGGCACCGCCGCCGCCCCCGGCACTGGACGTCACCGGGCTTTGGGAGGGCCGCTCGCAGGACGCCTGCGTTGCGAAGATGACGCGCTGCGGCGGCATGGTACGCATCTCGCTCACCATGTTCCAAAGCAGTTCGAACATCACCGGTATCTACGGCTGCGCCCCGGGCAACATGATGTGCCGCAATCTGAATTTTCACGGACGGATCGCGGCCGGGGAAATTCGCGGACCCGGAGTTTCCCTGCGCGTAATGTTCGAGGACGTTTCGAGCTGTATTTTCAACGGCACGTTTTCTGATGAAGCCGGGGGCGGGACCTATATCTGCCTGCAGGGTGGAATCGTGGAGCGCGGTTACTGGCAGGTCCGTCGCGCGTCCTGAGCCGGCGGGGTTGGCGGATGCGTTTGCCGGTCATCAACGCCGCGGCACTGCCTGGCGGGATTTGAAGAACAGTCCGAGCAGAACACCGGGTCCTAGGTAGTCGGCGATCTCGGCAAGGATGAAATAGATGCCGAACACCAGTCCGACCCCGATCGACAGCGCCAGCAGGCGATGCAGGTCGGTATGGGTAGTGACATAACCGATCGCTCCAGCCAGTCCGCCGTGCGCGCGGCGCTGGTCGATTGCCCGCTCGGCCATCGCCAGGAACAAAAAGAACGCTCCGTAAAACACCGTGCGCCACAGCACCGGCACGATGCGCGGATAATTCGCCATCGCGCGCGCTATCGGTGTGCGGTTCAAGATCAGTACGACCTTCGCCGCGATCAGCGCTCCGATTATCGCGCGTGATACGGTGGTGACCTCGATCGAGTACTGTGCCAGCGTCACCTTTATAATCAGCAGCACGAGCAGGAACCCGATCAGAAAAAACAGCGCGATCGGGATGACGCGCCACAACTCCTCCCACAGCCAGTGCCCCGCCGTGGCCAGTGTGCTTTTGATGCCGCCGTTTTTCATATGGGCTTTGCGCCCCGCGAACCTATCTCCAACGGCTGCAGCTGGACAAGCCGCGGCGGGCGGTCCATCTTGGCGCGGAGGTTTGCGCGATGGAACTGGAAGTCCTGGCGACCGGATTTGGGCTGGTTGAAGGGCCGCGCGCCGACGAGCGCGGCCGCCTGTACTTCGCCGACGTGCATCTGGGCGGGCTGTATCGCCGCGACCCCGATGGCAGAATCGAAACGCTGATTGCCGGCCGCAAATATATCGGCGGAATCGTGCTCAACCACGGCTGCGCCGTGGTGTTCTGCGGCAAGGGCGGCGTCGCGATTTGGGACCAGAGCACCGGCGCGGTGCGCGATATCGTAACGCATTGGCAAGGCAGACCGCTGCACTTCAACGACATGACGGCCGACAGCTACGGCAGTATCTGGGCGGGGACGTTCGGCTACGACGTGTTCGCCCATCCGAGGCCCGCCCCGGCACCGGGCACGCTGTTTCGGATCGATCCGCCGGGCACGATGGTTGCGATGTGGGAGGGAATCGAATTGAGCAACGGCCTGGGTTTCAGCCCCGACGGCAAATTGCTCTACCATTCCGATTCCGGCACCGACACGGTTTTCGTTTACGATGTCGCGCCGGATCGCACGCTTAAGGATCGTCGCCCCTTTGCCAGGCTGGATAACGGCGTGCCCGACGGCCTGGCCGTCGACGTGGAGGGCGGCATCTGGGTGGCAGCCGCGATGGGCAGCGAGGTCGTCCACTTCAAAAGCGACGGCACGTTGGAGCGTCGAATTCCCGTTCCGCTGATAATGCCGTCCAGCGTGGTATTCGGCGGTGCCGACATGCGCGACCTTTACATCGCAACCGGCGACGAGCGCTATTTCGGCGACGAACCCGTCGCGCCGCCGCCTCGGGCCGCGATCTACCGCACCCGCACCGCGGTCCCTGGCCTGCCGGTGCCGAAGGCGCGGTTTTGACAGCACTGCATCCGCTGCTTTGAACGCAATGCTGATCGACTCGGCTGCCGACACTCAGGTCGGCGGTCGCCGCGCGGTCAATTTTTTGAAGCATTCAGCTTCAAATGCAAGCTCAATCAATCGTTGGCCCGTTTAGGCGTAACACCTCTTGTAGATATAGTTGCTTGACGCCGGGGAATGCGCTCGGCAGCCTGAAAGCATGAGTTCGTTGCGCAGGTTTGTAGGTTTCGCTTCGATCGTTGCGGTTTGTTCTGTGGCGGCGGGTTGCTCATCTTCTTCCACTATGCCTCCGCCGGTGGTGGTGCCGCCCTCGCCGGTGACCACCAGTTCGACCTCCACGACCACCGATACCAAGACGACCACCGAGCCCGACGGTACCGTGGTGAAGGAAACCACCACCACCACCACGAGCAATGGCCGCATCATTCAGAAGCAGATCACGACCAACTACTCCTATCCGACCCCGTAAGCGGCGATGTTGCGGCCGTCTGCTTGAATCGGCGCGGCTCTATCCTCCCGCAGTACGCCGCGGACCTGCAGACGCGGCGGACTTTTCGCCCCAATATCCGGCGTGGTAGTAATGGGGCCAACAGTTTGCGCGCGCCAGGCTCCCATCGCCTGATTTGCATGCCTCCGGTCGCGCTGTTGAGGTTGGATCAGGAGGATCTATGGAAACCAAAACCAGGCTGTTCGAAATGTGCCGGGGAGGCGAGCACTCGACCTGCCAGGGAGTGTTCGAAGTGCCGGGGTCCCGGCCGCGTACACCCGACAATCCGCACGGCATCCTGCGCCATGAATGCTCGTGCGATTGCCACAAGACTGCCGCGGGCACGCAGAAACAGGGGGCCGAGGCGGTGGCCAAGCCGGGCTCCTGATACCGCAGCGCTCGGGCCGCAATCGGCCGGTTTCGACCGCGGCAGCCGAGCGTCACCGCACCATTGACACATCTTGCCTGTTTCCCGAACAATCGCTGCGGAGGAGGCGGATGGCAAATTCGGGAACCATCAAACTGCGACTGAAGATCGCCGCGCTGGGGTTGAGCGCAGTTGTGGCCCTTGCTCCGCGCCCGTCCTATGCGGGCCACGGCAACGGCGATCAGGGCGACAAACACGGACACGGCAAGCACGGCGAGTACTACTGGCAGGACCAGCACGGCCAACACCATAAGCATCACAAGCATGGCCGCGATTACGAGTCGAATTACGGCTACCAAGCCTACGACTACCGCGGTCCGTACTTCACGCAGCAGCGCATCACCATAATCCGCAATTACTACACGCCCGAAGAAATCGAGCGGCTGCCGCCCGGTCTGCGCAAGCATCTGGAGCGCACCGGACATCTGCCGCCGGGTTTGGAGAAGAAACTGGTCGTGAACCAGCCGCTGCCGCCCGGATATCTCGACTATATGGTGCCCGCCCCGCCCCAACTGGTGAACTCGCTGGGCCCGCTGCCCCCGGACTCGCGCCTTTACTTCTACAACGGTGACGCGGTGCTGATTAACCCCAAGACTCAGGCCGTGATGGATATCATGCACGGGGTCCTGACACTGGGCGGTTATTGAGCGGCCACCTGCGCGATTGATGTAAACGCCCAATGCCCGGCCTCCGTCTGAAGGCTTGAAAGGCAAGCAAGGAGGCTGGGTATGAAATCGTTAACCAAGTGGACGCTGACCGCGGCGGCGCTGCTGATGCTGGCCGCCGCAGTACCGGCGCACGCTTACGAGTGGGGCCGGCGCGGCGATGGCTATCGATGCGGCTGGCGCCATCGCGACATCGTGTGGGATCGTCATAACCTGCATCGTCAATGGCGTGACATCGGGCGCGATCGCTTCGCGCTGCGCCGCGATATTGCCAACGGCGACTGGGCTGCGGCGCAGGCTCAACGCGGGGACATCCGCGAAGACTTGATGAACGTCCGCAGGCAGCGGCGCGACCTGTACCGCGACTATCACGGCATACCGGATCCGCCGGTGCACTACCTGCCGTTTTCAAACTACGGCGCGCTACCGCCGGCGCCCTACGGGCCGCAACCTCCGCTGCCCCCGCTCAGCCGCGCTTACCTGCCGGCAAGCTATGCGCCAGCGCAATACGATCCCGCCGCTCCCAATTACGCCGGCCAGGGCCTGGGCGCCCTGCTCGGCAACTTCCTGCTGCCGTAGCGCAGTTCTCTGAATGAGGGAAGCGCAGCCCCGGAGCGCTCGCTTCGGGGCTGGCGCAGTTGTTGAACGATCAGCGGCCGGCGCCCTCTGCCGGACGCCCCCGAGGTTGCGCCTGGCTGCGCAGTCGGTCGAACAGATCCCTACTTTCAGTATTGTCCGGATCGAGCTCCAACAGCCGCTGGGCATAAAACAGGCCCTGTTGCGGATCGCCGGTCTTGCCGTACAGGCCGGCCAGGGCGCCGAGCGCGTCGCGATCGTACGGATGCCTATCGATGGCGGCGCGCAGCACGTCGATCGCCGCGGCGCTGCGGCCGGCGTCATCCAGCGCCAGCCCATAGGCGTAGGCTGCGCGTTCATTGGCCGGATCGAGCCGCGCCGCATCCGCCAGATGGCCGAGCGCCTCCGTCCTGCGCCCCTGGCGGATCAGCGACAGGCCCAGGGCAAGCTCCAGCGAGGCATCTTCGGGCGAGCGCGCCAGCGCCGCGCGCAACACGCGTTCGCCTTCGGCATCGCGCCCCAGTTCGCGGTAGAGGTCGGCCAGATTGACTGCCGCGGGCACAAAGGAAGGCTGCAGCGACAAGGCGTCGTGGAGCTGGCTTTCCGCCTTGTGGAATTGTTTGTCGCGAGTGTAGAGCAGGGCCAGGTTCAGATGCGCCTCGGGACGGTCGGCGTTCAACTCCTGCGCCCCAACATACTCGCCCGCCGCCCGCGCCAGCGCCTCTGCACCATCGGGCCCAAGCACGTCCGATGGCGCGCCGGCCAGCACCTCCGCAGCTTCGATACGCACCGCACGCACCCGATCGCCGAGCAGCGGCGCCAGGATTGGACCGCTGAGATGCGGATCGGCGTCGGATAAGGCCCGCGCCGCGGCGCGCCGCACCAGCGGGTCATGATCCGCTACTGCCTGGCGAATCGCGGCAATCGCCGCAAGGTCGAGGTTGCCGATTCGGACCAGGGCACTGGCGCGCGCGATCGCGGGCTGACCCGGATCGCCAATCAGTTCATCCAGCAATTTGCCTGCTCCCGGCGCGCCCAGCGCCCCCGCATTGAGCGCCGCGGCAAAGCGCTGAAAGCCCGCCGGTGCATGGCCGTACCATTTGCGCACCGCATCGGCGGCCCACAGCGCGGGCTTGTCGGTGTGGCATTGGTTGCAGGCGTTGGGCACCCCGGATAGCGCCGACAGGTCAGGACGCGGGATGCGGATACTGTGGTCGCGGCGCGCGTCGACGGTCATGTACACGGTGGCCGGCATATGGCATTGCACGCAGCGCGCGCCCGCCGAGCCGGGCTTGTGGAAGTGGTGCGCGCTGGAGTCGTACTTGCCCGCCGCGTGGCATTGCAGACAAACCCGGTTGTCCTCGGCGCGCAACCTGAGGCTGTGCGGTTCGTGGCAATCGCTGCACGTCACGCCCGCCTGATACATCCGGCTTTGGACGAACGATCCGTATTCGTAGTCCTCAGCCTTGATCTGGCCGTCGGGATAATAGAGGTCCGGATCGAGCAGCGCCACCCGGTAGTCGTCGCCTACCGGCTGGCCGTGGACGTAGTCCTCATGGATCTGGGCGCGGCGCGAATGGCATCGCGCGCACATCTGGATTTCGCGCTCCGACATCCGGGGAAGGCTGCGGCGCGCATTGCCGGTGGCCGGGTCGATGCGCCAGGTCACGTCCCTGCGTTCGTCCAGCGAGATCAGCAGCCCTTTGGCTTTGTCCGTGCTCCGCCATCTGCCGCGCGCCCACTCGACGTGCCTGGCGCCCGGGCCGTGGCATGCCTCGCACGCCACATCGATCTCTTCATAGGTGGTGGCGTAGCGGCGGGTGCGGAAATCGTAGTTCTTGCGAAGGTTGGTGGAATGGCAATCGGCGCACATGAAATTCCAGTTCTGCTCCGGGCCGGTCCAATGCAGCGGGCTGCCGGCGGAAATCCGCTCATTGGCGTACAGATGGAACCATCGCTGGCCGCCTTGGGCGTGCGGCCGGCTGTCCCACGCGATCCCCAGCGCCTGCAAACGTCCGCCCGGCATTCTTATCAGGTATTGCTGCAGCGGCGCGACACCGAACGTGTAGTCGATTCGATAATCGCGCAGCGCGCCGTCAGGTCCGTCGGTATGCACAAAGAATCTGCCGTCGCGGCGAAAAAATCGCGACGAAACGCCGTTGTAGGTAAGCATCGCACCGTTGAAATCGCCCAACACGGTCGCCTCGGTCGCCGGCTGCATCGCGCGTTGATGATGCGATCCGGTCCACAACCTGAGCTCCTGCACATGACATCCGCCGCAAACTTTTGCACCGGCGAATTTAACTGTGATTGCAGCTTCCCCACCGCCAGAGGGTCTTTGCACTGCGTACCGGAAGCGAAAGGGATTAATTCGGTAAACCGAAACGGCAAGGGCCACGGCGAGCGCAGCCGCCGCGCCAATTACGCGCAGGCTTCTTCGATCCGGCTTCAGCATGACGGGCGGCACCGATCGTGGAGCGCGGCCGGCGGACTGCCGTGGTCTGTGGTTCGAGCGAACCATCTTCCTTTGCTTGTCGCGCTTACCAAACCAAACCGCCGCGTTGACGCATGGAAAGCCGGTGAACGGAGTTCCCCGCCCAGTTCGGTGTTTTCCCGCCCCAAATTGATGTCTCAGCTTGCACGCTGCCGCAAGCCGGGCGGCGGCGCTCGGGCAGGCCTGATGCGCTCCTTGGCGTCAGAGAAACAGCAGAGGGCACAGGATGCTGGGAGTGGGACCAAAGTCCCGTTTTCCACGGTGCTTCGGTTTTGCGATAGTGATGGGTATGAGTCTCCGTGGATGGGTTCCATCGGATACGATTGTCCGCGCGCCTGAAATCTGACGGATGGAAGTCTCAATGAACGCGACGCAATTGCAATCGCAGCCGGGCAAGGTTTTGCTTGACCGCAGCGATACGACCCTGATGCTGCGGCTGTCGGGCCGATGGCACTTAAGCCGGGACCTGCCCTCGGCTTCCCAACTCGTTGCCGAACTGGCAAGGCAGCCCGTGCCAAGGCGGCTCCGCTTCGACACTTCGGGGCTGAGCGGATGGGACAGCGGCCTGGTCTCATTCCTACTGGAAGTAGAGACCGCCTGCCGCGAGCGCGGGATCCAGGAGGACCGCGAGGGCCTGCCCGCCGGCGTGCGGCGGCTGATCGAACTGGCCCAGGCGGTGCCGGAAAAAGAAGGCGCCCGCACCGGAGCCGGACGCGCGCCGCTGCTCGAACGGGTGGGCGACTGGGTAATGGCGTACAGCGTCGGGATGGAGGATTTTCTGGCCTTCTTTGGCGAGCTGTCGGTGGCGCTCAACAGATTCGTCCGCCGCAAGGCGCGCTATCGCACCATCGACCTGGCCGAGGCCGTGCAGCAATGCGGGCCCGAAGCGGTCGGCATTGTCAGCCTGATCGCGTTTTTGGTCGGCGTCATTCTGGCCTTCATGGGTGCCGTGCAGCTTTCGCAGTTCGGCGCGTCGATCTACGTCGCCGACCTGGTGGGAATCGGGATGGTGCGTGACATGGGCGCGATGATGACCGCGATCATCATGTCGGGGCGCACCGGCGCCGCGTTCGCCGCCAAGCTGGGCACCATGAAGGTGACCCAGGAGATCGACGCGTTCACCACCATGGGCATCTCGCCGCTGGAATTCCTGGTCCTGCCGCGCGTGCTCGCGCTGATCATGATGATGCCGCTGCTGTGTCTGTTCGCCGACCTGGTCGGCATCCTGGGCGGCGCGTTTGTTGGCGTCTCGATGCTCGATTTGTCGTTGTCCGCCTACATGCGCGAGACGATTTCGACCTTCACCTTCGCCAACTTCATCGGCGGCCTGGTCAAAGGCACAACCTATGGCGGATTGATCGCGCTGGCTGGGTGCTTGCGCGGCTTTCAGTGCGGCAACAGCTCTTCGGCGGTGGGCGACGCTGCCACCCAGGCCGTGGTGATGTCGATCGTGATGGTGGTCGCGGCCTGCGGCGCCTTCGCGGTTGCTTTCAACATCCTGAGGATCTGAGGACGCGAGTATGGCCGACAGCACAGCGGCGCCGGCTGTGAGCGGCGGCGACCAGCGCGAAGCCCATATCGTGGTGCGCAACCTGACGATGGCCTATGGCGATTTCGTGCTGATGCGCAATTTGAACTTTACCGTACGGCGCGGCGACATCTTCGTCATCATGGGCGGCAGCGGATGCGGCAAGAGCACCCTGCTGCGCCATCTGATCGGCCTCAAGGAGCCGGCCACCGGCGAAATCTTCTATCGCGATTTCAACTTCACTGCCGCCTCTGTTGAAGAGCGCGAAGCGATGCTGCGCCGCTTCGGAATTCTGTACCAGAGCGGCGCGCTGTGGAGTTCGATGACGCTGGCGGAAAACGTCGGCCTGCCACTGGGCGAGTTCACCGATCTGAATGAGGAGCAGATTAAAAAGATCGCCTCGCTCAAACTGGCGTTGGTCGGTCTCAAGGGCTTCGAGGATTTCTATCCCAGCGAGATCAGCGGCGGGATGCAAAAGCGGGCGGGGCTGGCGCGCGCGATCGCGCTGGACCCGGAGATCCTGTTTTTCGACGAGCCGTCGGCGGGCCTGGATCCGATCAGCTCGCGCCTGCTCGATGAATTGATCCTCGAGCTGCGCGACAGCCTGGGCGCCACAATTGTGGTCGTCACCCACGAACTGCCCAGCATCTTCACCATCGCCAACAACAGCGTCTTTCTCGACGCCGAATCGCGCACCCAGATCGCGACCGGCGATCCGCACGAGATGCTGGC
>Ga0070740_10005506_pt1 | contig 11706 bp, 8 predicted proteins | sample Coa_R2_FD_67286 | JGI IMG/M metagenome (GOLD analysis project Ga0070740, IMG submission 67286) | Surface soil microbial communities from Centralia Pennsylvania, which are recovering from an underground coalmine fire - Coalmine... | ecosystem: Environmental > Terrestrial > Soil > Unclassified ...
TGCGCCGGCATTCTCCTGGCGGCGATCGTAACCGCGATGCAATCGCGCGTCTATCAGGCGCAGGCGTCGCTCGAGCTTCAAGCTTATAACGAGACCTATCTCGACCTCCGGGATGTCTATCCGGCGGTTTCCCCGAGCGGGGACGCTGGCGTGTATCTACAGACGCAGGCGGAACTGCTGCAGCAGGATGCACTGCTGGAGCAAGTCGCGAGTGTGCTCCATCTCGACCAGCGCCCGGAATTTGCCGGCAAGCGTCTGTTACCGCGGTTGCGGCGGGATATCCAGATCGTACCGGTTCGCAACAGCCGCGTGATCCAGATCCATTGCGATGCGCGAGACGCCGCACTGGCGGCGAACCTGTGCAATACGCTGGCGAACACGTTCATCCTGGAGAACATACGCGAACGCCAACGAAGCGCCTGGCAAACCTACCAATCGCTGCTGCCGCAACTGGCGGACCTCCGGCGGACGCTGCGGCCCGCCCCGCGCGCGGCCGCCGGCGGGAAAGACGTCAATCGCGAAGTCTACGACTCACTCCAGCAGAGGGCCAACCAGGCCTGGCTGGCATCGAACCTGCCCTTGACGAACATCCGCCTGGCGAGTCCTGCGGCCCCGCCGCTCAGTCCCGCAAAGCCGAATTTGCGTCTGAACCTGGCGATCGGCACTTTCGCGGGGCTGCTGCTGGCCGTCGCATTCGTGATGCTGCAGGAGCAGAGAAAGCCCGTCCTGCGCGCGCCGGGCGACGCGGGCGCTTTGCTCGCGCTGCCCGAATTGGGAGCGATACCGCAGGCGAACCAATGGACGCCCTCCGCGATTTTCTTTCCCGGCCTTCGCAATGACACCATGCTCGTGGAGCGGACCGCTCTCGATGAGCAGACCGGGTTATCCGAGTCGTTTCGCGCTACGGTAGCCTCGATTCTCTCCGCGCAGCGCGCCGGCGGGCAGGCGCGGGTGCTCCTGGTCACGAGCGCCGGGCCGATGGAAGGCAAAACCACGGTCGTGAGCAATCTGGGGATCGCGCTCGCCGCCATCAGCCGGAAGGTGCTGCTGATCGATGGCGACATGCGCCGCCCGCGGCTTCACAAGGTGTTCGACGAGGCGAACAGTTGGGGACTCAGTGACCTGCTGCGCGAGAAGAACGCGGTTGACGAGCTCCCGATCGAGGTGCTGGCGAAACAGACGCCCGTTCCGCGGCTGTACCTGCTGCCGAGCGGCGCCTCGACCGGCAATATTTTCGGCCTGCTTCACTCGGATCGGCTGGCGCGCCTGCTGCCGATGTTCCGGCAGGAATTCGACTATGTCCTGGTGGATGCACCTCCCTGTCTCGAGTTCGCCGATGCGCGCATCATGGCCCGGTATACCGAAGAACTGCTGCTGGTCGTAAGGGCCAACTACACTGACCGCCGGACCGTGCAGGCCGCAGTCGAGCGGCTGCGTTTTGACGGCATCCCGCTCATGGGCGTGATCCTCAACCGCTGGGACCCCATCGGGAGCGAGCACTATACCTACGCCGGCTCGCATGAATTCGGACGGAAGGAAATTTCATGAACCCGCGAGAGATTCGTCCGCAGCCTCTCCTCGGACTCGCTTCTTCCGGCTCGCTTCCACTGCCGGGGTACGCCATCCGCCCCTTGTCCCTGCGGTCGAACTTTGCCTGGGTGGTCGCCGGTAACTCGATCTATGCCCTGTGCCAGTGGGGCATGATTGTAGCCCTGGCCAAATTCGGCAATTCCTTCATGGTTGGCCAGTTCTCGCTAGGGCTCGCGGTGGTTACGCCGGTAATCATGTTTGCGAATCTGAACCTCCGGTCGGTGCAGGCCACCGATGCGCGCCGCCAATATCGCTTCGCCGAGTATCTCCGCCTGCGGGTGGCGCTGACGGTCGCGGCCCTGCTCGCGATCGCTGCGATCGTGCGCTTCGGCGCGTACGAGGCGGGCACCGCCTCGGTGATCCTGGCGCTTGCGCTCGCCAAGGGGATCGAGTCCGTGAGCGACATTCATTATGGTTTGTTCCAACTCAATGACCGGCTGGATCAGACAGGCCGGTCCATGATCCTGCGTGGCGTTCTGGCGGTGCTCGCACTGAGCGGCGGCCTGTATCTCACCGGAAGCGTCTTCTGGGGTTGTATGTGGATGGCGTTGACCTGGGTTCTGACGCTGCTTCTGTTCGATATGCGGCACGGCCGCCGCATGGTGTCCTGCACCGAGAGCCCCGGCACTGCCGAGCCGCGCAAGCCACCGCGCGGACTCCGGCTCCTGGTATTGGCGTTGCCGCTCGGGATCGTCACGACCATCGCCACTCTGAACTTTCACATGCCTCGGTATTTCATTCACGCCTTCCAGGGAGAGCATGAACTGGGAATCTTCTCCGCGCTCGCCTATGCCACTGCGTCCCTGACCATCGTCGGCGACTCGCTCGCTACTTCGGCGGTGCCGCGCCTCTCCCGCCTCTACGCCGGAGGCAGGCTCGCGGAATATCGCACGCTCCTGCTGCGGCTGGTGGCGGCCGGCAGCGCGATCGGACTATTTGGCCTCGCGCTCGCGCGCAGCATCGGCCCGTGGCTCCTCAGGGTGTTCTACAACGCCGATTATGCGGCTCATTCGGGCATTTTTACGGTGCTGATGGGGGCTGCGGCGCTCAACTTTGCCGCTTCCATGCTTACGAGCGGGATTACCTCCGCGCGCTGCTTCGGGATTCAGGTGCCTCTCTATCTGCTCGTGGCCGGCGCCACGGCCTGGGGTTGCGCGGAATGGGTCCCGGCCCGCGGAATGGCAGGCGCCGCCCTTGGCGTGATCTTCGGAGCGGGCGTGCGGGTCCTTCTTTCGGCCGCGATCGTGTTGTATCTGCTGGCGCCGGATTCACTCATTCGCCGCAGGGAAGCAATGGAGCAATGAGCTCACCCGCCCCAATTCAATCCGCGCCTCGGCCTGCCGCGCTGCGGGCATTGGTGGCGGGCTATGTGGTCCTGCTGCCATTCCAGTTTGAAATCGGCAGCAGCGTCAACTTCGCGCCGGCGGATTGTCTGCTCGTGCTGGCGCTCCTGCTGGCCGCGGCTCAACTGAAATACCGCCGCGACGCGTGGAGCCCCTGGCATTTCGGTATCGCACTCACCTTCGCGCTCGGCTCCTTCGTGGCTGCACTCCGGTTTGGGAAGCTGGACCGGTATGAGTTGCTGAACAAGGACGTGGGCCTGCTCCTCCCTTTCTTGAGTTACGCCGCCATCACCTCCTGCGCCGCCGGCTGGGAAGACGTGCGCCATATACTTCGGGTCTTCGCGCTAAGTGTGGTGGCGCAGAACGTCGTATGCGTCGGCGCGTTCCTCGCAGCCTACTTTTTCGGCGTGACCACTTTATTCGTGCGCTATCAGGGGCTCCGGCTCTCGGGAATGCTCCTCGACCCGAACGCCTACGGCGGCCTTCTTGCGCTAACCTTCGTGCTTATCGAGGCCGCTTCGCTTGGCCCGGCGCCTTTGCTCGGAAGAAAGGCCCTGCTCTTCTCCCGCTGGACATTGAGTCTCGGCCTGCTATTCACGTTCTCCCGATCTGCATGGCTGGCGCTCGCGCTGGCGTTGGCACTTTTCGCCGTATTGCAGCCGCGGGCAGCAGGCAGGCTAGTGCTCCAGGTGCTGATGGTTGTGCCCTGCGTCTTTCTCCTGCTGGGCCCGCGGCGGTTCCTGCCAATATTCGAGGAAATGGCCAGCCGCCCGAAGCAGGTCCAGGGCCGCTTCGACCTGATCCACGATGCTCTCGTCGCGTTTTCCCGCCACCCCTTTCTCGGCGGAGGGCTCGGTAGTTTCCGGCTGAGTGAAGGCGAAATCGCCCACAACAGCGCTATGTGGTTCCTAGCCGACTTCGGTATTTTGGGCCTAAGTGTGCTCTTAGGATTTCTGGGATGGTTTTTCGTCAGGGCGTGGAGAACATACCGGATTACTCCACCGGGAGAAAGGCCGATCGCACTGGCGCTCTTGCTCGGGCATACCGCAATGGTAGGTTTCGCCATGGGAATTGAAGCGTTCTATCAGCGGCATTGGTGGCTCGTGTTCGGGCTCATCGGCGCCGGTTACTCAATCGCGCTCCGCCGGGCCAGCCACCCCGCACATCGATGTCAAAGGACAAGCGGATGCCTACAAACGCTGCAGTAGACCGGATCAAAGCGCTGCATATCATCGGCGATTCGCAGTACGGCGGAGTGGTCCGAATCATTACCGGCCTCGCCCGCGTTGCGAAAGCCGCCGGATGCGAAATCGACGTCCTGACCACCAACCCGGCGGTTCAGGAGGCACTCCGGCGTGAATCGATTGGCATCGTGGATCTGGATGTGATCCGGCGCCAGATCCGCCCAATCTGGGATGTGGCGGGATTGTACCGCCTTTACCGTTTCCTGCGCCGCGAGCGATATACGATCGTCCACACCCACACCTCAAAGGGCGGCTTCGTCGGCAGGCTGGCTGCCTGGCTCGCCGGCGTGCCGATCGTGCTCCACACGATGCACGGTTTCGCCATTCACGAGCAAAGCTCCGCACCGGCACGGATGATATACGCCGCGCTCGAGCGCCTTGCCGCGCAATGGTGTCATCGCATCGTTTCGGTAAGCGAGTTCCATCGCCGCTGGGCATTGGAGCTGGGTATCTGTCCGCCGCAGCAGATTCAAGCCATTCCCAACGGCATCACGCCCGACCGGCTGCCGGAATCGTTCGATCGAGCCCAATTACGCCGCGAGTTAGCCGTCGGCGAGGGCGAGCGAATGATCCTGAGCACCACCCGTCTCGCCATGGACAAGGGCATTCAGTACCTGGTCGAAGCCGCGGCCCTGCTCCCCCGCAACGGCGTGAAATACCGGGTGGTGATCGCCGGCGATGGTCCGGCCCGGCCGTATCTGGAACGGCTGGCCCGCAGCCGTGGCCTGTCCGGCATGGTCTCTTTCCTCGGGTTCCGGCATGATGTAGCCGGTCTCCTCGCTGCCGCGGACGTGCTGGTGCTGCCGAGTCTCCGCGAGGGCCTCTCGATCTCTCTCCTGGAGGCCATGGCGACGGGCAGGCCGATCGTCGCTACCAGCATCGGCAGCCAGCGCGAACTGGCCTCTCAGGCGAACATGGCCCTGCTTGTGCCGCCCGCCGATCCGGCCGCTCTGGCCGAAGCCATCGAGCGGCTCGCCGCGGATCCCGCGCTCGCAGCGCGTTTGGCGGAGCAGGCGCGCTCTCTGTTCGAGTCCCGTTATACCGAGGACAGAATGTGGCGAGCCTACCGCGACCTGTATCTGGACCTGTTGGAACGCACGTTTCCACACTCGGCGCGCCCGGCTCCCGACGGCGCGGCGGTGGTTCGGAACGCCACCGTCTCGGATCTGCCCGCTATCGTGGCGATTCACCGCAAGGCGTTCGACCGCTTCTTTCTTACTCGAATGGGCAGCGCCTTCCTCCGCCGCTACTACGAGCTCGTGCTGCGTTACCGGACCGGCACCATTCTGGTAAGCGAGCGGCGCGGCGCGATCGATGGATTTGTGTGCGGTTTCGCCGATCCCGCCGAATTCTACCGGGCGATGTGGCGCCACCGGCTCGCCTTCGTGCTCCCCTCTCTCGCCGCTCTGCTGCGGCATCCCGGGCTGGCCGCCGATGTCATGAACGCCGTGCGCCGCATTCAGACGTCGGCCAGCCAGGGGCGTTGCCCCTCGTGTGAGATCTCGTCGATTGCGGTCCGGCCCGAAGCGGCCGGACAGGGTGTGGGGAGGAGGCTGCTCGAGGCATTCCTCGACCAGCCTTGCGCCCGGAGCGCCGACTACGTATACCTCACGACCGATGCCGACTCCAACGATGCCGTCAATGCCCTGTACCGCGATATCGGCTTCCGGCATTCCCGGCGCTTTCTCCAGAAGAAGGGCCGCTGGATGAATGAGTATATCTTCCACCGCGCGCTGGCTCAGGAACCGGCGGAGACGCAGCTATGAACTTCGCCCGCTTATTCGACGTACTCTGCGCGGCAGTGGGCCTGCTCATCCTATCGCCTCTTTTGGCCGTGCTGGCGCTCCTGATCCTGGTTCGGGACGGCCGGCCGATCCTGTTCAGCCAGGTGAGGATGGGGCGGTACGGCATCCCATTCCGTATATGGAAATTCCGCACGATGCGGGATGGCGCCAAGGGACTGGTGGTCACGGCGGCCGGAGACCACCGGATTACCGCGAATGGCGTCTGGCTGCGAAGGTTCAAGCTCGACGAACTGCCCCAACTCTACAACGTGCTTCGCGGAGACATGAGCCTGCTGGGACCGCGGCCGGAGGTGCCGGAGTATGTGAATCCGCGATCTCCGGTGTGGCAGGCCATCCTGCGGGTGCGGCCCGGAATCACCGACCTGGCGACCCTGCTCTACCGCGATGAAGAGAATCTCCTGGCGTGCTCGGGCGATACCGATCGTTTCTACCGCGAGGCGGTGCTGCCCGCCAAGCTCCGCCTCAATCTCGCGTACATTCACACGCGGTCACTCCGGCAGGATGCCCGGCTGATCTGGCTGACGATTCGCTGCAGCCTAGCCCCGGCGCAGTTCAATCCGGACCGCATCCGCAAGATTTTTTCCACGGCATTCGAATATGGCGGCTAGCTCCATTCCATCGCACCGGCTGTTTCCGCGGTCCCCCGCTCCGCTGCAGCCGTTCGCCGCCGATTCGTGTTCCCGCACTCCGGCATCATCCCACCAAATTGTCTCTTTGCCCTTGTTTGCTGCCTCGACGGAAGATCAGGTGCACTACATCGTGCGGAGCATCCATGCAGACGCTGCCAAGGCTCTAGAAGGATACATATGAGAGGCCGTTCTATTGATACATGGCTGGAGCGAATCTGCCAGTTAGCTGCAGTCGGTTTGTCGCTGACGGCTGCTTTCCACCTGCGATTCGACTTTGCAATTCCGGATTTGCAGGCATCCATTTTCCCCCGGGCGCTTCTTCTCGCCATTGTTGCGAAGCTGCTGGCCTTCGACGGTGTGGGGTTTTATCGCAGCCTGCGCCGGTTCGTGAGCATACCGGACCTGTATCCGATCATCATGGGCAACGCCGCCGGAACTGCGTTGTTCGCCGCGGCGGCCCTGATCTGGATCGGCCCGGCCATGCCCGCCTCCGTCATTGTCATCGATGGCATCATCTGTTTTGCCGCAACTACGCTGGTCCGGTTCTCCGTACGCATCCGCCACGAGCTCTTCCGCAAACATTCGCGTCAGGCGCGTACCGGAATTCTGATTTATGGCGCCGGCGCCGCAGGAGCGGAGCTGGTCCACGAGATTCACTCCAACCGCTGCACGCGCTATGCGGTGAGAGGTCTCCTCGATGACGACCCGCTGAAGCGGGGCGCGATCATCCTCGGGGTGCCCGTGCTTGGAACGGGGCGCGAAGCACTTTCGATCGTCGAGCGCCTGAACAGCCGCGGACCGGTCGTGGACGAAATCATCATTGCCATGCGTTCCGCCACCGGACCCCAGATGCGCGAGGCCCTGGCCAACTGCCGCGCCGCGCGCATCCCATGCAAGACCGTGCCCGGGATCGACGAACTGCTCAGCCGCAACGTGTTGGCCGCCCAGGTGCGCGATCTCTCCCTGCAGGATCTGCTTGGCCGCCAGACGGTGAAACTCGACGATTCGCCCGTCCGGGCGCGGATTCGCGGCCGCTCCGTGTTGATCACCGGCGCAGCCGGTTCCATCGGCTCCGAGCTCTGCCGGCAGGTGGCGCGATTTTCCCCCTCTCGCCTCGTGGCGTTGGATCAGTCGGAGAGCGAGCTCTTCCGCATCGATAACGAGCTACGCGAGAAATTCCCCAACCTGGAGGTTGTAGCCGCGCTGGGCGACATCCGCGATACCTGCCGCCTTCCGGAAATCATGGAGCGCCACCGCGTCGAGAGCGTCTTTCATGCGGCCGCCTACAAGCATGTCCCGATGATGGAATCGCACGTAGTGGAAGCCGCGCGCAACAACATCATCGGCACCTGGAATCTGGTGCAGGCTGCCCGCGCCGCCGGAGTGCGCAACCTGCTGATGATTTCCTCGGACAAGGCCGTCAATCCGGTTTGCGTGATGGGAGCCACCAAGCGGGTCTGCGAACGCATCGTCGGCGCCCGGCACCGCAACGGGCGAACGGTGTGCGCCTCGGTGCGCTTCGGCAATGTTCTCGGGAGCAACGGCAGCGTAGTCCCCATCTTCCAGTCGCAAATCGCCGCGGGCGGTCCGGTTAAGGTCACTCACCCGGAGGCGCGCCGCTATTTCATGACGATCTCCGAGGCAGTCGCGCTCACCCTGCAAGCCTCCGCCAAGAGCCAGGGCTCGGAGATCTTCGTGCTCGATATGGGCGAACCGGTCCGCATCCTCGACCTCGCCGAAGACATGATCCGGCTCGCCGGGCTCATTCCGTACGAGGACATCGAGATTCAATTTACGGGCCTGCGCCCGGGCGAAAAGCTGATGGAGGAAATCAATGGCGAAAGCGAGGGCCTCATGCCCACGGACCAGGAGAAGATGCGCGTGATTCGCGAGGCGCCGCTGGACTGGAGCGTCATCCCCGCCTGGATCGAGGGCCTGGAAGAGCTGCTCGCGCGGCGCAGCCAGCCGGAGATCCTCGCGCACATACGGCAACTGGTTCCGGAATATTGCCCGCTGACGCGGCCGGCGCCGGAAGACAGGCTGCCGCTGGCGCAGCCAGTTACCGCGCAGCCATCGCTCTGCGCGCAATATGGTAACGGCGGCGAGCCGCAGGAGAGCATCCTGCCAAACAGCCCCGGGGCGCCGGTCATCTGCGAGCCATAAGTATGCCGGCATTTTTCGAACGCGGTGTGGTGATTCTGTCGATCGACACGGAGCGGATCTGGGGCTACGTCGATTGCCTCGGCGAGGCACAGTTCGCGGCCCGCTTCCCCGATTCGCCCGGCGCGCATCCGAAGCTGCTCGCCCTGTTGTGCGAGGCGGACGTCCGCGCCACCTGGTTCACGGTCGGCGGCCTCGCGCTCCAGAGTGGAGACGGTCCTTCGGAGCGTCTGCTCGCGGCCTGGCCGCCTCGCGAACGTGACCGGATCCAGGCCCGTGCCGCCGCGACCTCCTGGCACTGCCGCGCGTTTCTCGATCGCCTGCGCCGGGCGCATCCGGCCCAGGAAATCGGACTACACGGCGGCCTCACGCACCTTATTTGGGACCGTGCACAGGTCAGCGAGCAGGCGGCCACGTGCGAATTGACGGAAGGGATTCTGGCCCTCTCCGGCGTGTGCGGAAAACCGTCCTCCTTTTCGTTTCCCCGCAACCGCGAGGCATATTACCACCTGCTGCCGCTGCACGGTCTCCGCAGTTTCCGCGGCACTCCCCCGGCGGTGGCATGGCGGCTCGGCTCCACCATCCCCGGAGCCGCGCTGCGCGCCATGGAAGAGATTACGCGGTCGACGCCGCCGCTGGTATGGCCCCGCGAGACCCTCCCCGGACTCTGGAACATTCCGGCCTCCATGTTCTTTTATCCCCTCGGACCGGCCCGCGGCCGCCTCATCGGTGCCCGATCGCGCATGGAACGCTTCCGGCGCGGCGTGGTGGCCGCGGCGCGTCATCGCGGAATCTTGCACTATTGCCTGCATCCGGAAAACCTCGTCGAATCGCCGGCCGGCTTTTCGGTATTCGAGGGCATCCTGGAGCACCTGATCCGGGCGCGCGACCTTGGAGATATCGAAGTCCTGACGATGGCCGGCGTTGCCGACCGGATGGAAAGGAAACAAGCCTATGACTGCCAAAGACAACAATAGCCGAACTTACCTCGAACTCATCGGCGTTTCCGCTCTACCCCCGCTTACCAGCCCCTTCGATCCGGGTTACGATCCGGCTACGCTGGCGAGTCACCTGGAACAAAGCTCGCACCTGATGGCGATCCTCAAGATCTCGATGGCCTGCTGGCTGATCGCCAACGAGGACGCGACCCGCCGCAAGGTCGCCGCCGCCAACCGCCACTGCGTACCGACAGTGACGGGCGGCGGACCGTTTGAGATCGCCGTCGCGCAGCGCCGTCTCCCCGAATACCTGGACCTCTGCGCCGGTATCGGCTTCACCCGCATCGAGTGCGGCGAAGGCTTCACGGATATGACGTTGAGCGCCGGCGAAGTCGTGGCCATGGCCAGCGAGCGCGGCCTCGATGTCCAGTTCGAGCTCGGCAAGAAACACACCGGCGCCTTTTCTGCCGCAACTGTCGACCAACTGCTCGAACAAGGCAAACGCTGGCTCGATGCCGGCGCTCTCGAACTCGTCGTCGAAGCCCGCGAGAGCGCGCAAGGCGTGGGCCTCTTCGACGACCATGGCGCGTTCAACCACGCCCTGGCGGACCGCTTCGCCAGCGCGTTCGGCCTGGACATCGTAACGTACGAAGCGCCCACCAAGCCAAGCCAGTTCGCCCTCCTGGACCACTTCGGACCCGCGGTGCGCCTCTGCAATGTCAGGCTCGAAGAGCTGCTGCGCGTCGAGATTTACCGGCGCGGCCTCCACTCGGACGCGTTTCTGAAGGAAAACCTCCGTCCCAGGCTGGCGCCCGTTCCCCTGGCCAAAGCATCGTGAGACCGGGCAGGCACGCTATGGGAAAGTCTGTCATCATCGATTGCCTGGCCGAAAGCGCATCGCGATACCGCGATGGATGGGCCATCGTCGTCATCGACGTGATTCGCGCTACCACTACCGCAATCACCGCCGCGGCCACCGGCCGCCGCTGTTTTCCGGCGCCTAGCGTGGAAGCTGCCCTGGCGATCGCGGCGCGATTCGACAACCCGCTCCTGGCCGGCGAGTCGAACGGCGCGGTGCCGGCCGCGTTCGAAATGGATAACAGTCCGGCCCAGCTCGCCAGACGCGGCGACACGCACCGGCCGCTCGTCCTGGTCTCCTCTTCGGGCACTAAGGTCATTCAGGCCGCGGCCGGATGCGATACCGTCTATCTGGCGTGCTTTCGTAGTTACTCCGCGCTCGCCAGCCACCTGGCCCGCCATCACGGTCGTGTCGCGGTGATCGGCGCGGGCACCAAAGGTGAGTTTCGCGAGGAGGATCAAATCTGCTGTGCCTGGGTCGCCTCCGCGCTTCTCGGCCGCGGCTTCGTGGCCGCCAGTTCGCAGACGTCCGCGATCGTGCGCCGCTGGGGTGATGCTCCACCGACCGCCTGTCTCTGCAGCCGCAGCGTCGATTTTCTGCGCCGTATCGGCCAGGTGCAGGACCTGGAGTTTATTCTCAGGCACATCGACGACCTTCCGCAGGTCTTCGCGGTTCAGGATGGCGAAGTGCGATCCATCCAGCCCGCCCGGACGCATCGCCCGCGCCAGTTACAAGGGAGTTATGCAGGATGAGTTACTTTGCCGATCGATCCATTCCCGTCGTGATCCTCCGGTCCGGGCATCACGGGGGCCTCGGAATTGCACGCAGTCTGGGAAGGCTCGGAATCCCCGTCTACGCTGTCGATTCCACTCGCTGGGAGCCCGCGTTCACGTCACGGTATTGCCGTGGCCGCTGGGTGCTGGACATCGGGAACGAGCTGCCGGAGCGCGCCCTCGACCTCATGCTGGCGATCGGCCGCAAGGTCGGGGGACGGCCGATTCTCATACCCACCACCGATGAGGCCAGCCTCTGGGTCGCCGATCACGCCCGGGCGCTCCTCCGCGAATTCCGCTTCCCGATGCAGGATGCATCGCTCGCGCGCACCCTGGGCGATAAGAGCCGGATGCAGGAATTGGCG
>Ga0070740_10005508_pt1 | contig 11704 bp, 11 predicted proteins | sample Coa_R2_FD_67286 | JGI IMG/M metagenome (GOLD analysis project Ga0070740, IMG submission 67286) | Surface soil microbial communities from Centralia Pennsylvania, which are recovering from an underground coalmine fire - Coalmine... | ecosystem: Environmental > Terrestrial > Soil > Unclassified ...
GGCTTGCCATGACCGCTACCCTGCAGATTGCCCACAACTTCGTTAGCTCGCGTTATCGACGAACTGGTTGGTGTAGGTTGCGCTGAGGTCGATTGTCTTGCCCTGCACGCTGGTGTTGGTCTGCATCTCCGTACTGAGAACGAACTGTGGCCCGCCATCCGGCATCTTGCCGTCGGGACTGAAGATGGCCATCTGGTTCGTCAGCGCCTGCACGTAGAGGGCTTTGTTGCCGGCATAGTAATCGGAAGGCATCATGTCAGCAACCTGCTCCGCCGTGTGCGTGTGAATCCACTTCAGCGTTTTCACGTAGGCGTTGACCAGCTTCTGCACCACAGCCTGGTGGCTGCTGACATAGGCGTTTTGCATAAAGAGGCAGATGAAGGGATAAGGACCGCCAAGCGCCGCCTGCGTCGACTCCGGGGTGCGCAGGTCGACCAGCACTTTGCCAACGCCGCTGGATAGGAGGCGCGAGATGGTCGGCTCCGTCGTCATGCCTGCATCGATTTTCCCTTGCTGCATGGCCGCAATGAACGTATCACCGGCACCAACAGGGATGAAATGTACCTGGTCTGGCGCGATGCCAACTTTGTGCAGCAGCACGGTGGTTAACGTCTGCGTGCCAGAACCGAGTTCCGTCACGCCCAGATTCTTGCCCTTAAGGTCCGCAACCGAGTGAATCTGGTTGGCTTCTTTAGCGGAAACGACCTCAGCCTCACCGGGCGCGATATCCAGTTGCACCACACATTCCATCTGCTTGCCCGCCGCCTGCAGCTCGATGGTGTGGTTGTAGGAACCGGAGCCTGCATCCACCTGGCCCGCCAGCACTTCATCCTCGGATGACTGGCCAGACGCCTCGTCGATCAGCGTCACATCGAGGCCCTCCTGCGAGAAGTAGCCGAGTCGCTGGGTGAGCATGTTCGGCAGATAGATCTGCTTGCTGAGTCCGCCCACCATGATCTTAAGCTGGATTTTCCCGTTACTGCCGGTTGTGGTTCCCGTATTGCTATTATTGCCGCACGCACTCAGGATGAGCAGGAAGATAAGGCCTGTTGCCAGGCAAAACCGCCAGTTCCACGATTTCATTTCCCTCTCCTTTCCTCTCTTTGAGAGTCACAGGTATGGATAAGATACTATCGTCACCTGGTCCCGTTGACCGGGCGACATTGCAAGCTCAACAGAAAGTGATTGCCGAGCTTGCTCTAAAAGGTCACGTCACTGACCGTATTGGGTCGCCATCTGATCAGGCTATTTTCCAGCCTGGTGATGAGCAACTCCGAAAGTAACGCGACCGCGGCCAGGATTGCCATAGCAGCGAAGACGCCATTGGCATTAAAGGTATTCTGCGCGTTCTGGATCAGCAAGCCCAGACCCTCGGTCGAGCCGAGGAACTCGCCAACTACTGCGCCCACCAGAGCAAAGCTGAAACTGGTGTGCAGGCTGGCAATGATCCATGTCAGCGCAGAGGGCAGAATCACCTGGGTCGTCACCCGCAACTGGTTTGCCCCCAGGATGCGCGCATTGGCAAGCAAGCTGCGGTCGGCCTCGCGTACCCCCTGAAAAGCATTGAAAAAGACGATGAAAAAGACGAGTACAACCGCCAGCGCGACCTTCGACTGGATGCCCAGTCCCAGCCCGATGACGAAGATGGAGCCGAGGACGACGCGGGGAATCGAATTGCCCGCCTTAATATAGGGACCCAGCACATCGGCCAGAAAGCGATTGCGCCCTAGCACGACGCCAAAGATGACCCCAAGGATAACGCCAATGATGAAACCGATAATGGCCTCTTCGAGCGTTACGCCAATTTGCTCCCACAGGGGGCCGAGCGCCGTTCCTTTTGCCACCCACGTCACAATTTGCGCCCAGATGCCGGAAGGCTGCCCCCAGAAGAAGGGGTCGATAATACCGACCCGTGTGGCCAGTTCCCAGCCGCCAATGATAATGACCAGCAAGAGAACGCGCAGCACGTTGATCAGGATACGCTGGTTGCGCATGGCAGATGTATCAAGCCGCTCTCCTCTATCTGTAGGGGTCGTCATTGGCTCGTTGATTACATTACCTATCCGTTGCATTGCTACTGTCCTCCTCGCTGCTTTGTCCGCTCGTAGCTAATCATGACCTCGCTGCGCAGATCTTCCCAGATTTCCTGGTAAAGCTGGACGAAACGCGGCTCGAAGCGGATTTCGGCCACGTTGCGCGGGCGCGGCAGGTCAATGGTATAGACACCTTTGACGGTGGCCGGCCCTGCCGTGAGGACGAAGACGCGGTCGGCCAGGGAGATGGCTTCCTCAAGATCGTGGGTCACAAAGACAACGGAGGCTTTGAGGGACGACCACAGGTTGAGCAGTTCATCTTCCATCAGGGTGCGCGTCTGCACGTCGAGGGCGCTGAACGGCTCGTCCATCAGCAAAATCTGCGGCTCGTTAATGAAGGTCTGGGCCAGAGCCACACGCTTGCGCATGCCGCCTGAGAGTTGATGCGGATAGCGGTCTTCAAATCCGGCCAGCCCGACGCGCGCAATCCATTCGCGGGCCTGCTGCATGGCCTTCTTTTTCGACTGCCCACGGAACAGCGGCCCGGCGGCGACATTGCCGAGAACGTTCTTCCACGGAAAAACAGCATCGGACTGAAAAACGTAGCCAATAGCGGGGTCGATACCCTGCACCGGCTTCCCCATGACCCGCACCACACCCTCGCTCGGTCGATCCAGACCGGAGATAAGTCCCAGCGTAGTGGATTTGCCGCAGCCGGTCGGCCCGACAACCGCGCAGAATTCGCCCGGCGCCACGCTCATGCTCAAGGTGCGCAGGGCCGTATAGCTTTGCCCGTTCGGCGTCCGAAAGCGTTTGGTCACATTCTCCAGTTCAATGGCGGTCGTGGCCGTATTTGACAGTTGTTGAGAGCTTGTTCCTGTATCAATCATAGGCACAGTGCTGTTCACCGAACTCCTTTCCTTTCATGCATTTCCCGTCGCTCTACAGTTTCGTATATATCATTGACCGCTCTAACGGCAGCCCGGCAGAACCATCCGGCAGGTCTATGGGGATAGTGTAGCCGATTTCGGATAAACGATGCATAAACATGACCTGCCTGCGCATAAACAAAGCGTAAATATCTATGAGACAGATACCCCATCACTCCTACCTTGTTGTACAAGCTAAACAGAATGTGCTATGCTCAAAGTGCAGAATACTCTTGACTTTTTGCGAGACAAAGGAAACCAGCAATGACAGAGCAGAGACAGCCGGGACGGTCTGTTCCTTTACGGGTACGTTTTCGCCCCATTACCGAACAGGGGGAGCAGGCACAGTGGAACAATGGACACGCGCAGGGAGCGGCGCAGCGAAGCACAGGGGATGAGCAACTGGCCCCCTCGCCTGCGACTTCACCACTGCCCGCAGTGAAACAAACGCCCGTCCCGTTGCCCTCAACTGCCCCCACATCGGTAGCGGCGCGACCGGCTGTTCCTTATTCTAGCGATGTTGAGACGCTCAGGCGCAGCCGCCAGACGCGGGAATTGATCCGCCTGGGGAATATGCTGCGCGCGGAACTGGGGCTGAACGAAGTGCTACAACAGGTCGTCTCGGCCATCAGTTCCTGTACCGGTTTCCGCGCCTCGGTCATCAGCATGCTGGATGAGGACGGCGAGCATCTCTCGTCCGTCGCTTTCGCTGGCATTTCAGAGGAGGGCCAGCGCGTGCTGCGCGAGGCGCACGACCCGGTAGAGAAAATTGCCCGTTTCATGCGCCCGGAGTTTCGCATCAGCCAGAGCTACTTTATTTCACACGAGTACGCGCCCCTCTTCGCCGATATCCCCACCGTGATGAATATGGAGCCGGAGGACTACGTTCCCGGCGGCTGGCACCCGGAAGATATGCTGATAATCCCGCTCTACAGCCCGCGTCAGCGCCGCCTGCTCGGCATCCTCTCGCTGGACGACCCGGAAGACGGCAGGGTGCCGACGCTGGAAAGTATCGAAGTCGTCGAACTTTTCGCCAACCAGGCCGCTATTGCCATCGACAACGCGCGCACATTTCAGGAGCGCGAGGCCGAGCGGCTGGCGCTGGAAGAGGGCATCGCGCTGCTGCGCGCCGACCTGGAGCAGATCCAGCACGGCGATTTGCGCGTACGCGTGCGCACAACACACGGAAAGTTGCGCCCCATCGGCGAGGCCATCAACCAGATGGTGGAGGAGCTGAGCGGCATCGTCGGCGATGTGCAGAAAGTCACGCAGGCGGTGGACGAGCATACACACGATGTGCAGCGCAGTTCCGAACTCCTGGTGCGCGACGCCAGCCAGCAGGAGCGGCAGGTCAACCACATCTCGCGCGCCATCGATGAGATCGCCGATTCCATGCAGCAGGTGGCGGAAAAGGCCGCCGAACTCTCGCGTGTCGGCCTCGAATCGATGGATGTGACGCTGGACGGGCAGAACACGGTCGACCGAGCCGTCGACGGCATGAGCCAGGTGCGCGAGTCTACACTGCTCTCCGCCCGCATCATGAAGCGACTGGGCGAAAGCAGCCAGGAGATCAACGAGACCGCGCTGGCGATCACCGACCTGACCGCGCGCATGAACCTGCTGGCCCTCAACGCCGCCATCGAGGCCGCGCGCGCCGGTGAACGCGGCCAGGGATTCGCTGTCATCGCCCAGGAGATTCGCACCCTGGCCGTGCATAGCGCGGAAGCGGCGCACAAGGTCGCGACCCACATCCGCACCATTCAGCACGAGACCACCGCCGTCTCACAGAGCATCGAGCAGAACATGCAACAGGTCATCCTGCAAACCGAACTGGTCACGCAGACGGGAGTCGCGCTGGAGGCCATCAGCGTCGTCACGGAACAGATGGCCAACCTTGTGCAGGGCATCCACGGCGCGGCAGAGAGCCAGGCCCAGGGGTCGCAACTGGTCGCCAGCGCCATCGAAGAGATCTCGCGCATGACACGCGAAATCACCACCCACATGCGCCAGATGCAGCAATCCCTCGCCCACCTCGTCGAACTCACCAACTCCCTGCGCTCGCGCATGGGCGTGTTCCGCATTTAAAGAAGGCTCAGAGACATTCCCTGTTTTCCCTTTGAAATTTGCCTTTTTTCTCAAGTAAATGGGTCATTTTCCTCCCTTGCAGCAGGTACATTTAGAACCTTGTATGATGCTAATCGTACTGCGGGTTGCCAGATGAATGGCCAGAATGTAGCATATAGCGAGGTATTCCAATCGTATGCCGATATAATAATAGTCATGAAGAGGAGGTGAAACATATGGCAGACCAGCACTATATTGATCTTCTTAAGCAAGGCGCGGATACCTGGAATCAGTGGAGGCAAGACCATCATCAATAGTTGGGAGGCACTACCAGGACGTTTTCAGCCTGCTTCCTCAAGAATTTGAGCATGACCTTCCGAGGTTACTAGAAGCTGCCCGTCATGAACACCCTGTAGTTCCTCAAACAATAAATTGTTCTCTCCCAACACGCGGGCGCGTCCACCTTGCTCTCTTTACCTCCTCAGTACGCAACACGCAACGAGATTACCTGGGTACGCCTATCGTCATAGAGGACCGCACTGAGCTGGCAAGGATGGCAGAGCAGGTGAAGATGAGCAGACCTGGTTAAGCCTTTTCATTACCAGATTGCCTAATGCCGATACCAGAACTGATCCCATGCCTGCCAGAAATTATCTCCGGTCGAAACCACCGTTCTTGGCCCCACAATTTGTACTCCTGTGCGACCAACGAAATCGCTGACGCGGTCGGGAGTGGCGAGTTCGACTTTGAAGGTGGCGGGCGAGGCGGTTTTGTAGGGTTTTGGCCAGTTTTCGGGCATGCTCAGCGCCTGCGCCACGCTCATCTCAATCAGCGAGCAGGCGTCTTTAGGGGCGAGGTTGACGGATGAGAAGCGACCGAGGCCGGCCTTGACCTGCGCGGTGACAACGTTATTGCCGAGCAGGCTGGTGACTTCGCGGCAGGTGGCCTCGTCGCCGGAGACGAAGACTGCCGGGACGTCCCAGCAGCCCGCGATTGCCGCCAGGATGCCACTTTCGCCCACCAGCGTATCGTTGATCCAGGCGTTGTACCAGGCTTCTGAGGAAACGGTGTGGCAGAGAACGCCGTCGGGCGTTCCGGCCATAGCGTGCGCGCCGACAAATAGGATAGCGTCGCAGCCCTGCTCATAAGGAGTAATATAGCGCGCCCAGGGATAGCCAAAAACGTATTGCGCCCCCGATTCCAGGTGTTCCGGCAGGAAGCTCTTGAAGCTGTGCGCGCCGCCCGCGCCGTGACAATCGACAACGGTAATACTGGTGGCCCCCGCCGCCCGCGCTCCACGCACTGCCGCGTTCATCTCGTCGGTATACAGTTTCCGACTCTGTTCGTAGAAGGCGCTGCCCGCCGTGACCTGCTCCCAGGTTTCGATGCAGGAGACGCCTTCCATATCGCAAAGAATCACTACACGCATAATCAGCACTACTCACTTTCGATCAAATTCTCTATGTTTATGCCTCTCTCGGCCTCGTACCTGTCTTGGGCCGCCTGCGTTTCGGCCTGCGCTCTCTCACGGGAACAACCGGCGGCTCGTATTCGCGGAAGAAACGTTTGCCAAGCTTCCAGCCGAAGTAGCCACAGAGGATCGCTGCTGCCAGTGTGAGCAAAGCCATAGCAACGCGCAGCAGGATCAGCACCAGCAGCGGGTTATGCAGGATGGCGGCCACCGGGTTGGCAAGATACAGGCGACCAAAAACCGCCAGTGTGAGGCTGAGAATAACGCCAACGGTCACTCCCAGGCAGCAACCGAGCGGCCCTCCGTTGACCTCGCCCTGCGCCTCCGGCGGCAGTTCCGCCTCCGAAGTGGGTGTAGACGAAAAAGCCTGCTCCCCGGAGCCTGTCGCACCAGTCTCGTCTGATTGCTGCTCGTCGGACGGAGGGGAGACACTGAATTGTGTTCCCGTGTATCCGGCGGAAAACGGCTCTAATGGTGCGAGCGGCTCCACTGGCTCCAGCGTTTCGCTTTGTTGATCGGGGTTCCAGGGTTCGGTTGAGCCTGAGCCTGGTCCTGGAACGGGCAAATCTTGTGACATGATTCACAATGTCCCAAACTGGCGGTCTCCGGCATCGCCAAGGCCGGGCAGAATGAAGCCGCGATCATTCAAGCTCTCGTCGAGGGCCGCGATATAGATGTCAATGTCGGGATGGGTCTGCGCGAGTTTGAGCAGGCCATAGGGCGCGGCGATGATGCCGACATAGCTGAGGTGGGGAACGCCCACGCGCTTGAGGACGTTGATGGCGTCGATGGCCGAGCCGCCGGTAGCGAGCATGGGATCAACGGCGTAGCAGACCTGCAAATCAACTTTGTGCGGCAGGCGGTTGTAGTATTCCTGCGCCTCCAGCGTGTCCTCGTCGCGGCGCAGGCCGAGATGCCAGATTTGCGCCTCCGGGATCACCTCGCGAAATGCCTCCGCCAGCCCGAGGCCCGCGCGCAGAATGGGTACCACGCCAATACCGCCCGCCAGGCGTTGCCCCGTCATAGCCTGCAATGGCGTCTCGATCTCCACCGGCTCTGTCGCCAGCGTTGCCGTCGCCTCGTAGGCCAGCAACGTGCCGATCTCCTTTACCAGCCGGTAAAACTCCGCCGGGGTCGTTTTCGTCTCGCGCAGCCGGGTCATCTTATCGGCTACCACCGGATGCTGCGAAATATGCACGCGCGGCAGGTTCAGCACTTCTTCCCGCTTCGGCTGCGGCACCCCCTTCATCGGCAAGCTCGGTCGCTTACGGCCCTCCGTAGAAGTAGACGTCTCTGTCATAACTAACTCTCCTGATTTTCCTGTCTTTTATGCAAAATGAGCCTTCTCTGGCCCCTGAATCGTTTTTTCATTACCGGGAGAACACTTCTTCCCGGTACATTGTACCAGAGTTGAGCTAGCGCGTCGAATCTTATGGTATACTAAGCGGCATGATAGTAGGCATCTGTCAAATTACGCTGCACCTGCCAGCGTGTCACTCGCTGAAAGAGAAACGGCAGGTCATCAAATCGGTGATGGCGCGGGTGCGGCATCAGTTTGAGGTAGCAATTGCTGAGGTAGAAGAGCAGGATCGCTGGCAAATAGCCATCCTGGGTGTGAGTTGTGTCAGTAATAGCAGGCAGCACGTTGATGAAATCCTGGGCCATGTGGAACGTTATATAGAAGAGACTCGTCCCGATATTGCCGTGACGAATATGGAAACCGAAATTATCACGTGGTGAAGCACATATGTCATTACAACCTGTAGAAAAGTCGCAGTCGCTGCCGGTCTCCTCTGTCTCCGTGCTGGGTGTGCGTATAGACCGTATCGGGCAGCAGGCCGCGCTTGATACGATGGAGGAGATGATCGAGCGATGGCGCAGTGGTGAAAGGGCGTTGCCGTGCCGACAGATTGTGACGGTCAACCCCGAATTTGTGATGGCGGCGCAACGCAACGCTGCATTTCGCGACGCTATCAACGAGGCGGCGCTGGTGCTGGCAGACGGCGTGGGTGTCGTGTGGGCGACGCGCTTCCTGGGCGAGCCAACGCCGGAGCGCGTGACCGGCACGGATACGCTGGCCGAACTGGCGGAACGCTGCGCCGCGAAAGGGTATCGCCTCTATCTGCTCGGCGCGGCGCCGGGCGTAGCGGAGGCTGCGGCGCAGCGTCTGCAACAACTCGCCCCCGGCCTGCCCATCGCCGGAACCTATGCCGGTTCGCCCGCGCCGGAGGAAGAGGAGGCGATTATCGAGCGCGTGCGGGCAGCGCAGGCGGACGTGTTGTGCGTGGCCTATGGCGCGCCCGCGCAGGAACTGTGGATCCATCGCAACCTGGCGCGCCTGCCCGTTGCCATCGCTATGGGCGTGGGTGGCGCGTTCGATTTTCTCTCCGGTCGCCAGCGCCGCGCGCCTCTCTTCATGCGGCGTATCGGCCTGGAATGGCTCTACCGGCTCTATCGCGAACCCTGGCGCTGGCGGCGCATGCTGGCGCTGCCGCAATTTGCTCTACGGGTATTGCTCAAAGGACGGAATAAGGCATGACGCTTGACGCTCGCACTCTCGAAATCTCCCCCGCGCGCCTGCGCTCGCTCATCGACGCTTTTGCCGGGAAGCGCGTGCTGGTAATCGGCGATATGGTGGCCGATGAATACCTGCTCGGTCGGCCCACACGCATCGCCCGCAACGCGCCGATACTGATTCTAGAACTGGACGAGGAACGCACCATCCCCGGCGGCGCAACCAACGTTGCCGTTAATGCCTGCACGCTGGGCGCGGACGTCTTCCTCGCCGGGGTGGTCGGCGACGATCTGCCGGGACAGAAGTTGCGCAAGGCCATCAGCGATCTGGGCATGCACCAGGACGGCCTCATCACCGACCCGCAGCGTCCAACCTCGACCAAGACCCGCATCCTGGCGGGTAGCCCCCAACTGGTGCAGCAGCACGTCGTGCGCATCGACCGCGTGGATACCTCAGAGGTACGCGAGCCATATAAAGGGCAGATCATCGACTACATCCGCCAGGCGCTACCGGAGATGGACGCGGTCGTCCTCTCGGACTACGAAAACGGCGTCATCAGCCCCGATATCATCGATGCGTGCATCCCACTGGCGCGGCAGCTCAACAAGATCATCGTGGTAGACTCGCACGCCTCACTCTTCCGTTTCCAGGGGGTCACCGCGCTCACCCCGAACCAGCCAGAAGCGGAGTTGACACTGAACATGACGATCACCTCGCAGGAGCAACTAAACGAGGCCGGTCAGCGCCTGCTCGACGGCAGCGCCGCGCGTGGCGTACTGATTACGCGCGGCAGCGAGGGCATGAGCCTCTTTGAAGCCGGGGAAGCGCCGCTGCACCTGCCCATCCACCGCCTCAATCATACCAGCGAGATTGTCGATACCAACGGCGCGGGCGATACCGTAGCCGCTACCTTCACGCTGGCCCTGACGGCAGGGGCGAGCATGGCCGAAGCGGCCTATCTCTCGAACGCGGCCGCCGCCCTCGTCGTGCGCCGCCTGGGTGCAGCCAGCAACACCCCGGCAGAACTGATGAGCGCAATCCAATGAAGAGAAGTGATACACAACAAAAAATCTTGCAACGCGAGCAACTGGCGGAGGTGGTGCGGCAGCGACAGCAGCGTGGGGAGCGCGGCGTCTTCACCAACGGCTGCTTCGACCTGCTGCACCTGGGCCACGTGCGCTACCTGCAACAGGCGCGAGACCTGGGCGATTTCCTCATTCTCGGCCTCAACAGCGACGCCAGCACGCGCCGCCTGAAGGGGCCAGGCAGGCCGCTTGTGCCGCAGGAGGAACGGGCCGAAATCCTGGCCGCGCTGGCCTGCATTGATTACGTGACCATCTTTGATGAGCCAACGGCTGGCCCGCTGGTTGCCCTCTTGCAGCCGAGCATCTATGTCAAGGGCGGCGACTATGCCAGCGCGCGGAGCGGAACGGCCTGTGAGCCGGATACGAATCGCCTGCCGGAGGCAAAGGTCGTGCGCGAGTACGGCGGCATCGTGCGCCTCATCCCCTACTTGCCGGGCCATTCGACAACCGAACTCATCGCGGCCATTCAACGCCTGCCCGAACATTCTTTGTAGTATGGGAGCATCTATTTCATGGCAAAAGATTCAGTGGAAGAACAATCAGAGACGCAGAAAACACCTTCGAATATTGAAGCGATACCCGTCGCGCGCGCCGGAACGCCCGATGTCGGACAGACGCCCGAACCGCTGCCGGTAGCCGAGAAGACCGAAGCGCCATCCGGCGAACGGCGGCACATCGTCAAATCGGCCTCGCTGGTCATGCTCGGCAATCTGGGCAGCAGCATGATGGGTATGGTACGCCAGGTCGTGGTAACCGCGCTCGGCCCCGCCATCGCCGGCCCCTTCAACTCCGCCATCCTGCCCGCTCGCACCTTCAACGACTTTCTTGTCAACGGCTCGGTAAGCGGCGCGTTGATCCCGACCTTCAATGACTATGCCGATAAACGCGACGAGCTGCGCCGCGTCGTCTTCACGCTGGTCAACCTCATCCTGATCGTGATGGTCGTGGCGGCAATCCTCTACGCCCTGTTCGCGCCCAGCTTCGTGAATTTTCTGGTGCAGGGCTACACGGGGCCGGAGAGACAGCTCGCGCTGCAATTCTCGCAGATCATCTTCTTCTCGCTGATCGCGCTGGGGCCGTTTGCCGTTCTGCTGGCGGCGCTGTTCGCGCTCAAGGAATTCGGCTGGCCCGCCTTTGCCACCGCTTCCTATCACATTGGCATCATTCTCGGCGCGCTTGTCAGCAGCATGATCGGCAAGCAGCATTACGGCTACCTCGGCCTGTCCTTTGGCGTCATCGTCGGGGCTATCGGCGAGATCGCGCTGCTGCTTCCGGGCATGCACAACCAGCATTTGCGCTACATGTTCGTGCTGGATCTCAAGCACCCGGCTCTGCGCCGCATCGTCAAACTCTACGCGCCCATCTCCTTCAGCTTCCTGCTGACAATGGGCCTCGTCTTCTTCGACCAGCACCTGGCCTCGCTCACCCCCGGCAACGGCGCGGCCAATTACGTTGCCATGACGGCGGCGACGACGCTGATCCAGTTCCCGGTGGGCCTGGTGGCGGCGGCCCTCTCCTTCGCCGTGCTACCCACGCTCTCAGAACACGCGCGCGCCAACGACCTCGACCGCTTCAAAGCCACACTGCAACTCGGCTTTCGCCTGGGC
>Ga0070740_10005510_pt1 | contig 11695 bp, 9 predicted proteins | sample Coa_R2_FD_67286 | JGI IMG/M metagenome (GOLD analysis project Ga0070740, IMG submission 67286) | Surface soil microbial communities from Centralia Pennsylvania, which are recovering from an underground coalmine fire - Coalmine... | ecosystem: Environmental > Terrestrial > Soil > Unclassified ...
GCCCTGGCTTCCGCCTACCGCGGGCAGGGACTTGCCACCGAAGCAGCACGTGCCCTCACGGCCTGGGCCTTCACCCATCCGGAGGTGACGACGGTCAGGGCCGAGACACTTGTCGACGGCTACGCCTCGATGCGGGTGCTGGCCAAGGTGGGCATGACAAGGACCGGAACGAGATACGATCCCGAGGACGGCCCGCTCGTCCTGTGGGGTCTGCAGGTGTAGACGTGGCTTGAGGAGTACAGGAACCGTGATGCGACGCTACGCATTGGCCGGTGCCGGCGCCCGCGCGCTGCGCCAGTTCGCCCTGCCGCTGGCCGAGCAGTATACGGAGAGCGCCGTGCTGGCCGGCGTGTACGACCTCAACCCGGCCCGCGCGGTCTATGTCGCCCGGGCTTGCGGCTCGGTCCCGGCTTTCGCCGATTTCGACGAGATGCTGCGCGTGACGCGGCCCGATTGCGTGATCGTGGCCACCGTCGACCGCACGCACCATGACTACATCATCCGCGCCCTGGACGCGGGTTGCGAGGTCATCAGCGAGAAGCCGCTCACCGTGGACGCCGAGAAGTGCCGCGCCATCCTTGCGGCCGAGCGCCGCTGTGGGCGTCGCGTCCTCGTCACCTTCAACCTGCGCTTCGTGCCGTACGTCACACGCGTCAAGGAGCTGCTGCGCGCCGGGGCAATCGGCCGCGTGCTCAACGTCGACCTGGAATGGCATCTGGATCGCCGGCATGGCGCCGACTATTTCCGGCGCTGGCACCGCCGCAAGGAGAACTCGGGCGGCCTGCTGGTGCACAAGGCAACGCACCACTTCGACATGATCAATTGGTGGCTCGACGAGGAGCCCGAACGGGTCTTCGCCTTCGGAGCGCGCCGCTTCTACGGCCCCACGCGCGCCGAACGCGGAGAGCGTTGCAGCACCTGCCGCCATACCGCGACTTGCGATTTTTATGTCGACTACGCGGACGATCCGCTGCTGCGCGATCTCTACTTCGCCGCGGAGGCTCACGACGGCTATTATCGCGACCGCTGTGTTTTCGACGAGGAGATCGACATCGAGGATACCATGACCGTGGCGGTACGCTACGCGGGTGGAGCACAGCTCAGCTACTCCCTGGTCGCCTACAGCCCCTATGAAGGCTGGCGCGCCACGCTCACAGGGACGGAAGGCCGGCTGGAGGTGGGCATAGTTCAGAGCGGACCGGACGCGGAAACAGAGAGCGACGTGATCACGGTCTACGATGCTCGCGGAGGCAGGTCGCATCACAGCATCCCTCGGGCCGCGGGCGAGCACGGCGGCGCCGACGTCATGCTGCGCGACCGGCTGTTCGGCACGGGTGCCCGGCCCGATCCGCTCAGCCACATGGCCGGTTCGCGGGCCGGGGCGCTCTCCATGCTGATCGGCGCGGCGGCGAACCAGTCTATGGAAACGGGGCTGCCCGCCAACATCGCCGATCTGTTGGCTGAGCGAGCGTCCTGATATCGGCGCCGACGTGCGGCGGCCATATGTCAGCGCTTACGGCGGGATCGCTTTTCTTCGCGGCGCTCCTCGTTGAGGTGCCACAAGACAGCCGCGAGGCTCTGCGCCGGCTCGTTGGACGATGAAAGGGAGCGCACGCGCTGCTGTGCCTCGTCGTAAACGGCGTCATACACGGAACTCGATCATTGCGGTCATCGGTGGTGTCTGGCATAATGGGAAGCACTACGTCATTCGGTGTGGAGGAACACTGCGATCGACGCCCCACGGCCGCGCATTGCTCTCGTTACCGGCGCCTCACGCGGCATCGGCCGGGCCGTGGCCATCAAGCTTGCCCAGACCGGCCATCATGTTGCCGTCAATTATCAGAGCAATGCCGCGGCCGCGCACGAGGTGGTGGAGGCCATCGAACGCAGCAGTGGCCGGGCGATCGCCGTGCGGGCCGATGTCGGCAAGGGCGCCGACGTGGAGCGGCTATTCGGCGAGGTCGTCGAGCGTCTCGGGCCGGTCTCCGTATTGGTGAACAACGCCGGCATCGTGCGCGACCAATTGCTGGTGCGCCTCAAGGATGATGACTGGGACGCGGTGATCGAGACCGATTTGCGCTCGGTGTACCTCTGCACGAAAGCGGCAGCGCGTAGCATGATACGTGCCCGATGGGGACGTATCATCAACATGTCGTCGGTTGTTGGGCTACAGGGCAACGCCGGCCAGGCCAACTATGCCGCGGCGAAAGCGGGCGTGTTGGGCTTTACACGCTCCATCGCCCGCGAGATCGGCTCGCGCGGCATCACGGTGAACGCGGTGGCGCCCGGCTTTATCACCACCGACATCACGGCCGATCTGTCCGAGGAGATCAAGAATACTGTGCTTGCCCAAACCGCACTCGGACGGTTTGGGACGCCCGAGGATGTGGCCGAGGCCGTGGCCTTCCTGGCCTCCGACGGGGCGGGATATATCACCGGTCAGGTTCTGACCGTAGATGGCGGGATGGTGATGGCATGAACGCGACAGATGATGCATCCACGGGCGGCAACCTGCGGGTTGACGCCCGGCCGCTCGTAAACTCGCGGACGGGCCGCGGGCACCGCACAGAATCTCAGGACCCCCTGCTCTCGCTGGCCGAGCACCCGGCACTTGTTTTCCCCGGACAGGGCTCACAGTACGTCGGTATGGGACGGGACATCTACGATTCCTCGCCGGCGGGACGGGCCGTGTTCGAGGAGGCGGACCGCCTCCTGAAGTTCCCGCTGACCGAGCTCTGTTTCGAGGGCCCGGACGACGAGCTCGAGGATACCATCAATGCCCAACCGGCGATCCTGACGGTCAGCGTGGCTGCGCTGGAGTCGTTGCGCGAGCGCATGGCCCAGATGGGTCGCCGCCTGGAACCGGTCTGCGTGGCCGGCCACTCGCTGGGCGAATACTCCGCCCTGGTGGCAGCCAACGCCATCGATTTCGCCGACGCGCTGCCCCTGGTGCGCGAGCGCGGGCGGCTGATGAAGGAGACGGGCAAGAAGTTCCCCGGCGGCATGGCGGCGATCATGGGGCTGGATCTAGCCGTGCTCGAAAACATCGTCGCCCGCGCCCGTGAAGCCGGCGAGGTGGCGCTGGCCAATCTCAATGCCCCGGCCCAGACCGTTATCTCCGGCGAGGTTGCCGCGCTGCAGCGGGCTATTGAGCTGGCCAGGGCCGAGGGTGCCCGGCGGGTCGCCATGTTGCGCGTGAGCATCGCCTCGCACTCCCCGCTCATGAACCGAGCGTCGCAGGGCTTGAGCGAGGCGCTGGCCCACGTGCACCTGCGCGATCCCGAGATCCCCGTCATCGCCAACATCTCGGGGCAGGCCCTGCACACCGCCGATGAGATCAGGCGCGAGTTGGTCGAAAACGTGGTGCGGCCCGTGAACTGGACCCGCTCGGTGCGCGAGATGGTCAACGGCGGCGGGCGGACCTTCGTCGAGGTCGGCCCGGGCAAAGTGCTCTCCGGCCTGATCAAGCGGATCAGCGTGGACGTCAAGACGGTCAACGTGCAGGACTTCCTCTCCGATCACCTGCCGCTGCCGGCGCGCCCGCGGGAGAAGCCGTGACCCGACGCGTGGCCATCACCGGGATCGGCGGCCTCTGCCCGGTCGGTAATACCATGCCGCGAGCCTGGGATGCGTTGGTCAACGGCCGTTCCGGGATCGGGACTATCACCCTGTTTGACCCGTCGCCGTACAGCATCCGCATCGCCGGCGAGGTCAAGGACTTCAGTATCGCCGGTATCGTGGATGCCAAGCAGGCGCGGCACATGGACCGGTATACGCAGTTCGCGGTGGTAGCCGCGCTGGAGGCCCTGTCCGACTCCGGACTGACGATCGACGAAGCGAACGCCGACCGCGTCGGCATTATCGTGGGCACGGCGGCGGGCGGCGTTCAGACCATTTTGGATGCCCAGAAGACCCTGGAGACGCGCGGTCCCGACCGCGTCAACCCGTTCTTCCTGCCCAACTTCCTGTGCGATGCCGCGACCGGCCACATCGCCATCATCACCGGCGCCTCGGGGCCAAACATGGCCGTCGTCGCGGCCTGCGCCACCGGAGGTCACGCCATCGGAGAAGGCATGCACGCCATCAAGCGGGGTGACGCCGACGCCATGATCGCCGGCGGCACCGACACCGTGGTCATGCCCATCACCCTGGCCGGCTTCATCAACATGAAAGGCCTGGCCGCCGACAACGAGCATCCGGAAAGGGCATCTCGCCCCTTCGACCGCGATCGCACCGGATTCGTCATCTCCGAGGCCGCCGTCTTTTTGATACTGGAAGAACTGGAGCACGCGCGGCGGCGCGGCGCCGCGGTCTATGCCGAGGTCGTGGGCTACGGCTCGACCGATGACGCCTTTCATATGTTCGCCCAGTCGGAAGATGGGTCGGGCGCCGCGCGCGCCATGCAGCGCGCCCTGCGCTCGGCCTGCCTGAACCCAGAAGACATCGACTACATCAATGCCCACGGCACCGGCACGCCGCTCAACGACCGTGTGGAGACGCTGGCCATCAAACGGGTCTTCGGCGACCACGCCTACCGGCTGGCGGTAAGCTCGACCAAGTCGATGACCGGGCATATGATGGGTGCGTCGGGCGCCCTCGAAGGGGCGGTCTGCGCCCTGGTCATCAAACACGGCATCATACCGCCGACCATCAACCTTGACACGCCCGATCCCGAGTGTGACCTGGACTACGTGCCGCACGTGGCGCGCGAACAGCGCGTGAGAACTGCGCTCTCCAACTCCATCGGGCTCGGCGGCCACAACTCCACCATCATCCTCCAGGCCGTGTAGCCTTCGGCGGCTGAAGTCAACAGGAGTAGGCGGGCCCGGCGGTTAAAACCGCCGGGCCGGGACCCGCCGACTAAGGCCGGGTAACGTCGACGTGCGAGGCACTTCAGTGCCCGAACTCGGCCATGACACTTTGGTGTCAGGCCCACGGCCAATGGTGCTCCCATTTTAGTGAGTTCTACATCATGTGCCGTTTGCGGGTTACCCCTACACTGGGAAGCGTGAGAGAGCAGAAAGATGTGATCACGTGTCGAGATATACTGCATCTTCTGTGATACTTGGGAGGAATATCACATGGATATCAGGCTGCTTCGCTATCTCTTCATTATGGTTACTACTCTAGCAGTGGTGGCCTTACCTCACGCTTCGTCACATGTTGTCGCGGCGAACATGCCGGCGCTACATGCCTACGCGGTGCCCACGGGCTTCGCTGACGCAAGCAGCGCGGCCGATCCCATCACCGGCCACACCTTCATTGCGAACGATGGCCAGGTGATCATGGCCGATTCGGCCAGCGGCATCGTGCTGCGACGCACGTCCATTGGGCACGGCCGGCAGCGCGTGTTCGTCGATTCCACGCGGGGCCGTGTTCTAATTTACAGCGACGGCGGGCCGGGAACGGCCTCGGTCAGTACCATCGACGCCGGAACGGGCCTGGCCATCAGAACGGTGAACCTCAACACCGCGGGCATGACGGGCCCGATGGTCCTGGATCAGACGACGGGACGTTTCTTCGCCGGCGATTGGAGCCCCGGCAATCACGACTTTGTGATCAGCGTCATCGACACCTGGACGGGGAGGTTGCTGCGCCGGATGACGGCTCACGAAGGGGCCTACAGCGCGTTCATGATCGGCGACGAGGCTTCCGGCCGCGTCCTGGTCCTGGCGGACGACCCGGCGAGCCCTTCGCCGGCCGATTCCTATAAGCTGACCGTGCTGGACTCCAGTAGCGGTGACATTCTGGCCACACAAGAGCTTCAGATTTCATCGGATGCTCCATACCCGCCGCTCTTCACGATAGACAGTACGGCAGGCCACGTGCTGATCGCCGAACAAGGGGGCTTGGCCATCCGCGACATCCAGGATGGCACGCTGCTCTCGACGGTCAATGTGCAGGCGGATCTTGTGCTGCCGGACGACGCGGCAGGCACCATCGTGGCAGTACAGGGAAACACGCTCGATCTCGTCGACCAGTCCTCGGGCTCGCTCCTGCAGACGGTCACGCTGCCGCCGCTCTCGGGCAACTACGGATCGTACGGCGAAGAGCCGGTCGCCGTCGATACCCAGTCCGGCCGCATCTATGCGCTCACGCAGAACGACCCCGGACGGCTCCAATTGTTGGTGCTTGATGGCTCGAATGGGGCCACCATCGATTCCATCGATCTGCGCCAACCGGCCGGGTCCGGCGCCGTGGCGGTTGACGCCACCCACCAGCGCCTGGCCATCATCGCTCAGCCGGGCGATGGGCAATCTCCCGTGTTCATCGACGTCGATACCGGCAGCGACACGGTGGTAGCTCAGGCCGTCACGCCGTGCTCGGCGGGTGGATCTGCCGGCGTGTGGCAGACGACGGTGGACCCGACCTCGGGCCGTTTCTACTGCGTCGATCCGGGCGACGACGCGGCGAGCCGCGCCCCGGCCGTCTACGTCTGGGACCTGACATCGGGGCAGGGCTTCGCGCCGCTGACCTTGAGCGGTGTGCCCCAGTCTGCCCAGGTAGTCGGTGGCTACCTGCTGGTCCCACAAGATAGCACAGCCACCATCGTCGGCCCGGACCGCCGTACACCGGCCAGCTCGGCGTCCCGGGCCTGCTGTGGCGCCCAGTACTTCCCAAGCGCTCACCACAACCTCCGCGGTCCTTTCCTGATCTTCTGGAAGCGCTTTGGCGGCGTCGACACCTTCGGCTACCCGCAGACGGAACCCTTTGTAGAGGATGGGCGGACGGTGCAGTACACCGATCGCTTCGTGCTGGAGATGGTGAACGGGCGGGTGCAGACGGCGCCGCTCAGCCGCTACCTGGTCACCCAGCGCTCCTTTGATGCGGCCTACGGGCCACCGTTTGGCCCGGGCGTGCGCTATTTCCCGACGACACAGCACACCTTGAGCGGGCGCTTCCTGGCCTGGTGGCGGACGCATCAGGGGGGCACACTGCTTGGCGCGCCCATCTCCGAGCCCCTGGTCGAAGGCAACGGCGACGGCAGCGGGCGCCGCTATCTGTTGCAGTGGTTTGAGAAGGGGAGGCTGGAGTATCATCCCGAAAATGCCGGGACGCGCTACGAGATGCAACTGGGCCTGGTCGGGCTGCAGGCGCTGCGCCAGCGCGGCTGGAAGTCCTGATATAGACCCGGGCCGCCGGACGTGCTACCCTCTCGGGAGAGGCATGCGCATATCCCTGTATGCGCATGCCGTTCGCTGCCGAAGGAGATGAGAGAGATGCGAGAATCGCGTGTCGGGGTGGGCGTGATCGGCGTGGGGGGAATCAGCGCCTACAAGCACTTGCCGGGGCTGCGGTCTATCCCACAGGCCGAGATCGTGGCGCTGTGCGATAGCAATGCCGACCTGGTGCACCAGCGGGGCGCAGAGTACGGCGTGACAGAACTCTTCACCGACTATCACGATCTCCTGCGCCTGTCCTCGGTCGATGCCGTGATCGTGGCCACGCCGACCGTGCTGCACCGTCCCATCGCCCTGGCCGCTTTCGAGGCCGGCAAGCATGCCCTGGTCGAGAAGCAACTGGCGATGGACTACGCCGAAGCGGTGCAGATGTACGAGGCGGCGCGGCGCTCGGGCCGCAACCACATGACGGCGTTTACCTATCGCTTCGTGCCGGCCATGCGCTATCTCAGGCACCTGCTAGCGCAGGGCGTGGCCGGCGTGCCGCGCCATATCAGGGTGGCGCGGTTCCAGGATTGGCCCGAGGTCGATATCGGCTGGCGCCAGAAGAAGGCCCTGGCCGGGTCCGGCGAGGTCGGCGACATGGGCGCGCATCGCATCGACTTCTGCCACGATCTGGTTGGCCCCATCGCCCGCGTCTGCGGCCTGACGCGGCTCTTCGTGCCCGAGCGCGGCAATCCGCCGGTGGCGGCCGATGTGGAGGACTTCGCGGCCTTCATCGCCGAGTTTGCGCCCGGCGTGGGCGTGGACCAGGGAACGGTGGCCGTCTTCGACCTGAGCAAGGTGACCAAGGGCCGACAGTTCGGCGGCCAGGCCCTCGACGAGTTCGAGGTATACGGCACCGAGGGCACGCTGATCTACCACCTGCACCGCCCGCACGAGGTCCAGGTCGGCAAGCCCGATGGGCCGCTGGAGGCGGTGCCGGTGCCGCGCGAGTTCCTGACCTATCCGGGGGCGACGCGAGATCCGTACGAGGGCGACCCCACCACGACCTTCCGCTTCGACGAGGATCTGGAGTTCATCCAGTCCATCCTGGAGGGGCGGCCCAGCCGGCCATCGTTCTACGACGGGATGCGCTGCCAGGCCGTCGTCGACGCGGTGCTGCAGTCGGCCGCGGAGCGACGTTGGGTGGACGTGGCGGATGTGCCGCCGGTGCGTGGCCGGATCGCCGCGCAGGTAACAGAGGCTCAGTGAGTGTGGCCGGTCGGGTAAGCGCAGGAGATGAGGGAGTGGGGACTGAGAAATCGGCGGCGCGTGCCATCGATCTGTTTCGACTGGAGGGACGCGTCGCCCTGATCACGGGCGGCAGCAAGGGGCTTGGGGAGGCCATGGGGGCGGCCCTGGCCGGCGCAGGAGCCGGCGTGATGTTGGTCAGCCGGCACGAGGACGAAGTACAGGCCGCGGCGGCACGGATGGCGGAGCAGACGGGATCGAGGGTGCTGGGGCTGGCGGCCGATGTGACCGACAAGGCCCAGATCCAGCGGATGGTCGACCAGACGATGGCGGCCTTCGGGCGCATCGACATTCTGATCAACAACGCGGGCATCAACATCCGCAAGCCGGCGCTGGAGATGAGCGACGACGAATGGGGGCAGGTCCTCGACCTGAATCTGACCGCTCCCTTCCGCTGTTGCAAGGCGGTGGCGCCGCAGATGATCGAGCGCGGCTATGGCCGCATCATCAACATGAGCTCGACGCTCGGCTCGGTGGCGATCGCAGGCCGCGCGCCCTACACCTCGACCAAGGCCGGCATCATCATGCTGACCAAGACGCTGGCCCTGGAGTGGGCGCCTCACGGCATTACCGTCAACGCCATCTGCCCCGGGCCGTTTCGCACGCCCCTCAACGAGGTCATTGCTAATGACCCGGAGGCCTACCGCGCCTTTCTCGCGAATATCCCGCTCGGCCGCTGGGCCGAGCCGTACGAGCTTGGCGGCCTGGCCCTGCTGCTGGCCTCCGAGGCCGGCTCGTTCATCACCGGCGCGGCCCTGCTGATCGACGGCGGCTGGACCGCCCGCTGACCATGGCCAGCCAGCCACCCGAGCCGACCCGCCGCCTGTTCATCGCGGTCATGCTGCCGGAGCAGGTACAACAGGACCTGGCAGGGTTGGGCCGCCTGCTCGCGGCCCATCGCGACGTGCTGCGCGCCGTTCGTCCGGAAGCGCTACACTTCACCCTGCGCTTCCTGGGCGAGCAAACGGCCGGCAACGAGCGTCTGGCCGCGGAGGCCTGCGCGGCGGCGGCCGGCCGGAGCGCCGCGTTCCCACTGGTCATCGGCGGCTTCGGCGCTTTTCCTAACGCACGACGGCCCAACGTGATCTGGCTGGGGGTGCTGCAAGGCGGCGAAGAGCTGAGCATGCTGGCACGGCAGGTGGAGGATGAGCTGCGGTCGAGGCGCGTGGTCACGGAGAGCGAGCGCTTCACGCCGCACCTGACGCTGGCGCGGGTTCGTCCCACTGCCACCCCGGCGGCGCGCTCCGCGCTGGCCGCGACTCTGCCCGGCCTGCCGGTGAGCGAACAGGCCCGCTGCGTGGCGGGCGACATCACCCTCGTCCATAGCACGCTCACGGCGCAGGGTTCGCGCTATGCCGTGCTGGGCCGGTGGCCCTTGCAACCGCAATAGGAGCCGCGGTGATACTGGTGACCGGAGCCTCGGGCTTCGTCGGCCGGCGCCTGATCGCCCGCCTGAGCGAACGCGGCGAGCGAGTCAGGGCACTGGTCCACGATGCCCGGTCGGCGCAGCAGATGCGCAGCGGCCGGGTGCAGGCTTTCGCCCGAGACGCCAGAGATCCAGGCCTGCCGCGGCGTGTATTGGAGGGCGTCGATAGCGTCATCCACCTGGACGTGGCCGGATTACAGCCGGACCCGGCGACAGGCATAGCCGTCCGCGCCTTGGACCCGCGGAGAGTTGTGGAGGCAGCCAGAGTAGCTGGGGTGCGGCGCGTGCTGTACGTGAGCTCCCTCGGCGCGCGCAACGATCCACGCTACCCGTACTACCATGGCCAGTGGCTGGGCGAGCAGACGGTGATAGCCGGCGGCGTTCCCTACGCCATCCTGCGCCCGTCGCTGGTAGCCGGACCCGGCGATCCGTCCTTTACCGCGTTGGCCGGCTTGATACGCCTGGCTCCCATCGTGCCCATTCTGGACCGCGACGGCGCCAGGCATCAGCCGATCGCGGTCCACGACCTCTGCTCGTGTCTGCTGAAGATGCTGGACGACGACCGTTACCTGGGCGGAGTCCACGACGTGGGCGGGCCGGAGCAGTTGAGCGACCGGGAGATGGCGGAGATCGTGATGCGCGTGCTGGGCCGGCGCCGACCGATCGTGCGCCTGCCGGGAGCGACGGCGCGCCAGGCTGCCGCGCTGCTGGGAGCGCTGGCGCCACGGGCAGCCATGGTGCGCGGCGCTCTCGACCTCCCGACCGGCGACCTGGTGACCGCGACCGATGCGCTCCCTCGCCTGTTTGGCGTCGAGAAGCCGATGCGCCTGCAGGCCGCACTGGACTACGTGCGCCGCTGAGGCGACAAAGATACAGGTATTGTTTGTACACCTTGAGAAATAGCCCGAATTGGCTATAGCGGACCACCCGAACGGCAACCTATTATAGCCGCAAGGAGTAAAATGGGTGCCTTAAGGCGCCCCTCCACGCCAAAGGAGGGTTCGATGCGACCCCGTTCGGAACGAGATGAGATAGCCTTGACCCAGGAACCCCTCAACGACTACTTGCGCGCCATTGGCCACGTCCCGCTACTGAGCGCGGATGAGGAGCTTGCGCTGGCCCAGCGCGTCGCCGCCGGCGACCGCGAGGCGGCGCGCGATCTGGCCGCCGCCAACCTGCGCCTCGTGGTCAGCGTGGCGCGACGCCACATCAACCGGGGCATGCCCCTGGAAGACCTCATACAGGAAGGCAATATTGGCCTGCTGCGCGCCGTGGAGAAGTTCGACTGGACTCGGGGCTACAAGTTCTCAACCTATGCGGTCTGGTGGATCCGCCAGGCCATCACGCGGGCCATCGACGACAAGGGGCGCATGGTGCGGCTGCCCGCACATCTCCAGCAGGTCATGAGCACCCTGGCACGCACAGGACAGCAACTCGGCGGCGAGCTTGGGCGGGAGCCCACGGAGTCCGAGCTGGCCGTGCGGGCCGGGCTCGATCACGTGGAGGTGCACCGCGTGCTGCGGGCCGCCCGCCCGACGGTCTCACTGGAGACGCCCGTCGGCGAAACCGAGGAGAGCCTGCTGGGAGACATCCTGGTCGACGAGCACGCCGAGCCGGTGGACCGGCAGGCCCAGATGCGCCTGCTGCGGGCCGAGGTTGAGCAGATCATGAACGAGACGCTCTCGGCGCGGGAGCGTGAGGTGCTGGCGCGCCGCTACGGCCTGGGCGGCAACTCCCCGGCCACCCTCGAGGAGGTGGGGGCTGCCATGGGCATGACGCGTGAGCGCGCCAGACAGATCGAGACGCGTGCGCTGGACAAGCTGCGCCACCCGGCCCTGCGCGCGCGCTTTGCCGC
>Ga0070740_10005512_pt1 | contig 11692 bp, 9 predicted proteins | sample Coa_R2_FD_67286 | JGI IMG/M metagenome (GOLD analysis project Ga0070740, IMG submission 67286) | Surface soil microbial communities from Centralia Pennsylvania, which are recovering from an underground coalmine fire - Coalmine... | ecosystem: Environmental > Terrestrial > Soil > Unclassified ...
CAGCGCCTTCGCAGGATGACGCAGCGCCTTCGCAGGATGACGCAGCGCCTTCGCAGGATGACGCAGCGCCTTCGCAGGATGACACAGCGCCTTCGCAGGATGACACAGCGCCTTCGCAGGATGACACAGCGCCTTCGCAGGATGACACAGCGCCTTTCGCAGATGAAACAGAAAAAATATCTGGGTATGCAACAGGCAAGCGGCACATTGCCTGACAGCAAGAATGCTTGCACTCAATCGGAAATCATGTTACGAAAACAGGTTAAATTTAATACTAAGGGATCCCCATGAGGCCAAACCATCAATCGCGTTTATACATCTATACCGTATCGGCTATTGCAGCTGTTGCGGGGTTATTATTCGGATTTGATACCGGTATTATTTCTGGTGCGCTCCTCTTCATTGAAAAGGATTTTGTTGTCTCGACTGAAATGAAAGAACTCATTGTCAGCAGCGTATTATTTGGCGCAATGTTCGGTTCACTCGCAAGCGGCCGATTGACCGACCAGTTTGGACGCCGGCGGCTGATGCTTATCATTTCCGCTCTGTTTATCGCGGGTACGTTAATCGCGTCATTCGCCGCCCAGGTATACAGCATTCTATTCGGCCGGCTGTTTATTGGTTTTGCCATCGGCATCGGCTCATACACAGCGCCGCTCTATATCGCCGAGGTCTCACCGCATGAATTGAGAGGCGGGCTGGTGTCGCTGAATCAGCTTGCCATTACCATAGGCATATTATGTTCCTTTCTTATCAATTATGCCTTTACTAACATTGATGGTTCCTGGCGCTGGATGTTTGGCATCGGCCTGGTTCCGGCTGTACTGCTAAGCATAGGCATGGTATTCCTGCCAGAAAGTCCTCGCTGGCTGGTCAAGCAGAACATGATTGACAAGGCCACCATGACTCTTCAGCACTTGCGAAACACAAAAGATGTTTCTCACGAAATCCATGAAATCCAGAACAGTCTCAAGGTCAGACAAGCCAGCTTCCGGGAAATTTTTGCTCCCTGGATTTTGCCAGTGCTTTTTCTTGGCGCCATGCTTGGATTCATACAGCAAGTCACCGGCATTAACACCATTATTTATTATGCGCCGACCATTTTTCAGCTGGCCGGCTTTCCTGATGCCTCAAGCTCCATTCTTGCAACCGTGGGCATTGGTGTCGTCAATGTACTTGCAACCATTTTTGCGGTTTGCTATCTGGATAAACTCGGACGCAGGCCATTGCTGCTAACAGGACTGGTTGGAATGTGTTTAAGCTTATTGGGCTTGAGCCTTGCATTCCAGACTGGCGCAGATGCCAGCATGCTGCGCTGGATTGCCATTGGCTGCACCTTTTTCTATATCATTTGTTTCGCCTTCAGTCTGGGCGCCATTTTATGGCTGGTGGTCTCCGAAATCTTTCCACTGGAAGTACGCGCAACCGCGATGGGCGTGGCGGTATTCAGCTGCTGGTTATGGAATTTCGCGGTATCTTCAACCTTCCTGACCCTGTTGAATGCACTGGGGCCAAGCGCCACATTCTTGCTCTACGCTGTTATGTGTATTTTCAGCTTCGCCTTCTGCTACTGCAAAGTACCCGAAACAAAAGGCGTAACCCTGGAGCAGATTGAAGACAATATCCGCAAGCGTATGCCCTTGCGCTATATTGGCCAGCCAGTTTTTGATAAAACTGCCATCACTGAATCACCCGAATATCAGGCTGACTGACAGACATGACAAAGCAGATTATCACCTGGGACCTCGGTGCAACCAAATGCACCGCGGGTCTCATTGAGTACAATCACACGACTCATGCATTGACCTGCAAAAGACACTTCACTGTCAAGCTGGCACAAACCACGTCACTGGAAGATTTGATTCACCGGCTGGAAGCCGGCCTGGATTTTGTCATGCCGGAAGCGGATGCGATTTGTATCGGCGCAGCCGGCCATTACGATGGAAAATATCTCTTGCACACGAATGCCTACCCGTATCCCATGCATTTCGCCAATACGGCGAAATTACAGAAATGGCCGGCATTCGCAGTGATCCATGATTATTCTCCTATCGTTTGCGCCACATTCACCTCCTATATGGAGCAGCCAAAAAATATCAAGCGATTGAACTCTTGCGCGATCAAACCTCATGGCCGTCGTGTCGCCCTCGGCATTGGCACCGGTCTGGGACTGAAAGATGGTGTATTGTTTGCGAATGGTGATTTCTGGCTGGGACATAACGAAGCGGGTCATATCGGAATTGCCGCGCCCCCGCACGCCGACAAACATCACCTCGACCGCCACCATGAAATCATGCGCTTTTTGCACGAGAAAAACACGCATCAGGCCAAGCAGTCTCCCATTACCTTTGAAAGCATACTCACCGGAAAAGGCACAGCCAATTTATTTGAATTCTTCCATCCTGATGCGCAGGGCATCACGCCTGAAGAAGCGGGAGAGAAAATGCGTGCCGGCGAAGCCAAAGAAATGATGGATGCGTTTGCCTGGTACACCGGTTTATTTGTCGGGACAGTACAATTGACTTTCATGCCGGAAGGCGGTGTCTGGATTACCGGCGGTGTCGCAATCAATCATCTCGATGTATTTGATCTTCCCGATTTCTTCGCTGGTATCTACGCTTCTCCTGCATATCTCATGCAGCGCGAGGAATACCCTCTGGGCGTGCTCTGCAATCATGAACATGCGCTGATCGGCAGCGGCTATTATGCCGCAAAGCGGTTGTTTTAGAACATGAAGCCATGAATACACAAGATTACATCATCGTCGCTGACGGAAATTTCCTGGTCAGGGAAATTGTCAACGAGGCAGTGAAAAACCGCATTATTGTCGCGCTCGACGCCGCCGCGGACAAACTGGCGCGCATTGGCATCACCCCGCATATCCTGCTGGGTGATTTTGATTCCGATAGCGAAACCCATGCGCAATATTGGGGAATTCATAAAACATTTGCGGAACTCTCCGACAATGAAACGCCCTATACGGGAAATTTTGGCGTCACGATTGTCCCGAGAAAAAACCAGGATCTCACCGATCTTGTTAAAGCCATTCATTATTGCGATGAGCAACATGCAGGCAGCATCACAATTATTTGCGCACTTGGCGGCAGACTTGATCACCAGGAAACAGCCTTGCGGTCACTGCGCACACAATACAAAACAGACCGCCAACTTCTATTACATACGGAACAACAAACTATCTGCTTTGCCAGAGATGAACAAATCATCATAAAAGGAATACCTGGAGACAAATGCGGAATTCTGGCCTACCCGGAAGGAATGATTACGACAGAAGGCCTTGAGTATGATGTCGACAATTATGCATTGACTTTTGGATTTTCAGAGAGCATCGCAAATTCATTAAAATCATCCAGCGCCGCCATCACTGTCTCCGGTGAAGCACTGCTTGTCATGCCTCCTCTATTACAGTCGCAGCGCGAATTTATGCGTAAAAGCGAAGCTGAAAAACTGGAAATGCAGTTACGCGACTGTCTTTCATAAGTGTGATGAATTGATTAGATAATTATTCCCGTCGTTATTTAAATTATAATGATATGAAGGAGCAGGAAATACATCATCGCAAAGGAGGATGTACCATGACAAAAATCCAGCCACAGGATGAAATCGGGCCAAATAATGCAGGTAAAATGATTATTCGCGGCATCTGTTTTTCATCTGCGATCGAAGACTATCCCGAATTGAAAGCGCAAGTTGATGATTACATGAGTGCCCGCGGAACAGCAGGCCCGATCAAATTGTCGAGAACAGTTTCCCTGGTGGAATTCAATCCTGATGAAGCCGCTTTTTTAAGTTCGCTCATCGAAAAACTCCGCAAACTTGAATTTACACCCGAACAATTACCAACTGTCACAGCCCTTGACACAAAAAAGCAAAGCGATGCCATGGTCAAACTGGTTGAAGATGAAATAGCAGGATTTTTGGAAGCACAGGAAAAAAAAGGTTTGCGTGTCTGCTTTACCGGCGTATCCGATACGATTATAGAAAATGTAAAATCACGCCGCGCAGTCAGTTACGCAGCGACACAAAAATGGGAAGACAATATAGAAGTAATCGAGCAGACGTTTGACATGTTTGCCGGCATGACCTTGCATAACCAGGGCGGCAATACGTATACGCCGCCCACCATCGAACCCATGTCGCACTCCTCTTCAGAAAAAAGAGAAACAATTGACGGTGATGATAGACCGCACAGAAGCGACTTGTCCGGCGTCGGATTTCAGTCCATGTTTTTCAAAAGTGACGACGCAGATAAAACCAGGAAAGCAATTGAAAGCATGCTTGATGATGAGGAAGATGAACACGAAGCGACACACTCAGACACACCTTCATCGCCTGGTGGTAAAAAATAAATAACAGGATTACATACGCAGCGGGCATGAAGCCCCGTTACTGTGCAGGTTTTGCACGTCAGGTTGTCAGAGTGTTTTCTCTCTGCTAGACTGATCAGCCGTATAAATCGATTCCTGGCGACAATATGTTGAATGAATTGAGAAAAGGAAACGTTATATCACTGATCGCTCTGCTGCTGATTACTTTTACAATCGCGCCTGCAGCAGCTATTTTCCCCATGAAACCGACAACCATGCTGTCTGTTCATCAAACTGTTGCCGCATCAAGAACACAGTCTCCATGCCAACAGCAAAAAAATATCCAGGGCCAGGCATCGAAACTCTGTCCGAGTTACAACTTGCAATATTATTCCTTGCCGGCAGAGTTCATAAACTCTCTGCCGTTATTATCTGATAAAGCAACTTTCCTTTTTATTCTCGGATTACTGGCCATGAGCCCCGTCCGACGAATTTTCAAGCCGCCGCGTCTGGTTCATATCCACAACAATTAATGCTTTTAATAACTTAATGTCCAACATTGCGCACATAGATTCACGCGCATGTTAAGTATTAATAATTTATTGAGGATATCGAACATGAAATCACGTTCATTTCTGTTGCTGGTGACAGTGCTGTTTTCTGTCTCCGCCATTGCCGGTCCTGCATCCCTGATAAACCAGGACCATATCATTCCAACCATGCTCAGCTTTTTCGGCGTTGGTATACTGCTTGCATTCACACCCTGTATACTGCCCATGGTTCCGATATTATCCGCCATATTAATTGGTGATGATAAAATTGGCACCAGACGCGCACTGCAGCTATCGCTGGTTTTTGTCTTCAGCATGTCAGTGACTTATGCGGCTGCCGGCGTGATAGCTGGTTATCTGGGGAACACCCTGCAAACCATTTTGCAAACACCCTGGATCATCATCAGTTTTAGTCTGTTGTTTGTTTTGATGGCATTATCCATGTTTGGATTTTTTGATCTGGGCATGCCGCGATGGATTCGTAATCTCATTCATGGCGTCAGCAACCGGCAGAAAGGCGGCAGTTTTACCGGGGTTGCCATCATGGGTATCTTGTCCACACTTATTGCTTCCCCCTGCATCACGGCACCGCTCATTTCTGTTCTTACATTCATTGGAGAAACAGGTAATGCCGTGCTGGGCGGACTGGTTCTGTTTTCACTTGCGCTGGGCATGGGGTTGCCGCTGATTATTTTTGGCATGGGACAAGGCGCTCTGCTGCCAAAAGCCGGAGCATGGATGGATAAAATCAGATTCATGTTTGGTGTCATGATAATGGGTCTCGCTATCTGGATGATTTCGCGTCTCCTTCCAGGCGTAGTCACCATGTTTTTATGGGCTTCACTATTGATTATCAGTGCGGTCGCCTTTGGTGCGCTTGATATGCGTGCCGAAAAACGCCTGCCGCCGTTTCTGCATGGATTGAGTTTTCTGGCTTTGCTGTACGGTTCTGTCTTGTTGATGGGTGCCGCCAGCGGAAATGATGACATGATGCATCCGTTAAAATCCAATTCCGGTGTCAATGCCGCCGCAGTGAATTCGCCGCGGCCAGTCAGTTCGTTGTTTACGCTGATAAAAAACCAGCGTGAATTGCAGAACAAACTGAAACTGGCAAAAGAAAATCACAAGTCCACCATGATTGAGTTTTATGCATCCTGGTGTCCTGCCTGCCGTGCGCTGGACAAAGAAGTGTTTTCCGATCCATCCGTGCAGCAACGCATGCAGTCAATGGACGTGTTTCGCGTCGACATTACGGAAAAGAACGATGCTCTGATGAAGCTGGTTGATGACTATCATGTGTATGGAACGCCTACGCTGATTTTTTATGACAAGAATGGAAAGCCGTTGAATACCGATGCCTTGAATGACGGTATCACAAAAGAATCCATGATGAAGGTGTTTGACCAGCTGATTGATTAGCTCATCTGAACTCGTCATCACTGTACAGGTTAGGTATTCATTGATGAATGATATCCTGTTCAGAGGTTTCTCATTAAGAATGCACTTCTTTATGCTAGTGCATGATTGGCTCGAGGCCAGGGATGGCACCTGCACAGATCGTGCGGCACATGAATGTGCCGCACGATGCAGTTTCGTCTGAGAAGATACCACTTTGTTTAACGTACCGGCTTGCTCCTATGCCGCATCGACAGCTTCTTTTCTGCGTATCACGCTTCTTTCAGGCACCGAACCCCTGCCGATTCCATAATATTCAAAACCTGCTGCGCGAATATGCTTGGGATCATACTGATTACGGCCGTCAAAAATAACATGCTGGCGCATCATGTTTTTCATAGCAGCGATATCCGGATAACAAAATGGCTTCCACTCTGTGACAAGCACCAGTGCATCCGCGTCTTTTAATGCATCGTATTGATGATCAGTCAGTTTGAGCTTGCCGGAATCGAACCATTCTTCCGGCATGATTTCGCGGGCAACCGGCATGGCTGCGGGATCGTAAGCCTGCACACGTGCGCCGCGTCTGATTGCATCTTCGATCAGTACCAGCGATGACGCTTCACGCATATCATCCGTGCCAGGCTTAAATGAAAGCCCCCAGACCCCCAGCGTCACCCCAGCCAGATCCTCGCCAAATACTTGCGTCACTTTATCCGGCAATACCTGTTTTTGTTCCAGGTTGCGCCTTTCAACCGCATTTAAAATCATGGGTTCAACAGCATTGCGTTCCGCCATTTTCACCAAAGCGCGCACATCCTTGGGAAAACACGAACCACCATAACCGCAGCCCGGATTCAAAAAAGCGCTGCCGATACGCGAATCCGATCCAATGCCGATCCGGACGTTTTCGATATCCACTCCCATGCGTTCACACAGCATGGATATTTCATTCATGAACGAGATTCGCGTTGCCAGCATGGCATTGGCTGCATACTTGGTCATTTCCGCATCTTTTACATTCATGAAATAAATACGTTCAGGACTTCGCAAAATTGGCAAATATAAATCGAGCATGATGCTTTTGGCATTGTTTGATTCCAGCCCGATGATAATACGGTCAGGACGCATAAAATCTTCTATTGCAGCTCCTTCGCGCAAAAATTCCGGATTGCTGACCACGTCAAATTTAATCGACAAACCGCGTTTTTTTAATTCATTCTGAATGACAACCTGCACCTCGTCAGCCATGCCGACTGGCACCGTTGACTTATCGACAACGACGCAATAATCATTGATGTATCCTCCGATATTCCGCGCCGCTTCCAGCACATATTTGATATCGGCGGAACCGTCTTTATCACTCGGCGTGCCGACGGCTATGAAAATAACTTGTGGATCTCCTTCGATTTCAGTCAATGAGGTGACAAAACGCAGGCGTCCCTCATTCATGTTGCTGATGACCATGGGTTCAAGGCCAGGCTCATAAATAGGGAGAATGCCTTTCTTCAGGTTTGCGATTTTATGTTCATTCACATCCACACAAGTAACATGGTTACCCAGTTCCGCAAAACATGCCCCTGTAACAAGGCCTACATATCCTGCACCGATTACTGTGATGTTCACTTGCATTCTCCTAATAATAAAAAGATGTCATTACGAGCCCTGCTCAGCAAAACGCAGCATCCGTTCTTTACCCGGATCGCAGCGCCAGATTCGCCGGCTCATGATGATGATTAACCCTTCTCGATTTTATATATCGCCACTTTGTCACCGCGCTTATTGCCAAACACCTGCACCGGTTTCATGCCCAGCTCGCTTAATACCGCCGCTGTGTCGCCTTCTTCATTCCGGCCGATACGCAAAGCGACATAATCATATTGCTTCCACTGGCCATGCGCAATTGTCCTGATATTGATATAGGCTGGCAACACCTTGAAAATACCTGTGCCGAAGTGCTGCGTATAATACAGAAGCTGGAAATCATTCGCATACAATGAAGCACTTGCAGGCACATTTTCCGCAATCCAGTCTCCCGCCTCGTGAATATAGGATTTTGAATACCCAAAATCGACGATACCGCCAAGCGTTCCGATAAATATGAAAAACACCGCGATGAATAACGCCAGCCGATGCCGGACACTTGTCCATTGCCGGATTAAATAATCCAGCGCAAAAGGAACCCACAACATCAATACGAGTGTCAGCGCGATCAGGTAGCGCTTGGATAAAAACAGGTGCTCTGCGAGAAAGCTTAAGGTAATGACCAGGTTGACAGCCAGATAGCCAAACACAACCAGCGACGCATTCGCAGGGAAACGGCAAATTTTTCGCACCCATGCGTAAATCACAAGAATGCCGTAAATCCAGGAAAGGGCGGCCATCACATTCAGTAAATACCAGGCTAGCCAGACGAACAACAAAACAGCGCCGGCATCGCTCTCGGAATCAGAGGTCAGAACATGCTGGACTAACGCATCCCTCGAAGATTGATAGCGGTCCGCCAGCATAAAGAACCCGTTCTGCAGCTGATTGATAATCTCGCTAATGCGGCCCAATTGATTCATGGATTGCTGGTGATGCGACAGGAGCCAGACTGCCATCATCATGCAGATAACTATTGCTGGCGTATTCAGCGAGAAAAAGGCCTTCAGCCGCTGCCTGAAAGAAACACGAAAATCGAGCAAGGAAACAAAAGGCAGGCTCAGCAGAAAAACCGCGCCTTCGATGCGGAACAGCGTCGCTATCAATAAACAGGCACTCCATGCGAGCGCCAGATTCAACCCGGGTTCGCGAAAATAGCGCAACAATAAATAGAGGGAAGCAAGGTAAAATGCCCAGAAGCCATGATCGCGAATGATATATTCACGCATGCTGATGAATTCATGATTAAGTAAAATGACCAGCGCAGAAAGCCATAAAACACGTTTCGAACCGCCCAGTTCTTTCACGATGAGAATAAACGCAGTCACCGACAACAATGAAAACAGCGCATTCAAAAAATAAGCGGACGCAGTATAGGAAAAATGACTGGCCTGGCTCACGGCATAGATTAGCACGGAATAAAAAGGCCATTGTGATTGCGGGCAAAGATGTATCACTTCTTTCAGGGATGCGGTGCCAACTGTTTGTGCGCTGAGAAGATAACAGATACCGTCAGGATTGATAACAGTTTCGCGGTAGCTTAGCCAGAAAGACAATATCAGACTGGCAGTCAGGGCAAACACATAAAGCAGGTTGTCATTCTCAAGCCACGCAGCCTTTCTCATGTTACCAGCAACTCCAGGGAACGTTTGAAATCATTTCCCAATTCAGGATGTTTTAACGCGTAAGCCACCGTCGCTTCGAGATAGCCTAGTTTGCTGCCGCAATCATAACGTTTGCCTTGAAACTGGTAAGCATAGGTTTTTTCTTCCCGCAGTAACTGGGCGATGGCATCGGTCAATTGAATTTCGCCTTTCGAAATACTGGTATTCTGCAGATGCGTAAATATCCCGGGTGTTAAAATATAGCGGCCAACAACACCCAGATTCGAGGGCGCCATCTCGGGATCCGGTTTCTCGATAATCCCCCGCATATCCATCAGTGTTGCATCAGCGGAAGCGACATCGACAATGCCGTATTTTTTTGTTTCGGACGGCTGGATTTTTTCTACTGCGATAATACTCTTCTGCATGCGTGCAAATTCTTCCACCATTTGTTTAAGACAAGAGTACCTGCCGCCATCAATCAGGTCATCAGCCAGCAACACGGCAAACGGCTCATTCAATACCAGCTGGCGAGCGCACAGCACCGCGTGTCCGAGACCTTGCGGTGACTTCTGGCGGATATAAGCGCATGATATTCCATCCGGCAAAATGCCTCTTACGATATCCAGTAAATCCTGCTTGCCTCTTTCCTGTAACGTAGCTTCCAATTCAAAATTGGAATCAAAATGATCCTCAATGGCACGCTTGCTGCTGCTGGTGACAAATATCAATTCAGTAATGCCCGCATCAACAGCCTCTTCAACCGCATACTGGATGAGAGGCTTGTCTACAATTGGCAGCATTTCCTTGGGATTTGCTTTTGTTGCCGGCAAGAACCGCGTACCCAGCCCGGCGACAGGAAAAATGGCTTTAGTAATCTTCATCATAAAGTAACGGTTTACTCCAAATTAGGCTCGGGAATGTTACCATAATAAGACTGGAGAAAAAATTGCTAAGAATTTATTCTCTTGCTATGAGAAGCAGCAGGCATGATCAATAAATGAACAAACATGAGCGGGGCGCTAATTCAGCATGAATACGCGGAAGGGAAAGCCGGCAGAACAGCTGGATATTTCACAAAAAAATATCCGTACAAAAATCCATTCTTACCTCTCCAAATCCAACCGCGATCCCAAAATTATCAACGCCTTTACCAAAGGAAACGGCTACTGCAACGGACTCGCTTCGCTCGCTGTCTATGCACAATATCTCGAATGCTGTCATCAAAACAATCGGTTGCGAATACCGCAAGATAACTGGCGCTGGGTCAAATCCACGCTGAAAAAAATCGCTGCCTGGAATGAAGACCTCGGCTCGTTGTCAGCCCAGGACCGTGACGACTTTGACCGCCTGATATCACTGGTGAAATACTTCCAGGATATCGCTGACTATATGCCCTTCAGCCAGGGTAATTTGCATAAATTCCTGGAAGACACAGCGCATAGACATCTCAGCCTCGAATTCACATTCGGAGGGCTGCTCACCGCCGCTGATTTCAGCAGACCGCTTCAGCTGCAAGGAGACCCCTCGGGAAAAACAACCCTCTTCAGGGAGTTACTGAAATATCAGCACCGGCTGATTCTGGTTAGTTGCGGCAGACACAGCCTTGGGCTATTCAGGAATGGCGACCGTATCTCATTGTACAATGCCAATGACAAGGCCGGGCGCAAATTCTTTAGCATCAACGAGCTGGACAAACTGGCAGAAGCGGTCTTCAAGGCATACAAATACAACAATCATACACCTTCCCCGATTGGATTCCGTATTTTTACCTTCGAGCAGCCGCAGGTGTATACGCATCCCGAGGAGTTGCTGTCCGCCTTGAACGGACCGATTTCCCATTCCGATACTCAGACAAAAATTGATTACCATGCGCTGCATATCGCCACACGCATAGGCAGTGACAAGTGTGTCAAATATTTTTTAGGCAAAAATGCCAATCTGGAAAGTAAAAACCTGAATGGCAGAACAGCCTTATATGTTGCCGCCAGCAGGGATTATCACAATATCGTTGAGCTGTTGTTAACAAATGGCGCCGATATAAATGCCAAATGTGCGGATGGCAAATCGCCGCTCATTCGTGCCGCACAAAAAGGCAGAATGCACATTGTTAAAATGATGCTAAAAAATGGCAAACATGTGACTCTCAGCTGTCTGATTGATGCGCTCAGTC
>Ga0070740_10005513_pt1 | contig 11691 bp, 7 predicted proteins | sample Coa_R2_FD_67286 | JGI IMG/M metagenome (GOLD analysis project Ga0070740, IMG submission 67286) | Surface soil microbial communities from Centralia Pennsylvania, which are recovering from an underground coalmine fire - Coalmine... | ecosystem: Environmental > Terrestrial > Soil > Unclassified ...
AACAGGGCGGTCGAATCTCCGGCGGAAAAGTAGGAGTGGCGAAACTCGCCCATCACGCTCGCCGTGTCCGACAGCGCCGGCTGAACGAGCACGTCCTGGATGCTTCGCTGCAGCCGGTCGTTCTGGCGAATGCCGCTCGTGCGGTAGCCGAACTGGCCGGCGCTGAAGGAGAAATTCCGCTCGATGCCGTAGCCGACCACGTTGCCGCCGAAGGTGTCGTTGTTGCCGGCGAAGCCATCGGCGAGGAGGCCGAGGCCGTCCGCTGCGAACGCCGGCGAGAATTCGTTGAAGCCGAGATGGGATGGACCGCCCAGGGTCAGGATCCCGAGCCCCTCTCGCGAAAGCCGCGGCCGCAGCGGCAAGACGTTCAGCGGCTGCAACAGCAGCGACTGCAGCAGTTCGCTGTCGCTCGCCGTTTCATGCCGGGGCAGGGACAAGTAGGTGTCGGACAGGAAGCGGTGCGCGCCCGGGTTCGCGGGATCGACGCTCAGCGACTTATATCCTTCGGTGAGCGCAGGCTCCTCGAAGCCGAGGTCGCGGTAGATCGCGGCGAGCCCGCTCGTGCGGGTCGCCAGATCCTGTTCGAGCAGGAGGCTGGATCGATACGGCGCGCGGTTGTCATTCAACGCGATCGATCGCTCGAGGTCGGTCAGTGCCGCGTCCGGCCGATTGAGGGAACGCTCCGTGTTTGCCCGATAAAGCGACGGCGTTGGATCCTTCGGGTCGGCGGCTTCCGCGAGCGACCAGTCGCGGAGCGCGGCGGTCGCCTCGTGCGCGGCCGCCTCGGCCTTTCCGAGATAGCTGCGAGCGACCGCGTCTTGCGGATCGAGCGCGACGGCGATCGCGAGATCGCTGCGGCCGGCGGCGAGATCGCCCGAGCGGATCGAACTCAGCCCCATCCCGATCTCGGGCAGCGGATCGGCGGCCTCGAGCGCATGCGCCGTCTCGAAGGCGGATCGGGCGGCGGCAAAGTCGTAATCCGCCATGGCGGCAAATCCGAGGATCGAGTGCGCCCGGCTCAGCGGCGCGCGCGCCGCGCGTTCGGCCGCTCGTCGCGCGGCTGCCACATTGCCCAGCGACAGCTCGATCTCGGCGAGCCGCGCCAGCACCAGCGGATCGCCGATCCCGTCCGGCGTCCCGGATGGCGAGGCTCGCAACAGGGCGTCGCGCGCGTCCTCGAGCCGGTGCGCCGCCTGTAGCGCATAGGAGCGCGCGACGAGCGCGCTCGAGACGGCCGCCGGGTCGGGGTTCGCCAAGGCGGCTTTGACGGCGCCTTCGGAGAGTGCGAGCGCGTCGTCGGTGCGGTTTTCGGCGACCGCGATGATCGATCGAAGCGCGGCGATCATCGGCAAGCCGGGCGTATCGGCCTCGGCGCGCGCCAGTGCCGACGCGGCTTCGTCCTCTCGACCGACTGACAGCAGGAGCGCCGCGAGGCGGGCCAGCGAGCGGGCGTCGGGCGGCGGCGCGGTCGCGGCGGCGTCCAGCGCGTCCGCAAAGCCCGAGCGATCTGCCGAGGCCCAGATCCGCCAAGCCCGCGCCACATGCGGGTCGAGCCGGTCTTCTTCCGCCTTGTCGAGCGTCCACATCGAGGGTGGGTAGAAAATCGTCCAGCGAACGGCGTCAGTCGGGCGAATTTCGATCCTTTCGGGGGAGCCGGTCTGCGGGATGAGCGCAGCCTCTCCGGGACTGAGCGTGATCGGCAAGGGGGACACTCCGGGGGCGGGCCCCGGACCGCGCGTCCCGCCCTTGATGATCTGCACCGATCCATCGATCACTCCGACCTTCGTGTCTCCGGACTTGTCGTCGAACGAGACGAAGAACTCGGTGCCTTTCACGCCTGCGGTCACGAAAGGCGTTCGGACGTCCAGGGGGCGCCCGGTCGGACTGAACAAGCGGAAGAGTCCGCGCGTCAGGTCGATGACCGATCCGCCTTCGTCCTGCTTGACCGCTACGATCCGCAAGGTCGTGTTTTGATCGACCCGGATGATCTGATTGGTGCCGAGGAGCGCGACCGTGGCGCGCGACCGGCTGCCGACTTCCACGATGCCTCCGGCGCAAATGTCGCCGCTGGGGCGGACGGCGCGGGGGGCCGCACCCTCGGCCGCGGTGATCGAAACCTGGCCTTCGGCGGAGACGACCCGGGCAACCGGATGGTCGCAAAGGCCCTGCGCCCATGCCGAAACGGCATGGGCGAGAATATAGACCGTTGAAAGAAATACAGGCGTGCCGCCGAAGTGGCGGCACACGGAACTGCAGGTCGAAATGCGCCCGACAAGGTTGATTCCCACGGACGCGACTCGCCAGTTGTCTCCCGTGCAAACCTATCACATTGGTGACGGAGTAAAGCGCCGATTTAGGGTTACATCTGTTGTGGGTGGAACCGACGGTTCACACGGTACGAGGCATACCCCTTCATCGGATCGACCGGCTTGCTGCCGCGGAAGTTTCGCGAACGGCTCACGTCTTCCTGCGAACTTCGGTCTCGCCTCTCGATCGGTTGCGCGACAGCCGGGCGTGCAGGGGCTCGGCCTCGGTGGCGGTGATTGAAAAGCTTGGTTGCGGTTGCCGCGACCGGCGTCGCGCGTGTTCGATGATCGGCCGCTCCTGCGCCTTCACTGCGCGAAGCGCCGCCATCATCGCATGCGCGGCCTCGCCCGGTCCTGGGCGTCATCGCATCCGCGGCATCGCCGAGCACCAGAGGGACCGCGGAAACTCACCTGTCCATCGCAAGTATCGGAAGAAAAGCGCCGGATCGATTGGCCCTACGCGCGGCACCCTCAAGCCCTTCGGGCGAAATGCCGCAGCAAAGCCCGCGCCGCGGATGCACAAGCGGGGTTGAACGATCGGGGATGGATGGTCTATAGATCGGTTCAACGGTTGTATATGTCATTCCTGATGTGTCACACATGATTTCTGCTGGCCAGCTTCGGGCCGCCCGGGCGCTACTGGGCATCGACCAGCGGCGGCTCGCGGAGCTATCGGGACTGTCGGTACCCACGATCCAGCGCATGGAGGCCAGCGATGGCGTCATTCGCGGGAACGTGGACTCGCTGATGAAGCTGGTGACCGCGCTCGACAAGGCCGGGATCGAGCTGATCGGCGAGGGCGCCAGCAGCGCGTCGGGTGGCCGCGGCGTACGCCTCAAGACCACACAAGAGGTCGCGCGATCCTGATGCCGCTCTATTTCGAACTCTATGGCGTCGCGGCGCTGCTGACGCTCGCGGTGCTGGCCGTGCCGGCAAGCATCGCCGCCGTTGGGCGGCGAGCCCTCTATGGGGCTACGCTCACGGTGTGCCTGGTGGCCCTCGCGGCGGACGCCTTCGCGATGGCGACGAGGTTCACCGCAACGGCCGTCCTGCCGCTCGGCCTGCCCTGGATCGGGATGAACCTCCGCCTCGATCCGCTCGCTTCCTACTTTCTCGTCGTCATCAATCTCGGGAGTGCGGCGGCGAGCCTCTACGCGATCGGTTACGATCGGCATGAGAGCGCGCCTTGGCGCGTGGCGCCGTTCTTTCCCGCGTTTCTCGCCGGGATGAACATGGTGGTGATGGCGGCCGACGCCTTCACCTTCCTCTTTTCGTGGGAGTTCATGTCGCTCGCCTCGTGGGCGCTCGTCATGGCGCATCATCGCGAGCGGGGCAACGCGCACGCCGGCTTCGTCTATCTCGTGATGGCAAGCCTCGGGACGCTCTGCCTGCTGCTCGCCTTCGGCCTTCTCGCCGGTCCCGAGGGCAATTACGTGTTCGACGGGATTCGCTCGGCCCACCACGCTCCGCTCGTGCTCGCCCTGGTGATCGCGCTTGCGCTCGTGGGCGCCGGATCGAAAGCCGGCATCGTGCCGCTCCATGTGTGGCTTCCTCTTGCTCACCCCGCGGCGCCGAGCCCGGTTTCGGCGCTGATGAGCGGCATCATGACCAAGGTCGCGGTCTACGGGTTCATCCGCATCGTCTTCGACCTGATCGGCGATTCGGGATGGTGGCCGGGCATGGTGGTCCTGGTGTTCGGCGGCGTCACGGCGGTGATCGGTGTGCTGCACGCGCTGATGGAACACGACCTGAAGCGCCTGCTCGCCTATCACACGGTCGAGAATATCGGCATCATCTTCATCGGCCTTGGCCTCGCGCTCGCCTTCCGCGCCAACGGCATGACCGCGGCCGCGGCACTCGCGGTAACCGGCGCACTCCTGCACGTTCTCAATCACTCGCTCTTCAAGAGCCTGCTCTTCTTCGGTGCGGGCGCGGTGCTGGGCGCGACGGGCGAGCGCGACATGGAGCAACTCGGCGGGCTCATCCATCGCATGCGCGGGACGAGTGCGCTGTTCCTCGTCGGCTCGATCGCGATCTCGGCGCTCCCGCCGCTCAATGGCTTCGTCTCGGAATGGCTGACGTTTCAGGCCATCCTGCTGAGCCCGGCATTGCCGCAGTGGGGCCTCAGGATCGTGATACCGGGGATCGGCGCAATGCTGGCGCTCGCGGCCGCCCTCGCGGCGGCCTGCTTCGTCAAAGCGTTCGGCGTCACCTTCCTCGGCAGGCCGCGCTCGGATGCCGCGCAAAACGCGATCGAAACCGATCGCGCGTCCCTTTTCGTCATGGCGGCGCTGGCGGCACTTTGCCTCGTCATCGGACTCCTGCCCGGCCTCTTCATCGACGCGGTGGCTCCGGCGGCCGAGGGGCTGGTCGGCGGCAGCATGCCGTCGCAGAGCCGGCTCGCCTGGCTGACGATCGTGCCGATCGCCGAGAGCCGGAGCTCGTACAATGGGCTGCTCGTCTTCTTGTTCATCGCTCTCTCGGCGACGCTCGCCGCCGCGGTGATCCATCGCCTTGCGTCGAACAAGCTACGGCGCGCGCCGGCGTGGGACTGCGGGTTTCCCGATCCGAGCCCGATGACGCAGTACAGCGCCGGGAGCTTCGCGCAGCCGATTCGTCGCGTATACGGCACGCTCGTCTTCCGGGCGAGCGAGCATGTCCACATGCCGCGGCCCGGAGACGTCGCACCGGCGACCCATGAGGTCACGCTGCGAGACCTGGTTTGGGAATGGCTCTATCTGCCGGTTGCCAGCTTCGTGAGCTACGGGGCCGACCGGCTCAACCATCTCCAGTTCCTCACGATCCGCCGCTATTTGAGCCTCGTCTTTGCCGCCCTCGTGCTCCTGTTGCTGGTGCTGGCGCTATGGCTCTGATCCTCGACCTCGCCGTGCAGGGACTGCAGATGCTGCTGGTCCTCGCGGCGGCGCCGCTCCTCACGGGGATGATTCGGCGGACGAAGGCGCGGCTCGTGCGCCGGCGCGGACCGCCGCTGCTTCAGCCGTATCGCGATCTGTGGCGGCTTCTGCGCAAGGAGGCGGTGGTCGCCGAAAACGCCAGCTGGCTGTTCCGGCTGGCACCCTATGTGATGTTCGCGGCCACCTGGGTGGCGGCGGCCCTCGTTCCGACCTTCGCGACCGGCCTGGTCTTCAGTTGGGCCGCGGATCTGATCGCCATCATCGCGCTCCTCGGCACCGCCCGCTTCTTCCAGGCCCTTGCGGGCATGGATGTGGGCACGAGTTTCGGGGGAATCGGCTCGAGCCGCGAGATGATGATCGCGTCGCTGGCCGAGCCGGCGATGATGATGTTCGTCTTCACACTAGCCCTCATCGTGGGTTCGACTCAGCTATCGACCATAGCCGCGCTGCTCCCGAGCGTCGGGTTGAGGGTCTCGCTGGGCCTCGCGCTGGTCGCGCTCGTCATCGTGGCTGTCGCCGAAACCGGACGCATCCCGGTCGACAATCCTGCGACGCATCTCGAGCTCACGATGGTGCACGAGGCGATGGTGCTCGAATATTCCGGCCGTCACCTCGCTCTCGTCGAGCTTGCGACCTACCTCAAGCTTCTCCTCTACGTCTCCCTCATCGCCTGCGTCTTCGTTCCCTGGGGCATCGCTCGCGACGGCGGCGGCACCGTGCCGGCGCTGGTCGGGCTCGTCCTCTATGGTGCGAAGCTGGTGATCGCAGGAATTCTCCTGGCGATCTTTGAAACGACGATCGCCAAGATGCGCGTCTTCCGGGTGCCGGAGTTCCTGGGCGCCGCCTTGATGCTCGGACTCCTGGGTACGCTCCTCCGCTTCGTCTCGGCAGGGTTCTAATGCCTTCGATGGCCTTCGATACGGCGCATCTTCTCGCTGGCGGTCTCGTGCTCGTGAGCTTCGTCCTGCTCTATCAGGATCGGCTCTACGGGCTCCTCAACATCTATGCGATCCACGCGGTCGCGCTCTCGGCCTCGGTGGCGTGGCAGGCCTATCTCCAGGGCGCGCCTCATCTCTACGTCACTGCCGGCCTCGCGCTGGGTTTCAAGGCGGTCATCATTCCGGTCGCTCTCCGCCGCATCATCGAGAGGCTCGGTATTCATCGCGAGATCGAGCCGGTGGTCGGGATCAGCCTCACGATGCTTGCCGGCATGGGCCTCGTTGCGTTGGCGATGGTCGTGATGCTGAAGGTGACCACCGAGGCGGCGCCGCTCGCGCGCGAAGACCTGGCGTTCGCGCTCGCGGTCGTCCTGCTTGGGCTCCTGATGATGACGACGCGCCGCAATGCGGTGAGCCAGGTGGTCGGGTTCATGTCGCTCGAGAACGGGCTGATCCTGGCGGCGACCGGCGCGCAGGGGATGCCGCTCGTCGTCGAGATCAGCTTCGCCTTCTCGATCCTGATCGCGTTCATCGTGATCGGCATATTCCTGTTCCGCATCCGCGAGCGCTTCGACACGGTCGATCTTCAGGCACTCCACCGCTTTCGGGGGGAAGCGCGATGACTCTTCCATTCGACCCCGTGGCGACGCTGCTCTTGACGCCGCTCGCGGCTGCGGCCGTTCTGGCGCTTTTGCCCGGATTCCGCCTCAAGGCCGGGCTCAATGTGCTGGCCAGCCTCGTCACGCTGGCCGCCGCCGCGTCGCTGCTCTTCTCCGCGCGACCCGCCACCGGGAAATTCCTGCTGGTGGACGATCTCAACATCGTGTTCATCGTGCTCGGGAGCTTCGTCGGCTTCACGACCAGCGCTTTCAGCGCCACGTACGTCCAGCACGAGATCGACACCGGCCGTCTCGCGCCGGCGCACCTCCGGTTCTACCACGCGATGTACCAGGTGCTGATGTTCGCCATGAATCTGGCGCTCGTCTCCAACAACATCGGGCTGATGTGGGTCGCGATCGAGCTCGCGACGCTGACGACGGTGGTGATGGTCGGCATCTATCGCACGCACGAGGCGCTCGAGGCGGCTTGGAAATACTTCATACTGGGGAGCGTCGGAATCGCCCTGGCGCTGTTTGGCACGATCCTCGTCTATGTGGTGGCGCAGCCGGTCATCGGCGAGGGATTGGATTCCATGGCCTGGACCGAACTGATGGGCCGTGTCGGCGAGTTCGAGCCCGCGCTCCTCAACGTGGCCTTCGTGTTCCTGCTCCTCGGCTATGGCACCAAGGTAGGGCTGGCGCCGGTGCATGCGTGGCTGCCCGATGCCCATGCCGAAGGCCCGACGCCCATATCCGCCGTTCTGTCGGGCTTGCTTCTCAATGTCGCGCTCTACGCGGTTCTCAGGTTCAAGATTCTCCTCGCTGGCAACGGAGCGGCATTCGCTCCCGGGCCGATGATGACAGCGATGGGCCTCACCTCCGTCGTCTTCGGCGCTTTCATGCTCTACCGTCGACGCGACATTAAGCGCATGTTCGGCTATTCCTCGATCGAGCATATGGGCATCATCACGTTTGCCTTCGGCATGGGCGGGCCGCTCGCCAACTTCGCGGGCCTGCTGCACATGACGATGCACAGTCTGGCAAAGTCCGGCATTTTCTTCGCGGTCGGGCATATCTCGCAAGTAAAGGGCACGCAGAGGATCGCCGACATCGGCGGGCTCACGGTCACACATCCTTTCCTCGGCTGGAGTCTCGTGGTGGGCGTCGTTGCGATCGCGGGTCTGCCGCCGCTGGGCGTGTTCACCAGCGAATTCCTGGTGGTGAGTTCGACCTTCGCACGCACGCCCGTTCTCGCCATCGCGCTCGTCCTGGGGCTCAGCGTCGGTCTGGGCGCGCTGCTGCTGCGGCTGAACAGCCTTGCCTTCGGCGAGCCGCGCGGCTCGCTGCAGCCGGCGCGCGCCTCGTACCTGCCGATGTCGGCGCATCTCGCCATCGTTCTGTGCGCCGGTCTTTATCTGCCCGCGCCACTGGTGACCTGGTTTCAGCACGTCGCCAGCATTCTGGGATAGTGGCATGGCGATCCTCGAGGATTTCATCCGCGCTGGGGACAGGGTAGAGGTGCACCGCCCCGTGCCGCGCGCATTGGTGGCGCCGAAGGACTGGCGCCTGGCCTCGGAGTATCTCGCCGGGGGTGCTCTCGATCTGGTCGGCCTTTGGGCCGAGCCCGCGCTCGTGCACATGGCGCTCCGGGAGAAAGACACCGGCGCCGTCGCCGTCGTCACCTGCGATGCGGCCGGCGGCCAATTTCCCTCGGTCGGCCAGGTCCACGCGCCGGCCATCCGGCTCGAGCGCGCCATACGCGACCTCTTTGGACTGGAGCCTGTGGGGCTGACCGATCCGCGGCCCTGGCTTGACCACGGGCGCTGGGGCTTGGCCCATCCGCTCGGCCATCGGACCGAGCCGGATGCGACGCCCTACCGCTTCCTTCCGGCCGAAGGGGAGAGTCTGCATCGGATTCCGGTCGGACCGGTTCACGCGGGCATCATCGAGCCCGGTCATTTCCGTTTCACCGCGAATGGCGAGACCGTGGTGCGGCTCGAGGAGCGGCTGGGCTACGTGCACAAGGGGATCGAAAGCCTCATGCACGGAGTCCCGCTCGACCGCGCCGGCGCGCTCGCGGGGCGCACCTCGGGCGACAGCACCGTCGCGTATCAATGGGCGTTTGCGGGTGCGGTCGAGGCCGCGCTCGAAGTGACGCCGCCGCCGCGTGCGCTTTGGCTGCGCGCGCTCATGGCCGAGCTCGAACGCATCGCCAACCATTTCGGCGACATCGGTGCCATCTGCAACGATGCCTCCTTCGGATTGATGCATGCGCATTGCGGCGTGCTGCGCGAGCGTGTGCTTCGCGCTTCCGACGTCGCTTTTGGCCACCGCCTCATGCGCGATCGAATCGGCGTGGGCGGCGTCACCGTCGATCTCGCCCCGACCGGCCGCGCTGCGATCGAGGCGCTGCTGCGGGAGGCCCGATCACGCTTTCCGACGCTCGTCGAGCTCTACGATAGCACGACTTCCCTTCAGGACCGCACCGCGGGCGCGGGCAGGGTGTCGCCCGAACTGGCCGACCAATTCGGAGCGGGCGGTTATGTCGGGCGTGCGGCCGGCAGGTCCTTCGATGTGCGGAAGTCGCTCGCCTATGCCCCTTATGACGCCTTGTCGTTCGACCTCCCGGTGCGGACCGAGGGCGATGTTAACGCGCGGGTGTGGATTCGCATCCGCGAGGTCGAGCAAAGCCTCCGCCTCATAGAGCAGATCCTGGCGGCACTTCCGGCGGGCGCGCTTCGCGCCGAGATGCCGTCTCCGCGCGCCGGCGAGGGCATGGCGCTGGTCGAGGCGTTCCGCGGAGACGTTCTCGCCTGGGTGCGCCTCGCTCGCGAGGGTACTATCGCGCGCTGCCATCTCCGCGATGCATCCTGGTTTCAGTGGCCGCTGCTGGAAGCGGCGATCGAAGGCAACATCGTCGCGGACTTCCCGCTCTGCAACAAAAGCTTCAACTGCTCCTACTCGGGACACGATCTCTGATGCGCAAGCTCATCTATGAGGGGCTCGTGCGGCGGCCGCTGACCGAACTGCCGCCGGCGCCCGAGGATTCCGCCCTCGCGGAGATTGCCGGTTCGCTCGATCGTGCGGCGCGCCACCGGCTTGGCCGCAGCCTTGCCATCCGGGCGGTGGACGCGGGTTCGTGTAACGGCTGCGAGCTCGAGATCCACGCACTGAACAACGCGTTTTACGATCTCGAACGCTTCGGGATGAAATTCGTGGCCTCGCCCCGCCATGCCGACGTGCTCTTGGTCACCGGGCCGGTGACGAAGAACATGCGCGAGGCGCTGGAGCGCACGTGGCGCGCCACGCCTGATCCCAAGTGGGTCGTCGCAGTCGGTGATTGCGCCGCCGACGGCGGCGTCTTCGCAGGAGGGTACGCCTCCCTAAACGGCGTGGCGAGCGTGCTGCCCGTCGATCTCCACATCAAAGGCTGCCCGCCGCGACCGATCGACCTGCTGAAGGGACTGCGGGCCTTGCTCCAGTCCTAATTCGGGCAAGGTCGTTCGGTCTCAGGCGGCCGGCGCCCAGGGACGATCGGGCTGCTTGGCAACCGAGCCCGTGGCCCGGGCTTCGCAATACACGGGACTCTGAAAACACCGACCGCTTCGCGAAAGTCGCCGCGTGCGCTCCCGATACGCGGGCGCGGGACGACGGTCGGGGATCTGCGCCGCAGCGCGCCCACGCCGCCGGCGCACCCTGGTCGGCCGGCCCCGGATGCCGGCGAGTTGCAGATCCAGCTTGCCACGCGCATCTTCTTTTGATGGCGCAGAGCCGTTCCCGGCCAACAACCCCGGAGATCACATCGTCGCGGCGCCGGGCACGGTCACGCGATCGTGTCGGCGGGTTGGACCTCCTGCCAGGATCTGGACGACGCCGGCAGTAAAGCCGATCAGCGTGCCGATCTGCCACGCGCGGTCGTAAGAGCCGGTAAGGTCGAAGATCAACCCGCCACCCCAGGCCCCAATCGAGGAGCCGGCCTGGTGCACGACGAACGAGATCCCCAGCAGGGTCGCCATGTAGCGGATGCCAAACATCTCGGCGACCAAACCGCCGATGAGCGGCGCCAGGCCGGGCCACCACAGCATGCCCATCGCCGCAGCGAACACGAGCGTGCTTGTCGGTGTGGGCGGCATCACGAAATAGGCGACGAACATGACCGCCCGCAGGATGTAGAGAAGACCGAGCAGGATGTGTTTCGGATACCGTCCGCCGAGCCAGCCGGTGAGCAACGAGCCGAAACAACTCGCGCCGCCGATCACGGCCAGCGCTTCCGCGCTCAGCATCGGGTCCTGGCCGCAGATCGCCAGATAGGCCGGCAGGTGCGTGGTCAGGAATACGAGATTGAGGCCGCAGACGAAATAAGCCCCCGACATGACGAGAAACGGCCGGTGCCGCATGGCGTGGCCGAGCACCTCGCGCAACCGGATCGTTGCCGTGCCGTGCCCCCGTAGCTGGTCGGCTCCGCCGGCCCAAAACGCCGCGGGCAGCATTGCGATCGCCATGAACAGGAAGAACAGCGCCCCGATCTGCCACGGTTCGTGCGCGAGCAGCGCCTGCGTGACGAGCGGCACCACGAGCGTGCCGAGCGATCCGGCCGCGGAGACGACACCGAGCATCTTGCTCCGCCGTTTCTCCGACACGGCGCGAGCGCAGGCGGTCAGCGCCAGCGAGGTCGCCGTGCACGACAGCGCTATGCCGATCAACCCCCCGGAGATGATCAGCGCCAGCGCGCCTTGGGCGGCGGCCATGATGCCGAGGCCGACGACATAGATCGCCGCGCCCGCCATCATCGTGACGCGCAGCCCGAAACGGTCGGAAATCGCACCGACCAGAGCCTGTGACAAGCCCCAGACAATGTTCTGGACCGCCAGGGCGAGCGTGAAATCGGCCGCCGGAAGCGCGAGATCGCGTGTGATCGGTGTCAGGAACAAGC
>Ga0070740_10005516_pt1 | contig 11683 bp, 7 predicted proteins | sample Coa_R2_FD_67286 | JGI IMG/M metagenome (GOLD analysis project Ga0070740, IMG submission 67286) | Surface soil microbial communities from Centralia Pennsylvania, which are recovering from an underground coalmine fire - Coalmine... | ecosystem: Environmental > Terrestrial > Soil > Unclassified ...
AGGACGGGGCGGACAATCTCTACGTATTGAACCAGGGGACAGGGGGCAACGGCTCGATTTTGGAATTTGACCGGTTTGGGAATTTGGTGGGGACTAACGCGGTGGGGTTGACGATGCCGACGGCCATGACGCTGGATGCAGCGGGAAACATCCTGGTGGCTGAACAAAATGGCGTGGTGCAATCCTTCAGTGCCGGCACTTCCAATACCGTGGCGACAGTGGCTGCGGCCGGAGTTCAGTTGGAAGGCATCGCCTTGTTTAGTGACGGAACCATTGTGGTCAGCGACGCCGGCAACGATGTCCTCTGGCAAATCAATCCCTTCACCCATGCCGTGAGTCTGTTCACCGGCCAAATCGGATCGCCCGGCAGCACCTTGGGGTCGCCGGCATTTGCCCGATTGAATCAGCCTCGCAAAATCGCGCTGGCCGGTGCAGGCAGTGATGACGTGCTGGTGGCGGCCGATTCCGGCAATAACCGTTTGGTAGTCATCGGACGCGATGGTTCGGTGACCAATGTGTTGAATTCCACCAATGCCTCGGTGTGGTTTGGAGAGCCGGGGGATCCGGTGGGGGCCGGGAGCTCGCGATTTGTGCCCATGCTTTCGCCGAACGGCATCGCGGTGTACAATGGCGGAACGGTTTATGCCTCGGAAACCACTTACCATGATATTCGCGGATTGACGGGCACCGGCTTGTCGCTGCCGGTAACGGTCAATGGCGGCGGGCCGGGAACGACGAATGTGGTGGTGACGCCGCCAACGATCACTCCCAATTCGGGTTACTATCCGATGGGACAGATCATCGCGGTGCAAAGTCCCAGTCCCTACGTTTATTACACCACCGATGGCAGCGAACCGACGACCAACAGCCCCGCCGTGGTGATGACCAACAACGTTGGATACATTCATTGGTTTAACAGCACCAAAGACCTGACGGCGTTGCGGCTCAAAGCATTTGTCGGTACCAACGGCAGTGTCACCGTCACGGGTCAACCCGTTGCTACCAACACCATCGGCACGCCGCCGGGATTCAATCCCGACCCGGCCGATAAAAACATTTATGCCGGCATTGGTTCCAGCATCGTGGTGCCGATTGTCTGCAATCTGAGTTCAAACAGCCAAATTAAGTCCTTCCAGTTCCGTTACGAAATTGCGCCGCTGAACAATACCAACACGCCAGTCATCCTGCCGTTGAGCGTCACCACCAATGATTTCGTCCCGGTGACGACGGCGGCGCAGAGCGGGGTTTCCGGAGCCTATTCCATCACGCCTTACAGCCTTGGCCCGACCAACGGCCTGGAAGTGTTCGCTTACAGCAATGTTTTCGTTCAGCATTTTGCCGTGGTCGAAATGATTGAAGTGCAAATTCCACCCAACGCCAACGTCGGCGATCAGTATGCCTTGAACGTGCTCTATCCCAGCGCCACGTCCGACGGCTATAATCAGAACGTCCCGCTCCACTCCATGGCGCCGGCCATCATCACCGTGCGCAACATTCCTTACACGGTGGGCGACTCGGCTTCGGCCAACGGCACCTGGTATAATGCCGGCGGCTTTGGCGACGGCAATTTGGACAATGCCGATGTGATGCAGGATTTCTTCGCCGCCAGCGGATTGCGTGTGCCTTACAGTTTCTCCGACGTGTTCAACGCCATGGACGTTTATCCGGTGGACACCGCCGGCGGTCCCGGCGGCGATGGACAGATTCGCTTCCTGGATTGGAACACGATTCTGGCGCGGTCGTTGCGACTGGATAACAACAACTGGTCGCGCGAATGGTCGGCGGGCGGCAATCTGGTCGCTTTTTCCACCAATCTGGTTGCGCCTCAAGGATTGTGGAACGTATCGCCCGCTCTCACGCCGCCGTCCTGGCCGTGGTATCGCCAGGCGCTGGTGGGCGGCGTCTCGGTCGGCAATGTTGCGCCCGGGGCCACCGTGCAAGTACCGGTGTATGTCAAACTGCAATATGGCTCCACGCTGGCCGGTCTCCAATTCCGTGCGGTGGTGACACCGCAGAACGGCGCGCCGGCGCTCAACGCGGCTCCGCAATTCAACGCCACCGCCGGCGTTCCCTCTCCCGCCTTGCAGCAAAGTTTCAAGCCGGGTGAAACCGCCTTTGGCTGGCCGCTCGTGCCAGCCCCGGCTTTCAATTATGGCTCGGACAGCAGCAACTTTCTGGGCTGGATCAGTTTTACCGTTCCCGCTGCGGCGCAGAGCGGCCAGGTCTATCGGGTTTCCTTTGCCAATGTGGACGGCGCGCCCGATTTGAACACCCAATATGATTTGGAAAGCCGCAGCGCTTATGTGACGGTGAACGGTCCGGCCATTCCCGCCTCCGTTTGCTCCGACGAATGGAAAATCCATTTCTTCGGCAGCCTGACCAATCCCCTGGCCGCCGACAATGCCAATCCCACCGGCAATGGCGTGCCGAATTGGATGGCGTATCTGGCCGGCACCGATCCGACGGTGGCCGCCTCCCGCCTGCAATTCAGCAGCCTCGGCAAACAAATCACCGCCTCCGGCCCACAAATCAACCTGCATTGGCAGACCGCACCGGGCAAGGCCTACGCCGTGCAATGGAGCACCAACCTGACCACTGGCCCCTGGAACATCTTGACGACCGTTCTCGGCGACGGCAACGAAGCCCTCTGCGTGGATACCAACGCCGTCGGTCCCGTGCGGTATTACCGACTGTCATTGCTGCCTTGACGGGCAACGGCGCCGCGCCGCGCGTCATGAACGAACCGTACTGTAAAGCAAAATTCAATGATGGTAGGAGCAAACATGAAAACAAAATTTGTTTGGGGCACCCCCGCGATTTTGAAGCCGCCCTTCGGGGGCTTGATTTCGCCGGAAAGACTCGCGCGCCCGTGCGGAGCGATCGGCAGGAAGCTCCTGATCCTTTTTTGGACAATGGCCGTCATCAGCCTGTTGTCCGCCCGCGTTGGCGCCCAGATCACGGTGTCCACCGCCGTCACCAACAGTTTGAACGAGCCGTACAACGTCGTCGAAGACGCCGACGGCAACATTTACATCGCCGACAGCGCCAACGACCGCATCGTGCGGATTGACGCCAGCACCCAGGCGGCCAGCACGCTGGCGGGCGTGCCGGGTGTTCCCGGCGCTAACGACGGCCCCAACGCCGGATTCAATCCCGCGCATTTCTCCAACCCCCAGGGTTTGCTCCTGGTCAGCCTGAACGGCACGAACGGCTTGCTCGTGGCGGACAGCGGCAACAACCTGATCCGTTTTGTCCGCTTGAACGATGGTGACACGGTCACCCTGGCCGGCAACACCAATCCGCCCGCCGGCCCGGCCGATGCCGCCGGCCTCAACGCCTCGTTTAACGTCCCGGTCGGTCTGGATCAGGACACCCACGGCAACGTCTATATTGCCGATGAATTTAACAACGCCATCCGGGTAATGAACTTGAACGACCCGGCCTTTGGCGTGACCAACCTGGTTGTGACCGGCACGACGTTTCATCATCCCAACGCGGTGGCTTTCATGGGAACCAATCAGTTGTGGGTTTCCGACAGTTACAACAACGCCGTTAAGTTGATTACCTTGACTTCACCGGTCTCCGGAACGTTGACGACTTACCTGGGCAGCAACACCCATCAACAGTCGCCTGGGTTTCAAGACAATGCCTTCGGTCCGGCGGCGCGGTTCAGCAATCCCGGCGGATTGTTGTGGGTCAACGGCGTGGGATTGTTGATCAGCGACACCGGCAACAACGCCATCCGTTTGGCTACCAACAACCCGGTCTATGGCTCCACAAACTATTCCGTGGTTACCTTTGCCGGCACGCCTGGCACGGCCGGCTTTGCCAATGGCGCCGCCTTGTCAGCCACGTTCAATCAACCCTTCGGCCTGTGCGCCGATCGGTTCGACAACGCCTTTCTGGTGGCTGACCTGGCGAACAACGCCATTCGTCGCATCCAAAACGGCCAACCGTTGCCCCCGGTGCCCGCGCCATCCATTGGCTGGGTGACCTTCAAATTCGATCCCAACACCGGCCAGTATCTTTCCGTGCTTCAAACCGGCTCGCCGTTTGTGTTCAACAACGATGTGATCATTGCCATCGCCCCCACTTCCACCGGCACACAGGTTCATTACACCTCTGGCCCCACGCCCTCCAATCCGCTGCTGGACACGATTCCCAATCCCAGCCCCACCACCGGCAGCACGCCGCCGGCTTACGCTGACGGCATGACCGCGGCTCAAGTGCCGCCTTCCTTGGTGCCGCCGCAGCCGGATTTGACCATCAAGGCCATCGGCTTTCAAAGCGGACGGCAGAACAGCGCCATTGCCACTGCGCGTTTTCAATTCCAAGCCGCCACGCCAAACATCGTCGGCGATAACGCCGCTCAGTTCACGGTGACCGACATCACCACCAACGCCGTGATGTATTACACCACCGACGGCACCGATCCCACCAATGGTCCGCCCAGCATCGGGCCGATTCACAGCGGACAGACGTTGTCGTTGCAAGTGACCAGCAATCTGACGTTCAAAGTAGCCGCGTTCAGACCCGGTTACGCCAACAGCTCGGTCGCCGCCAAGGTCTTCTCCACAAGCAATTTTGTGCCCAACCAGATTACCTTTGGCTTCGCCACGGGCGAGGCGTCCAGTGACTTTGTGGCGTCGCCGGGGCAAACGTTTATCGCGCCGGTGACGTTGACGGTGCTGCCGGGCACGGTGATGTATAGTTTGCAGTTTAATTTGACGGAATCGCCCGGATTGACCAACTCTGGCCCGCCCATTGCGGCGGACGGCTACAGCTTCCAATCCATGCTCATGCAACCGGGCGTCAATTCGCCTTTATTCGAGCCGTTTAACCCGGTGCAGCCCTTTGAACCGATTCCACCGGCCATGTTTCTTGGGTTGCTGACCAATGTCATTCCCACCACTTCCTACGTCACCAACATGGACCTGGTGTTCACCAACCTCGTCAGCGCCGGAACCGAATCGAACGTTACCGTGGTCAATACCACTTATCACTTCACTTATTCCGTGGTAACCAATTATTATACGGCGCCGTGGGGAACCCAGTTCCCGATCGGAACCGTTCAAACAAACGTAACGGCCGAAACAACGACTTTTGTGACCAACGGCGTCACCGTCACGCCGACTAACTATGTACTTTACTTCCCGCCGCCGATTCCAGTGCCTGGCGTGGAATTTGTGTTGCTTCCCCCCGTTAACCCGCCTCCCAACGACGTAGTCATCTATCCCTACGGAACCAACACCCCCTTTGTAAGTTTGTTATTCACCAACGCCTCTTCCGGCCTGCTCGGCGTCGGCTGGCTGGAACGGTATGGTGAGAGCTTTCTCTACAATACCCTTTCCCAGGACCTGATCACTTATTCGATGGCTCACGACGTTTTGCATTTGTCCTCGGAGGGACAGGTGGAAGTGGGCGCTTATTTCCTGCAGATTCCGACGAACGCCGCTCTCGGCCGGACTTATCAGATTCAAATCGGCCGTCCCTCGGCCACTTCGGACGGTATCGGCGCGCCGGGTTCGTCGGTTTACATTCAAGCTCCCACAAACGGACCCATAACAGCCGTCAAAACCATCACTTTGGGTCAGCGCAAATACCTTGTCGGCGATGCCTACCCATTCCGCTGGTTCAATGCCGGCGACTTTGGCGATACCAATCTGAATAACGCCGACGTGGAACAAGTCTTCCAATCCGCCCTTTATCATCTCAATACGCCGCCGACCAACAGCGATTTCTTTGACGCCATGGATTCGTGCGGTTATTACGGCGTGCCGGACGGACAAAACGGGTATTATACCAACAGCTTTGGCCCCGTCCGCCTGGTGAACGGACAAAATGGCTGGCCGACCAACAGTGCGCTGAACAGCCTTTTCGACGGCAACGATACAAACATTAATCAAATGATGTTCGGTGACGGGCGGCTGGACGTGTGCGACGTGTATGTGACTTTCCGCCGTTCGCTGGACCCCAGCTTGATTTGGTATCGCCGCTTTTGGCAAAACGGTCAGCGGGTGGCGGAACCCTTGGGGAATTACGTTCCCAATTCGCTGCCACAATTCTCCGCGAACGCCCGGCTGATTTCTCCGGCGACTGTGCCGACAGTTAATTTCACAGCGGGAGACGTCCTGGCCGCGGCCGGTCAGACCGTTCAAATTCCCATTACCGCCTCGGTTTTTGGCGGTTATCCGCTTCGCGTAACCATGCTGAATTTAAGCGTCGTGCCGCTGGACGGTTCACCGGCCCTCACCAATGCCATCTCGTTTACGCCCGGCCCGGCGCTGGGCACGCCCACCCTCACCGACTCCAAGGGTCCCGGCAACTACGCCGCCGCCTGGCTGAACAGCACCATCGCCGGCATTTCCAGCAATGGAGTCCTCGGTACCCTCGTCGTTACCATTCCGGCCAGCGCCACCAGCCAGTCCGCTTATGCGGTTCATTTCGACGAAGCTTCCGGTTCGCCCAACGGCCTGGCGTCGTTTACCGCGCACACGATGACCGGCTTGATCACGCTCTCCAGTCGCACCAATTCCTCCTATGGCGATGGCATTCCCGATTCGTGGCGGCTGCGCTGGTTCGGCACGGTGAACAATCTGCTGTCGGTTTCCAATGCCTGTCCGAGCGGCGATGGTGTGAACAACTGGCAGAAATACGTCGCGGGCGTGGACCCGAATGTGGCAAATGATTTTCCGAGCGTGAACGTCAAAACGCCGCCCACCGGCGCCATGGCGGCTATTCACTGGCCGTCAGTCAGCGGCAAGCAATATGTCATCCTGCGCTCCGCCTCGCTCTTTCCCGGCCATTGGACGGCCATTGCCACCAACACCGGCACGGGCACGGATATGGAGTTTGACGACACCACGGGCGGCTCCACTCAGTTTTATCGGGTGCAGATTCTGCCATAGAGCTGCGGCCGTGCGAAACGTCTGGGACTGCCCTCCAGACTCAAGGCGGTTCACTCGGTTTCCTCGGCGACGTGTTTGAGATAAGCGAAGGAATAAATTCCGGTGGCATGGCCGTCAGCCCAAACCGGCTGGATGGCGTAACCGCCCACCTGGAGAATTTTCTTCAAGTCGAAAGCGGCTGGCGACAGTTTCCGTTCCGGATTTTTATAGACCTGGCCCAGAATGTCCCGCTCTCCCTGACACCCGGCGCACGGACAGCGGCGGCGCAATTTTTCCAAAGGAATAAAACTTTCCCCGCCGTCGTCCCATTTGACGGCCAGCTCCTGGCCGATGATTTGAATATCCGCGGGTCGCATTACCGTTTCCCGAGTTGTCGCTCGAACGCCGCCAGGGTCTCCGGGCTGACGTGATGTTCAATGCCTTCGGCGTCCAGCTCGGCAATTTTCGGCGGCACGCCCAGCGAACGCAGAAAGGCCACCACGGCTTCGTGACGGCGTTTGGATTCCTCGGCCAGTTTGCGTCCGGCAGCGGTCAGAGAAATAGCGCGGTAAGGTCGGGTATTGACATAGCCGGCGCGGCGCAATCGCGCCAGCGTGCGGTTGACCGTCACGTGCGTAACGCCCAATCGTCGCGCCAGATCAGTCACGCGAGCCTCCCCGGCGGAGGTCGCCAGGTCGGCGATGGCTTCGACATAATCCTGCGCAACTTCGAGGGCGCGGTCGCGGCGCGAACGGCGCAGCGTTTCCGCCTGCTGGGCGGCGGGGCGCGGAAGCGGCAGCGATGCGTGGGGCCGGCTCATACACCGCGCCAATCAATCGCAGTTCGAGCGTTAAGTCGAGATTGAATTTTGTCAGCGTGCGGAGGGCGATTGACAAAGTGGATTTTATATTGTAACCCAAGCTACAATTTTATGGCCGAACGGGAATCAACGGAACACGGCGTCTGGCGACGATCTGCCGAAGGGGTTTCCCTGCCGGAAGTTCACCGGAGCATTGTGGTGCCGGTGACGGCGTCCTTCTGGAAAAAACTGCTGGCGTTCTCGGGGCCGGGTTTTCTGGTGGCCGTTGGTTACATGGACCCGGGAAACTGGGCGACGGATCTGGCCGGCGGCGCGCAATTCGGCTACGCCCTGTTGTGCGTCATCGCGGTCTCGAACGGCATGGCAATCCTGCTGCAGCATTTGGCCGTCAAACTCGGCATCGCCACCGGACGCGATCTGGCGCAAGCCTGTCGCGATCAATATTCGCGGCCGACGGTGTGGTTCCTTTGGATTCTTTGCGAACTGGCCATTGCGGCGTGCGACCTGGCGGAAGTGGTGGGCTCGGCCATCGCGCTGCAATTGCTGTTTGGCATCCCGCTGGTGGCCGGCTGCCTCATCACCGCGGCGGACGTGCTGGCGGTGTTGTATTTGCAAACGAAGGGATTCCGCTACGTGGAGGCGGTGGTCATGACGCTCATTGGTGTCATTGCGGTTTGTTTCACGGCGGAGCTGATTTTTTCCCGACCGCATCTGGGAGCGGTGTTGCTGGGTTTTGTGCCCAACGCGCAGATTTTAAAGAATCCGGACATGCTTTACGTGAGCATCGGCATTCTCGGCGCGACGGTAATGCCGCACAACTTGTATCTGCACTCCTCCATCGTGCAGACGCGCAAATACGAGCAGAATTTTTCGGGCAGGCGCGAGGCGATCAAATTTGCCACGATTGATTCCACCGGCGCGCTCACATTCGCGTTATTCATTAACGCGGCGATCCTGGTGCTGGCGGCGGCCACGTTTCATTTTTCCGGCCATCAGAACGTGGCGGAGATTCAGGAGGCTTACAAACTGTTGAGTCCGGTGCTGGGGGTGGGCGCGGCGAGCGTGCTGTTCGCCGTGGCGCTGCTGGCTTCCGGCCAGAATTCCACGCTCACCGGGACGTTGGCGGGGCAGGTGGTGATGGAGGGGTTCATGAATCTCCGGTTGCGTCCGTGGCTGCGGCGGTTGTTGACGCGGCTGATGGCGATTGTGCCGGCGGTGACGGTCATCAGCATTTTCGGCGAAAGCAAGACCACCGAGTTGCTGGTGGCCAGCCAGGTGGTGCTCTCGATGCAACTGGGTTTTGCCGTCTGGCCGCTGGTGCGCTTTACCAGCGACGAATCGAAGATGGGCGAGTTTGTCAATCCGCTCTGGCTCAAAATTCTGGGCTGGACGACTGCCGCAATCATCATCATCCTGAATGTGAAGCTGCTGTTCGACACGTTTGCGCCGGCATCGCTGTTGAAGCTGGTTTACGGTGCCTTGGGTTTGCCGGCGCCGGAGTGAGGAGCGGCCTGGTGATGAATCGGATGAGCCAACACCGGTCGCTCCCGCCGGGCGTCCGTGCAATGTCCGCCGGGGAACCCGGGTACGCGGCCAATGTGGCGGAAGTTGCCGCGGGCGGCCTGGAATCGCATTCCGCGCAACCGAGTGATTTCGGTTCCGGACGTGTGTGTGAGGTTGAAGTATGTATCGGCACATCCTCATCCCGCTTGAAAACAGTGCGACGGACCGGGTGATTCTGGAGCATATCAAACCCCTGGTGCGGCTGACCGGCGCCAGGGTGTTGTTGCTGCACGTGGCCGACGGCTGGGTGGCTCGCAATTTCAACCGGCTCAACCTTGCTGAATCCGAGGAGATGCGGCAGGATCGCGCCTATCTCGAAAAAACTGCCGGAGAGCTGCGCGCCGAAGGATTCTCCGTGGCCACCGAACTGGCCCTGGGCAATCCGCCGGAGGAAATTTTGAAAGCCGCCGAAGTCGGGAAGTGTGATTTGATTGCTATGGCCAGTCACGGCCACCGTTTTTTGGGCGACCTTTTTCACGGCAGCACCATCACCGAAGTGCGACATAAAACTTCCATTCCCATCCTCGTGGTGCGCGAGGAAAAGGCGAGGCCGAACCGGTCTCCTGCCGGATCATGACCGGCGGCGGGAGGGCACAGGACGGCGTTTGGGCCGCTCCGCCCGTCTTACGGCAAATTGAAGTCCTTCGGGCGTTCGACCAGGTGCAGCAAATTCCCGTCGCCGTCGGCAAAGAATAAAACTCTTCCGCCGCCGGCCGCCGGCCGCTCCGCATCCGGAAATTTCACTCCCCGTTTTTCCAGCTCCTCCCTGGCGGCGTCGAGAGAATCCACGCGCAGCGCCAGATGACGAAAGCCGGCCAGTTTGTTGTCGGCCGTTTCCGGGAGCGATTTTTCCGCCGCATAAATTTCCAGCCAGACGCCGCCCAGCGAAAGCAGGCAGGTCGGAGGATTCCGGCCGTTGTTGAACCGCTCCCGCGCCCCCAGGACATGAACGTACCAGTCTCTCAGGGCGACGGGGTTGGGCGACGGGATAGCGAGGTGTTCGATGGTGATGTTCATCAGGCGGCCCAAGATTGCAAAAATTTCCATTCACTCGCCAGCGCAAAGGGGTATCCTTGCCGAAACGGTATGGACATAGAACATTTTTTGAAGCGGCGATTGATTTGCGTGGCGGTAATTGAGCGGCCGGACGACGCCGTGCCCCTGGCCGAAGCGCTCCTGGCTGGCGGGTTGGATTGCATCGAGGTCACCTTCCGCACGACGGGCGCGGCGGAGGCCATTGCGCAAATCCGAAAAAAATTTCCCGACATGAAGGTCGGCGCCGGGACGCTCCTCACGGCGGAAAATGTGCAGGCCGCCGCGGCCGCCGGCGCGCAATTCGGCGTCTCGCCCGGCTTGAGCGAAACCGTGCTGCGCGCCGCGCGCGAACGGCATCTGCCGTTTTTTCCCGGCGTTGTTACGCCCACCGAGGTGAGCCGCGCGCTGGAATTCGGCTGCCGGCACTTGAAATTTTTTCCAGCCGCCGCCGCCGGCGGCGCTGCCCTGCTCAAGGCGCTGGCCGGACCGTTCGCCCACACCGGCGTGAAATTCATCCCCACCGGTGGCATTAACGCCGCCAACCTGGCGGATTATCTCGCCATCCCCCAGGTGGCCGCTGTCGGCGGTTCCTGGATGGCCGAGCGCCAGCTCCTCGCGGAAAAAGCATGGGACAAAATCACGGCGCTCACCGCGGAGGCGATGAAAATCATTGCTCCCCTCAACGCCCGATAAACAAGGCGCGGCGTGCGTTCCGGGCCAAATCAATTGCCCACCGTCACCTGCAACGGCTGATCACGGCACTCGGCGAAGCGGCGGATGTAATCGTTCCACGCCTTCGCGTTCGGAAAATCGCCGCTTTGGTCCCAGCCGGCGCCGAGATAATAGACGAACGGTTTGCCGATCTGCGCCGGCGCAATCGCCAGCAAATCGCGCAGCGGCGGCTGGCCTTCGCCGACAGTGTGGATGGGCGGCGCAAAGGCGCTGGCGGGGAGATCCGGACGGTCGTTGGTGAATGTTTCCACACTCCCTTTGGGCAGAATGATGGCCACCGCGGTGGTGCCTTTGTAAAAATCCTGCGGCTGCCAGTAGGTCATCCAGCCTTCCGCTTGATTTTGGACGATGAGTCCCCGGGCGGTGCTGCTCTGCCAGGAATCAATTTCCGGCGAGCCGTCGGTCACCGTCACATTTTCCCCCGGTCGCTCGGACAGACCCACGCCGATTTCCAGCGGCGAGTGGTCGTCGCTGCTGAAGATACTTTCCGCGCGGCTCAGATTCGAGCCGGCGTCAATGCAGATGCGCTTGGTTTCGGACACCATTCGGCCCTTGCCGGCGTCCCAGGCGGCGTAAGTCAGTTCAAATTCCGAACGGATCGGGCCGGTGGTGATGATTTTGTAAGTGCGCCAGTTTTTGGAGACGT
>Ga0070740_10005518_pt1 | contig 11682 bp, 13 predicted proteins | sample Coa_R2_FD_67286 | JGI IMG/M metagenome (GOLD analysis project Ga0070740, IMG submission 67286) | Surface soil microbial communities from Centralia Pennsylvania, which are recovering from an underground coalmine fire - Coalmine... | ecosystem: Environmental > Terrestrial > Soil > Unclassified ...
GCCGCCGAGATCTGCGTCTACACCAACCGCAACGTGACGATTGAGAGTTTGAAAACCTGATGGCGTGCACCGGATACGGCGCAGCACGACGGGTGCGCCGCATCCGGGGCCGTTAAGGTGCTGAGTTTGTAACAATCCCGGGTCTGCAGCGCACCGCTACGCGCTGCGCCGGGAAAAGAGGCCAAATGACCGACTTCTCGCCCCGCGAAATCGTATCCGAGCTCGACCGCTACATCGTCGGCCAGTCCGACGCCAAGCGCGCGGTGGCCATCGCGCTGCGCAACCGCTGGCGTCGTCTGCAGCTCGACGAAAAGCTGCGCGAGGAGGTGCTGCCGAAAAACATCCTCATGATCGGCCCGACCGGGGTCGGCAAGACGGAGATTTCTCGGCGGCTCGCCAAACTCGCGGGCGCGGCCTTCCTGAAAGTGGAAGCCACAAAGTTCACCGAGGTCGGCTATGTCGGACGCGACGTCGAGCAGATCGTGCGCGACCTCGTTGAAATCGGCATCACGCTCACGCGGGAAAGGAAACGCAAGGACGTGCTGGCGAAAGCCGAGCAGGCAGCCGAGGAGCGTGTGCTCGACGCCCTCGTCGGTCCCGGCGCCAGCCCGGCGACGCGCGAGAGCTTCCGCAAGAAGCTGCGCGCCGGCGAAATCAACGACAAGGAAATCGAGATCGAGGTGAGCCAAGGCTCTTCCGGCATGCCGCTGTTCGAAATTCCGGGCATGCCCGGCGCCCAGGTCGGCGCCATCTCCATCGGCGACATCTTCGGCAAATTGGGCGGCGGCCGCACCAAGACGCGGCGAGTCACCGTCGAGGACTCGCACGACATCCTGGTTACCGAGGAATCCGACAAGCTGCTCGACAACGATTCGCTGGTGCAGGAAGCGATCCGCGCCGTCGAGCAGAACGGTATCGTATTCCTTGACGAGATCGACAAGATTTGCGCGCGCGAGGGCCGCTACGGCGGCGACGTGTCGCGCGAGGGCGTGCAGCGCGATCTGTTGCCGCTGATCGAAGGCACGACAGTGAACACCAAGCACGGGCCGGTGAAGACCGACCACATTTTGTTCATCGCGTCCGGCGCCTTCCACATCTCCAAGCCGTCGGACTTGCTGCCCGAACTGCAAGGCCGGCTGCCGATTCGCGTTGAACTCGCGGCGCTCACGCGCGACGACTTCCGCCGCATTCTTACCGAGCCGGAGGCCTCGCTCATCAAGCAATACGTGGCGCTGATGGCAACCGAAGGCGTCACCCTCGACTTCAGCGAGGATGCCATCGACGCCATCGCCGACATCGCGGTCGCGGTGAATTCCAGCGTCGAGAATATCGGCGCGCGGCGGCTGCAGACGGTCATGGAACGCGTGCTCGACGACGTGTCCTTCGCCGCCCCCGACCGGCCCGGCGAAACGGTAAAGATCGACGCCGCTTATGTGCAGCAGCACATCGGCGATCTCGCCAAGAACGCCGATTTGAGCCGTTTTATTCTTTGATCGACCGCGTCGGGTCGGTCAGCGCCAGCGGATCGGAGCCGGGAAACGTCTCTTCCAGGCCCTCGTCGAGCTTGCGCTCCATGCCCTTTCTTTTCTTCACGGCGGACTGCTTGCGTTTGCGCTGCGCCATGCGCGGGGATTTTCTCTGCGGCGGCCGCGCGGATTTTCGACCGGGTTTCTTGCGGTTGGCCATCGCAGGTTTCGCTAGCCGCGCGGCCGCCGCAGGCGTACGTAAAGCGCGCCCTCGCCGCCATGGCGGAGGCCGGCGTCGTCATAGCCGACCACGAAGGCCCGAAACTCCGGCAGCGCCAGCCAATGCGGCACCTGCCGCTTGAGCACGCCGCGCTCGCTGTCGCCGCGACCGCCTTTGCCGGTGATCACCAGCACCAGGCGCGCCCCGCGCGCGCTTGCCTCGCGCAGAAAATGCAGCAGCGCCGAATGCGCCTGAGCTTGCGTCAAGCCGTGTAGATCGAGCCGCGCGTCGATCGGTTCCTTGCCGCGCATGACCTGCCGGCGCTGACGACGGTCAAGAGGAGCGGGCGGCGGCGCCGGCCGTCGTGAAACGGGCTTCGCAACGGTTGCGCGGGCGCGCGGCGTTTCAGCCACCTCGGCTTCTGCTTCCGGCGCTGCAACGGCGTCGCGTAGCGGCGCAATCGAGCGCGTGACCTGTCCCCACAGGACGCGCTCGTCCGCCGACAAGGTGCGCCGCCGTAAATCGCGCTTGCTCATAGACGCTCTCAGGGCCGCCGGATCGATCCGGTCGCCGTTGGAGCCGAAGCCGGGCCCTTCGCCACCCGGGCGTCGACGTCGTGCGGCCGCGGCCGTGGCAGCGGCACGATCTCACGCTCGCTGCCGCTGACCGCAAGGTCTTTCGGAATCAGCATCACGAACTTGCCGAACTGCTTGATGCGGCCGGCGATGTGCGTCGCCGTCATGCCATGACCGAAATAGATGTCGGCCCGTGCAATGCCGCGAATGGCCGACCCGGTGTCCTGCGCAACCATCAAATGCTGAAACGCATCGACGGGCGCCGTGCCCTTGAGCGGAAACTGCGCGTCGATCCAGATCGGCGTGCCGTAAACGTGCTGCGTGGGGTCGACGGCGAGCGAACGCCACGGCGTCAACGGAATGCCCTGCGCGCCGATGCATTCGTCGTCGGGGCCGAGCGGCGTTTCCGAGAAGAATACGTAAGAACGGTTTTTCAGGCGCAGCTCCTCGCCTTCCTTCGGATTGGCCTCCATGTATTCGCGAATCTTGTCCATCGACATTTCCTCGGGCGTGTAAACGCCCTCGTCGATGAGAATGCGGCCGACCGGCGTGTAAGGTTTGCCGTTGCTGGCCACGTAATTGAGCCGCAACAATTCGCCGTCGTCGAGCTTGATGCGCGTCGAGCCCTGGATTTGCGCGAAGAAGGCGTCGACCGGGTCCTTCACGTAACAGATCGCCGGTGCCTTGCCCGCGAGCGCGCCGGTCTCGATCTCCTTGCGGTCATAGCCGGCGAAAACCACGCTGCGTTTGCCGATCAGGTTTTTCGGCGGGCTGTACAGCGGTACTTTGTATTCGGCGGTCTCTTTGCGCGAGCCGTCGATTTCCGTCTCGTAGTAACCGGTGAAGAAGCCGTCGGCGCCGGTGTAGTAGCCGTAGGTGTGAACCGGCGGCAGAATGCGTACCGGCCTGAAATTGTCTTCGAAGAATGTGCGCGCGTCCGCGCTGCCGACCGTTCCCCCGCCAGCAAGCGTCTTCGCCTTTTCACACGCATTATAGAGCCCGCCGTAGAGCGGGCGGGCGCGGCGCATGGCGGCGCTGCCCTCGAGAATCGCGCGGCAGCTTTTCATGTAAGTAGCGAAGGCGGCGGCGAGGTCGTCGCTTTTCCAGCCGTCGAGCGCCGCGAAGGTGAGCGGTTCTACCTTGGCGTTGCGGAAGTTCAATCCACGCTCGTGCGCCTGCGCGCCGACAACGAGGCACAGCCCGGCAACCATAGCAATGGAGCGGGAGATCGGTCCCGGCATGAGTTTCAATGCCCGGCTTCGGTAGCGACCAGTTTCCAGTTGGGATCGCGCGAGGAGGTGTCGCGTGCAAAGGTCCAGATGTCGGTCACGTCGCTCACCCGTTCGGCGCTGCCGTCGACCACATTGCCATTCTTGTCGCGTGTGGCCGACACCAGCTGAGAGTGAAAGCGCACGGTGATCTGCGCCGTGCGACCGCGCAGCTCGGCCTGCGTGATCTCGGCCTCGTCGACCGAGACGAAGCGGTTCTCCACCGTCTCGCCGCGTTTCTCGCGCTCGCTGATGGCCGCATCGAAGCCGTCGTAGACCTCACGCGCCAACAGGCCTTTCAAGGTGCGGCGGTCGCCTTCGGCATAAGCGTTTACGATCATCTCGTAGGCTGCGCGCGCGCCGGCGATGAAATGCTTCGCATCGAACGCCGCGTCGGCGCCCGCGATGGCGTCGAGCCCGGTCGCCAAGGGTGTCCCCGCATCTGCCACGCCCTTCCAGCGTTCGCCCGGCGCAGGCGGCGGCTCCGCCGGTTTCTGCGCCGTCGCCTCGATCGTCCGGCCGGGAAGCGCCACGACCTTCTCCGGCGCGGGACGCGCCGGCTCGCGCGCCGAATAAGGATCGTAAGGCGGCCGCTCGCGGCCGGTCCGCTGACCCAAGACGCTGCGCAGGCGCAGGAAAATAAAGACGGCAAGCGCCAGGAAAATAATGGTGTAAATGTCGAACACGTCTCGCATGCTTTCAAATGACCGCGGCGGCGGATGTCAGCCCGCGGCTCCTCGCCGAGAAGGCGTTATAGCGGCCGGCCCGATATTGACTATGTAAGCGGAGGGCCGCACCGATCCATAGGCGTCGCGCCGGTCTTTTGCGCGCATTTTGAGCCTCGGCGCAAACATTAAACGATCAGAGCGTGAACGCCAACCGGCGGCGGCGGAGAAACGAGCAAGAAATCGCGATGAACGTGGCAAAATACCTCCTGTTCGCCGTGCTGGCCTTGCCGGTGATGGAACTGGCGGCCTTTATCGCTGTCGCCGCCCAGATCGGCTTCATCCCCGCGCTGGCTTTGATCGTGGCCGGCTCGCTCGCCGGCAGTCTGGTATTGCGCCACGCCGGCGGCAATCACATTGCCCGCGTGCGGGTTGCGCTCGGCGAAGGCCGCCTCACTGCGCTGCAAGCCGACAGCAGCGGCAGCCTTGTACTACTGGCTGGAATTCTCCTGCTCATTCCGGGCTTTATTACCGACGCTTTGGGTTTGATCCTGCTTGTGCCGCAGCTGCGCCAGCTCATCGGCGCAGCGCTCGGCAAAGGCTCCGCGCCGCGCGCCGACGGCGTCGTCGATCTGCCGCCGGAGCAATGGCACCGGGTGCCCGACCCCGAGTTGCCGGACCGGCGCGATCGGCGCGACGGCTGACGATCAGCGCGGCGCGCAATCCTTGTTCGCCTGGTGACCCTATGTTAGCCAACCGGCCGCGCACGCAAGCCGGCACGAAGGAGGCACAATGAGCACGACCAATGGCGGCCCCGCCGCGCCGGCAGCGCACAACGTGCAGCCGCTGCTCAATGTGGTGGCGCAGTACATCAAGGATTTCTCGTTCGAGAATCCGAATGCGCCGCGCTCGATGATGCCGACGGGCCAGCAGCCGCAGATTGCGATTCAGATCAAGGTCGACGCCAACCCGATGGCCGAAGGCGACGTAGAGGTCGCGCTCAAGCTCGAAGGCAAAGCGGAAAATTCCGGCAACCTGATGTTTGCGTTCGATCTCACTTATGCCGGCGTGTTCCGCGTGCGCAACGTGCCACAGGAAAGCATGAGCCCGGTGGTGATGATCGAATGCCCGCGATTGCTGTTTCCGTTCGCGCGCGAGATCATCGCCAACACCGTGCGCAACGGCGGCTTCCCGCCGCTGCTGCTCGACCCGGTGGATTTCGTCGCGCTTTATCGCGAGCGGATGGCGCAGATGCAGCCGGCCGCGCCGGCGGTGCAGGGCTGACGCCGCAACAAACTAGACCGCCGCGCGATATTGGCGCCACAGCGCCTCGTCGCCGAGGCTGGCGACAAAGTCGCGATGCGCGGCGCGCTCTTCCTCGGTGAGGCGTGGCGGGAGCGCGACCGGCCGCGTGCGCAGCGTAATCGCGTTCCCGCCGTTGATGGCGCGCGCCGTCAGCTCGGCAAGCCCAAGCTGCGCCTGGCGGGCGCCGAGCAGCTCCACATAGACCTCGGCCAGAATTTCCGCGTCGAGCAACGCGCCGTGCTTGGTGCGGCGCGAATTGTCGATGCCATACCGCGCGCACAGAGCATCGAGACTGTAGGGGCCGGCGGAATGCTTGCGCCGCGCCAGCATCAGCGTATCGACCAGGCGCTCGCGCGCGATGAGCGCGCGTTCGGCGCGTTTGAGCTCGGCGCACAGAAAGCCATGATCGAAGCCGGCATTGTGGATCACCAGCGGCGCATCCTCGCCGATGAAGGCAAGAAAATCGTCGGCGATCTCGGCAAAGCGCGGCTTATCCTTGAGGAACTCACCGGTCAGGCCGTGCACCGCGGTCGCTTCCGCCGGCACGTCGCGCTCGGGATTCACATAGGCATGAAATGTGGCGCCGGTCGGAATGCGGTTGAGCAGCTCGACGCAACCGAGCTCGACCAGCCGGTGCCCCTGCGAGGGGTCGAGGCCGGTGGTTTCCGTATCGAGCACGATCTCGCGCATTGATTTCTCGGCATCCGGGTTCGGCGCTGGGGCTGCCGGTAAGGACTATTTCTGATTCGGCATCTTAGCGACAGCGGCGAGAATTTCACGGATCTGACTCCGTGCGTGCTCGAAACCTTGCCCGCTATCCACGACGAAATCGGCACGCGCCCGCTTCTCCGCGTCGGGCACCTGTTTGGCGAGCAGCGCCTGAAACTTGGCTTCGGTCATGCCCGGGCGCGCGAGCACGCGCTGGCGCTGCATCTCCGGCGGCGCCGACACCACGACCACCGCGTCGCAGCGTTTGTCGCCGCCGGTCTCGTACAGCAGCGGAATATCGAGCACGGCGACCGCGGCGCCGGTGCGTTTTGCTTCGGCCAGAAATCGTTCCTCCGAGCGCCGTACCAGCGGGTGCACGATGGCCTCGAGCCTGCGCATCGCGGCGGCATCGCCGATCACGCGGGCGCTGAGCTTGGTGCGATCGACTTTGCCGCCGGCGGCGGTGCCCGGAAAAGCCTGCTCGATGGCGCCGGCCGCCTCACCGTCGTAGAGCCGATGCACCGCGGCGTCGGCATCGTGCACCGGCACGCCCTCCTCGGCGAACATCTTCGCCGCCGTCGATTTGCCCATGCCGAGCGAACCGGTGAGACCGAGCACGATCATGCGCTAGCCCGCGATGAAACCCTCGCGCCGCAAAAAGACGAGCAGCGGCAGCAGCGGCAGGCCGAGGATGGTGAAGTAATCGCCTTGCACACGCTCGAATAAATGCACGCCGAGGCCCTCGAGCTGGTAGGCGCCGACGCTGGACAAGGCCGCTTCGCCGGCCATGTCCAGATAGTCCTCAATGAAACGCTCGGAGACATCGCGCATAGTGAGCTGCGCCGCGTCGATGCACTGGAACAGCACCTCGCTGCCGCGCACCAGGGCCAGCGCCGAATTGAGCTGATGCGTGCGGCCGCGCAGTTCGCGCAGCTGCGCCGCGGCGGCGGCGCGGTCGGCCGGCTTGCTGAAGCGCTTGTTGCCGCCGGCGAGCGTCTGGTCGGCGCCGAGCACCAGCCGCCCGGGCAGCATGGCGGCGACCGCTTCCGCCTTTTTCCACGCCAACAACCGCGCGGCGGCAGCAGGATCGAGCCGACCCGCCGTTGCTTCGAGGGCGCGCTCGTCGATTTGCGCGGGGCGAATCTCGAAGCGCAAGCCCGCCGCCGCCAGCATCTTGCCGCGCACGTCGCTTTTCGACGCAAGCACCAGCGGTTGCGCTGCGAGCCAGACCGGCATGGCTATCGATCCCATTCCTTCCCGTGAAAGCGGGGACCCAGAGACTGGATTGCTGGATTCCCACGTTCGCGGCAATGAGCAGAGACCGGCGCCAGACCATTCATGGCTCAGCTCGCAGGCGCGCGGCGGCGCTCGGTCAACAGCCGCATCACCGCCGCCGCTGTTTCCTCGATGGAGCGGCGAGTCACGTCGATTGAAGGCCAGTTGTGCCTGGCGCACAGCCGGCGCGAATACGCCACCTCCTCGGCGACCGCCGCTTTGTCGATGTATTGATCGTCGTCGCGGTGCGCTCGCAAGCCGAGCAACCGGTTCTCACGGATCTGCACGATGCGTTCGGGGCTGGCGAACAGGCCGACCACCAGCGGCCGCGCCAGCTGCTCGACCTGCGGCGCCAGCGGCACACCAGGAACGAGCGGCACATTGCCTGTCTTGATGCCGCGATTGGCCAGATAGATCGAGGTCGGCGTTTTCGAGGTGCGCGAGACGCCGACCAGCACGACGTCCGCCTCTTCCAGACCTTCGACGTGCTGACCGTCGTCGTGCAGCATGCTGAAATTGAGCGCATCGATGCGCTGGAAATATTCGGCGTTGAGCACGTGCTGAGCGCCGGCGCGATGAATGGTTTCGGCCCCGAGATAGGACTGGAACAGCCGCAGGATCGGCCCCAGCACCGACATGCAGGGCAGCCCCAGCTCACGGCATTTGTTTTCGAGCGACTGGATCAGGTCTTCTTCCAGCAGCGTGTAGAGCACCAGCCCCGGCGACTCGGTGATCTCGGCCAGCACATGCTCGAGCTGCTTCTTCGAACGCACCATCGGATAGAGATGCTCGACCGGCGCCACGTTGGCGTATTGCGCCGCGGCCGCGCGCGCGACCGTGATCAGCGTTTCCCCGGTGGCGTCGGAGACAAGATGCAGATGGAAATAGCCGGTGTCAGCCATCTGGAAACGTGCGGGAGGAGGTGTGGACAGGACGGGAGAAGGCCACGCCCTCGCCGCCTGCGCAAGCGGCGGAACCGAAAGATTTCAAATGCCCTCCACATTGCTGACCTTGGGAGAGGCGCTGCAGCGGCAGGCCGTCGATTGTCGGCCGATGTGAATTGGACCTGGGGACAGCCTGGGATAGCGCGTCAAAACGGCCTGAATCGCCGGCCGGCGGTGTGGAAAGCCGAAGCGCCGAATAGACGGGTCATCTGCATCGGTTCGAGTCGACCGGTGGACAGCCTGTTGACCGGCAGGCATGAGTCCAATCCACACATTAACAATAACCACCACAAAGATTCTTAGAGAGATATGGAAGAAGACGTTCAAAGCGTAAGCATGGGGACAAAACCGTTGCTGCGCGTGCTTGGCGGCAAGGGCACAACTCCGCCGCCGGTCTGGATGATGCGGCAAGCGGGGCGTTATCTGCCCGAGTATCGCGCCGTTCGCGAGAAGGCGGGTGGATTTCTCAATTTATGTTTGACGCCTGAGCTTGCGGCCGAGGTGACACTACAGCCCGTCAAGCGCTTCGGTTTGGATGCAGCAATTCTGTTTTCCGACATTCTGGTGGTGCCCCTCGCGCTCGGGCGCAAAGTCTGGTTCGCCGAGGGCGAAGGGCCGCGGCTTGAACCGTTGAGCGATGTCAAGACGGTGGGCGGCCTGCCCCGAGAGGCCGATGCGAACACCCTGGCGCCGATCTATGACACCGTACGGCGTGTCAAAGCCGCGCTCGGCAGGGAGACGACGCTGATCGGATTTTGCGGCGCCCCCTGGACGGTTGCGACCTACATGATTGCCGGCCGAGGTACCGCCGATCAGGCGCCGCCGCTGAAATTTGCCGCGCAGGAGCCAGCAGCTTTCGCCGATCTTCTCAATCGCCTGTCGGAAGCTTCAATCGGCTATCTGCTCGGCCAGCTTGAAGCGGGCGCGGAGGTCCTGCAGATCTTCGACACTTGGGCGGGCGTCGTGCCGGACAAGGATTTCGATCGTTGGTGCATAATGCCGGTCCAGACCATCGTCGACGGTGTGCGGGCGAAAGTGCCCTCTGCCAGGTTCATCGGCTTTCCCCGCGGCGTCGACCTGCGGCTTTTGCCTTACATCGAGAAGACCGGCGTCGACTGCGTCTCGCTCGGCTGGAACGTGAAACTCGAATTCGCTCGCGAGCTGCAGGAGAGCCTGCCCGTGCAGGGCAATCTCAAACCGGAAATCCTGCGTGACGGCGGACCGGCGCTCGATCGCGCCGTCGATGAAATCCTGGAAGCGCTCGCCGGCGGTCCTTTCATCTTCAACCTCGGCCACGGTATCTTGCCGGACACGCCGATTGCCCACGTCGAGCGCATGCTCATGCGTGTGCGGGGCAACAGGCGCTAGAACAAGCTTCGAGTGGCGAGACCCCGAGCATCGATCGAAAGCCTGCCATGCTCTACCTCTGGCTCAAGGCCTTTCACATCATCGCCGTCATCGCCTGGATGGCGGGCATGCTCTATCTCCCGCGATTGTTCGTCTATCACGCGAGCGCCAAGCCGGGCTCCGAGCAGTGGGAGACCTTCACCACCATGGAGCAGCGCCTGCTGCGCTACATCATGACGCCGGCGATGGCGGCCACTTGGCTGCTCGGCATGATCCTGGTGCTGCAAGGCGGCTTTCTCGGTGCCACCTGGTTCCACATCAAGTTTGCCCTGGTTGTGGCCATGACCATCACTCACGGCCTGTTCTCTTCCTGGGCGCACGATTTCGCCCATGACCGCAACCTGCGGTCCGCTAAATTCTATCGGATTGCCAACGAGATACCGACTCTGATCCTGATCGCCATCGTGATCTTGGCAACCGTGAAGCCATTCGGTTAACGACGCTCCACAACCGGGTCGCGTCGCCTCTTGCGCACAAGGCCCGGTCACCATATCTTGATGCGATCCCACCGAACGCAGGCGGATGCTGTCGCGTTCCGGCCCCAAGAGTTTCGGGTCCGGTCGCAGCATCGGGTTCCGGGATGCCTCCCAAAACGTCTCTCCTGACCTGCGATCCCTGCCTCTCCTAGCACCCGCGTCGTCTGTTTTGCGTCTTCCGCTCAAGCGCCGCAGGGCTTTTCCAAACAGGACTCCACCCGCATGCGGGAAATGAAACTGCAAGATTTGAAATCCAAGGCCCCGGCCGACCTGCTCTCCTTCGCCGAGGAGCATTCGGTGGAGAACGCCAGCACCATGCGCAAGCAGGAGCTGATGTTCGCCATCCTCAAGCAGCTGGCACAGCAAGAGATCGACATCATCGGCGAAGGCGTCGTCGAAGTGCTGCCCGACGGCTTCGGCTTCCTGCGCTCGCCGGAATCCAACTATCTTTCCGGTCCCGACGACATCTACGTCTCGCCGAGCCAGATCCGCCGCTTCGGCCTGCGCACCGGCGACACCGTCGAAGGTCACATCCGCTCCCCGAAAGAGGGCGAGCGCTATTTCGCGCTGCTCAAGGTCAACACCATCAATTTCGAGGACCCGGAAAAAGCGCGCCACAAGATCAATTTCGACAACCTGACGCCGCTTTATCCCGACGAGCGGCTGAAGATGGAATACGAGGATCCGACCAAGAAGGACCTCTCCGCCCGCGTCATCGACATCGTGGCGCCGATCGGCAAGGGCCAGCGCGCGCTCATCGTGTCGCCGCCCCGCACCGGCAAGACCGTGCTGCTGCAGAACATCGCGCACTCGATCACGCACAATCATCCGGAGACGTATCTGATCGTGCTGCTCATCGACGAGCGGCCGGAGGAAGTCACCGACATGCAGCGTTCGGTGAAGGGAGAGGTGATCTCCTCGACCTTCGACGAGCCGGCCTCGCGTCACGTGCAGGTTGCCGAAATGGTGATCGAAAAGGCCAAGCGCCTGGTCGAGCACCAGCGCGACGTGGTCATTTTGCTCGACTCGATTACCCGTCTCGGCCGCGCCTACAACACCGTCGTACCGTCCTCGGGCAAGGTGCTGACCGGCGGCGTCGACGCCAACGCGCTGCAGCGGCCGAAACGCTTCTTCGGCGCCGCGCGCAACATCGAGGAAGGCGGCTCGCTCACCATCATCGCCACCGCGCTGATCGACACCGGCTCGCGCATGGACGAAGTCATCTTCGAGGAGTTCAAGGGCACGGGTAACAGCGAGCTCATTCTCGACCGCAAGGTGGCCGACAAGCGCACCTTCCCGGCGATCGACATCACCCGCTCCGGCACGCGCAAGGAAGAGCTGCTCACCGAGCCGGCCGTGCTCAAGAAGATGTA
>Ga0070740_10005519_pt1 | contig 11681 bp, 8 predicted proteins | sample Coa_R2_FD_67286 | JGI IMG/M metagenome (GOLD analysis project Ga0070740, IMG submission 67286) | Surface soil microbial communities from Centralia Pennsylvania, which are recovering from an underground coalmine fire - Coalmine... | ecosystem: Environmental > Terrestrial > Soil > Unclassified ...
GGAAAAGATATAATGAAGCAACAAGTAACTGGTCTCTTTTTAACCAATAGCTATTTGCGAGTAGTGAGATACTTCCTAGTAAAAAGAAAAGAAAAACCGGGAAAATTCTTCTTTGAATAAAAGAATCATTCCAAGTCTGTTTTCTATATATTTTTTTAAACTTGTTAAACCAGCATAGATAAAGTAACCAATAGAGGAAAACAATCCCTGCAACAATATCAGGAATATGTATCGCAACATCTTTGTTGAGATCAAACCGCAACAGTTCTGTAAGCGGGCTCAGAACAATAAGAATAATCGTCAAGTAAAATAGCACTTTCATATATGTTTATATAATTGTACACCCGTCAGCTTATTCTCATACATCTTATGCCAATAGATAAATTGTTTCGGAATTTGCATGTGTTGTGTAGCAATATAATCGAACTTATCTCCCTTTTGTAGCCAACTCGCGTCAATAAATGGGAAATCGACATAATACAGATTGTGAAATCCATAAAGTAAAACAGTATCTGAAGGTCTTATATGGGTTTTAAAATATGTATCTGTATCGTAAAAATCCCCAAAAGAAAAATTGAGATTTTTTGTTAAAAATTGGGATTTTGTTTCTTTCCCCAAAATAACGGGAATATATTTATAGTTTGCTACAAACCGATAGAAAATTGAAATAACTGAAATAACAATTACTACACTTGTAACAAACGTCTGTAGTCTGCTTATCCTTACTTCATTGATTGCTGCTACGCAAGCAATTGAAAAAGCCGGTAGATATGGGAGAATAAATCGACCGCCGCCGGTGTTGGGAGTAAAATACCAGACAATACTTGCCAAAAGAGAGTACAAACAAATAAGTTTTAGTTCTTTACGTAATCTGGAGAAATAAAAAATACTAAGTGGTAGAAGCATCAGATAAAGTGGGGAAATCGGATCAGCAGCATGAGTAAAAAGATTCCAAAGGGTTGTAACAAAAGTAATCGGATTAAATAAACTGAGAGAAAATGATACTGCATAAAATTTTGTAAAGAACGGATAAACAGGATTACCAGTATGTATATAGGCAAAAATAAACCATGGCAGCGGAATAACCAATGCAGTAAACCAGTAAAGAAATATTTTTTTTGTCATTCTGAGCCAAGTAAAATAAGTTCGGAAGCTTGCCTTCAACCTGACCGAGGTAATCTCAGACCACTGAATTGCTTTCGTGGAAGTAAATAGTATCAAAACAGAATAAATAAGTAATGATCCTAAGGCTAGTACTTTTGTGGTTATCGCAAGTCCTAAAACAATCGCCGATCGTATAAGAAATCTCTGTTTTTTTGTTTGGTACCAGATTATAAATTCGTACAACGCCAAAATTTCAAAAAACGTCCGTACCAAATCAATATATGCAGTAATTGATTCCCAATCGACTACCAAATTGGAATAAAAAATAACAACAGCAATAAACGAAATAGTTTGATTAAAAAATCTTCTGGAGAGTGTATATACGACATATGCACACAGTAATCCAAAACTGAACTGGATAAGTTTTGCTAAAATTTCATTGGAAACTGCCAATGCGCCTACATATAAAAGTTCTCCAATCTTTGGCATTGCATTATAATACATAAGTCCCCCGGGGATGTAAAAAATTTTATGATGGAGTATATAGAGTTTTGGTAGTGTCAAGTGATACCAAAGAGCATCAAATCCCAACTCCGGCCCAAGCGCACCAATAAGATTAATACCTGCTTGCAAACAGAATAGTAAAACGAAAAGCGGAAATAATTTATTTTTAGATCTGAAAAGTGTTTTTATGGATTGTTTCAGAATCCACTGATACAGTCCTACGAAAAGAGACTGGAGCTTTTCTTTTTTCCAGAGACTCAATGAAACAAAAAATAATAAAGTAAATCCGATAAGTATCGGTTTGTATAAAATTCCTAACAAACCAAAGAGAAAAAGTGTATACGCATAAAAGCCAATCAAAACTGCAAAGGTAAACATGGAGAAATCTTCTTAACCTACACAAACATGTCCTCTACACAATAAATAGTATATGTAGAGGACAAAAATGGACAGACACCAAAGTATAAAAATGACAACTAGTATTTTTTCGACTCTTTTTGCCATAATAACCATAACTTCCCTCGCACCAGAAACGAATGGAAAGACATCATCAGTGCGAAAACCAATCCTGCCAATCCGTCCAGAAGTCCGAGTTTAAAAAAATAAGTAACAATGAACTTCATTTTTGGATACGCAATTATATGCCACCAGGAAACAAATACTTTTTTTTCAAATAACTCCTTTGCACGAAGGGTTGAATAATAATTGATTTCTTCGAGAAATTTGGCAACAGTCTGATGCGGATAATGCATCAATGGGTTTTTCAGTACTGCAGTTTTGCCTTTTATCCTCCAAACCTCATGCACTGTTCCTTCCCACTGACCTGCTGATTTTTTGGCAAGTCGCAATAGTCTGACTGATCCTACTTCTCCATATCGCAATGCTTTACCCCACATAACATCAGTCCGTTTGAGAAAAAATCCGGCGTAATTATTAAGCGACGTGTTGGTTTGCGCCATAATTTCATACCACAATGCCGAAGATACCCGCTCATCCGCGTCAACAAATAGCACCCACTCCCCATGTGCCTTTTCCAATCCAAAGTTGCGCTGTGAAGAAAAATCATTAGCTAAGTGACGCTGATAGACCGTTGCACCGTGTTTTTTAGCAATAGCAACTGTTTTATCCTGGGAATAATCATCAATGACAATCCGTTCCTCACACCAGGAGACACTCTCCAGACAATCAGCAATATTTTGTTCTTCGTTGTGAGTCAGGATGACAGCGGAGATCATAGAATACACTTATTGTAACCTACTAAGCTTGAATACTCAACAGAAGCTACTATCTCCTTATACGTGAACGTTCATCTTCCTCATTTTGCAAGAGAATACAACTTAAACTCATTACTGGTTCCAGACTCTCACTGAAATCTTCTCCGATGTTTCTGCAACGGTAAATTTCAGTCCTTGCGGGTTTGCAGATGGACCATTGCCTAGCCACCAGGTCAAGTATGCTGTATTCATGGTAAAACTTGCAAATTTACTTCCCGGTCCGCGACCAATGAGATTGTATTTTCTCCCATGCGCTACTGTAACAATTTGTTTTGCAACTTGTAAACGCTGTTGCATTGTCGGTCCATAGCCGTACTTTCCCATCAAAAAATTACTCGTATACAACAAATATCCATTACTCGTGATAAGTGCCAGAAACACAATCAGACTAATCCATTTCATCAACCGGATAGTCATTAAAAAATCAACAAGTATGCCGATCATTAAGGCAAATATGGGGAATAATACAACGACATAGGATTCAGAATTGGTTTTACTCACTATGTATCCCAAAACCGGAATAATTAAAAATAAAATAAGTAACGAATATGCATGCAGAAAATTTCTTTTGTGTATATGGATATAGGTTACATAGAAAACACAGAGACTGCTGGCAAAAAGTACCAGCCAAGATACGATTTGATTACCCAAAAAGAATATCTGTCTCACAAGCATTGATGCATAAGGCAGCATAGTTTGATACGTTTCTGCCGGAGCGTCCGGATGAACTTTGGGAAAACCAAATACTGTCGCAACTTTATAACCAATCCAAAGCATGAATTTGAATGTTTGCGGATAGCCATGATTCGTATCATATATAATCATTGGCAACATAGGAATAATCCCTGCAGTAATGGTAAGTAACAAAATCTTTTTATTAAAAAGCGTTTTTGCCCACGAAGTCTTTTTCCATAAACCATACAGCAGGAGCAAAAGCACGAGCAGGACAAGAGTAAAATTTGACAACTCGAAATTATACAAAAGCCCCAGGAGGAAAAAAATAATAGGCAAACCATAGGGGGATCCTCGTATCCATTTGTAAACAGCATACAAAAGCAACACTGTCAAAAACGGAATCGGACTCAGATGATATGCCATACGTGCCTGAAAAATAATGAGTGGTGAAGTCGCGTAGAACAATGCGGCCAAAAGCCCAACTCGTGTCGAAAACATCTCTGAGCCGACTTTGTAAACTAGCCAAACTGTTATCAAACCAAGTCCCGCAGTCAAATATGCCCCTGAAACCGGATTGAAATGAGATATCCATAAAGCAATAGCCAATACGTATGTCCACAATGCTCCTTGATGCAGCCATGTATGACTCGCTGTAATGCCGACAAGCGGAATCTTCCCTGTTAACAGCATATCGCGAGCAGAGAGATAAAACCACCCCTGATCCCCGATAAAAACCATCAAATCAGAAAGCCGGTAAAAAAGGAAAAAAGCAGCAATGACGAGGATACCTGTTAGGAAAACTTTGTTCATAAACTCACTCATGTTCATAGGTAGTAACTTACATTACTAATCGCTTCTGAAAAGTTTCAGTGTGTAAAAAATAATTACCGGCACTGCGGCAACTGCTCCAGTCAGCGCTGCAAATCCAGCACCAACAATACCAAACATATGAATAAACGGCACAATCGTAAGTAACATACCTGCAATTGTTACCAGCGTTACAACCATAGTATAGTTTTGTTTTTCTTTCCCGACAAACAACGCCGAAGAAGAAGTTGACACGGACTTAACCAGTCCCAAAACAGCAAGCACCGGCAATACCCGCATCATCGCAGACCATTTCTGTCCCAGAAGCAAAACAAACAAGTGCGGGAAAAGAATAATAATGAAAACATACGGAATCCCGAGACAAAAAATACCAAGAATAGTTTTTGCGTACGCTTTTTGCAGCCGTTTATTGTCACGCGAAAGTCTCGCAAAGACGGGAAGTGTTACAAAAACAAAAACACTGCCGATTTCAGTCAGGGGTACGACAGCCAACGAATACGCAAGTTGGTAAATTCCCAAGGCACCTGCCCCCAGCATTCTTCCCACTGCAATATTATCTGAATTAAAGAAAAGATAATCAAAAATGCCGCTGAGTGTTATCCATTTCCCCCTATGAAAAATTTTAGAAATATATGCTTTTTCAAATTCAAATTTCGGACGCGGTGACACAACGAGAAATGAGAGCAGTAACTCAATACAAACGCCAACAAGTAATCCGATCACAATCCCGATCGGCTGTTTGGTCAAATAGGTCACTGTAATTGAGGTTATGGTATCAACAACTAGAATAACTAGTTGATACCAGAAGTTTTTGACGAACCACAATTCTTTCTGGAATTTAACGACTGCCGGATTGATAAACCCGCGCAAAAATGGTGCAATACTAATCAGTTGTAAGAGAAGCTGCGACGATGATGAATGAAAAAAAGTTGCGATCAACGGACTGGATAAAAAAAGTATGAGTGATACAATAATGCCTCGACCAATTGAGACAAACCATGCTGAGCTGATATACGGCTCTATTTCCTTTTCCTGAATCAAAACAATATTGACGCCTGTTTCAGTAAGCGTTTCAAGAAGCCCGAGCGCCAGTAAGGCAATGCCATAGGTGCCAAATTGCGCCGGTACAAGGATACGAGCCAGAATAATAGCTTCCAGAAATCCGACGGCTTTTGTAATAAATCGCAAAAAGCCAGTCCACGAAACCCCTTTGATAACCTCTCTTGTATATCCCATACAATTTACCTTATGTACTAGTATAAAATATTGTACAGACAAAAAAGAACTCTCAGATTCTTTTTAACAATCCAATCGTTGTACCACTCAACACAGCCGCATCAGCAGTCAACTGCAGTGCGGGCAAAAGAAAAATCGCACGCCAGTTTTTTACATACTTATAATTCTTCCAAATTGCCCACAGTAGATAGAGCAGCAAGAGAAAGAAGATAATTGGGAGAATGGCATATGTTCTTGTTAAAACGAGAAGAATTACTGCAACAGAATAACGGACAAATATAAGTACTACTTTTGGACGAATAATATTAGCTTCCGCATCACCATAAGCAAAACGATACATCATTACAAAAGACTGTTTGAGAGAATCTCTTGGCATCCAATAGACGAGGGCGTTTTTGGCAAAAATAATGTTTGCTCCTGCAGATTTTAATTTCCGGGCAAAAACATAATCTTCATTATGCGATAATTGCTCATCAAACATACCAACTTTTTTCCAAATTGCCTTGGTAAACGCAATAGAACGGGTTGCGGGTAAAAAATTTGTTTCATTTACGCGATCGGGCATTACCAAGGCATATGGAATAACGCAGCGTTGGAATATACTCTTTGCTAATCCCTGATAGTAGCCCGCAACAACATCAACACTTTTCCTGTCTCCTCGAAGATGCTTATCCTCAAAAGGCTTGGTGATATTTCTCAGCCAATCTTTATCCAAAATATTGCCAGCATCTGAGCAAACGATCACATCGCCCTTCGCACGTTTTATCGCTTCATTCCGGCCAATCGACCGGTTACCAGGTTTTATTATAACAGTCGTCGTTATCTCTTTCCCTCCATTATAAACGAACTGAAACACTCTTACAGGATGTTTTAAATCAATTCCGGGTAGGTTTTGTTTAACAGGAACATACTTTTGAAAGTATGCTCGTATTTTAGCTACTGTCCTATCACTGCTTTCAGCATCAACAATAATAATCTCATCTGGCAATCGACTTTGCGTCAAAAGTGAATCGAGGAACTCGGTCACTGTCCCTTCCTCATTATAAACTGTGGTAATAAACGAAATCTTCACTGAGTATATTATATCTGTTTTTTTGTCCAGAGTGTGAGGTATCTATTGGCGACCATTTCCCATGTTTGTCGTTTTACCCAAGTATAACCCGCATTAACCAGTTGTTTTTCTTCCTTTGGATGATTTAAAAAATATAAAATTTGTTCAGCCAGTTCAAACTCATCCTTAACAATAATGATATAATCCGAAAAAGGGGTCATCTCTAAATAATCTTTTTTAAGAGGATTATCATATACCGCAAAAACCAATCTTTTTGTTGCTAATGCTTCAAGGATAGAAAGATAACCTGATACACAGGCAAAGCGATACTTTACTAAATACTTTTCAGGATCTTTTCGCCATCCTAAAACCCTAATCCTTCTTTTTATATATTTTCTATATTTCCCATCACCTACTACTATTAGTTGAAAATCAGGATACTTTTGTTCTATTAGATAAAATCCACGTATGTAAGTTAATATTCCTGTTTGTTCATTAAGTCTACCAATAAAAACTCCTGATCTCTTATCTCTTCTGTCATTCTCTCTAGAGCGAGAAGCTATTTTTAAGGTATCAACTCCTCCATATAGAATAAACGTTGGACGCGTCCCATACCATTTCTTTATAAACTCTCCAATACAAATATTCCCCAAACAAAGTATCTCACTGATTTTTCTGATGAGAATTGCTTTTGGGGAAACAGGGTAACTTTCATATCCATGGAAAGTTGTATAAACCGGTTTTTGTAGATAAAGAACTCGAAAGGGCAGATACCAAAAGAATACATCATGACAATGAACAACGTCTGCTTCTTTTATCAGTCTTCTCAATTTCCATAACTCCACCCAAATTCTGAACTTTTTATACCATTCGTCTTTTCCTGCAAAAATTCTATAGATATAAATACCATTTTTCTGTTCAATAAGAGGAGTATCTTCTTGTGCTTCTGTGATAACGGTTACCGTGTGTCCCTTTTTAGTTAACACCTTGGATAATTCCATTACATGTTTTTCTACTCCACCTATATGAGGATAAAAAAGGCGAGAAAAGAAAAGGATTTTCATTCTAATTCTACCCTAATACTCTTTAGGTCGATCTACTTTTTGTGCAAGGATAATAATATTATTTGGTTTCCAATGACCTTTCCATAAATAGGTAAGTATTTTTTTTAATGTATAGTTTTTACTAAAAGCATAGAGAGTTTTCAGTTTAAGAACCTTGAAGCCAGCTAGATTCAATTCTGCGCATATCAATGGTATTGTATAGAGTCTGACATGTCCATTTGGATTATCTGACATAAATTCTAATCCTTCATTCATAGGTACAGAAAGTATGAAGTAACCCCTAGCCTTTAGTAGACTCCAAATTTTTTTCAGAACCTTAAACGTTTTACTTGGGGGAATGTGTTCTAATACTTCTAAAAGGAAAATTGCATCAAAAAATTCTTTTTCATATTGTAAATTATAGAGTGATTGTACTGAAAAAGACCCTGCAAATCTTTTTTTTATATTTTTTATTGCCCTATCCGATATATCATTACCATACAAATCTATATGCCTTTTTACTATTAATTCCTCAATCCACCCATGACCTACTCCTATATCAAGAACAGACTTAACACCCAAGGGAAGAAATTTAGCAGCAATTCGTATCCTATCTTTTGTCATTCCGTCCTGTTGACTTAAAGTCTCATATTTTGCTAATCGATAATTCCAAAATGAGTTAGAGTTCTCATCTTTTATTTCGGGTAATTTTGAAGAGTAGGTTGTCTTTAATAAATTTAATTTTCCTAGAATAGCTAACTCAGTTCTATAATACTCAATATCATAAGGTGATCTTTTCATATTTACCTCTTGACAAAAAATAACCCATCAATATAGCATAAATATATGTTTAATAAACTATCTATATATATTATAAACTGGTACTCAAAAAATAATAGTAAAAAAATTAATCTCAAGAAGTTATTCTACATTATAATTATTATCTCTACATATTCATTCTCGTTAATTTTCCCAAAGACTACATATGCTCAAACATTATATACCGAAACATTTACTGGTAGCAATGGCACAGAACTTCATAATTTAAATACCAATTGGATTCCACGAGATAATACGTTTATAAATGGATATATTGAGGATAATCAGTTAACTAATATTGGTGATAATGCAGCTTACTACTATGCTGCTCTACCCGCTCTATCAGACATTTGTGTTAGTTCTGATTTCCATTCTACATGGGAAGAGTTTGACACTTTCATTGAACTGTATACTAGACGAGATGCATCAAGGACACACCAAAATACAGGTGTAATCCGTAATCATCAATATACGCTTAACTGGTTAGACGACTTTAACTGGACTAACGGAACCTGGGGGAATTTAGATACAAACTGGCATAATGCTAAATTATGTACAATAGGTGGTGTAAGTACTCTCTATTTAGATAATAAACAAGTTGCACAATACAATGGTTCCCAAGCATCAAATGGTTTTGTTGGATTTGAAATCGGCAGAGGAATGTATATTGACAACTTTGTAATTAGTACACCTGATCATTCAAGTTCTCTCCCTGTTCCCCTCCTCAAGCAGACAGATTCGCAATGGGGGAAGCAAACGTACGATTCTGCTAATATTTGGAACCCCTCAGATCCTACAATTGGCAGTTGGGGCTGTGCACTCACCTCTGCAGCAATGGTATTTCAATATTATGGCATCAATAAACTGCCGGATGGCACACCGCTTGACCCGGACACACTCAATACCTGGCTGAGAAATCAACCAGACGGTTACGTCGGTAACGGTTTGCTTAATTGGCTTGCGCTTTCGAGGTTATCAAAACTTGCTGCTAGCAAAAATAATATCTCGACGTTTGACGCACTTGAATATCAACGGGTAGGAGGAAATAATACCCATGAATTGTCCTCTGATTTAAATAATTCCATTCCAGCCATTTTGGAAGAACCAGGACATTTTATCGTTGGCACCGGCATCAGTGGCTCAACTTTTACGATTAATGATCCTTATTATAATCGGACAAATCTGGAAAACGGATACAATAACAGCTTTCTCTCACTTGGGAAATATACTCCTTCCCATACTGATCTCTCGTATATTATGGCTGTCTCGGATAAAGATGTAAATATAAAATTATCTGATGACAATAACAATCCGCTCGGTAGCGAATTTATCCAGCAACCTATTGTCAATCCAAGTAATCCCGCTCAGTCCAGCGGACAACCACAAAACTTTTTCTATCTTCAGAAACCAACGACAGGTATTTACAAACTCTCTGCCACAAGTACGGCGAGTACTATGTATCAACTGTTCCTCTACCTCTATGATCAGAATGGCAACGTTTTGCCTGTCCAGCAAACGACTTTCCTCAATAAAAATACTCCCACTACCTTTACAATTAATTTTGATTCTACAAACGTAGCTACTGCAAGTGTCGTAAAATCAGTAACATTTCAAAGCGTTAAGGCAGATATTAAACAGCTACAGAAAATGAATCTTATTAATCAAACCCTTGCGGCAAGTTTGTTGACGATAGTCGTCAATTCACAAACAAATACAAAGAAGAATCCGTTTACGGCAACCCAATACCTTACTGCCGGAGAAATGTTACTGAATCAAAGTAAAAATAATACAGTTGTTATAAAACCAGAGGCATATCAAATAATAACTGCCGACTTTATCGGCCTGCAAGCGCTCATCAATATATAATTACTTATAGTTCTTGCAGGAATATTTTCTTCAAACTTAACTCTTTTAATTTCGCCAGCATCTGATGTTTGTCTTCATCAGTTGCTCTGCGGTGACCAGTATAATACGTCTTAATCAATTGTTTATATACTTCTTCAACTTTTGTGATAACACGTGAGAGATCATGTTCGCGTATGAAGGAAAGACTTTCTCTCCCCATTTTTTTCCGCAATTTTTCGTTTATGATCAACTTTTGCAACAGATCAGCAAGTTCCTGCTCATTGCCCGGAGGGAAAAGGAAACCATTTTTGTTTGGATGTATCAAATGCGGCAAAGCCAGCGCATTTGCCCCAATGATTGGTAAACCGCTCGCCATTGCCTCCATTGTTACAAGGCTCTGCAACTCAGCAGTACTCGGCATGACAAAAATATCTGCAATGTTATAGATAATGGGCAGGTCTTTTTTTGGTACATACCCGGTAAAGGTAATTTTTGCAGAAATACCCAAATCTTCAGCAAGATTTTTTAGGAATTTTTCTTCTTTACCTTGTCCGGCAATAATTGCATGGAATGCGACCCTATGCTGCAACAAACCAAGCGCGCGGATAAAAACATCAATATTTTTTTCTTTGTCCAATCTTCCCACGTACAAAAGCGTTGCCACTTGTGGAATATGATAGCGTTCCCGTAAATAATCTCCAGTAGTATGTATGGAAAACTTATGTAAATCAATCCCATTTGAAATTACTTGCAAAGGCAAAGATCTATCTTGTTTTTTGAGTAATTCTGCTGCTTTCTGTGTCGGGCAAATCATCCGGTCGACATCTTTACATACATTTTTATACCAGCGCCAGATTGTTCGATCAATCACCTGCTGCATTTGTGGCGGCAACTGCTGGTACCGGATAAGATTTTCCGGAATGAAATGATGTGACAATACTACCGGAATACCCTTCTTCCGGCCTATTTTAATACCAGATAGTCCAAGCCACAATGGTTCGAAGACATGGATAATATCAGGTTGTACCTTAGCAATAATCTTTTTCACCTTGTCAGCATGGAGTGGTTGTGGTGATATACGAAATTTTTGAGCTTTTTCAATCGGAAATGGAATTGACTTTATCCGATACACAGTGATTGCATTGTTTCGCCGGACATATGAACGAAATGTTGGAGATGGAGCGATAACGCTAACAGCATGGCCATGCAGAGCCAATTGTTTTGCAAGTTGTTCAGCAGCTGTTGCTGCGCCATTAACATTTGGTGGATACGTGTCGGCGATAAACAAAATTTTCATACAAT
>Ga0070740_10005520_pt1 | contig 11680 bp, 10 predicted proteins | sample Coa_R2_FD_67286 | JGI IMG/M metagenome (GOLD analysis project Ga0070740, IMG submission 67286) | Surface soil microbial communities from Centralia Pennsylvania, which are recovering from an underground coalmine fire - Coalmine... | ecosystem: Environmental > Terrestrial > Soil > Unclassified ...
GCACCAGGTGGCGATCAATGTAAAGAACGGTCGACTCCCCCGGCACATCCCGCACCACGTGCGCCTCCCAGATTTTGTCAAACATGGATTTTGCCATAGATGATTCTTCCTCCGTGGACAGAGATAAAGTCCTGTTCCTCTTTCCTGACCCTGACTCGTTCCTGCCTTCTATCGCATCCCTGTCAGTCAGGCTCACATCTTCTCTGCTTTGTATTATCTCACATTTTCAGCGAGATAAGGGAGGAAATAAGACAAAATATGAGCATGGTTCATTTCAGGTTCCCTGGTAAAAATTCCCTGTAGATAGCCAGTCCCGACGGTAAAAATGGAACATTGACAGGTTATTTTATGAGTAATATAATGATATTGAGAGTTTTTGCCTAACAGGTACGGCCTGAGAGTGATTGACACTATTTTTCAGTCAGGGAGGAAGAAATGCAAGGCTTGACCGAGATGAATGGTTTGAAAAGAGCAAGCCACATTGATTTGAACCAGGAGCAATTGTCAGGCAGGAAGAATCTCCAGCTTTTGCCTGTCCCTTATTTTAACTCATCTCATGTAACCTTATATAAAGGTGATGCCGAGATGATATTATCGGGGGTAGAGGCCGAGTCTATAGACTGTATTGTTACTTCCCCTCCCTATTACGGGAAACGGGACTATGGTATTACAGGACAGTTGGGCCTGGAAGAACATCCTCAGTTATATATTGATAGACTTGTGGCCGTATTTCATCAAGCAAGACGGGTTCTTAAGCCTACAGGAAGTTTATGGGTGAATATAGGCGATACATACTGGAGTGGAAAAGGCCGCTCTCATGGTATCGATGTGAAACAAAGAAATCGCCGCTTTGATCGTCCACAAGATAAAAGAGGGCAGGGTCCCTGGTGTGTTCCAAAACAACTCCTCCTTATTCCACATCGATTTGCTATTGCAATGCAAGACGACGGATGGATTGTACGTAATGATAATGTCTGGTACAAGCCAGCGCCAATGCCTGATCCTGTCTCAGATCGATGTGCTTTAGCACATGAGTATATTTTTCACTTTGTGAAGCAGAGAAAATACTATTTTGATGCAGAAGCTGTTGCTATGCCTTCTAACGGGAAGCGTGATCGAAAGCCGCCTTTCTCTGTTTGGAGTGTGCCCACGAGTTCAGGCCAAACAATGCCCGCTAGAAAGAAGCATATAGCAACGTTCCCTGAGCAATTAGTGTCATTACCTGTACAGGCTACGTGTCCACCGAATGGTGTATTACTTGATCCTTTTTGTGGCAGTGGGACAGCTCTGTTATTTGCAGTAAAGCAAAGCAAAGAGAGGCATGCCATAGGTATTGATATCAGCGAAGACGCTCTGCAAGAGGCAAAAGATAGTATTCTCCTTTTTGAGCAGGACTTGTTGCAACAAAAAGGAAATGATCAGGTGGATAGCAAGTGTTCGCTGCTCAGTAGAAGCCAGTAATAGCTGCGATTAGAAAAAATCAGGGTCATCGAAAAATGCCAGCCTGAGTTGCTGTGGTTCTGTGATGAGATCGGGATCCACGAATCTTGGGAGGGGAATGCTTTCTTGCCCACTTTTTCCTCTCTCAATGAGTTCGCGGTTGGATTGATTATTGCAAAAAGGATGAACCAGGCGCTGGTTCTCTTTTATAGTTCTGCCTCCTCTAGCATGCTCAACAATGTGATCGTGTTGTAAATCGGCGGTAGGGTCTAACATACCATCACAGATTCCACAACGATTGGGATTGTAAAAAAAGTGATCGAGTACCAGAGAAGATTTCTGCCTCTCCGTAAAAGTGCGGCTTTTTCCGGCGGGTAGGCGCACTTTTACGGCTTTGTTGGTAAGTCTTTTTGTCAATGCCGAATAATCAGCCGCAAATGCTTCAGAATGTATGTCGTCCCTATGCTTGACCAGGAGTTCTAGCAATCCTTGATAATATTGAGCAGTTTGACTTGTTACCTCAGGACCCGAACCTGTTCTGCGCGTAATACCTGTTATAACATCTTCTTTGTTATTTAAAAGAACCTGCTCGAAAACAGCACGATGTATTGAAAATACACGCTTTCTACTAAGAATATCTTCTTCACTACCAGATAATATCCAGTACAAGAAACCATAGAGAAGGCTACGCACATAGCGGCCCGCGTCCGTGTAGAAGTACAGTACCGGGATTAAGGCCAGAGATTTTGGAGAGGGGCCAATAAGATGCCCCAGTCCATCAAGAGCATTCTCTATAAGATGCAATCCGTTACCGATTATCTCTTCTGGTAAAGCATGTATATCTCTATCGATCAGTTTGCGCGTTTCTGCTTTTTGTCCCTTGCCTCCTGCTATCACTGTAAGTAGTTCGGCCAGCCAGTAGGGTTTTGTCTGTACGTCAGGAGGAACTATCAAAGGTTGTTGTAATCTCTTGATAGGGGTCTCGTAAGCAGGCTTGAAAAGCATCTCATGGAGTTTATTTACTCCTTTGAGTATCTCCTCTATTTTATTTTGAGCTAACTCATTGCCCTCCTCTTCCAGATCTTTTGTATGCCAGTAATGCTTTGCACTACTTATACTGGATATAGACATTACTGCTCGAACAAAACTGGAATGTCTGCTTTCAATGATGGTGGTTTCCCACTCCGATAACTGCCTGCCGCTTTTATTAATTTTTAAAAATGATATTTCTGCTTTTTCGTAATTACCAGGCACCCATAAAATATGAAAACCAACTTCTCCTCTGCGCAGGCGCTGATAGAATAAACCCCTGTTGAAGGTAGTTGCATCTAATACCCGCCTGGGAGCTTTGTCTTCCATGACTGCGCGATTGAATTCTTCGTCAGCAGCCTGATAATCGCTGATACTCCCAATTTTTATCTTGACAAGATTGCGAACTTCTTTTGCTGCCTGTTTAATGAGTACTTCTTGCTCCTCATCTCTGTATTCCCCGGAAGGAAGTGTATCACCCCAATCATCATTGAGCCACGCCAGCACGACAGAGATGCGATGACCGCCATCAAGAACATAATCATAGCCATTTTCCGGGCTTGACCACATAATGATGCTCGGAATCACCTGTTCATTTACAATGGATTCCAGCAAGGATACACAATCCTCAGGTGTCCATGCCCATGTTGCACGCTGGAAATCTGGTTTACGTAATGACGCAACCCGTGAGGAGATATGGTCTCCAAATAAATCACTCATTCTCAGCATGGGTGGCCCGGATGGCGTTGATGCAACTTTTTCTCGGGATCGCTGGTAGCGCAGGTTCTCACGCTGGATAAGGTGATCTAAGAGCTTATCCGAAAACCTCTCTGAAGCCGCTTGAATCCAGAGCCAAAAGTGGGTTTTCGGATAAGCTCTAAGTATACCTTCAGGCTTGTTTTCTCTGTTGCCATATGGATACCTCTAATATACCTTCGAAAATATCTCCTCAATTTTGCTTCTCAATAATACTCTATGTGGTTGCGTAAGGCAAGCCCAGAGTGGCTTCAAGCTTGATGTGCCTCCTGAACAGCATGGGGGGTTGTTTTTGCTTGAGGGAAATCGTTATAACATAACATATGAAGACAATCACCATTACGACCCACAGAAAAGACGAGATTGTTGATATTACGGACACGGTGGAGGCGGCGCTGCGCGAGGGGGGGCCGCGCGAGGGCGTGTGTGTCGTTTTTGTCGCCCACACGACCTGCGCGCTGACTACTGCCGATCTTGACCCCGGCACCGACCTTGATCTCCTGCAGGCGCTGCGCCACCTGCTGCCCCCGCTCTCCTACCGGCACCCGCACAACCCGGCGCACGCGCCCGATCACCTGATTTCGTCCATCATTGGCCCGTCGCTGAGTATTCCCTACGCCGATCACCAGTTGCTACTGGGTGTCTGGCAGCGTGTCGTGCTGGTCGAACTGGATGGGCCGCGACGGCGTACCGTGCATATTGCGTGGATGTGAAAAGATCAGTTATCCAGCAGGAACGTTTGTAGCGCCTGGCAGGTTTCTTCCGGGGCTTCTTCCGGCAGGAAATGCCCGGAGGGAAGAGCATAGCCCTGAACGTTCTCGGCTCGCTCGCGCCAGGTTGCCAGGACATCGTATTTGCGTCCGATGAAGCCCTTCTCGCCCCATAAGACGAGCAGGGGGCAGCGCACTTTCTGTTGCATGTCAGCCTCGTCATGTTGCAGGTCGATGCTGGCCGAGGCCCGGTAATCCTCGCAGGTGGCATGGATGCAGGCAGGGTTGCAGAAGCAGCGCAGGTACTCGGCTATCGCCTCAGGCGTGAATGCTGAGGGGTCAGCACTCCAACGCTGGAGCCGACTGCGCAGGAAGTATTCGGGCTGCGCCCCGATCATGCGCTCAGGATGGTCGTCAGGCTGGATGAGAAAGAACCAGTGATAATAGACGGTGGCGAATTCTTTATCGGTTGTCATATACATCAGATAGGTGGGCGCAATGTCCAGCACTGCCGCTTTGTTGATGCGTTGGGGGTGATCGAGGGCCATGCGATGGGTCACGCGCGCTCCCCGGTCGTGTCCAACCACAGAAAAGGTATCGTAGCCGAGTTTCTGCATCACCTCGACCATATCCTGAGCCATCGCCCGTTTGGAATAGGTCGAATGATCCATTGCCCCCGCTGGCTTCGAGCTATCGCCATAGCCGCGCAGGTCGGCGAGTATGACGGTGAAGTTCTGCGCCAGGCGAGGGGCGATTTTATGCCACATCACATGGGTTTGCGGGTAGCCATGCAGCAGCAAGAGGGGATCGCCTGATCCCCCCTTCAGCACGTGAATGCTGGCTCCAGTTGTCTGTATCTGCAACGGGACAAACGTTTCAAACATGCATCCTTTGTCCTCTGAAAGCCGTCTCAGTCAGTTTACACGGAACCGGGCGTTACGGGAGTCGCGTTCAGCGCCGCCTCGGCGATGTAACGCAGGTCCATCTCCTCCAGTTCTTTCTTTTTACCGAGCAGGAGTTTGGCCATATCGAAGGCGCGGTTGAGCTGTTCCTTCTCCAGATCGTAGCCGAGGTCGCGTAGCTGAGCGTTGAGGGCGGCGCGACCGGAGAGCTTGCCCATGTGCATGCGGCGGTCAGCAGCAGTCAGGCCGATGGATTCGGGCGTCATGATCTCGTAGGTGCTGGCGTCTTTGAGGACGCCATCCTGGTGGATGCCGCCGCCGTGCGCGAAGGCGTTGGCGCCGACAACGGCTTTGGTCCACTGCGGCTGCATGCCGGAAAGCTTTGCGACCAGGCGGCTGGTGGGAATGATCTTCGTGGTGTCGATACGGACATCCATGCCCAGGTTGGCGGAACGGGTCTTGATGGCCATGACGACCTCTTCGGTGGCCGCGTTCCCTGCCCGCTCGCCGAGGCCATTGATGCAGGTATCCACACGCTCTGCTCCGTTGCGCAGGCCCTCAAGGGCGTTGGCGACGGCCAGACCGAGGTCGTCGTGGCAGTGGGCGGAGATGCGGATACCGGGGAACTCGCGCTTCACGTCGGCCACCAGTTGCCCGAATTCCCAGGGCAGGGCGAAGCCGACGGTATCGCAGAGGGTGACGAAGCGCACGCCCTCTTTCAGGATGGCCTCGCAGACTTCCAGAATGAAATCGTGTTCGGTGCGCGTCGTGTCTTCCAGGGCGAAATCGACGTTCTCGGTATAGGAACGGCCCTGAGCCACCGCACGCCGGGCCAGTTCCAGCACCTCCTCGCGCGTCTTGCCCAGTTTCACTTTGCGGTGCAGGGGCGAGACGCTGATGAACGGCTGGATGGCCGGGTGCGCCGCGATCTTCACGGCCTCCCAGGCGCGCTCGATGTCGGCGGGGTTGGCGCGGGCAATGGCGCAAATTTCAGCGTTGTCGACTTTTGAGGCAATCAGGCGCACGGCCTCAAACTCGCCGGGCGAGGAGATGGGGAAGCCGCAGTCGAGGGTGTCGAAGCCCATATCGGCCAGCGCCTGGGCAATTGCCAGCTTCTCCTCTGGAAAGTAGTTCACGCCAGGGGTCTGCTCCCCGTCGCGCAGCGTGGTTTCATAAAACTTGATGATTCGCGGTTCCGTCGTCATTGCTCATTTCTCCTTCAGAAACTCCTTTGTTTCGACTTGCTCGGACGTTCGGTTTGATTCGATTCGATTCAATTCGGTCTGATCTGATCGCTTCATCACAGAAAATTATACTCACTCGACGGAATGATGTGCAAGCATGGCTAACATGCGGGAGGCAGGTAAATACATGAGCGGCGCCAGCAGATGGGGAGTATGCATATCGTGATGCAATTGTGAGATGGTCTCCCTTGCATGTGATGTCATTGTGAGCAGGAGAACATAAGCTGTTTCTAGCTCTCCCGGTATGGAGGACTGGTAACAGTGTTCAAAGATGGCTGTACCGGTTCGCGAGATCAACGAACTGGCGGTGATTGTGAAAGGAGTCATACAGTGTTTCAACGTATTCTGGTTCCTCTCGATGGATCGGCACGGGCGGAGCGGGTGCTTCCTCTCGCGACGCGGCTGGCACAGGCTTCCGGTGGAAGCATTCTGCTGTTTCGCGCTCTGAGCTTCCCGCCTGAGCTGATCTCCTACGTGGCCTTTGAGCCGATAGCGACGGCGCCGCTGGTGAAGATTGAGCGGGCGAAAGCGAAGGATTACCTGGATCATCTTGCTCAAACGAGCCTGCCTGGCGACATTTCTGTAGAGACAGAGGTGGTGGTGGGGGATGTAGCCCCGGCTATTCTCACAGCGATAGACGAGCATCACAGCGACCTGGTGGTGATGTCCAGTCATGGCTACACAGGCATGAAGCGATGGGTGATGGGCAGTATCGCGGAAAAAATTGCACGGCTCTCTCCTGTTCCTGTCCTGATGCAGCGAGACGAGGGGCCTGATCTCGCCCGTGATCTTACGCCGGAAGGTATACTGCAGGCGCTGATCCCGCTGGATGGTTCCCTGCGAGCCGAGGAGGCTATTGTGCCTGCCGGACAGCTTGTCGCGGCGCTGGCAACTCCCGGACGTGGGCAGCTTCACCTTCTGCGTATCGTGGTGATGCCAACCAATGATTTGAGCGGCTATAGCGCCAGGGAAGCCATTTTACAGGCGGCAAAGGAGTATATTCATGTCACCCTGAAGCGTATTCATGCAGGTCAGCTTGCCAGCAGTCTCGCCGGTCTGGGCCTCTCTTTCACCGGCTCGGTCACCATCGATACTGATATTGCGGCAGCGATTGCGAGAGTAGCAGAGAGTGGTGAGAGCGCGAGCAACGGAGACATTATGGAGGGGACAGATACAGTACGCCCTTCCCGGCTGATTGCGATGGCGACTCATGGCTACGGCGGCTTGCAACTTTTGACGATGGGCAGCGTTACCGGCCGCACGCTGCTTGTCACACATCTCCCATTGCTGATCGTGCGGCCCCCGGATATGAAGGGAAAGACGACGGCGCCCCGGAAACAACTTTGAGTGCCTCCTGTGATTTTTTCCCTCTTCTTCGTGATGGGTCTGTGATGTGTGAGCCTTATGCTTTATGTAATAAGCATTTGTACGTAGGCTGGATACCACAAGCGTTCTTTCTCGCCAGTACAGGTGAAGAGACGGCGAGCCGGAGGGCGCGGAACGGCATTCTGCCTGAAAGGAGGCACTATGGCCTATCGTTTTCAGGTTAATCAACAAACCTGTATTAACTGCGGAATCTGTATGGATCTTTGCCCGGTGCGCTGCCTGGATATGAGCCGCCCGGCGGGCAATGGCACGGTGGGTAGCGCCGAAGAACGGCTCAGCCCTATCCCCGGTGAGAACGCGGAGCGTTCCTGGATGATGCTGGCCCCGATTCAGGTCGCCACGTGCATTGGCTGCCAGGTTTGCGCGCAGGAATGCCCGACCAATGCCATTACTATTGAGGGCAGCGTCAAAGAGGTGCAGTATGCGCGGCGTGGAGATGTCTCGCATCTGCCGCCAGAAGGGGGCTGGTTGCCGCTGAACGCCTACACGCGCGCCACTCCTGAAGAGCCGGGAGAGACGCCGTGGGGAGCCGATCATGCCTGGCATGTTGCCGAACGGCAGGCCACGTGGCAGAGCTGGCGTAGCTGGCTGGGCGAGCGCAAAGAGGATTTACGCGCCCCCTGCCAGGCCGCCTGTCCGGTTGGCACCAACGCGGGCCTCTATGTCAGCCTGATCGCGCAGGGCCGCTACGACGAGGCGTTGCAGGTGGCAGCCGAACCCAACCCGTTCCCCTCCATCTGCGGGCGCGTCTGCACTGCTCCCTGTGAGGACGTGTGTCGGCGCGGCGAGTTCGATGCCCCCATCGCCATTCGCGATTTGAAACGCTTTGCCACCGATCATGGCTCGCCCACAGCACGGCGTATCCGCCCGCCGAAGGAGCAGCGAGCGGAAGTGGTCGCCATTGTGGGTGCGGGACCCACCGGCCTGAGCGCCGCCTACTACCTGGCGCGCCGGGGCTATGGGGTGACCGTCTTCGACGCCATGCCCGTTGCCGGTGGCATGATGGCAATTGGCATTCCAGAATATCGCCTGCCGCGCGCGGAGTTGAATCGCGACATCGATGCCATGCGCGAACTGGGAGTCGAGATCCGACTCAACACGGCAATTGGCCGCGACGTGAGCCTCAATGAGTTGCAGCGTGACTACGATGCCGTGTTGCTGGCTGTCGGCGCGCAATTGAGCCAGCGCATGGGCGTTCCCGGCGAAGATTTGCAGGGCGTGATTCCGGCAACCACTTTCCTCAAGGAGTTCAACCTGAATCCCGATGCACATATTGAGGGGACAGTGGCTGTGGTTGGCGGCGGCAGCACGGCGATGGACGCGGCCCGTTCTGCGCTGCGGGCCGGTGCGCAGGAGGTACATATTCTCTATCGCCGCACCCGGCACGAGATGCCTGCACAGGTCGAAGAGGTGCGCGCCGCCATTGAGGAAGGCATTCAACTGCACGAACTGGCCGCTCCCATAGAAATTCTGGGAACCGAGCAGAGACAGGTGCGGGCGATCCGTTGCCAGCGCATGAAGCTCGGTGAGCCGGATGAAAAGGGACGCCGCAAGCCGGTACCCGTCCCCGGTGAGACCTTTGACCTCGCCGTTGATAAGATTCTGGTGGCCATTGGCGAGGCCCCCGATCCTTCATTCCTGCCGGAAGGAACCAGCGTGATGGTGGCTCCCTGGGGTGGCCTGCTCATCAACCCGGAAACCCTGGCAACCGGCGCGCCGGGTGTCTTCGCCGCCGGTGATGTCACCTATGGCCCGAAGTCGATCATTCACGCGGCCGCGCATGGCCGCAAGGCCGCGCGTTCTATCCATGCGTATCTCTCCTTCCTGCCGCCCGGCGAGGTGCTGGAGATGCCGGAAGATGAGTTCGAGACAGCGTCGACGCTGCCGGAGGGTGGAATCATCTCCCTGGATTTGCGTCCGACCCCGCGCGAGGAGATGCCACTGCGCAGCGCGGAAGCGGCACGCGACCGCTCCATCGAATTTGCCCTCGGCTTCACCGAGGAGCAGGCACGCCGCGAAGCGAGTCGCTGCCTGCGCTGTGACCTGGCCTATCTTTGCCCGTCCGTCAGGGTCATTGCTCCCGAAACGGTGGCGGCAAAGGGTACTGTCTGAAATTGTTGTTGTTTTCTCACTCCTGAAAGGAGCAATGGAATGTCAGTTCAAGATCTGACCAATGCTATCATTTCGGGCATCAACGCAGGCGGCGAACAATTCCTGGAAGGGACGCTGGCCGCTGCCTTGCCCGTCATCTGGCTGGCGATTCTGGGGCTGCACCTGGGCCGTCCCTACATTCTGGATATGATCGACCGCTTCACCCTGCGGCTGGGCGCTGACCTGCTCTGGCTGGTCTATATCGCTCTGCGCGACCTGCTGATCGTCTCCGGGGTGGTGATGAGCTTCATGTTCTTTTTCCCGGACGTGGTCACGACCGATCAATTGCCGCTGACCGGCGCGCTGGCGGCTGCCGCGCTCTTCGGCGTCCTGCTGGTAAAACTGATGGGCGATCCCGATCACGATTTGAACGATTTCCGGCTGGTGACCGTCCTGCTCGCGGTGGGTGCAGCTCTCTACTTCATCCCCTACGTGGTCGGGGTGCAGGGCAACGCCATCGCTGCCGGAGCTATGGCAAACATCAGTAACTTCCTGGTCACGAGCAGCAACCCCAACTGGGCCGTTGGTATCGGCTACGTGGCAACGGCGCTGTTCGCCATCATGGGCGCGGTCGCCGCCGTCTATGTCGTAAGAACCGGCGGGCGTGCTGAAATACAGGAATCAGCCTCAACGAGGAAAGGAGCATAACCATGAAACCCGATGATATTGCCAATGCTATCACGCAGGCGTTGATTCAGGGCGGCTCGCAGTGGATGATCAGCACGATTGTAGCTTTTCTCCCGGCCCTGTGGACGATGACGCTGATGTTGCATCTGGGGCGTCCCTACGTTCTGCGCACGCTGCGTCGCTGCGGCCTGCGCCTGGGGGCCGATGTCTGGTGGATGTCCTACCTGTTGATGCGCGACGCCGTACTGCTCATCACCTTTGCCCTGAGCTGGATCTTCTTCTCGCCCAATATCGTAGCCAACGCAGCCCTGCCGATCACGGGGCCGCTGGCAGCTCTCTGCCTGCTGATTGCCCTGGCGGTCAAACTCTCGCGCCGCGTGGACGATGACGTGACCGCGTATCGCGTCGCCACCGTTTTCCTGGTGCTGGGCGCAACGCTCTACTACGGGCCGCAGGTCTTCGCGATTGAGGCCGCGAGCCAGACGTACCTGTCCGGCTTTGGACAAATTTTCACCAGCAACAGCGATGTGGGTGTGGCGCTTGCTATCATGTGGGTTTCGCTGGTGGGGGTCGCCATCATTGCCGGCTGGCTCTTCGTGCGCGTTTCGATCAATGCCAACCGCACCATGCAGCGCCGCCATGCGGCCAGCCAGGCCCGGCGTACCCCTCCGGAAGCGGTTCCTGTTCCCTAGCCTTCACCGGGCCTTCTCCGATGGGAGGGGCGAAACTTCGCCCCTCCCATTCGTGGGTGCTGGCAGTCAAGAAGAGAGCCGGTTCACCTTTTGCGAACCGGCTCTCTTCTTGACTGCCACGTCTCCATATCAGGCCGGTTGTTTTTCTGAAACCTCTCTACTCAGTGATTCGGCGACGGCGCGGATGAACTCATCGCCGCAGGCCTGGCAGAAAAAACCACCCTCATTGTGTGTTTTACCGCCGATGGCGGTGAGCTGCACTACCGCAGGCTGACCGCACCACTCGCAGACGCTGCCAGCAGGAGCAAAGTCAACGGAAACGGGACGGCGAAATTCATTTTCTGACATGATGAAACCTCCTTTGTAGTGACTAACGCAGGTAGCGATTGAAGGTGCTGAGAGCCTTCATGTAGTTGGCGCGCTCGAAAGCTGCCGGTTCGGCAACAGATTTCTGGCTCATGCTGCCGCGCATCTGTGCGATGGACTCATATTCGTGTTCTTCCATCCACTGCTCGATATCCTTGAGGATGGCTCTCAGGCGGGGCGAGCCGTGGACGAGCAATTCGGAAGCCAGCATGGCAACGTTCGCGCCCGCCATCATGGCCTTGAGGACATCCTGCGCGCAATGGACGCCGCCGGTCAGGGCAAAGTCTGTGGGAATATGCCCGTAGAGCAGCGCGATCCAGCGCAGGGGCAGGCGCAGGTCGTGCGAGGTACTCAATTCCAGGTTGGGGACGACTTCC
>Ga0070740_10005523_pt1 | contig 11671 bp, 12 predicted proteins | sample Coa_R2_FD_67286 | JGI IMG/M metagenome (GOLD analysis project Ga0070740, IMG submission 67286) | Surface soil microbial communities from Centralia Pennsylvania, which are recovering from an underground coalmine fire - Coalmine... | ecosystem: Environmental > Terrestrial > Soil > Unclassified ...
GCTCATCATCCCAATCATGAAGAATCAGCGAGAGCAGATAGAGGTCAGCACCTGGCGGTACTTCATCCTGCAAGAAATTCCCGCTCACGATCTCACACCGTGCCGCCAGGCCTGCTTGTTGAAGGTATTTCCTGGCCTGTTCACAGGCAGCCGGTAGCTCGAAGAGCGTTGCTCGCAGGTGCGCATGTTGCTGCAATAGGAGCGAGAGAAACACGCCGGTGCCCCCGCCGATATCCACGACATGGCGATAGGGGGCAAAATCGTAGACGGCCATGGCGGCTTCAGTGTCTCTGCGCATACGACTGCTCATATGCGTGTGAAAATGCTCAAACGTCTCGGGATGCGCCTGCAGACAGTCAAAAAAGCTCTGTCCAAAGGCCGTTTCACAGCCTGGCTTGCCCGTCTTGACGCAAAAGAGCAATTCGGCAAAGGCGCGGTAATACACTTCGCCGGAGACGATTACATAGGAGCGGATCGAGTGCGGGTGATCGCTGTATAAGACCTCGTGCCCGGCAGCTAATTGGTACGTGTCGTTTTCTTTGCGCTCAAAGACACCGAGCAAGACGAGTGAGGTCATCACCCTTCTCAGCGCATCAGGATGGACACCTGTGAGCGCAGCGAGGTCCTCTACGGTGCGAGGAACCTTTCTGGTGAGGTCTGCGAGCCCCAATTTGGCGGCCACGTACACCAGTTGGGACTGCACAAAGCCACTCGTGAGTGTTTCAATGGAGCTGATCATACTCGCCCTTTCTTGTTCGTTGTCAGAGATTTGCCTCATCCGAGATATGTTCATGTGCAGAGCGAGGATGGCGCGCCACATATGTCAAGCATGCCGAAAACAGGCCTATGATCGCAAAGACAGCCGCGCATATCCACGCTGCCCTGGATGCATCAACGGCCTGAAGTGCCAAGGAGTGACCTCTTATAGCTCCAGAGACCTGGAGGTGCCCCGTAAAGACGCTGACCAGGATGGCAACTCCCAGAACGAATCCGATCTGACGGAAGGTGTTGAAGACCCCGCTGCCCACGCCCAATCTTGCACGAGGTATATCGGAAAGTGCGATCACGGGCTGGCTGAGGAATACCAGGCCCATCCCGGTCCCCAGCAGTAATTCACGCCACGCGATATCCAGATAGGCTGCATGAGAACTCAGCAAGCAGAGCAGACTAAAGCTCCCTGGGACCAGCAGCAGACCCGCGATTCCCATCAGGTGCGGATTGAGCCGCCTGCTTAATCTCCCGGTGAGCAAAGCAACGGTGAAAGCAGCAAATGCCATGGGCAACAGGACATAGGCCGTCTGCATCTGGCTATAGCCCTGCGCATGAGTGAAGTAAAGCACCGCAATCAGATACGCCCCCTGGATGGCAATCCCAAAGAGGAACATCGTGCTGTTCGCCCCACTAAAGCTGCGGACTGCGAAGAGACGGAAGTCGATCATCGGCTCGGGCTTTTTCAACTCGATCAGTATGAAGAGCAGGAAGCTGACTACTGCTCCGGCAAAGAGCAACATGGTGGGCATACTCGTCCAACCCCAGGTGTTGCCTTCAATCACAGCCATCACCAGGCAGAGCAGCGCGGCTGAGAGTGTGAGAATTCCCGTGGCATCCACGCGCTGACTCGCCTGCGGATCACGTGTCTCAGGCACAAAGCGAGCGATCATCAGCAGACCCGCCAGGCCGAGAGGCAGATTGACCAGGAAGATCCAGGGCCAGCCAATCGTTTGCACCAGCACGCCGCCAAGCACCGGGCCAACCGCATTGGCCAGGGTCGCACACGCTCCCCAGAACCCGATGGCTGCCCCGCGCCTCTCAGGGGGACAGATCGCCAGAATAATGGCCAGGCTCACCGGAGCCAGCACCGCTGCGCCGCATGCCTGCACTGCACGGAACCCGATCAGCCAGCCAATTGCCGGCAAGCCGCTGAATTGCCCAAACGGCTGTGATAAAGCACACCCGAGAGAGGCCAGACTAAACAGGCTCATGCCCAGCATGAGGAGGCGTTTGCGTCCATACTGGTCGGCCAGCCGCCCTCCCGTGACGAGCAGCACCGCAAACACCAGGTTGTACGCATTCAACACCCAACTGACCGCAGCTAAATTCGTCTTGAGGCCAGTTTGAATAGCAGGAATGGCGATATTCACAATCGTCAGGTCGAGTGTGCCCATGAAGTATCCAATGATCACCGCGGCCAGCGCCAACCACAGTCGCACTGGTTTACCGCGTACCATCAGAACAGGGGGTGCTACTTGTGGCGCTATGCCTGAAACACGAGTTGATTGTTCAGTTTGTGACATACGCTCCTCTTGTCATTCTCATTCAGTTTCTCTCATCACATTACTCCAGGAACGGTGTCTTCACCCAGCCGTCCTCGTAGGGGGTCACGAACAGCGCGTCGATGCGCACGTGCTGGAACTTCCATTGTCCCTCAATTCGCACAAAATCATTGGAGTAGCACCCGGCGATCCAGACTGCCTGTCCTTTGTAGACTGTTGACTGGAGATACCTCCATGCCCCCACGGCTGTATCACCATTGATGGTGATCGACTCATTGGTCAAGAAGTGGACCGAGAAGGGCAGTGGTACGGAGAACCGCCGCTCTATAGCATCGCGTCCATGATGAGAACCCAGCACCTGAGCCAGCCGCCCAACTCCTTCCCAGATACCATCAGCACTGAAGAGACGCGCAATGTGGGTGCCGCCCCCTATCCCCAAATCACGCGCATCCAGGTACTCGGCTATGAGCCGGCGAATCGTCCCCTCGGACTCGAGAACATCAAGACGTTGTCGTAGCTCTTCACTTGTTCCCATCGGATCTCCCTCCAGGTTGCATCGAGAACCATACCATGTTCTCCTGGTGAGCTTATCTGATCGCTCTGCTAAATGCTTCCATGTTATTCTTGCGAGATGGCAATCCGAGACCATACTGCTAATCAAGTCCTGAGCCCCAGCAGGTTATACCTATTCCGTAACTCTTCACTGGAAGCATTTAGATACGCGTCCAAGCAGAGATATAACTTGGTCCTATTGCTACACTGCGCTGCCTGTCCATTGCCTCACGACAGCGCTCTGCCAGGGTATCGATCCCGATCTCCTCGGCGGTCGCGATTCCGTATCTGATGATCACCGGCAACAGGCTCCGTATCGTTTCGGCTATGACGTCATACCAGCCCCAATCCGGCCCGGCCCCAACAAAAGCATCGCCATGTAGCTGCGGAGCTGGCAAGCCCGCATCCAGGAACACCCGGTACAATTGCAGGCCGAACCGGCTATCCACTCCTACGCTTCGCAGGCCCTCTCTTGCCCAAGAGAACATCTGCTCGTACAGTGGGACGAGAGGAGCGCTGTTTTCTCCAGAAGGAATGTCGATCTCCTGGAAAGCCACGATACCGCCGGGTCGAAGATGGCGCACCAGGTGACGGAGCGCGGCGACCGGGTCGCTGAGGTGCTGCAAGATGAGGCGGCCCACGATGGCATCAAAAGCGATGTCAAGCTGGATGTGAGTGAGATCGCCTTCCACAAACGAAACAGTGGTGAGTCCGGCGTCCTGAACACGGGCTTGCGCGATATCCAGCATAGCCGGGTTGCTCTCTATGCCAACGACGGTACCCGTTGGACCAACCAGGTCGGCAGCGAGCAGGGCTACATCGCCTGCGCCACTGCCCACATCCAGTACCTTCATGTCGGCCCGAATCCCTGCCTTCTCCAGGAGTTGCGTGGTCGTCGGCGCGAGGAGTTCGGCCATCGTCTGTAAGCGCCGGACCTCCTCTGTTGAAAACGCCATCACATAGGCTTGCCCTGCTCGATTGGTTCCGTTCATGATCATCCTCCTAGCTCGTCGGCTTGATATTGTGGTTGAGGTGGAAGAAGTTGGTCGGGTCATAGGCGTTCTTGACCTGCACCAGCCGCTCATAGTTGGGGCCGTAGCTGGCCCGCACGGCTGCCGACTCATCCTCCTCACTACCCAGGAAATTGATGTAGGTTCCGCTGCTGGCAAAGGGTTCTGCCGCTGTCCAAAGGTCGCGCACCCAGTTGATCGTTGTGTCTGCTGTGAGGGCTTCCTCCGCAGTCCACGAGACCATGATTTGCATGGAGTGATACTCTTTGCGCAGCGCAAAGGCGGTTTCGGTCGGGCCGACACGGCTGGTCGCGCCATGCACATGCTGGAGTACGATTTGCGTCCAGGGCGAAGGCCGCACGGTATGCGCCTCGATCATGGCATCGAAGAGTTCCTCGGAGAGCGTGTCCAGCGAGCGGGCCTTGCTATAATAGTGTCGCCCGCGTGGGACGAGTGCATCGAGCATCGAGATGACTTCCAGGTAGGACATGGGGCGAATCTGATTGACCAGCGGTGTACCCAGCGACTTGATGGGATCGAGGAGGCGCTGGCTCTCGGCGAGCGGCCCACAGGAGCAGAGGCCAAGAGCGACTATAGGCAGTCCATCAGGAGTGCTTACCAGAGCCACACCGGAAGTCAGGTCGTCGGGAACGGTGCGCGTGAACTCGCGATAAAAGTGCAGCACCTCTCTTGCCCTGGTCACCGGGTAGCTGACCAGGCCCGCCAATAAGGTGTCCACGGGGTGCAGTTGAAACTCGAAGGTGGTGACGATCCCGAAGTTGCCGCCCCCACCACGCACGGCCCAGAACAGGTCGGGATGGCTGTCAGCACTCGCCCTCTTCACTCGTCCATCAGCAGTCACAAGCTCGACGGAGAGCAGGTTGTCAATGGTGAGACCGTATTTGCCCATCAACCAGCCGGTGCCACCACCCAGGGTGAGACCGGCCAATCCCGTCTCCGAGGCCGTGCCGACCGGGAAGCCCAGCCCGAATTGTTGGGTCTCGCGTACGCATTCTCCCAGCGTGACGCCAGCCTGTACAGAAGCGGTGCGCCTGGCAGGATCAACCTGGATGCGCTTCATTGGGGAAAGATCGATCACCAGGCCCCCCTCACACGTCCCGTTGCCCGCGAAACTGTGTCCCCCACCGCGCACGGCCACTTCCAGGTGCTGGCTGCGTGCGAACGCGACGCTTCCGACCACATCAGCAACGTCAGTACAACGGACATTGAACGCCGGATATTTATCAATCATCCCGTTCCACACCCTGCGGGCGCTGTCATAGCCCTCGTCGCCCGGCATGATCAGTTCGCCGTGGAGGTGGGCTTTGAAGGTGCGAAGAGTTGTCGGGTTGATTCCTGCCTCAAACATAGAGCTTTTTATCCTTTCTCAGTATGCATAATTGGTGTTTATGGTCGATTCAAGATGACATTCTTCGGAGGTAAAGCGAGCACATGAAAGCTCCCCATTGCCGCCTGCGTTCTCGTTCGGAGCTATCAAGACCCTCTGTGCTCTCAGCGCCCCAGCGCAGGGCCGCTACATCAAGTACTACCAATGCTATGAACTGAACCATGACGATCACCATCACGTCCTTCTTTCTTTCTTACAGGTCCAGTTTGCCATTCCTGATCATACGCTTGAGGAACTCCCAGTGATGCAGCAAGCGGCCCGATCGCTGCCACCCGTTTGGTACCACTGCCGCAGCCAGAGCAGCGCAATGATTTCCCCTTCGGTAAAGCCGCACTGGGCAAGCGTGTCTTTTTCAGGTTTGGCCGTCTCCACATGTGTTCTCATCTCCTGCCCTCATCCCTTTCTATGTGTGACAGGCTTTGCTTCCCAGAGAATCAGGCAGAGGACTATCTCTGCGTCTTCTAGGATACCGGGAAAAAGTGCAAACAACTTAGCGCCGACTTATCATCTCTTTAACAAGTCATTTCGCGGCCTGGCTTGACCCATTCCTGTCTCTCTGGGAGAGCATGTCAGCAGGTGAGTTCTGGCGAGGTATCTACCTGAGGGAGGTGTTCTGCTGCAGGGTAGTCACCGCCTCATCGCGGTGGTGCGCACATGCATCCTGCCCTGGTCTCAGCCAGAACACATGGGAGTGCAGCTCGTAGATGGTTTGCCGTTCAATCAGTTCATGCTTGTGACATGCCAGTTCAGCCAGTCGCCCAAGCACTTCCTGCTGCTGTTGCAAGCACATTTCACGTCGCACCTGCAGCAGGTCCAGTTTTTCTTGAAGCGTGTACGTCTGAAAATTTGCCAGACTCTGCCACTGGTTTGGCTTCATGGATACTGCTTTAGTCCTCCTCAGGAAATGCAAACCACGAACTTGTTGCCCTTTGGCGTGTACAGGCAGCGGCGAATCGATCAGCCTGGCTTCTTGGGAAGCAGTTGCTCAACGGCCTCGAGCAGGGCACCAAGGTCAAACGGCTTGGCGAGGAAATGGATGCCGCGCTGCTGTAAGGCTTTCCGCGAGGGAGGAGTCGCACTCAGCATGAGGATCGGCACGCTTTCCAGCCCCTTGATAGTACGCAGGCGATCCGCCAGTTCCAGGCCATCGATGCCGGGCAGGTGATAATCCAGGATGAACAGGCTGGGAGTGATGGTCGCGACAGCTTCTAATGCCTGGACCGCATTGGTGACATGGAAGGGATGATAGGGGGTGATCTCATGCAAGGCATCCGTCAGGAATGCCCCAATCTCTCCATCGTCCTCGACGACCAGGAGGATGTGCAATGGAGGCTCATTCTTCCGAACCTCGGAGACCGTGTCATCCGTCATAGTAAACTCCCAGAAATTCGGTCGATAGCGAAATAGTATGGTAACAATCATATTACGTACTGTCTGGCTGCTGCGTAACAGTACAGTTCATGTAGGAGTGGAAGGAAACACAAGAGATGCTGGCTAACCACGACCGCGCCCTCCCCATGAGTACTCCCTATCTGTGCCGAGAGGTGAGAGCCAGGTCCTTCATTTTTAGGCATTTACAGAGCATCCCGCTGAATCAGCAATGCTGATTGGCGACCACCCCAGGAGGACTGGTCGTGCAAAGCCAGAAGTGCCTGGCACTCCTCTGGAATACAGTCAAGCAGCAATTTGATTTCCGCGTCGCGTTTCTGTCCATCCACCGTGACGAGCAGTGCGGTTACCCGCCTGGCAGACTGGCTCCCGATCCAGACATCAATGCCACTGCCATCACCCGAGGTTGTTCCTTGCAGGTATCCATAGTCCAGGGGATAGATGAAGTCTGGATAGCGAGGATGCGCCGTCCCACGAGGTCGATCGATCACTATTTCGCTGCTCAAGACCAGCATATCAAATGCCTGCCAGAAATGAGTCCCGCTCTCCATTTCCTCCTCCTGTTGGCTCAGCCATGATCCCGGTGCGCCTAGAAGCCAAAGCGCATCAGGATCATGCAGGTGAAGATGAGAAAAAACACCAGCAGTGAGACGAGTGTTCTCTTCTTGATCTGTTGCATTTTCGTCGCGAGTACCGTTGGCACCTTCCCTTCTTCAAAGCTCTGGGCAGCCACCTCGATCGTGTTGAGGCTCTCGGCCAGTTTTCCGATGCCGATGCCCTCCACAAAGTTGAAGAGCGCGAAAGCCAGGGCGAGCATCCAGGTGATGCCATAGGCCATCCCAAACAGCACGCTCAGACTCTGGATCAGCCCAAAGACGGTTCCGCGGAGAATGCCCATCAGGATATGCAGCCATTGAATGAGCATGACACTCCCCATAGATGTACTCCTTTCGAGGAAACTCTCCTCAATGTCCTTTGCTCTGCATTATGCCAGTGAGTATAGTGGAAAGAGAAGAGAGGAGCTTATCGTCCGTTTAACATCGAGTTGCTTCTTTTCTGGGGTTGAGTTTCTCCTGGCGAGGTGAGATCGATCAGCATCTTCCAGAGAGAACACTTTCGTCACTGCTGGCTTCGAGCATACCGAAACACCTCCCAGACCGGAATCAGCGCAATGAGCAGCGGTACAAGCGCCACAATCAGGATGAGGACAAGATTCTCCTGCAATGGGAGAAAGAAGGTACCGATGCCCATGAGCACGATGAGCACTGACCAGGACATCAGCCGTTTCGCCCCATATGTATTGATCTGCTGCCATTTGGCTTCTGACTCGAAGGACTGGCGAAAGCGAAATCCATAGCATGAATTTCTGGGAATGGAGCCTCTCAACAGTGGAATGCTGATGGCGATGCAGAGCAGTCCCGTTCCGATATCGAGCACTCCCAGGATCGCATTGATCAAATGCATCGCGTCTCCTTTCCGCATACAAGCGTTCTCGTAGGAAAACATATCAATCACCCTGTTCGCCCACCCCATCCAGCAGAATGCAGCCCCGGTTGCCATCTATCATCACCGATTGACCATCCTGCACGATTTCCAGCAGGCCCGGGATGTTGACCACCGCCGGGAGGCCAAACTCGCGAGCCACTATCGCGCCATGCGAGAGGTAGCCTCCGGTCTCCATCACCACTGCACAGGCTCGCAGGAACAGCGGCGTCCAGCCCGGATCGGTGGAAGGCGCGACCAGAACCTCTCCGGCTTGCAGCAAGTGTCCTTCGCTGGGGTGGCGAATGATGCGTGCCCGTCCCGTCGCCTGACCCGAGGAAGCGGCGACACCGTGCAGCTCCCGCGCATTCCTGCTTACTTGCCCTCCTACTTGATGTGCAACGGGCATCCCTTCTTGCTCAGCAGCAGAGGGCAGTTCAGCGGGTCGGCCCTGGCTATCGCAGATGAAGCTATCCGGGGGCGTCCTGGCCAGCCACCTGTGGCGCTGTGCCTGGCGGTCTGCCACCAGTGCTCGTGCTCCCCGTCCATCCCACTGCCCCTGTAAGAACGCCACGAGGTCATACCAGGTCAGGAAGAACACTTCCCCCTGCTTATCCAGCACATCTGACTCGACCATCCGCCGCCCGATCTCCAGCACGATCTGGCGTAGCGGTTCGAGGAGGGCCACCATCGTTGACTTACCAGCCTCTCGTTGGGCAGCGGCACGGCGTGCCCGCTCAGCCAGCCAGGAGACCAGTGGGCGCAGCCATGTCGGTAGATGTGCCACCTCTGCCTGGGCAGCCTGGCGTTTCTGCTGGGCCACATCGAAAGGCGCCTCGAGCGAGTGCTGGGCCAGCAGTGCTCGGACCGCATCGAGCAGGTACGCCGGGTCTTCATTCCAGCGCGGGTTGGCAAGCTCGGTTTCGTAGACTCCCCGATGCCCAAAGTCGTCCAAAAAAGCGGCGAGCGCCTGGCGAAAGGGTGAATGCTCAGGAAGGCTGCGCCAGCCCTGAGGGTCAAGCGGCGCTACTGCCAGATAGGTGCGAGCCGCCGGATCATACGCCGCCGCAGCCGCCACATCATAGAGCCGGTAGCCCTGCTCAGCGCTGACGACCTCACGGCTGCCCGCCATCAAGGCCGCGGCCAGGGCCTGACCCTGTCCGGGGCGCTCGCGCTCAAGCAGATGCGCGAGGACCTGCTCCCAGATGCCACTCAGATTGGCAAGCTGGAAGCGCGCACCAAATGCCTGGCCGCGGTCAAGGAGCTGCTGCAGGAGCGCGAAGAGGTCGGCACAGGAGAGGTCGATTAGCGGCAGGTGTGCATACGTGCGCGCTTCTGCACGTACACGTTCTATTTCACCTGGAAGCGTGCGTGCATTGCGTGTACTGGCACGCAGCAAGCGGAGTTGGGCGCGCCTGCGGCGCAAGCCGCTCCACCCGCGCAGTGGATGCTGCGATGGGACGGGGATCTCCGGCTGGTGCCCACCCAGGCTCTGGTTGAACTCGTGTGGCAGCAGGCCAAAGGCGTCGTAGGAGACCCACTGCATGGCGGTCAAATCGAAGTAAGCGCGCCCACGAAAGCGCCGGATCAGTTCCATGCCCTCGGGCAAGCGGTACCCGATCGTGCGATAGGGCGCATACAGGATGGCATCCACGGTCAACTGGACGATGCTCCAACTGAGCGGCGTCTGCACGCCGGTCACGGCATCTTTCAGGTTGGCATTCGACCAGATGGTAGGCAGCGCAGCGACGGCAGGAAAGGTCACGCGCGGGAGGTGCGTGACCGGACGGGCCTGTACGAGCCAGAACTGTTCACCATCATAGGTCCACTCGACGTCCTGCTGCTCCTGCCCATCTCCTAAAGCCCACAGCACACGGCGGACCAGAGAGGCCAGTACGGCCGCCTGGTCATCAGTGAGCACCTGCTCTTGTCCCTGCGCACGCTCAATACGGAGGAGTTCACCATCGGCACGCTGCACGACTGTGATCGCTTCCGGGGAGACCGTGCCGCTGACGACGGCCTCACCCCAGCCGGGGGCGGCATTGATGGTCACGCGGTCGCGCTGACCAGTGCGCGGGTCGCACGAGAAAGCCACCCCTGCTGCAGCGGGTGGCGTCTGCTTGGGCCCCGTCACCATGGCACAAATCACGACGGCGCAGGCGACATCGTCATCAGCCAGCCCTTGTTGTCGGCGGTAGGCCACAGCGCGCGGCGTCCAGAGCGAGGCATAGCAACCCTTAATCGCCCGCACGACCTCCTCGTGTCCCTTTACACCGAGGAAGCTTTCGTGGACACCGGCAAACGAAGTGGCGGCACTATCCTCTGCCGTCGCGCTCGAACGCACGGCAACTGACGTCTCGGCCAGTGCCGCATCCGTAAGAAATGTGTGCAGTGCTCGCTCGACGTCTGCCGGGAAAGGCGTTGCTACAATGCACATCCGCAAGGTGTCCAGGATCTCGGTGATCTCGCTCTCGACACCGTCTCCGCTCTGAACTCGCGCCAATTCGGCGCACAGGGACTGGAGCTTCGGCTCTGCCAAGAACTGCGTATAGGCATTCGCGACGAGGATGCCGCCCCTGGGCACAGCAAACCCGTAGCGGTGCAGTCGCCCCAGGTTCCATCCCTTGCCTCCGACGGCTTGAGGGCCGAGGGATACCGCATCCTTATAGGAGATGATGAATCGAGTCATGAAGGTATCACTTCTTCCTTGTAACAAGGACTCCTTTTCCCATTCGTCAACTTCTCTCAGGCAGGCAATGCCGTCGATAGGAACACGGGAAAAGAAGTGCTAGAAACTTATCAAGCACTTAACATCTTTATCCCGTTGACCTCGTGCTCATTGTTCTGGCACGAACCATCCAGATCAGGCGAGGCCGTACAATGATCGTTGCCAACTCGGGCGAATTGGCGGCCAGCACCAGGTCTTCGGCCATGCCCTTTGTCACTGCGTAGGCTCCAACTGGTCGTCTCGGGCGAGACCGCTTTTCATCGACATACACGAGAGGTGTTCCACCGGCAAGGACAGCCTCGGTACTAGTGTAGAGCACCCTCGAAACACCTGCCGTGTGTGCCGCAGCAAGCACCCGTGCTGTTCCGATCACATTGACTCGCTGAAAATCTTCAAGGTGCCCCCACATCCCTTTCATGGCTGCCAGATGGAAGACGACCTCGCAGCCTTCCATCCCCTGCTGCAGCGCCTGCTGGTTCTCCAGATCACCAGGAACTGGAATGGCGCCAGCATCCTGCACGATCTGTGCTGCCTTTTCAGACCGTGTCAGCGCCCGTACTTCCGTGCCAGAAGCGCGCAGCGCCGCAATCAGGTGTCGGCCAACAAATCCAGAGCCGCCGGTGACAAATGCGTGTGTCAGCATAAAGTTCCTCCTCTCAGGCTCATCGTGCCCTTTTTAGGAAGCGAAAGAGCAGTCCAATAGGAATGATATCGTTGTACGATGTAGTATACTGAGGGAGAAAGAAAACGATTTAACATCCATTTGCTATGTGGTTGCTCTTCTTCTACAATACTGGCGAGATCTGAAAATGTTCTGCTTTACGAGGCC
>Ga0070740_10005525_pt1 | contig 11671 bp, 10 predicted proteins | sample Coa_R2_FD_67286 | JGI IMG/M metagenome (GOLD analysis project Ga0070740, IMG submission 67286) | Surface soil microbial communities from Centralia Pennsylvania, which are recovering from an underground coalmine fire - Coalmine... | ecosystem: Environmental > Terrestrial > Soil > Unclassified ...
TTGGCGCAGCATGCGCGGTTCACACGCCGGCGCACCGAACAAGGCCAGCGCAATGACCCAGAGCACCGCGACCGGCTCCGACCCCCAGATGTACCAGTCGAAGAGGCCAACCACCGCCACGACTATCAAGCTGCAGCCCGCCGGTCCCTGCCACGGCATCCACGCCGAGACCTCCTTCCTGGGAGCGCCGGCTTCCAGCCGGCCCCCGTTGCCGGCTGGAAGCCGGCGCTCCCAGGATAGTACCGCCCGCGCGGCACGGCGCCTGGAACCCAGGAGCGCCAGGCCCACTAGCGGGACCAGCATCAGCGCCAGCCAGGCGGCGGCGCCCAGCGGCCCTAACTCGGCCTGTGCCAGCAGGTAGGTATTCGGCACCGGGTAGAAGGATGACTGATCGCGCTGATTCGCCGGCAGGAATCGCCCCGCGGCCAGCGCAAAGTTATCGCCGCCCACGCCGGTTAGCGGGCGCCAGGAAATGATCGTGAAAGATAGCCCCAGCAACGATAGCCGCTGCTGAATCGAGGCCCGCTCCAGGCGGTTACTCGCCGGCTGCAGGCGCACGCTCACGGCATCCCATTCCACCAGGAGCAGCCCGCCTATCACCAATGCGATGCCGGCGACGATCAGCACTCCGCGCTTCGTGACTGTCCAGTGGACGGCTTTGCGCTTGCCGATGAAGCGCCTGACGATGAAGCGCCTGACAAGGAGATAGAGCCCGCCACTCAGCAGACCGAGCCAGGCCGAGCGCGAGAAGCTCAGTATGATGCCGGCCGCCATCAGCGCTACGCCCAGCAGCAGGAGCGCATCGCGCACCGTGCGTCCACGGGCCGTGGCTGTGCTACCGCGGGCATCGGCAGGCATGAGGGAGCCCGCGACGAGGGGTAATGCGGCGGCCAGCAGCCCGCCAAGCACATTGGCATGCGGCAGTAGCCCGAAGGCACGCAAGAACCGCCTGCCGTGTATCAGGATCACGGGGGTGGGCGGAAAGTCGCGCAGCCTGTAGGGCTCTCCCAGCCAGGCCAGACCCAACCAATTCTGGTGCACGGTCTGGGCGATGGCCAGGAGGCCGTTGAAGGCCAGGCCGGGCGCGAGCCATAGCGCCAGCGTGGCCGGGGCGATCCGGCCCGCGCCCAGGCTGCGCCGCAGGTAGAAGTATAGCGCCGCCAGCCCGGCCGAGCGGATGGCAAACTGAATCGCCGTGGCCTGGTTCAGCGCTCCGATGCCGGCCAGGCCGCAGGCGAGCGCGAAGAGCAATAGCGGCCCGCTAATCCAGCGCGGCGACAGGTCGATACGATCCTGGCCGCTCACCAGCGCTAGGCCCCAGCCGGCCACGATGCCCACGAAGAAGAAATCGGCGGGGTCAAAGTCGGTATCGAGTATGCCAAAGTGCGGCGTGGTGATGCCAAAGCTGTAAAAGGGCCAGTGCGGCCCCCAGACCAGGGTCAAGATGAGCAAGAAGCAGCAGGTCTGCGCCAGTGCCAGCCCAAGGCTACCGGCGCGTACCCGTGTGCGCGCAAAGACATCTGGCCCGGCCGTCACAGCGCTTTGTCTGAACACCGAAGGCTCCCCTTGCTCGCGCCCTTCAAGGTACATAGTATATACGTGTGCGATTACGGCAGAGCCTCACGAGACACCTATATGAGTAACCTCCTGGCTGCGCTCAATCGCCGCGACGTCCTGGCCATGGCAGTGACGCTCCCCACGGCGGGCCGGCTACTCGCGCCCCAGGATGAGCCATCGTATCTGGTGGAATACACCGTGGCCACCTTTGCAGATGCCGAAGGCTGGCTGCTGGTTGCAGACGATGACGTCGCCGGCGCCAGCGACTGGCGCAGCGGCGACCTGACGTATGACTTCCGCCACGGCGCCACGTATCTTGGCATCTCCAACCGGCTCGACACGCTGCGTGGTACGCCCGAGGAGATCATCCTGACGGTGGAGAGCGATGGCGGCGGGCAGGAACTTACGCTCCGACTCGCCGACAGCACCAACCAGTTCTTCGACGCCACGATCGTCCGCCTTGACCGAACGTCCACGCTGCGGGCGGTACGATCGCTCCACGACCTGGGAGGCAAGGCATGGACGGTTTTCGGCGGTGCAGGAGACCGCGTTCCGCATCCGCCATTGACGGTGCGAGCCCTATTCATGAGCGCGCGGCAAGGGCGGCTCGCCGGCTGGGTGCGGCTCCGCAGCCTGTCCGTGCGCACCCGGCTGCGCCGGGACGAGGGTGTGCGCCTGAGCGCGGCGCCGGACTCGGCGGAGCGATTCGCCCTGACGGTCGAGAACCTGCTGCCGGTGCCGAACGCCGTCACCCTGACCTATACCCTGATTGGCCTCGACGGCGCGCGGCGCGGCCACGATACCATCCGGCTGGACCTGGCCGCAGGCGGACAGATCGCCCACCCTGTAGCGGTCGCCGGCGAGGCCATGCCGCCAGTCGTGCAGGTGACGGCGCAGGTGAGCGGGCAGGGGGCCGTCGAGATGGCGTACGCCAGCCTGGTGCGCGGCGTTGCGCCACCAATTGGCGATCGACTGGCCGGTATGGGCGTGCATGCCGCGCTCACCAGCAGGGTGCTGCCGCGTGAGATACCGCGGTATGCCAAACAGATCGCCGAATGCGGCGTCACCTGGATACGGGAGGACTTCAGTTGGCTGCAGATGTCCCCGCTCTCCGATCGGGTGAGCGTGCGGCGCCATGACCGTGCGATTGACGCGGCCCTCGGGGCGGGACTACGCGTGCTGGGCCTGCCCACCTCATGGCCGTTCTGGTCGCATCCGTATACGGCGCGCGGCGTGCGCGAGTTCATCTCCTTCCTGCGTCAGATTGCCCGACGCTACCGGGGACGCGTCGCGGCCTGGGAGATCTGGAACGAGCCGAACGTGTCAGTGTCGTGGCGCGGCACGCCCGAGCAATACGTAGACCTGCTGGCGGCCGCCTATGCCACGCTGAAGGAGATCGACCCCGACGTCCTGGTCGTCGGACCCTGCACGTCGGGGCCGGCGGACCTCAGCGGTCCGGCCTCACTGGCGGCATTGAGGTGGATTCAGCGTATTCTCGAGTTCCGCGCACCGCTGTTCGACGTCTTCTCGATCCATCCCTATGAAGGCCGGCGCTCCCCGGAGCAAGCGGGCTTCGTACAGACCGTGCAACGGCTGCGGCATCTATTGCGGCAGGCCGGCCGCCCGGCGCGGCTGTGGATTACAGAGCAAGGGTGGGCCAGCGATTACGTGCATCCCGCGCTCGACGACGTGCAACAGGCGCGCCTGCTGGTACGTGCCTATCTGCTCGGCCGCCTGGCGGGCGTGGAGTTATACATCTGGTACGACGCGCGGAACGATGGTTTGGCGATGGCCGACCCGGAAGACAATTACGGGCTGCTGCGCCGCGACTTCAAGGCCAAGGCGGCCTATCGCGCCCTGGCCGTCATGGCCGATGTCCTGGGTGGCCGGCGCTTCGCGGGCATTCTGCCCGCGCCGGCGGGCACGTTCGCGCTGCGCTTCGCAGGCTCGGGCGAGCAGAGTCCCGTGCTGGCTCTGTGGTCGCCTCAAACGTCTAGCAGCCCCTCGATCACGCTCAGCGGCCGGCAGGGCATGCTCCGCGATCTAGATGGAGCCCGGGCACCGCTGTCGCCCGGCACTCACACCTGCTTCTTGCCGGCCGGATTGGTGCGATTTGTGACCGGGGACGCGGTCGTGCATACTTCGATATAATGGCCGGCCCCGGTCGCCATGCCAGGTGTAACCCCGCGCGTAATTCTTATGCCGGGTGTAAAGCCGCACCTGGTTCCACATACATGGCGGGGTAAGTGGGCATCCTCGTCACGAGGCAGCGGCGGCCAGCGAGAAAGGTGTCCGGCGTGACCGAGACGGCACAGGAAAGCGTGGCGGACCTTCGGGCGCGGTGCGCGGCGGTGCGCCGCACGCTCGCCTACGCGGACCTCTTCGACTACCCACTGTCCGCCCAGGAGCTGCATCGTTACCTGCACGGCACGGCTGTGTCGCTGGACGAGTTGCGCGCACTGCTCGCGGACGGTGTCCCGGGCGTCGAAGCGTGCGACGGCTTCTATGCGCTGGCCGGGCGGCTGTGGACGGTGGCGGAGCGAAAGCGCCGTGCGGCAATTAGTGCGCCCCTCACCGGCCGCATCCGGCTCTACACGATGGTGCTCAAGTACCTGCCGTTCGTGCGCATGGTGGCGCTGACCGGTTCGCTTTCCATGCAGAACGTGGATAGGCGCGTCGACATCGACCTGATGGTGGTCACCGCGCCGGGCCGCGTCTGGCTGGGCCGGGCGGCAGTCATCCTGCTGGTGCACCTGGCGCGCGTGGCCGGCGACACCCTGTGCCCCAATTTTGTGGTGTCCGAGAATGCCCTTGAGCTTGGCGATCCGTCGATCTACGGCGCACACGAGCTGGCGCAGATGGTACCGCTCTGTGGCCGCGACGTCTATCACCGGCTATGGTCCAGCAATCCCCAGGTCATGTATCACCTTCCCAACGCGCGGGCCTGGCCCATGCCGGAAGAACGCGTGCAGCCCGTCGCCCAGGCGTTCAAACGGGGAATAGAGCGCCTGCTGGGCGGCGCGCTGGGCGACTGGCTGGAGACATGGGAACGTCGCCGCAAGATAGAGCGACTGGGGAGACAGCAGGCGACGCCGACGGCCGAGATCGTGCTCTCGGCGGATCGATGCAAGGGGCATTTCGACCGGCACCGCGCACGCGTGCTGGCCGCGTATCAGGCCCGGCTCATGCACGTCGATTGCGACGAGCCTCCAGCGCCGACGTGGTCATAGGCGGGCAATGGGGCTCTTTTCTGTCAAGAGGGTGGGTCCGGTGCCTTAGCCTATTTTATGCACGAGGGATGGACCGGAGCCGGGACCGCGGACGTCCGCGGTCCCGGAAAGCCGCAACTCCGCGGCCATGCAAAATCCAGGTTAGCGGCCCGCGACCTGCGCTTCCCTGCCATTGCCACACGGCTCCGCCCGCCCCAACAAGACCCCGTAGTGCAGGCTCAAATGTCGAAACGTGCGCCCGTGGTACTATCAGTAGTAGGACTTGCGGTACGACCCCAAGGAGGACACAATGACCACCGCCGCCCGCGAGCGCAGGGACAAGATTAGCGTGTCGGTCGATCCAGCTTTGCTGGAGGAGATCGACAGCTTTATCCAGCAACACCCAACTGTTACGCGCAGCGCCATCATCGATCAGGCGTTGCGCTTGTGGCGGGCGCAGCAACGGGAAGAGGCGCTGATACGTCAGTACACGACGCCGCTGACCCCTGAGCAACAAGACGAGCAAGAAGCATGGCATGGCATCTATCGGGCCGCCGCCCAAGAGGTATTGGAAGATGCCGACGACCGATACGAGGTCTAGCCCCCGGCGCGGGGAGGTGTGGACGGTGGCGCTCTTGCGCGATCCCCACAGTCCGCGGCCATGTTTGGTCATCTCGGAGAACACGCGCAATCAGTACGCCCCGAATCTCCTGGTTGTGCCGATCTTCAGCAGCGCTCCGCAGGGCCCAACCCGTGTGGCGCTGCGAGCCGGACAGGGCGGCGTGCTGCACGACAGCGTTCTCATGTGCGACCAACTCATCACGGTGCTGCGCGACGACCTCGTGCGCGGGCCGCTCGGCCAACCCGTTCCCGTGTCCATCCTCAAAGCGGTGGTACTGGCCATTCGCATCGCGGTGGGCGACCCGACGGTCTGACGAAGGGACGGCGCTCAGGTCTGCGGGGGCGCCGGCTTGCGCCCGACGACCACGGCCATACGATGCATGAGGGTGAGCTGTCCATCACGCAGGACGGCGCATAATCTTGACATGGGGCTGGCCGGCGCGGCACACTGAGCAGGCGCAGCCCGGATCCGCCGGGACTGCAAGGAGAGGAGGCTATTGCGATGCCCACGCGCCCGATTCTGGAGCGGCTACAGGCCGGTGTGGTGCTGCTGATGGACGGGGCCACCGGCTCCGAGTTGCAGCGGCGCGGCGTCTATGTCTCCAAGGGGGCGACCCCCGAGGGCATGGGCGTCTGGTCCGGCACCGCGAACATCGATGCCCCGGAGGTCGTGCGCCAGGTGCACGAGGACTACCTGCGCGCGGGGGCCGATCTGATCACCTCGAACAACTTCTGGACGAGCCGCTCGCGCCTGGCCCTGGCCGGCCTGGCCGACGAGTGGGAGCGCTACACCCGTGCCGGGGGCGAGCTGGCGGTGCAGGCGCGCGACGCGGTGAACCCGGAGGCCTACGTAGCAGGGGGGATGGCGCCCCCGGGCGCGGGCGACCTGCGCGCCGAGTTCGCCGAGCAGGCCGCCATCCTCGCCGAGATTGGCGTCGACGTCATGCTGGCGGAATACGTGGCGACCATCGCCGAGGCCGTTCCCGCGGTGGAAGGGTGCGCGACGGCCGGCCTGCCGGTGTTCCTGGGCGTCTGCCTGCTGCGGGCGGACGGGAGCATGCGGGACGGCGCGCCCCTGGAGGAGTTGGGGCGGGCGTTGCGCGGCGGGCCGGTGGCGGCGATCCTGCTGATGTGCAGCCGGCCAGAGGCCATCGTGGCGGGCCTGCCGCACCTGCGCGCGGGATTCGACGGCGTCATCGGCGGCTATGCCAACATCGGCTATGACATGAACCCGGAGTTCGGGACGGTGCCGGACGCGCAGCGCTTCAGGGTCGTGGATGAGGTCCAGCGCGCATATCCGCCGGAGCGCTATGCCGACTTTGGGCGTGAGTGGGTGCGGCGAGGCGCACAGATCATCGGGGGCTGCTGCGCGACGGAACCGGCCCATATCGCCGCGTTGCGCGCGGTGGTCCGGGAACGGAGCGGATCGAGCAGCCCCAACTAGATGATGTCGCGACGAGCGGCTGAGCGACGCCATGTGCCGGTGGTTGCGGTCTACCGCCAGCCTGACTCTGGCAGCCCATGGCCACGCCCACGGGCCGGGCCGAATCGTGTTCTGGTCTGGCCGCTGTCTCGGCCCCTACAACCAGCGGGTCAGGAAGTCCAGCACCTCCGCCCGCATCGCCGCCGTTTCCACGTGGCCCACGCCGTAGCGCCGCAATTGCCACGCCTCCGCCGCCCCCTGCGCCGCGTACACCTGCCGCAGGTGCGCATCGATGCGCTCCAGCCCCGCCGCCGGCGTCAGCGGGTCGTACAGGCCCGCCAGGCTCAGGTGTGGCCGCGGCGCGATCAGCGCGTTGATCTCGGCCGTGCTGAAGTGCTGCAGCAGGCCGGGCACGTAGTAGTAGATCCCGTGCTCGTCCAGCCCCCCGCTCTCGATCAGCGCCTCATAGTCGGTCAGGCAACACAGGTCCACGCACACCCGCACGCGCTCGTCCAGCGCCGCCACCCACCAGCTCATGGTGCTGCCCATGGATAGCCCCAGCGTGGCCAACCGCGTCATATCCACGTCGGCGCGGGTGGCCAGGTAGTCGATGGCGCGTAGGCTGTCGAAGACCATCAGCCCCCAGAGCACCTGCCCCTGCCACAACAGCAGCTTGAAGGTCGCGCTCTCGCTGCGCCCCCGCCGCTCGCCGAAGCACCAGGCATCGATGCAGAGCACGGCGTAGCCCCGGCGGGTCAGCGCCTCGGCGTAGGGCGGCTGCTGCAGCGCCGCCCGCCCCCGGATCAGCTCGTCTTTGCCCAGGGCGTAGTCGCCGCCGTGAGCGTGATTGTACAGGACCACGGGGCGGCGCCCGGGGGCGCCGCGCGGGCGGGCGAAGTAGGCGGGGACCGCTTCCTGGCCGTTGAGGTCGAGCAGCAGCGTCTCCAGGACGTAGTCGGGCCGCTCCACTTCATCCACCTTGAGGGCGGTGGGTGCGGCCGGGCACGCCGGCCAGTCGCCGAGTAAGCGGCGCAACTCCGCCCGGCGCGCCTGCGGGGTGGACTCCATGGCACCTCCTCGCGGACCCCATCGGCCGGCCTACGACGCTCCGGGGTGGTCCGCCCCTAGCGTACCATGGACGCGCGTCCGGGCTCCTGTTGCTCCTGAAGGACGAGTGGCAGCCGCAACGAAGCTGGCTACCAGAGGTACGGCCAGTAGACCCGCAATTGCAGTACGGGGCGGCGTTCAGGTCTGAGGGGACGCCAGCTTGCGCCCGACGACCACGGCCATACGATGCGTGAAGGTAAGCTGCCCATCGCTCTGGACAGGGCGTAGCCCGCTCAGGTCATGCTCTGCGTCCCGCTCCAGCAGCCGGCGGACCTCGGCCGCCTGCTCCTCGGGCGTCTGGGCGTTGGCCAGCCAACGCTCCGCGACCAGCGCACGGGCGTCGGTGGCGACACTCTCCACCTCCAGGCCGGCGGCCGCGAAGAGTCGGAGCAACTCGCTCAGCGGCAGGGCCCGCACGTGCGACGGGTCGCGCAAGGTCTCGACCCGATTGTGGTAGGCCGCCCGCTCCGCGTGCTCGCTGGCGACCATATCCTCGACCGCGACGCTGCCACCGGCGCGACACACCCGCGCCATCTCGCGCACCACGCGCCCCGGATCCTCCATGTGGTGGAGGGCCAGGCAACACACCGCCACGTCGAAGGCGGCCTCCGCGAAGGGCAGCGACGCGGCGTCGCCGCCCACGATGCGCAGATTGGTCAGGCCGCGCTCCTCGCTCATCCGCCGTGCGAGCGTCAGCGGCGCCTCCGTCAGGTCGAGCGCCACGACCTCCCGGCAACGGGCCGCGAAGCCCATCGCCACGTACCCCGGACCGGTGGCCACGTCGAGCGCGCGCGCCTCGGGCCGCGGATTGACCGCCCGCACGATGCGCTCGACGCGCTCAGGGTTAGCGATGGACGGGTTCGCGGCGTATGCCTCTGCTTGCCGTGTGAACTCCCGCCGCACCACGCTGTTATGCGGTTCTGCCGTCATCGAGTCCCTCTCTACCCGGCTAGAGACGTGGCAGGTCCGTTAGTCCGAGTCGTCGCCCCCATCGGACGCATCGCCGTCAGACGCACCTCCATCGCCCGCTGAGTCGTAGCCTGGCGATCCACCTTCGGTGCCATCATCTCCGCTGGGGGCACCGCCGGCACCGCTCGCATCGTCCCCGGCGTCGTCGTTAGAATCGCCGAATACGTGCTCGCCAAGATAGGCAATCCCCTCGCCGACGGCGGTCGTTGCCAGGTGGGCCGCGCCCTCGAAAACCGATTCGACGCCACCGACGAGCATCCCAGGGATGGCATTGCCGATGGGATCGTCTTCGAGCGGCTTATCCTCGGCGGCGAGGCGCGCGCGCTCCGCATCGCTGAGCCCGTCGGGGGTGCGGCCCGCCTCCGGCGGCGGTGCGTATACCTCATTGCCCTGCTCATCGGTCATATTGGCATTGCTGGGCGTGTAACCGGCGTCGCTCATGTCTGCTCCTTACACCTGCAAAAGGGGATATTAGGTTCCCTGCCGCAGTGTACAACACCTTACCATTCCGCACCCTGGGGAATATCAGACGAACAGCGAGGCAACGGTGATGGCGAAGCCCGGGATAACCGGTTCCCCGGTTAGCATCCCGTGTTCGGCAACGGTATAAACATTGCCGTCTGGCTCGTAGACGGTGACCGTTCGCATCCATGGGTCGATGATCCAGACCAACCGGACCCCGGACGCAAGGTATTGCGTAATGCGCGCATCGGTCCCCGATGCGTATCCGTGCGCGAGATCACTTCAACCGCCAGGTCGGGGGGTGCGTCGGGGTCCACATTGAGTATCGAACCGCAGGCCGCATCATCTAGCACTTACAGTCACCATCGATCCCGTGTGTCTTCCTGCCGCAACTTCTTCCCCTAAGCCTACGTGATGACACCCTTGTTATAGCCACTTAGTGGCCGCACTGCATGACCTTATACAGGGGAAGCCACTCCCTACCGTCTGCTCAGGGTTGTGCAACTATATTCGCGGCGGTAGAAGTGGATGGTCGTCGTGTTCGCGCAGTGCAGCCACTATAATGTTGACAATGCAGACAGGTGAGTATCGCGTTTGCCGGGTAACATCTATAATGACCGAGCTGGGATGAGTGGCGACTCCGGAGATGAGCGGGCAGATGAACGGATTCGGAGATAAGGTCGGCTTCATCTGGTCGGTGGCCGACCTCCTGCGCGGCGACTATAAGCCCCACAAGTACTGCTCTACGTCCTGCTGTTCGTCCTATTGGCGGCGAGGAGGGCGCGCTCACCGATCCGACCGAGGTGGGTGGCTGCGGCCCCGAACCGGTCAAGGAGCGGCTCTCCAGGATCATCGATATCCTCAACGAGCGCTTCGGGACGGACTTCACGCCGGCCGACCAGCTCACCTCTGATCAGATCGAGGAGGATCTGGTCGCGAATCAGGAGTTAGCGGAGCAGGCCCGGGCGAACAGCATCGACAACTATCGCTTCGGCTTCGAGGACGCCTTCATCGGGACGGTGCTGGACCGGCAAACCCAGAACGCGGAGATCGTCCGCCGCATCCTCGACGACCCAGCCTTTGCCACGGCCGCCAAGGACATGCTGATCTGCAACGTCTGTGAGCGTCAAAAGTCTGCCCAGGCCGAGGACTGACTCAGTCGAGTATCGTAATAGTAGGATTGATCGAAGTGAGGCATGGTATGCGTACCGGCCAAGTACGGGGTAAGGAGGGCGCGTCATGGAGGCGGCGGTAAGCCCGGATCGCGGGGATGAACGGGCGCGCCCGGTAGCCAAGTTGCCGAGCCGGGTCATCGCGGCGCTCGACCACTTCACGCCCGCCGAGCGCGCCGCCGTTGAGCAGGCGGCCCTGTCCTTCGCACGCGGCGAAGCTACGGCCTCCCGTCTGCCCGACCCGGAGCCGCTCTATCTGGTGCGCGCCACGCCCGATCTGTTGGTCCTGGTACGGCGCGATGCGAGCCAGCCGGTCGTGATCGAGGACATCGTGACGCAAGAGGCATGGGACCACCTGGCCCATGCCGGATAGTAGGGTAACAGGTGCGCCGACCGAAAGCCATACCGACCACTCACGGCAACTATAAGCGGTGAGTGGCCGGTATCGGACTTCTCCGATTGAGTAAATACCGTCAGGCCGCAACCTCGCGGGCCGGTAGGACGGCGTCGGCGCCGTGCAGGCGGCGATGCAGGTGGGCCAGCGGGCGCGGCGCCCACCAGTTCAGGCCGCCGAGCAGGCGCATGGTGGCCGGGACAATCAGCGCGCGCACGATGGTGGCGTCGATGGCCACGGCCAGCGCCAGGCCCAGGCCGATCGCTTTGATGATGACCGAGTCGGCCAGCGCGAAGGCCAGGAAGACCGCCACCATGATCGCCGCCGCACCCGTGATCAGGCGGCCGCTGCGCTCCAGACCCGTGGCCACCGCCTGCCGCGTCTCGCCCGTGTGCTCGTGCTCTTCCTTCATGCGGCTCAGCAGCAATACCTCGTAGTCCATGGACAGGCCGAACACGATGCCGAACAGCAGCACCGGCACACTCGGGTCGAGCGAGGCGGGCGTGAAGTTGAGCTGCGCGGCCAGGTGGCCCTGCTGGAAGATCCAGACCAGCAGGCCGAACGAGGCCATGATGGAGAGCATGTCCATCACGATCGCCTTGAGCGGCAGCACTACCGAGCCGAGCAGCAGGAACAGCACCAGGTAGGTCATCACGACGATGAAGCCCAGCGCCGCCGGCGTGTCGTCGGCGATCAGGGTGATGGTGTCGAGGTCGAAGGCGGTCTGGCCCGTTACCAGGATATGCCCGTCACCCGC
>Ga0070740_10005527_pt1 | contig 11663 bp, 9 predicted proteins | sample Coa_R2_FD_67286 | JGI IMG/M metagenome (GOLD analysis project Ga0070740, IMG submission 67286) | Surface soil microbial communities from Centralia Pennsylvania, which are recovering from an underground coalmine fire - Coalmine... | ecosystem: Environmental > Terrestrial > Soil > Unclassified ...
ATTTCGTGGTTCTGCATCGGGCAAGTCCCTCGCAGCGAGCCTCCAGACGCTTACGCCTATCCTCGAGTCAACCCCATCGGGAGCGCGGAAACAAGCCGCAGGCGTCGGGATGGGATGCCATCGAAGCCTCGCCGGGCGGGTTTGGCTTTGTGCCGGTTGCGCTGGGCGGTGGGGCGGCCTATGTTGGCGAAGGTCGTTTAAGACTCTGGTTCCCGTTGACGCCGCTGGTCTGGCTCCGCACGGAATGCCCGTAAACCATCGGCCATGGAGGTTTTGACTTTGCGTAACACAGGCCACTACGCCACGGTGGAGACTGAGCGCGGCTCGATTGTCATCGAACTTTATCCCGAGGTCGCGCCCAAAACCGTCGAGAATTTCGAAAAACTGGTCAAGCAGGGATTTTACGACAACCTGACCTTCCACCGCGTGGTTCCCGGCTTCGTGGTGCAGGGCGGCGACCCGGCCGGCAACGGCACTGGCGGCCCCGGCTACGATGTCGAGGGCGAGATCAAGCCCGGCGAAAAGCATCTGCGCGGCACCGTCGCGACCGCGCGCACCGGCGACGAGGTCAATCCCCAGCGCCGCAGCAGTGGCAGCCAATTCTATATCTGCCTGGAGCCGCAGCCGGGATTGGATGGGCAATACACGATTTTCGGCCAGGTAATCAGCGGCATGGAAACCGTCGATCGCATCCAGCGCGGCGACCGGATGAAGAAGGTCACGCTTTCGGACAAGGCATAACCACGCAGGCTGATAGCGGTGCGGGAAAGCGGAAATCGAAGCATGAAGCTCAGAGCATGGATGGCGGCGGTAATCGGCCTGACCGCAATTGCGGCATTGGCAGGCGGCGCTCAGGCGCAATCGGAGTCCGACGGTTTGCCCAGGCGCAACACCGGCCACTATGCGATTATCCAAACCGAGCGCGGCACCTTCGTGATCGAACTTTATCCGCAGGTGGCGCCCAAGACGGTGGAGAACTTCGAAAAGCTGGTCAACAAGGGCTTTTACAACGGCCTGACCTTCCATCGCGTAGTCGAAGGTTTCGTGGTCCAGGGCGGCGACCCCAACGGCGACGGCACCGGCGGGCCGGGCTATGAAATCGTGGGCGAGATCAATCCCAACGAAAAACATCTGCGCGGCACGGTTGCCACCGCGCGCACCGGTGACGAGGTCAACCCCGAGCGCAAGAGCAGCGGCAGTCAGTTCTATATTTGTCTTGAGCCGCAGCCGGGGCTGGACGGCCAGTACACGATCTTCGGCGGCGTGATCAAGGGCATGCACGTCGTGGATCAAATCAAGGTCGGCGATCACATGAAGAAGGTGACGCTGGCGAGCAAGCCGCCGGCCTGAACCCTGCGCACGGCGGCGTTGACGGAGAATCCAACTATGGCGGCTTTTTTGCCGGCCGGAAGGTAAGAAAACAAAATGGCGCTATCCGGAAGCGGGCACCGCAACGGGCCCTACTTCACCATCGACCTTCATCTGCATACCAGCCGCGGCAGCTCCGATTCCAACGTCTCTCCCCAGCAGGTCATCACGCGCGCGCGCGAGATCGGGATCAGCGCGGTCTGCATCACCGAACACGACCACATGTGGGACGTGCAGGAAGTGCAGGACTTCGCCGCGCAGGCGGGCGTGGTGCTGCTGCGTGGGATGGAAGTCACCACCGAGGTCGGCCACGTTGGCGCTTTCGGCCTGGACCGTTACGTCGGCGGCATCTACCGGCTCAAGGAACTGCGCCGCGTGGCAGATGACTGCGGCGGCTTGCTGATCGCCAACCATCCCTTCCGCTACCGGCTCGATCCCAAACTGACCTTCTTCAACAATCACGAGGAGCCCTTTGACCCCAATGACGTGAGCAAGGCCGCCGAGCAGATGGTCTTCTCCCTGGTGGATGCGGTCGAAGTGCTCAACGGTTGCTGTTCGGAGGAAGAAAACCGCTTTGCCCTGGAAGTGGCGCGCAAGCTGGGCCTGGCCGAAGTGGCGGGCTCGGACTCCCATTCGGTGGACTCGGTGGGATGCGTGTGCACGGTGCTGGAGGCACCCGCGCTTAGCGAGCGCGCGCTGATCGACGCGATCAAGGCGGCGCGCTGCGGCGCCGGGCGCGGCCTGCTGCACGACGGCAACATCACCCTGTTCGGCGTGCCCAATCAGGCCCTTTAGCCTGCTGGGCGGCGGGCTCTTTGCCTTTCGGTTGTGAGATCCCGGGGGTTGCTATAAAATGGTGTTCCCCTTGATGGGTCGCCGATGGCAGGAAGCGACGGGCGCTTAGAGTTAATCGAAAATATCTCCTCACTTGCCGGAACTACTTCGGATCTCCGGGAAGCGCTGGATGCGTTCGTCAAGGCGATTGCCTCGGGGATGGAGACCGAGGTCTGCTCGCTGTATTTGTTGGATCCGACCCAGCAGCGCCTGATCCTGCGCGCCACCATCGGTCTGGACCGCGACTCGGTGGGCAAGGTTTCAATGAAGCCCAGCGAGGGCCTGGTCGGGCTGGTGCTCGAGACCATGCAGCCGGTGGCGGTAGCCGACGCGATCAGCCATCCGCGCTACAAGTACTTCCCCGAAACCGGCGAGGAGCGTTACCACTCCTTTCTAGGCGTTCCGGTACAAAATAACCATGGCGAGCCGATCGGCGTGCTGGTCACCCAGACGCTGCGCAAGCGCAAGTTTACCGCCAGCGAAGTGCGTCTGCTGCGCGCGGCCGCCAATCAGTTGGCGCAGATGCTCAATCATTTCCGGCTGCGCCAGACCCTGGCCACCAAGGAAAAGGAACGCGACGAGTATCGGCGGCGGATGATCGAGGCCAACCGCCAGCTCAAGGATTACGAGAAAGTGGGCGGCAAGACGCGCCTGGCGCAGCCGGTCAAGATTCGCCGGCCGCGCCTGGTCGGACTGGGCGCGGCGCCCGGGTTCGGCCACGGCATCGCCCATCTGGTCGGCACCTTTCTCAACACCATCGACATGAACCTGCGCGCCGACGATCGCGCCGAAGAACTGCACCGCCTCAACGAGAGCCTGTCCAAGGCGCGCGCCGAGTTGGTTGCGCTCAAGGCGCGGATGGCGACCATGATGCCCGAGGCGGAGCTCAAGATTTTCGACGCGCACCGGATGATCCTGGACGACGAGGAGTTCATCGGCCGCATCCGCACCGCGATCGAATCGGGCTATGCGGCGGAAAGCGCGCTGTTCCGCGTGATTGACGAGTTGAGCGCTTCGATGCTGGCGATGGCGGACGGGTATCTGCGCGAGCGCGCCAGCGACTTCCGCGACGTGGGCCATCGCCTGCTGCGCCATCTGCGGCGCGAGGACAGCCGCAGTCCCTTCGTGCATCCGACCATCCTGGTCGCCGAAGAGCTGACGCTGTCGCAGTTGACGCTGCTGTCGCACGAAAATCTGGCCGGCATCGCCCTGCAATCGGGCGGCGTGACGTCCCATGCCGCGATTTTGGCCCGCTCTTTCGAAATCCCGACCGTGGTCGGAATCGAGCACCTGATGGAATCGGTGAGCGAGGGCGACGACCTCATTTTGGACGGCAATTCGGGCATCCTGTACATCAAGCCCAGCGCCGACGTGCAACGCGAATACGAGCGGCTGTCGCGCCAGTACAACGCCTTCCGGCGCGAGTTGATGGCGCATCCGGCCGAAGGCGCCGTCACCCACGACGGCCATCGGGTGCATCTGCTGGCTAATATCGCGCTGCAAAACGACATCGAGATCGCGCTCAAGTACGGCGCCGAGGGCGTGGGGCTGTTCCGCTCCGAGTTCTCCTTCCTGACCTACGAGGATTTTCCCGACGAGAACGAGCAGGTGGCACTGTACACGCGCCTGCTCAAGCCGGTGGGCAACCGTCCGGTGACCATTCGCACCCTGGACATCGGCGCCGACAAGTACCCCTCCTACATGCGCGTGCCGCGCGAGGACAACCCGTTTCTGGGCTGGCGCTCGATTCGCGTGTCGCTGGAGATGCCCTCGCTGTTCAAGCTGCAGTTGCGGGCGATCCTGCGCTCCGCCGCCCGCCACAACGTGCGCATCCTGTTCCCGATGATTTCCTCCCTCGAGGAGCTGCGCAACGCGCGCGAACTGCTGGCCGAGGCGCAAGCCGAACTTTACCGCGAAGGCGTCGAGCACAATCCCAACATCCCGGTGGGTGCGATGGTGGAGGTGCCGGCCGCGGTCTGGCTGGCACCGCGGCTCATCAAGGAAGTCGATTTCTTCTCGATCGGCACCAACGACCTGATCCAGTTCCTGTTGGCGGTGGATCGCAACAATCCCAAGGTCGCGCCGCTGTACGAACCGCTCCATCCCTCGGTGCTGGCCGCGGTCTCCCACGTCTTCAATGTCGCTCACGCCGCCGGCAAGCCGGTGTGCATCTGCGGCGAGATGGCCAGCGATCCGATGGCGACCCTGATTCTGATCGGGATGGGGCTGACCGAACTGAGCCTCAGCCCGCTGTTCATCCCGGTGGTGCGTGAAGTGGTCCGGCACGTCAACTACGCCACTGCCCGTCTGATCGCCAAGGATGTGCTCGAAATGAGCACCGTGCAGCAGATCAAGGGCTACCTGGTTGAGCGCTACCGCGACCTTGAGCTAATCAACCTGGTGGAAATGTACCGCTGAGCGGTGGGACGCCCGTTCCTTCGTGTCCGCATCGGCCGGATTAGTGTTCCCACGAAAGGTTGACTGGGCTAGTTTGGATGCGGTACGAAATACCAGACTTGACCAGTCGGTTAGGAAGCCTCGCGCCGGCAGGCACTGCGCGGTAGTCGGAGAGAGGTTGAAGAGGAATTTTCGATGGGTGCTTTAGTTATCATCGCGGTCATCATGGCGGCCGCGGCCAGCCTGTTTTACCTGATTCTGGGCCGCAACCGCTATGGAGACTCGACCAGCCGCAAGCAGATTACCGCCGGCCCGGGCGCGGGAGAGGCGGCGGTGTTGAAACCTGAGCCGTGCCGCACGGTACGGGTTTATTTCATCAAGCCCTCGCGTTACGACGACGAGGGTTACGTGCAGTTTTACCGCTGGGGGGTGCAGCCCAACAACACGCTGACCGTGTTGGCGGCCCTCAACGATACCTACAACAAGCAGTTCGGCGCCCAGCGCAACGTGTTTTTGGAGACGGTTATCTGGGACGAGGTGTGCGACGGCGCGATCGGCCCGGAGAGCATCGTCGCGATCAAGGATCGCGCGCGTGAGGACGGCGTCGAGCTGCTGATCGGGATCGCCGGCGTACAGTCCAACCAGTATCCGCGCGGACGCGATTTGGCCTTGCAGTTCGTGGCGCACGGCCTGCCCACGATCATGGGCGGATTCCACGTCAGCGGCTATCCGCAATCGCGCGAATTCCTGCACCGGTGCGGCGTTTCCACCGCGGTCGGCGAGGCGGAGAACTTCTGGGGCGAGGTTATCGAAGACTTCCTCAATGGCAAACTCAAGCCCCAATACTCGGTCAGCGACGGCATCCGGGCCAAGACCGGGACCGGCGACATCCTGGTGCCGGTCATCACCGACGCCCAACTGCCGCTCATCGACGACCGCTACCTAACGCGGTTTTTCAACGACACTCAGACTACCCTGGATACATCGCGCGGATGCCCGTTTACCTGCTCGTACTGCTCGGTCAAGAACGTGATGGGCCGTACGATGCGCTCGCGCGACCCCCAATCGGTGGTGCGCTGGGTGCGCGACGCGGTCTTCAATCACGGCATCGACTCGCTGTTCCTGGTCGACGACGACTTCTTCCGCAGTCCGCGATGGGACGAAATCCTCACCGGGATGGCCGCTATCCGCAAGGAATTTCCCAGGCTGTCGTTCATGATGCAGGTCGACGTGGACGCCTCGTGCTATGCCAACGTGGCGGAGGGCGAAAAGCCCAGCGCCAAGCACAGCCGCAGCCGGCGTTTCGTTGACCTGGCGGCAGCGGCGGGATGCTATCAGGCCTTCGTCGGGATCGAGTCGCTTAACCCCGACAACCTCAACTATGCCACCAAGTACCAGAACACCGATGACCGCAGCCATCGGATGATGCTGGAGGAGGCGCGCACGCGGGTATTGGGCAAGTACCGGCGGGTGGTCGACAATTGGCATCGCGCCGGCATCTCGGTCCACGCCGGCTACATGTTGGGCTTTCCTTTCGACGGGCCCGACTGCGGACGCATCGCCGGCAAGACGCTGCGCCAACTGGGCTTTGATATCGTGTCGTTCTTCATCATGACGCCGCTGCCCGGCACCGAGGACCAGATCCGTTACGCCAAGGAAGGGCAGATTGCGGACTGGGACTTCAACAATCTCGACTCCCAGCACGTCACGCTCAAGCACGACAAGATGGACAAGTACATGTGGATGCGCGCCTACACCGAGGCATTCAAGATCTTCTACTCGCCCTGGCGCCTGCTGCACACGGTCTTCACCGTGGCCGGTGGGCGCGGCTTGTCGGCCGAGGCGCGCCGTTCGGTGTTGCGTCAGTTCGTGTACTATTTCTTCAGCTACCGGCAAGGGCGCCATCCGATGGTCGGCGGTGTATGGCAGATCCGCCGGCGCGATCTGCGTCGCGGTCCGGTCACCGACGAGGAAGCGCAGCGTTTCTACCTGGGCGATCGCCGCTTCAACGCCATTCTGCACGGCTCTCAGGGCGAATTCGCCGCCGCCACGGCGTAGCCTGCGCACCAATCACAAAATACGTTTCCATCGACCGCCTGCTTGGGTGTTGCCAGGCAGGCGGCCTTCTTTTTGGTTGCGACAGTAGCCCGCCAAGGCGCAAATGTGGGAGCGGCACGGGGCGAGGGTTTGAGTACGCCTCAAGCACCAACAACCTTATGTTGTTTGCGCGCAATTCAACGCCGCGCCTCGAACACCAGATTTACCGGCGTCTGGGTGGCGCGGCGAAAACGCGTGAACCCACCCGCCATCACCACTTCGCGCAGCCGCTGCTCACCCGCCTGCGCGCCCAGTCCCAGGCCTACCTCCTGGGCCAGCGAGGCGGGCGTGCAAATCATGGTCGAAGCCGCGTAAAAGAGCCGCCCGATGGGGTTGAAGTTGTCCTCCATCCGGTCGTGCGCGAACGGCTCCACCAGCATCCAGGCGCCGTCGTCGGTCAGCGATTGATAAACATGGCGCGCGGCCCCGGCCGGATCGCCCATGTCGTGCAGGCAATCAAAAAAGGCCACCAGGTCGTAGGTGCCGGGATAATTCTTGGCGGTGCCGACCTCGAAGCTGACGCGTTGCGCCACGCCCACCTCGCGCGCCAACTCACGGGCGCGCTCGATGGAGGCGGGATGATAGTCGAAGCCGATAAAGGTTGATTGCGGGTACGCGCGCGCCATCACGATGGTCGAGGTTCCGTGCCCGCAACCGACGTCCGCCACGCACGCGCCGCGCTGCAGCTTTTCGCTGACGCCATCGAGCGCCGGAATCCATTCGCTCACCAGATGGGCGGCGTATCCGGGCCTGAAGAAGCGTTCCGTGCCGCGGTAGAGCAGCGGGTCGTGTTCGTGCCATCCCACGCCTTTGCCGGTGCGGAACGCATCGGCCAGTTTGTCTTCGTCGCGGAACATCGACGCCACCACCTGGAATCCGCCGGGCATGAACGCCGGGCTGCCCTCGTCGGCAAACACCGTGGCCTGTTCGGGGCTGAGCCAGTAGCGCCGGGCGGCGGGGTCATAGCTGATAAACCCGGCGGCGGCCTGCGCCGCCAGCCATTCGCGCACATGACGCTCGCTGGTGCCGGTGCGGGCCGCCAGCGCGGCCGAATCCAGCGGCCCCGCCTCAGCCAACGCCCGGTACAGGCCCAGGCGGTCGCCGAGCACGACCAGCGCCGCGCTTGCCGCGGCGCCCAGATCGCCGATCATCTTCTCCATGAATTGCTGCAGCCTGACTTGCTCCGCTGCCATCGGTGTGTCCTCCAAATTGCCGTCTTAACAGAACTCTGGCCCTCCCGGCTTTATCGATGATGCCTCAGTTGACTTTAATTTAACAGTCATTCGGACCGGCCGGGCAACGGCGGGCGACGCCTTGGACAGCCTGACTTCCCAACCGTGCGCCAACCTGTAGTCTGATTGACGCGGGGCGCGACGATACGCCCCGGCAGCCAGCGCTTGAAACCTCGATGGAAAATCCCCGACGCGGTCCGCAGCCATCGGCACGGACCGCCGTGCATGGCAGTTCTGATGCTGGGAGCGGCACTCGCCGCATGGGCCTGTGCGCGGCAGCCGATACCGGCGACACCCGGCCAACGGATCGTCTCGCTGGCACCGTCGATCACCGAAACGCTTTTCGCCGTCGGCGCCGGCGCGCAGGTGGTGGGCGTGTCGCAATATTGCGACTATCCGAGGGCGGCGGCGCGGCTGCCCAAGGTCGGCTCGTTTCTGACTCCCAACGTCGAGGCGATTGTCGGATTGCGGCCCAGCCTGATCATCGGGTTGGACACCGCGTCCAACGACCGCGAGCTGAGGGCCTTGGCGCGCATGGGCTATCGCCTTTTGCTGGTCGATGATGATTCACTGGAAGGGATTGAAAACGGCATCGGGAGAATCGGAGCGATGACCGGACATGGCGCGCAGGCGCAACAGGTGCTCGATTCGATACGCGCGCGGATGCGCACCGTGCGCGCGCGCCTTGAGAGAGTGCCGCCGCGCAAGGTGCTGATGGTGGTCGGGCACGACCCGCTGGTCGCGGTCGGCGGCGGCTATCTCGATGAGCTGCTGCGGATGGCGGATTGTATCAACATCGGCGCCGGGCTCGGCACGCAATGGCCCCGGCTGAGCATCGAGTACATCATCGCTGCGGCCCCCGAGGTGGTCCTGGACGGCCAGATGGGCAGCGACCCGCAGACCCCGGCCGGATTCTGGAGCCGCTACCCGAACCTTCCTGCCGTCCGCAACCATCGCGTGTTCGGCTATGACGAAAACCCCGTCCTGCGCCCCGGACCGCGCGTCGCGCAGACGCTGGAAATTCTCGCCGCGCTGACCCATCCGGAAATCTTTGGTCTGCCTGCGCGCTCGCCCGGGGGACGCCGCTGATGGACGCGCGCGCCAAAGCATCGCCGATGCCGCCTGCACCGCAGCGGTCAGCACCCGAAGCTCGCGATGTCGCTGCGATCGGACAGGCGCACCTGACGCGCGCGCGGATGGCCGAGGTGCTGGGCACTCTGGGTGTCGCACTGTTGGCGGTATGCGTGCTGGGCGTGATGTTCGGTTCAGTCCGGATCGACTTCCTGCGCGCGTTGACCCAGCCTTCAAGCCCCGACCACGCGATCCTGTTCGCAGCGCGGATGCCGCGGGTGCTGATGGGTGCGGTGGTGGGCGCGATTCTGGCCGCGGTCGGCGCCGCCCTGCAGGCGCTGGTGCGCAATCCGCTGGCCGAAGGCGGAACGCTGGGCATTTCCAGCGGTGCGGCCTTCGGCGCAATCCTCGCGCTGGTCTTTGCCTATCGCGTCGGCGGCGGAGCGGGAATCGTGCCGCTCGCCGGTTTTGCCGCGGCGCTGCTCTCAACGCTGGCGGTTTACCGCCTGGGCCAGATGCATGGCCGCATCGAGCCCTTCAGCCTGCTGTTGGTAGGCGTCATCTTCAACACCTTCTGGTCCGCCCTGATCCTGCTGATCAACAGCGTGGTCAATCTGTATCAAACCCGCAGCATCCTGTTCTGGCTGGTGGGCAGCCTCGAAGCGCCGACCTATCGCGAGGTGGCGGCGGTGGGCGCGCTGGGCGCGGGCGGTTTTGTGTGGCTGATGTGGCATGCACGCGACATGAATCTGCTCAGCCTGGGCGACGACCCCGCGCGCGACCTGGGCGTGGACGTCGACGCCGTGCGCCGTGCGATTTTTATCGCCACCTCGCTGATGATCGGCGCAGCCGTATCGGTCAGCGGAATGATCGGGTTCGTCGGCCTGATCGTGCCCCACATCCTGCGCCTGGCCTTCGGCGCCGACCATCGCCTGCTAATGCCCGCCTCTTTCGTGGCCGGCGCCGCCTTTCTGGTCGCCGCCGACCTCATCGCGCGCTTGGTGATCGCACCCGGCGAGCTGCCGGTGGGCGTGATCACGGCGCTGTGCGGCGGGCCGTTCTTTATCTATCTGCTGCGGCGCGAAGGGCACCGGGGAATCGCGCTATGAGCCCGCCGCTGCTGGCGGCCCGCGGCGTCGCCGCCGGATACCACCAGCGCCGCGTGCTGCACGAGGTCTCGCTGCAGGTCGCGCCCGGCGAGCTGTTGGCGATCGTCGGACCCAACGGCGCAGGCAAGTCGACCCTGCTCAAAGTGCTCAGCGGCGCACTCCAGCCGTGGGGGGGCGTGGTCGAGCTTGAGGGACGCCCGCTGCAAACCTTCGATCGGCGCGCCCTGGCACGGCGCTTGGCTTCGCTGGGTCAGGAAAGCGGGTCGGCGTTTGCGTTCACAGTGCTGGAGATGGTGCTGATGGGCCGCGCGCCTCATCTGGGCGCGCTGCGCCTGGAGGGTGAGCGCGACCTCAAAGTCGCCCAACAGGCGTTGGAGCGCTTCGATCTGCTGCCGCTGGCTGCGCGCTCAATTAACGAGATTTCCGGCGGCGAGCGCCGGCGCGTATTGCTGGCGAGGGTGCTGGCGCAGGAACCGCAAGTCGCCCTGCTCGACGAGCCGACCGCGTTTTTGGACCTCAAACATGCCGCGGAGATCTTCTCGCGTCTGGCGCAACTGCGCGACGAGCGCGCGATGGCGGTGGTCGCGACGCTGCATGATCTCAACGCCGCCGCTCTATACGCCGACCGCGTCCTGCTGCTGAAGGACGGCAGGGCGGTGGGATGCGGCCGCCCCGAAGAAGTCCTGACCCGCGACAACCTGCGCCTGGTCTATGAGACCGAAGTTTACGTGGGCCGCAACCCAGCCACGGGAACGGTAATGGTCCTGCCCGCCGCCCGCTGACCCGCCCGCGCGCACCGCCCTTCCGCCTGGCCGGAGCGCATTCATTGAACACGGAATGCACTAACGTGTTTCTTTCAACGGGGCCGCGTTCATATGAACGCGGAATGTAGCCGCAGCGCCGGCTTGGCCTGCAGGCTGGTCGCGCTTCAATGGGGCCGCGTTCATATGAACGCGGAATGTTGACGTTGCAGTCGCGGTTCCTGCGCTATGAGCAGTGCTTCAATGGGGCCGCGTTCATATGAACGCGGAATGACTTTGACCAGCTCGAGCGCCGAGTGGCGAAAGTGGCTTCAATGGGGCCGCGTTCATATGAACGCGGAATGAGAGCCGGGACAGGGCGAGCCGGTGCTGCATCCGATGCTTCAATGGGGCCGCGTTCATATGAACGCGGAATGCTGTGGCTACGCTCGCAATCGTCTTAGAACTCGCGGTGCTTCAATGGGGCCGCGTTCATATGAACGCGGAATGTGGAGCCAGCGCGAGTGGGCGGTCGAATACTGCCTGGAGCTTCAATGGGGCCGCGTTCATATGAACGCGGAATGCGGCAAGTGGAATAGCAAGCGCGCCGGAACCAGGTTCAGCTTCAATGGGGCCGCGTTCATATGAACGCGGAATGGCCCGCGCATCGCGCTCGCGGCTAAGCACGTCGTCGGCCTGCTTCAATGGGGCCGCGTTCATATGAACGCGGAATGGCCCGCGCATCGCGCTCGCGGCTAAGCACGTCGTCGGCCTGCTTCAATGGGGCCGCGTTCATATGAACGCGGAATGCCGCC